>SESG01034389.1_pt1 | contig 26233 bp, 17 predicted proteins | sample 3171421 | NCBI WGS metagenome assembly SESG01 (sample SAMN10866946, study PRJNA518727) | freshwater metagenome | biome: subpolar coniferous forest; feature: holomictic lake; material: water; isolation source: holomictic Lake 227, 6 m and 8 m depth | place: Canada: near Kenora, Ontario | collected...
GATTACTCTTGAGGGCAACCTTTAAGGTCGCTTGTCCGTTCCAGGCAATCTCCTGAGAGATATATCCGATAAAGGAGAATTGCAGAATGGTAGATGCATCAGACAATACAATGGTAAAATTTCCATTGTCATCGGTCGTTGTTCCTGTGGTGGTTCCTTTTACCACGACATTTACCCCCGGAATCGACTCATTGGTGTTGAAATCGGTTATTGATCCCTTTACCGTGGTTTTTTTAGGGTCAATTGGCTGGCTGGAAGCGAGCAGGGCAATATTGATCGGTGAGGTTGTCAATAGAATTTTTTTATCGAAGACCGCGTAACTTACATCAGTTCCTTCGAATAACTCCTGAAGAATATCAGCGATTATTTTCTTGTCAGCATGAATATTAACGACCCTGTTGACATCAATCTGCTTTTGGTTGAAAATGAAATAAAACTCACTCTGTTTTTCAATTTCATCCATGACCTGCTCCAATGTTGCCTTTTCCTTGTTGAGTGAAACCCGTGTTACCTGGGAGTAGGATGAGGAAGCATAAATATTTGAGATACTAACCAAAATAAAAAGGAATACGATTTTAAGCTCCATGATTAGTTTATTAAGGGAAGGGGACGAGTGTACCCACAAATCATATTTTTTCATAAATTTGAATGTTTTAAATTAGTCTATTATTTTTTAGTAGTAGATTAGCATTATAGGCAGGAAGGCGGTCCATCGCTCTCCTGCTTTTGCTATTATGTGGTTATCCCATAGGCGTTTCTATTAGTGATTTATAATTTAACTATTTTATTTACAGCTTATTACAATTTTCTTTTTGGCATAAGTATAATCTGACATAAGACCCCGGCTTTCAATTTTATAATCAACAGGCAAACTCCGCTTGAGCAGAGCCAAAACTTCCTCAAGGTCTTCCTCGATAAAAGTTGCCCTCAAACGCAGATTTTGACTCAAATTTCCATTGATTTCAACGTCAATGTTGTACCATCTTTCCAGTTTTCTGGCGATAACGTCCAGTGGATCATTCCTGAATATCAGTTTCCCTTCTGTCCATGCAAGGTATTTTTGGGGCTGTACCTCCTCCCGGGTGAAATCACTGCGTGATTTATCGTAAGTAATCAGATCGTTGGGCTTCATGGTATAGAATGTATCCTTTCCCTGCTCATTGAATTCTATGCTACCCTCTTCGAGGACTACTTCCACAATTTTCTCATTTTCATAGGAAGCGACGTTGAAGCGGGTGCCCAATACCCTGACTGCAATCTCATTGGTGTTCACCACAAATGGGTGCTTGCTGTCCTTATGCACATCAAAGAAAGCTTCTCCTCTCAATGTTACAGATCGGTGATCATTAAAATCACCCTGGTACCTTACCGTCGAATTACTGTTTAACCATCCGGTGGTGCCATCCGGCAGACTAAATTGGGCGCGGGTCCAGGCCGGGGCTTTGATTTCGACCCAAACTTCTTTCCTCAGGTTAAACACTTTGTAGGATTGTATCCCTATCATCAGTAATAGTGGAATAATGATGACTCCTGCCAGTCGCAATGTCCATTTGATGAAAGGATCAAATTTTCTTTTTTGACTCAATGAGCGATTTGTATTGATTTCGTAGTGAATTTTGTACAAAATGAGTTCATGGGTTTTTCTTTCTGAATCATCCATTTCTCCTTTTAATTCATCAAAATCATCCGACAAGTAATTTTTAAGTTCCTGCGTTTTGGTATCATCGGCAAATACCTCTTCCACGTAGGTCTCATCCTCCTTTCGAAATTGTCCTTTGAAGAAGTTTCTGATTGTTTCAATGTCTATATCTATCTTCGCCATATTCTGTAAATCCCTTTTTTAGGTGTTATTTACAGTTATATCCACGAGTTCCGGTTTGCACCTATCCCAAGGCAAAAATTTAATATTGAACCGGATTAATAACTTGAAGTCTGGATTTTGAGAGGGGCGGATTGATTATTTCAGGACAATCAATCGGGAAAAAGAAAACCTTCTGGTGGGATTGCTAACTTAGAAACAAAGCGAAAAATAAAACCAAGGGTAAATTTTCACTGTTAAGTTTACTTCGAAGTGATTTTAATGCATCTGACAACTGATTCTCTACAGTCTTATGACTAATGTGCAGATTCTCCGCAATTTCTTTGATGCTGAAACCATCTATTCTGCTTTTGATTAATATCTCTCGCCGACGTGCCGGCAACTGATCAATTAATTCAGTAATATATTGATATAGAGAATCATATATCACCTTTTGGGAGGTCTGAATATCCGGATTATTTACTGATTCGTGTTTGCAATAATCTGTCAAATAGGCTTTGGTTCTGAAATGTTTCCTTATATTATTGAATGCGATGGTGAAGAGAAATGATTTAAAGGACAATTCTTCATTCAGATGTTCCCTTTTTTCCCAGATTTTTGTAAAAACCTCCTGCACCAGTTCTTCAGCTTCAGCTTCTGATTTTAAATAACCCAGCGCAAAACGGTAAACCCTGACACTGTATTCCCTATACAAGATATTAAATGCAAGGATATTGCCATTGGACAAATCTTTTACTAATGCTGCTTCATTTATCATCTTGGACCTTCACTATATCAGAAATACTTAATTATCAGATTTTAAAAGAATATATTACTGCAATTCCTTTTTGAATAATACCTTCCCAATTGGCTTTTTCTTCAGAGGACTATGGAAAATCGACCGGAGTGCCCCAAATCATTACATTTATTGTATCAATAAGTATTTTCCTAATGTAAAGAATTAAATATGTATGTTTTGTAGGAAGAAGGGTAAAAAAGTCTAAGATTTTTCCTTACATTATGGTTGAATTTCAATACTTCCCGGCAGATCAATATTTGAATGCGATCGACAAAGGATAATCAACAATTGCGCAGGGCCGGAAGTGGTTTGCCTAAAAAATATGGGGTTTTAGCAAAAAAAATACCGCTGTAAATCAATTGTTTACAGCGGTATTTGTTGCCCGACCAGGATTCGAACCTAAACACTCAGAGTCAGAGTCTGATGTACTACCATTATACTATCGGGCAGAAAAAAATTAAAAAAAGTGACCCGGGAGAGGCTCGAACTCTCGACCCGTTGATTAAGAGTCAACTGCTCTACCAACTGAGCTACCGAGTCTTTTCTTAATTGAGGTGCAAATCTACAGTTTTTTTGGTTTTGTGCAACACTATTATTGGAATTTTGCAGGGGGCATGCTCTCTGCCCTCAGCACACCTTCACCGTCTCAATTCCCAGGATCATTCCCAATTTTTGGATGGAAGAGGCGAGGTGTCCTACACCTATGGCACAATGGTGTGCCGGTCCTTGTCTGGACCATTGGTTCATGAACGCTTTGGCGCCCGGTGCGAAGCGGTAGCGGCTGTTGGTGTTTCCAATCTCGAGTACTGGTCCTTCGACAGATTCCCCTTCTGCTACCAGAAAGAAGAGTCCATCTTTCCCCTCAACTACAGAAAGTAGGGTAACCGGTCCGTGTTTGACACTCATCTGGATGGAGAGTCCTTTGCCGGGTTTGCCGTGGTACAGTGGGAGCGGAACCAGCCTGACTCGACCTTCCGCGATAGCGAAGTGAGCAGGTCCATCATGACCCAACATAACCACATCGTCGTTGAAATCCATCAGATAGAATTCCGAGAAGGAACCGCCGGCACCGAATTCAGACATAATTTTCATGGCCTGGGCATTCTTGACTTCACACTCTCCTGCTACCGGGATATTTTTCCCCGTCAATAGGGTATTTCCCGCGATGACAGAGGTGGCAATATTTTCATAATCATTGCCTGATTCGCCTTCATAATAATAGGCCATTGATCCCAGCTGGTGAGCTTCAACAAGTTTGTCCAGGGCGATGGATGTTCGGGCAGCGCGTTCGATTTCAAGGGCATCGCAGTCGGATGTCACCTCAAAAGCAGAATGAAATTCCCTAATCTTCGCATCTATTTCGGAAGTCGAAATCCCATCCCGCCACTTTTTAAGCTCGCACATTTCCAGCATTTCGATGTGGGTGCCGAAGACAGCGGATTGTTGGGTAAGGTCGGTGTAAACATCCAGCATACCACCATAATAATGGCCTAGAATACCCAGGCGATTATCACGAATGCGCTTGGTTACGGTAGCTGCACGGACATACTCCTCAATTTCTTTCCAGGATTCCTCTTCGCGGAGATATCCGGTGATGATATCGTATTTGATGCCCGAACGGTTAAAAACGCCGGCAATTTCGGGAACGGAGCATGCCTGACAATGTTCAAGCCACAGACCGGTCATTTTGCCCCGGTCATTCAGTTGGTTGAAAGCGGCATAATCTAGCGTGGCAACCGGTTGCAGGTTGAGGAGGATCACCGGAACTTTCACCTTCTGCGCGACAGGCAAAACCGTGGAAGATAGTGCGTAGGTAGAAATGTAGAGGAAAAGTAGTTCAATCTCCTGTCCGGCCAAAAAGGAAGCAGCTTCCCGTGCGCGTTGCGGATTGTCCACCATGCCCGCGTCAATCACTTCTACCCCGAATCCGGAAATTAGATGGTTGATTTCGTTTTGATATCCGGTCAGATGGTCTAGCAATCCGTCGAACTGCCCCCAATAGGTATCGAGACCGATACCCATCAATCCTATTTTTGTTTTCATGGCCATTTCTATTTCCCTCTCAGTTGTTGAAGCAAAATAAGCAATTTTTCGTTATATTTGGGAATCTGATTTGCCTGATTAACCTAATGAAATTCAAATGCCTGCCACTTTAACCCTCGTTTCGAGGAGAAACCTCTTTTTCGCTGACCTTTCGATCGGCTTAAGTATCATCCTGATATTTTCTGTTTTCAGAAACTGGGGGGATTGGATTTTACTGATATCCTGGGTAATAATATTTGGTTACCTGATGGGGATGAAAAGATACATTTCCGTATCACACCAGCTTCTGGCCACTTTAATAGCTGCCTTGTGGGTTCACTATGCCAGGGATTATTACGGCTATCATGTTGATTTTGTGAGAATTTTTGGAATGAGCAGTCTGCCCCTGATGGCCTGGTCTTTGTTGCTTTTCGGTATCCTGGAGTATTGCAATTACTGCAAATTCAAAAGAAAGGTATATAATTTCCTTCTTTTTTTCCTTGTGTTCCTAACGCTGGGTCTTCTTTTTGAAACCATTGCCTATCATTTGCTGGATCTCCGGAATACCATGACAGCGAAATATGCAGGCCTCCCCATTTGCGATTGTGTCCACGCTCCCAATTGGATGAAAATGGTTTATTTCTCCATGGGACCGGTCTATTTTCTCTTGACTCAGCTGTCAGACCGGTTGACTGGGATTCTGAGAAACGATTGGACGACCTGACGAGGGGAAGACGCAGAAACCGGGGAATGGACTTAGGGACATGGCGATCTGGAGAGTTCTGCCCGAAAGAATTTTGTTGCCAATTGATCCCTCGCCTATACCCTCCAAAGCTTGGGCTCCCCTGAGCTGGCCGAAGTGTTTGATTGGAAATGGAATTGGAATGTGCAAAAAATAGATTAACCAGAAAGGACACAAAACTAATTCAACTTCATGAATTGTTTGTGTCCTTCGTGTTTTGCTTTGTGCCCTTTGTTGAAAACCAGGCTATTTATTTAAGCTCGACGATCATGGCTGAATGAGCAGGAATTTTGAGATTTGAAAGATCATCGACTGATTTTCCAGAGATGACTTCGAATCCTTTGATTGCCCCTTTGAGGCCTTCGCTGTAATGACTGTTCCTGAACTGTCGTTCGTTGTCATTGTTGTTGAAGATGACCATGATATTCTCCTTCTCGTTGTAGCGGAAGAAGGCATATACTCCTTCTTTTGGTAAATAATGCAACATCTTGCCGGTATGGATCACCTCCTTGCCTTTGCGCCAGGTAATCAGTTTTTTCAGGTATTGCTGAGCTTCTTTTTGTTGTGCGGTCAATCCTTCTCCGGTAAAGCCATTGATTTTATCACCGGCCCATCCTCCCGGAAAATCCTTCCGAAGGGTGCCGTCTCCATCGCTTTTCCGGCCGGTCATCAGGATATCACTTCCATAATAGATCTGGGGAATGCCCCGGATCGTCATCAGGTATGCCATGGCCATCTTGTATTTGCTGAAATCCTCGTGTATCGCAGTAAAGAATCGTTCCGTATCATGATTGTCGGCAAATACTACCAGATTTTGAGGATCGGGATAGATGAAATCGAGCGCCAGCACGTCGTACAGCCTGTTGATTCCTTCACTCCATCCTTCTTTTTCAGAGAAAGCCCTGACGATTCCATCCTGAAGGGGAAAGTCCATCAGGCTGCGCAGGTAAGAGTGATACCCATCGGGATTGACTTTCCCTTTTTGCCAATAAGCTACCTGAATCTGGTTGGTGTTCCATTCTTCGCCAACGATGTTGAAGTCAGGATATTCGATCATGACTTGCCGGGTCCACTCTGCCATCATTTCGGGATCTGGATAGGGATAGGTGTCCATACGGATACCTGACAGGCCAACATACTCAATCCACCAGATGGAATTTTGAATGAGATATTGTGCCATCAGCGGATTCTTCTGGTTCAGATCGGGCATGTCAGGGACAAACCATCCATTGTGGAATTCATCTTTGTCGCGTTGTGCCCCATAAGGGTCTTGCCTGACCGATTTACGGTGGTTGGTAATGGTCTTTGCATCTGAGTTGAGCCAGTCGTGGCAGGGCAGGTCATTCATCCACCAGTGACCCGTGCCACAATGGTTAAAGATCATATCCATGATCATTTTGATTCCTTTTTTCTGTGCTTCAATTCCCAACCGGCGGTAGTCTTCGTTACTTCCGAAGCGACGATCGACCCTGTAAAAGTCGGTGGTGGCATATCCATGGTAGGATGCCCGGGGCATATCATTTTCCAGAACCGGATTGAGCCAGAGGGCGCTGTAACCCTGGTCGGCCACATAATCCAGGTGGTCGATCATCCCCTTGATGTCACCACCGTGCCGACCATATTGTTCAGACATGTTGAGCTTATCTGCCATATCGGGTTTTGAGTCGTTGGAAGGATCTCCATTGGCAAATCGGTCGGGCATAATCAGGTAGAGCACATCTGAACTATTGAAACCTGTCCGGCTGGCGGATCCCGTTTCTCGTGCCTTGAGCTCATAACTGAAAGTCTGCACAGCTTTGCCGTTGAGCATGAACTGAATATTGAACTTTCCCGGTAGGGTATTGTTCGCGATTCTGAGATTGAGGAACAGGTAGTTCGGACTTTCAACCGATACCACAGACTGGATCACCACGCCCGGATAGTTAATTACCGGTTTGGTGGTGGAAATCTGTTCGCCGTGAACGAGCAACTGAAGATCCGGATTCTTGAATCCAATCCACCAGAATGCGGGTTCAACCCGGTCAAGCGTTGTTTTGGGAGCAGCTGCCTGTAGCAGAAAAGCCATTAGTAAGAAAAGCATCATAAGCGAAGTCCGCGCAGCTAATGCACTGTTTTTTTTCATTTTGCGTTATAATTTAAATCTGTTTAAATTCGCTTCAATTTGTTTGTATGATTTAGGATGACCGAAGTTTTTCCTTATAAACCCCATTGGCAGGCAGCGCCAACTCATTGTCATAAATACTGATAACCATTTCTTTGGCAGCATGGTTTTCCAGAATGACCTCCTGTTTGTTGACTTCAATTTTGATGGTAGCTTCCCTGAAGTTGATGAGGAACGAATATCCTTCCCATTTTTCGGGAAGGATAGGTGCAAAGTGTAGTCTTCCATTTTTCACCCGCATGCCACCAAAACCAAGCACGAATGACATCCATGTTCCACCCATCGAAGTGATGTGACAACCGTCTTCGGTATCATTGTTATAGTCGTCCAGATCGAGGCGGGCAGTCCGGAGATAGAGCTCGTAGGCTTTCTCGGGGTACCCGATTAATGACGCAAGAATGGTGTGGATACAGGGAGAGAGGGATGATTCGTGTACGGTCAGGGGTTCGTAGAAATCGAAGTGACGTTGGATGGTTGCCAGGTCATACTCCTTCTCGAACAGGAAAAAACTTTGAAGGGTATCTGCCTGCTTGATGTAAGGCGAACGAAGGATGCGATCCCAGGACCAATGCTGGTTAAGCGGACGTTCATTTTTGGGAAGGTCGGAGGCAGGCGTCAGATCCTTGTCGAGAAATCCATCCTGTTGCAGGTAAATATCACGCGACTGGTCATATGCAAAATGCATCTTCGCGATAATATCTTTCCATCTCTGGGTCTCAGTCTCTTCGCTGAAATTCCATTTTGCTTTTAATTGTGCAAAAGTTTCAGGATTTTCTTTTTTCAGCAAGTCAATGACTTCGAGCGTATATTGCAGGGTCCACTGAGCAATCCTGTTGGTGTGATAGTTGTTGTTGACGTTGTTTTCGTATTCATTGGGACCTGTAACTCCCAGCATCACATATTTTTGTTTGGGTACTGACCAGTTGACGCGCTGGGACCAGAATCGGGAGATGGCGAGTAACACTTCAAACCCGTTAGGCAATAAGTACCCGGTATCTCCGGTATAACGGATGTAATCGTAGATCGCAAAAGCAATGGCTCCGTTTCGGTGTACCTCTTCAAAGGTGATTTCCCATTCATTGTGGCATTCTTCACCGTTCATGGTCACCATGGGATAGAGTGCCGCACCGTTGTTGAAGCCTAATTTGGAAGCGTTTTCGATGGCTTTTTCCAGATGCTTGTGCCGGTAGGTGAGCAGATTCCGGGCAACTTTTGAAGGTGCTGTTGCGAGATAGAATGGAATACAATAGGCTTCAGTATCCCAATAAGTCGATCCGCCATATTTTTCGCCGGTAAATCCTTTCGGACCGATGTTGAGTCGTTCGTCTTCGCCGGAATAGGTCTGTTGTAACTGGAAAATATTAAATCGTATACCCTGCTGGGCAGCCACATCACCCTTGATGAGGATGTCGCTGGTTTCCCATTTTTTGTACCAAAGAGTTGAATGCTCCTGAAGCAGTCGGTCATAGCCCTTTTTAAAGGCGGCATGGAGAAATTTTGTTGCAGTTTCGGCCAGTTGGTTTTTGGCACAGTTTTCAGAGGAGAGATTCACCCCGAACTTCTCCAGCGTAAGTTTGTCTCCCTTTTTCAGTAGAACGGTAACTAGGTTGGATACAAATTTCTCGCGCTCTTCTACGTCTGCGTGAAATCGTATCTGTTCTCCGTTTTTAAGTATTTTGAATTTCATCCCGGAGCATACCTGAAAGAATGTTTTCCTCACTTCAGCCGTGATATATCCTTCGCCCTGAGCTACCGATTTATTCACTTCATCCCAGAATTTTTCGTCATAATTGGCATCCGCATTGACGACATCAAAATCGACGTAGGGGGAAATCGTTATTTTTTCATCAAAGTTTAAGGCTTCCAGGCTATAGCGGATCGCTCCGATTTCTGACTGACCAATGCTGACGAATCGCTGAGCGGTTACCTTAACCTGTTTCCCATCTGCGAGTTCGGCAGTGAAAGTGCGGTTCAAAAGACCATTCATCATGTCCAATTCCCGCCTGAAATTCAAGATTTTACACTGATGAAGGTCAAGAACGATGGTGCCGATCCAAATATCTATGCCAATCCAGTTGGCAGCGTTGAGAACTTTGGCGAAGGATTCGGGATAACCGTTTTTCCACCATCCCACACGTGTTTTATCAGGATAATAGACTCCTGCGACATAACTCCCCTGTAGAGTCAGGCCGGAATATTTTTCTTCAAAGTTGGCCCGATGCCCCATACGCCCGTTGCCGAGGCTCATCAGGCTTTCGGTGATTTTATTTTGTTCGGGATGAAATTCATCTTCAATGATTTTCCATCCGTCATGTACGATGTAATCCTTCATTTTCAGTTCAATTAATGAATCTAATTAAGCTTTTAGCCATTGGCTTTTAGCTTTTAGCTTTCGCCTCACTCGTAGCCTGTAACCTGCAACTTTCACACGTACCATTTTGATACGAGTTCGTAGTCTAATTTTTTAAAGCCCGGGATAAAATGATCTGCAAAGGAGAGATCATCAGGAGAGCCTACACCTATCACCTTCATTCCTCCGTTCAGTGCAGCATCGATGCCGGCCTGAGCGTCTTCAAATACAAGGCACTGTTCAGGTTCAACTTTCAACAGTCTGGCGCAAGTCAAGAAGACTTCTGGGTCAGGTTTCGGGTTGGCCACGGCATTTCCATCCACAACCGCGTCGAATTTCTCCCTGATTTGAATTCTTTCCAAAATCAGTGGAGCATTTTTGCTGGCAGAACCCAAAGCAATGAGAATCCCATTGCTCCGGAGGTCGTCGAGGAATCGGGAGACGCCCGGTAATATTTCTTCATCCGTCATGTGACGGACAAATTCGAGGTAGCGTTCGTTTTTTCTTTCTGCAAGCAACTTCTTCTCATCTTCAGATTTCGTAACCTTTCCAATTTCGAGTAATATATCAAGAGAGCGCATTCTGCTTACTCCTTTCAGCCATTCATTTTCCTTTTCGGTAAAGTCGAATCCCAATTCCGCTGCCATCTCTTTCCATGCGATGTAGTGGTATTTGGCCGTATCGACAATGACGCCGTCCAGATCAAAAATGCAGGCTTGAATTTTCATTTTCAGATCTCTTTTGAATATTTATGTTCTTTGATAAACAGAACGGAAATGCCGGCGATAATCATACAGATGCCGGCGAGTCCAAGCATGTATACCGCATGTCCGCCCAACAATGAAAACAGCACACCACCCAGAAGTCCGGCAGTGATCTGCGGAATGGTGATGGTGGCGTTGAAAATGCCCATATAGACCCCCATTTTATCCGCCGGGAGTGAAGCTGACAACATTGCGTAAGGCATGGCCAAAATGGCGGCCCAGGCAATCCCGACTCCTACCATGGAAACTATCAAACCATACTGGTCTTTGACAAATACGATTGACAGCAGTCCCAATCCACCTGCGACCAGCGCCGAAAGATAAACCGGTTTCCGACCGTAGCGGGTGGCCAATCGTGCCATGACAAGGGAAAATAGTGCTCCAAAGACGCTGTAGGCTGCAAAGATAATACCTACCCAGTTTCCAGCTTCGTTATAAGCGGGTGAAGTTGCATCTCCCGGTAGGGTATTCCATACGTTTTGGGCAATGGCCGGAGTGGTATATACCCACATCATGAAGAGTGAAAACCAGGAGAAGAATTGCACAAACGCAAGTTGCAACATGGTCTTCGGGGTATCTTTCAAAAGAGTCAGGAACGAGCTTTTCTTCTTCTCCTCATCTTTCAGATTATTGTAAAGGGAATGCTCTTCCGGAGTATATTCTTTGGTGGTAAAGCTGGTCCAAAGAACAGTCAACAGCAATGCCCCACCACCAATGTAGAAGGCCCATATCACAGAGGAGGCAACTTTTTCACCTTCATGGGGGACATTGGAAACGCCAAGCCAGGTAAGCAAAAAGGGTAAAATCGATCCAACCACTGCACCGGAATTGATCAAAAATGCCTGTGTGGAAAAACCAACATTTCGCTGCTCTTCTGATACCATGTCGCCCACCAGCGAACGGAAGGGTTGCATGGTTACATTGAATGAGGTGTCCATAAGAAGTAGCATGGCCGCACCAAAAAACAAGGCGGGAACCAAATGGGTAAAGAATTCTGAATTGGGCATAAAAAACATTGCAAGCGCAGAGACGATGGCGCCTACCAGAATGAACGGGATCCTTCTTCCCAGTCGGGTCCAGGTTTTATCGCTGGAGAGTCCGATGATAGGTTGCACGATTAATCCTGCAAGGGGTGCTGCCAGCCAGAAATAACTCAGGTGTTCCACATCCGAACCAAGTGCAGAGAGAATCCTGCTGGTATTTCCATTTTGAAGCGAGTAGCCGATTTGGACTCCCATAAATCCGAAACTCATGTTCCAGATCTGCCAAAACGATAGGGTTGGTTTTTTTGCCATAACGATGAAATGTTTTAGATACCGCAGAGCCACTGATAGTCGGTTTAGCAAATGCGAACCGATTCAACAGAATGAACCCACGGACCTTTCAGATTAACAAAAGATCATGTGATGAAATGGCAATATATATCAAAGGGAAACCTCGTCCGGATGGACAAGGCTAGAAAAGGACTAAAAGAATGATTTCGGATACAAACGTATAAAAAAGAATTAATTAAAAAAGAATCTTTCTTATTTTTTTTATTTAAAAATGTACTCCTAGCTTTTTCTTCTTGTCGATTCACGAAGTACCAAATGCGTGTCAATGTACATGGTTTTGTGTTTGCCTTCAGGGGGTCTGGAAATCCGCTCGAGCAGGAGTTTGGCGGCTTCCACCCCCATCTCGTAACCATGCTGGTCAACAGAACTAAGCGTCGGGGTGGTGATATCTGAAAAGAATCCTGCAGAAAATCCGATGATGGCTACTTTTTGAGGAACGGCAATCGACATTCTTTGGAGCGTTTTCATGGCACCAATCGCAGTCATGTCATTGACGGCAAAAATGGCATCCGGTGGAGAGGGGAGGTGCATCAGATTCCTGGTGGCATCGCCGGCCAGTTCGAAGGAATCGGCAACAACGACCCAATCTTCATTGAAGGGAATTCCATGTTCCTTCAGTGCTTGTTTATACCCCTCCAACCGTTCAATCGCGATTCCAAGGGATTGTGGCGCAGCTAGATGAGCGATTCGCCTGCATCCTGTCTCGATAAGGTGGGTCGTGGCGTTGTAGGCGGCTTTACGGTCGTCGATAATGACCCGGTCTACATCCAGTCCTTCAGGCGCGCGGTCAAAGAAGACGATTGGCATCCCGTTTTCCTCAAGATTTTGAAGGTGGGTGAAATTATGGGTCTCTTTGGAAACAGAGATCAGAGCTCCTTCCACCCTGTTGGAGTCGAGGGCCTGGGCATTGATGACTTCACGGGCATAACGCTCATTGGATTGGCACACCATCACATTGTATCCGGCTTCGTATGCCACGTCCTCGATCCCGCTGATGACGGAAGAGAAAAAATAGTGCACTACTTCAGGAATGATGACTCCGATGGTATTGGTACGACTATTCTTCAGCGAGAGGGCGACTGCATTGGGTTTGTATCTAAGTTTTGCCGCAAGATCATTCACGGCATCTTTCGTCTCCCTGCTGATATCAGGATGATTTTTTAATGCCCTTGAAACCGTTGATGCGGATATATTCAGCGCTTTGGCGATGTCTTTGATCGTGACCGGACTACTCATGTACGACAAACGTTTGTTGGAATTTTTCGATGTTGCAAGGTAATCATATTTCAAATCATTTTCAAGATTTTTCGATAAGTACAAATCCGATTTCTTAAAAAAATACAACAAAACAAAAAATATGTTGTACAACATGTTTGATGCAAACGTGACCGCAAACGATTGCACTGCATTTTTTCTGAAAGATGTAAAAACGATAGATTAAATGATTGTTAAATTATCTTTATTTGCGCTCAGAAATGGTTTTAGAAAAGGCTAAAGGCACTAAACTGATTGATTTTCAACGTTCTTATTATTGTTAAAATAAACTAATGCTCAATGCATTATAGCCTCAAACCGTAATTTATGATCTTATAATTCGATTCGCAGGAATTGAGCATGTGAAAAACCTCTCTGAAGACTACCTAGTAGTGGACGAGATGCAAGAGAAATTACAAAAAGTCATTAATTAACTAAATTATCATCGAATGAAATTTGAATTAGCAAAGATGAAGATGCTTTGGTTTTTCCTTCTCGCGGTGTTTACACTGCCAGCATTTGCACAGGAAAAATCAATCTCCGGAACCGTTTCCGACGCTTCAAGCAAAGAGGCACTTACTGGTGTGACCGTCCAGGTGGAAGGTACTACCAATGGTGCTGCTACAGATTTTGACGGTAAATTTACCCTAAAAGTGAATTCCGGTCAGAAACTGGTATTCTCTTTTGTCGGTTACGTATCACAAACTGTTGTCATCGCGCAGCAAACCACCTTTAAGATTGCACTTGTTCCCCAAACACAAGGGCTTGACGAGGTTGTTGTGATCGGTTATGGTACTGTCAAGAAAAACGATGCAACAGGTGCTGTGAGCACCGTGAGTTCCAAGGATTTTATCAAAGGAGGAATCACTTCTCCACAAGATCTGATCGTTGGTAAAAGTGCCGGAACAGTTATTACGTCGGCAGGTGGGGCACCCGGAGCCGGGTCAACCATTCGCATCAGGGGTGGTTCCTCGATGTCGGCAAGCAATGACCCATTGATCATCATTGACGGATTTCCTGTCAGCAACTCTGGTATTTCAGGTTTGGCGAATCCGCTTTCCACGATCAATCCAAATGATATCGAAACTTTCACTGTGTTGAAAGATGCTTCTGCAACAGCCATTTACGGCTCCAGAGCTTCCAACGGGGTCATTCTGATTACCACCAAAAAGGGCGCTGCCGGTCAGGCCATGAAAATAGAGTACAATGGTTCTTATTCTGCGAATACCGTCCCTGCTTACATGGATGTTTTCTCCGGTGATGAGTTCAGGTCAATGTCGCTAGGTCTCGCATCAAAGAGTGCTGTTGGTTTGAATATGGGCAGTCTAAGCCGTCTTGGTAATCAAAATACCAATTGGCAGAAGGAGATTTATCAGACAGCAATGGCGCAAGACCATAACGTGAGTATGAGTGGAGGTATTAAAAATATGCCATACCGGGCATCTTTCGGTTATACTAACCAGGACGGTATCCTGAAAACAACCAACATGGAACGTACTACTTTGGCTGTTGGTTTGGATCCTTCGTTTTTTGAAAACGACCTGAAAGTTCATATCAACCTGAAAGGAAGTTACACCAAGCAAAATTTTGGAGATCAGGGCGCTGTTGGTTCTGCTGTTGCTTTTGATCCTACCCAACCGGTTTACAATAACAATAATAAATTTGGTGGTTATTACACCTGGATCAATCTTTCTGATGTATTGTCAAATGGTTCCATGGATCCGAATGGCAGTCCGAACCCGATTGGTGTAGCCAACCCTGTTGCTTTGCTTAACCAGACTGACAATAAATCCGGTGTTTATCGCAGTTTGGGAAATATTCAGTTTGATTATAAATTTCGTTTTCTCCCCGACTTAAGGATGAACCTGAATGCCGGTTACGATGTGTTTAAAACCAACGGGCACAACAATTCGCCGAACGATGCCGGTTTTACTTACAGAAATGGAATCGGAAAAATAAGCACCTACACCCAGACAGGAAAATCTACCTTGCTTGATTTTTATCTGAACTATACAAAAGACATCAAATCAATCAAAAGCAGGATTGATGCCACTGCAGGTTACTCCTGGCAGCATTTCTACAAGGACGGAACCTCCTTTGGCAGCAATGGTGACGGCACTCAGATTTCTGACAATAACTCGAAATTCATCAACGAGAATTATCTGATCTCCTTCTTCGGTCGTTTGAATTATACCTTACTGGACCGCTATTTGCTGACTGTAACCATTCGTGATGACGGATCATCCAGATTCGCCAGTGCGAACAGGTGGGGACTTTTCCCTGCTGCTGCCCTCGCATGGAAAATCAAGGATGAGTCGTTCCTGAAAAATGTGAATGCAGTTTCCGACCTGAAATTAAGATTAGGTTGGGGTGTTACAGGTCAGCAGGATATAGGAAGCGATTTTCCATACCTCCCCGTTTATCGTGAGAGTACAGCAACTGCCCAATATCAGTTTGGAAATACTTTGTATAAAACACTGCGTCCCAATCCATATGATGCCAACATCAAATGGGAGCAGACTACAACCTACAACCTTGGACTGGACTTTGGTTTCATGAAGAACAGATTAACAGGTTCTATTGATTTATACAAACGCGAAACGAAAGATTTGCTCAACTTTATTCCGATCGCTGCAGGTAGCAACTTTTCCAACTACCTGACAACAAACGTAGGTAATCTTGAAAACAAAGGATTTGAATTCTCTGTGAATGCTTTGATCATCTCTAAAAAAGACCTTACCTGGAATTTTGGTTTCAATGCTGCTTACAATGAAAACGTAATCACGAAGCTGACCAAAACGGATGATCCTAATTATACAGGTGTGGATGTTGGCACGATTGGCGGCGGTGTCGGTAACATGATCCAGAACCAGCGTGTCGGATTTCCATCCAACTCCTTCTATGTATTCCAGCAGGTTTACGGATCAAACGGAATGCCTATTGAAGGACTCTATGTGGATCGTACCGGAACAGGTGGAACAGTTACGAGTAACAATCTGAACAAGTACCATTATCAGAAACCCGCTCCAGACTGGACACTTGGTGTCAATTCCAGGTTCACTTACAAACAAATGGACTTCTCATTTTCCGGTAGGGCAAACATCGGAAACTATGTTTACAACAACGTAGCTTCCGGAGCTTTGTATTCAACCGTTTACAACCAGTCAGGGTTTTTCAACAATGTTCCGAAGCAGATTAATGACGCGAAGTTTACCAATACGCAGTATTTCTCCGATTTCTACATCGAGAATGCCTCTTTCTTTAAAATGGATAACATGAGTGTCGGATACAATTTCGATCAGTATGTCAAAGCAAGACTGAGCTTTACCGTACAGAATGCCTTCACGATTACAAAATACAAAGGACTGGATCCTGAGGTGAATGGCGGTATTGACAATAATTTCTATCCCCGTCCGAGAGTCTTTGTACTTGGCGTAAATCTTACATTCTAACTTTTTATTAAGAATACGACATGAAAATTTATACAATAAAATCATTAGCTGTCATCTTTGTCACACTGATGTTTACCTCATGTGTCAATGATCTGAATGTTACGCCAAAAGATCCCAATATCGTAACTTCGTTAACAGTTTACAGTACCCCCGGGGCTTACAAGGAGGGATTGGCAAAACTGTATGCTACATTTGCCGTTAGCGGGCAACAAGGTCCTGCGGGACAAGCAGATATTGCAGGTATTGATGAGGGTTTTTCCAATTACCTGCGTCAATACTGGAATGCTCAGGAATTATCGACTGATGAGGCTGTTATGGCATGGAACGATGCTTCAATCAAAGACTTCCATTGGCAAACCTGGGCTCCCAACGATGTATTTATCGCTGCGGTCTATTCAAGAATTATGTACACAGTTGCACTTTGCAACGAATACATCAGGGCAACAACCGGTAACACTGACGCTGAAATAGTAAAATATAACGCCGAGGCCAAGTTCCTTCGCGCTTTGGCTTACTACCATGCCATCGATTTATTCGGCAACCCGCCTTTTGTTACGGAAGCAGATGCACCCGGTGCATTTTTCCCAAAACAAACTACACGTGCAGCCTTATTTACCTACATCGAAACTGAATTGAAGGCCATCGAAAATGTGCTGGGTGCACCGAAATTTGAATATGCCAGAGCCGATCAGGCTGCTGCCTGGACGCTTTTGGCCAAGCTTTATCTGAATGCCAAAGTATATGTTGGACAGGATAAGAATGCTGAGTGTGCCACCTATTGTGCAAAAGTAATTGCAGCGGGCTACACACTGGCTCCAAAATATGCCAACAACTTCACTGCAGACAACAACCTCAGTCCTGAGATGATCTTTCCTGTCACATCGGATGGTCAATCCACACAAACCTATGGAGGTATGACCTATCTTGTTCATGCTGAAATCGGAGGTAGTATGCCTCCTGCACAGTTTGGTGTAGGTGGCGGCTGGGGAGGTATTCGCACCACAAGCGCTTTTGTGAGCAAATTTGCGGACATCACCGGAGCTACCGACAAAAGAGCGATGATCTGGACTGCCGGGCAAAAACTGGATATCAATGACATTGGTCAGTTTACAGACGGATATGCCATTACCAAATATTCCAATCTTACCTCTACAGGTGCAGCTGCACCTCATTCACATCCTGACTTCGTAGACACCGATTATCCTTTGTTCCGCCTTGCTGACGTTTACCTGATGTATGCTGAAGCTGTTCTCAGGGGCGCAACAACAGGCAACGCAACAGCAGCACTGGGTTATGTCAATGCCATCCGTACAAGAGCCTATGGTAATACCAATGGTAACATTACCTCCGCCCAGATGACACTTGATTTCATCCTGGATGAACGTTCAAGGGAACTGTATTGGGAAGGTCATCGCAGAACCGACCTGATACGTTATGCTAAATTTACAGGTGGGGCTTACCTTTGGCCCTGGAAAGGAAAAGTTGCTGCAGGTACATCCACAGAAAGCTTCCGTGACTTGTATCCTATTCCTTCCAACGATTTAGGAGCTAATCCGACTTTAAAACAAAATCCTGGTTATTAATAAACTTCTAAATTTAAAGACAATGAATAAAAAAATATTTATATATCTGACTTTCATTGGGTTGATCGGACTTTTGTTTTCTTGCGAGAAGGAAGGTACAAAAGCAGTCCTATCAGACAACCCAACTGTTCCAACTATTGCAACTTTGCCCAACCTGACCCTCAAGCGGGCCAACGGGACCAATGTTCTGGAATTTGTTGGTACTCCATTTAATCCTGGATTTCAGGCTTCCGCAATGTATTACCTCGAAGCTTGTGCCAAAGGGAATAATTTTCAGGATGTCATCTCTATCATGAATGACAAACAGGATCTTTCTTTGAAAATTACGGTAGCTGACCTTGACGGACTCATGCTGAAAAAATATCCTGCTGATCAGGTTACTTCACTTGATTTCAGGATCAGGACTGTATTGTCACTCAGTAGTGGCACAGGTTCCTATGAATATAGTTCACCTGTCAAGTCCGGTGATGTCACTACCTATGGTCCTCCTACACTGGCATTCACAGTTGCAGGTAAATTGCAGGGGATTGTTTCTGCTGCCGATAATAAGTCCTATAAAGGATGGATTTATACCGACGGTACAGCTATCCAGCTCACCAACAATGATGACGGTAAAAAATATGGAGGTACACTGGCTGCGGGTGCTGTTTCATGCACGTTAACTGAAAACGGACCTGCAATTGCAATTCCTGCCGGAGCCTATAACATGGCAGCAGATATCAATACCGGTAAAATGGTGATGACACTTGCTGACGTCACTATAGGAATCATTGGCGATGCAGTTGGCGGTTGGGATAATGATACGAAGATGGTATGGAACTTTGCGGATCACACCTGGAATATTACCAAAGCTGTTACAGCAGGTGGTATTAAATTCAGGACCCACAACAGTTGGGCGGATGTAAATGTTGCCTACAATCCTGCCGGTCACAGTCTGAACAATTTGTATCAGAACGACGGCAAAACTGACAGCCAGAATATTGATGACATTGCTCCTGGTAAGTACATCATCAAACTTTATCTGGAAACATCCCCAATGAAGGCAGTTTTTACTCCAACCAATTGAACCGATAAAATTAATTTCTCATGAAAAGAAAAACATTATACAGAATATTGGCCGTCCTTGTTACTGCAAACATCTTTTTTGCAGCATGTACCAAGGAAACTGCGAATGTAAAACTGAGTCCGGCGCTCGCCACTTCTCAAACACAGAATGTCAAGTCGGATGCTGCTACCATCACCGGATTTGTGATTGCAGAGGGAGACGGGTTTGTTGAGAAAGGCGTAGTTTACAATACCGCACCTGCTCCAACAGTGTCGAATTCAAAGGCAGCCTATACTGCTGTCGGAACGACTGCTGCCTATAACGTGACATTGACGGGTCTTGCTTATGCAACCAAATATTATGTGCGTGCCTACGCAACCAATGCTGGTGGAACGATTTATGGCGATGAGCTAAATTTTACCACCCTGCCGGTTGTTCCGGTACTTACTACAGCTGCAATTACTGCAATTACAGGTAATTCTGCTGCTGGCGGTGGCAATGTAACCATCGGAGGTGGTGCTGAAGTAACTGTCCGTGGTATTGTTTTTGGTTTGAATCATAACCCGACAACCGCTGACACCAAAACTTCAGATTCAAAAGGTACCGGCGCATTTGTGAGCGCATTAGCAGGATTGAAAGGAAACAAGACCTATTATGTTCGCGCTTATGCAACCAACAGTGCAGGAACGGCTTATGGTCCTGAAGTATCCTTCACGACGCTTGTTGATCTGCCTGTTGTGACAACTACTGACGTTACAACTGTTACCAAAACAACTGCGGTCTCAGGTGGTGCCGTAACCTATGATGGAGGCGGTACTGTTTCAGCAAAAGGTCTTGCATGGGGTTTGACAGCCAATCCGACAATCGCCGGGAGTAAAATCGACGGAGGGAATGGATTGGGTGCATTTGTCAGTAATCTGACAGCATTACAGAAATTTGCGACCTACCACGTCCGTGCTTTTGCAACCAACAGTGCAGGTACTGCCTATGGTGCTGATATCACCTTCACGACGCTTGCCGATATTCTAACCTGGAATATTCCGGGTGACTACGTGGGTGCCAGTTATCCCGGTTCGACTTTTGCCGACTGGTCTCCGGATAAATCTCCTCAGGTTATCAGTACCATTGCAGCAGGTGACAAACTTGAAGGTTATGTTTACATGGCTAACGCATCCAACAACTGGAAATTTGCCTCGCAAGCCAACTGGAATGGTCCAAACTATGGTGACGACAACAAATCTGGAAAGTTAGATCCCAATGCTGGCAACAACATTGCTTCTCCTAAAGGATACTACAAATTGAATGTGGACGCCACTAAAATGACATACACTGCTGTAGCTACGGCATGGGGTGTGATTGGCGATGCTTCTCCGCAGAGCTGGAACGACGAAACGGCGCTGACTTACAGCCTGACTCAACGTATCTGGCAGGGTGCGATGCATTTAACCGCTGCTACTATTAAATTCAGGGCCAATCACGACTGGAACTACAATTACGGTAGCGACAAGGCAGATGGTACTTTGGGTGCCGGTGCTGCAAATATTCCTGTTTCATTGGAATCTGATTATACCATTACCATGGATTTGAGTCATCCGAATGCCTATACCTATTCTGTCAACAGATGGGGTGTAATTGGTGATGCAACTCCCGGAGGCTGGAGTACAGATACCAATATGACCTGGGACGCGGTTAAGGGTGTGCTCAAAGTTACCTTGAATCTGACCGTTGGTTCATTTAAATTCAGGGCCAACGACGACTGGGCAATCAATTATGGTGGGACCAACCTAGGCGCGCTTAATCCGGGTGGAGACAATATTCCTGTGACTGTTGCCGGGAATTACACACTGACACTTGACGTGCTCAAGGCAGTTCCTTCCTGCACAGTGACGAAAAATTAATTTTTGAAATAGCTTGAAAAAGGAGGGTGACTTTTACAGTGCCCTCCTTTTTATTTGATCCATTTTTGCTTAATTTCAACTTCTGTATTATACACATCTTTTCTCATGAGAACCCTAACCTTTCTGGTAGTTATGCTGGTATTTTCCCAAACCGGCATTTCACAGATAATTTCTTCATCCCCGGCTTTCCCCAGCGACCTTCAGCCGGTTACCATTAGTTATGACGCCACCAAAGGAACGGTAGGATTGAAGGATTATACCGGAGATGTGTATGCGCACATCGGGGTGATCACCGATAAAAGCACTTCAGTCTCCGACTGGAAATATGTTGTGGCAGCATGGGGAACCAATGTGGACAAGGCAAAGATGACACGCACGACAGCCAATAACTATCAAATAACTTTATCACCCAATATCAGGCAATATTTTGGTGTGCCTGCCGGAGAGATCATTCAGAAAGTGGCCTTGGTTTTCAGAAGCGGTGTCATGGTGAATGGCAGTTACCTGGAAGGGAAGGATACTGGCGGCAAAGATATTATGCTGGATGTGTATGGCGCAGGTTTTAATTTTATTATTCAGCAGCCAACCAAAAATCAGGTTTACCAGCCTTTTTCCAGCATCCCTTTCTCAGCTTCTTCCTCGGCTACCGCCGATCTTGAACTTTATCTCAACAACAAGAAGATTCTCTTTCTGACCGGAACATCCCTTTCTTATAACTTCAATATTGCCTCGGGGGATTATTGGATCAAAGCAAGGGCCATCACCACTGCAAAAACGCTGGAAGACTCAGTTTATGTTCATGTTCTGGGTACGGAGGTCAAAGAAACAAGGCCGGCCGGTGCCAGAAAAGGGATTAGTTATCCTGATTCTCAATCTGCCTTGCTGGTATTGTGGGCACCCTTGAAGCAGAATGTTTTCGTCGTGGGAGATTTCAACGACTGGCATCCTAATTCGGCTTCCAGAATGAAGCGTGATGGCGACTATTTTTGGCTGAAAGTAGATAAGCTCACCTCCGGCAAAGAATACGCTTTTCAATACCTGGTTGACGGTACCCTCAAAATTGCCGATCCTTATACCGACAAGATTCTGGATCCATGGAATGACCAGTACATTAACTCAGCCACCTATCCAGGCCTGATGGCTTATCCTACCGGGAAGACCGATGGCATCGTTTCTGTCCTTCAGCCCAATAAAACCAAATACAGTTGGAAGGTTACCCAATTTACACCTCCTGCCTCAGATACCTGTGTCATTTACGAAGCCCTCGTACGGGATTTTGACACCAAACACACTTTTGGAGGTGTAGTAAGTCATCTTGATTATCTCAAGGATTTGAAAATTAATGTATTGGAATTAATGCCGGTCAGCGAATTTGAAGGCAACAGCAGTTGGGGCTACAATCCCTCTTTCTATTTTGCCACAGACAAATACTACGGTCCTTCCGATGAATTAAAAAAACTGGTAGACCAATGCCACCAGCGCGGTATTGCGGTGGTGATGGACCTGGTGTTGAACCACTCCTATGGACAGAGCCCTTTCCTTCAGCTCTATTTTGACGGGGCCAAACCGACCACTCAAAATCCATGGTACAATGTGAAAAGCAATTTTATGAATCCGGATGCGCAATGGGGATACGACTTCAACCACGACAGTCAGGCAACCCGGGAACTGGTCGACAGCGTTGCTTCCTACTGGATGAGCGAATTCAAAATCGATGGCTTCAGGTACGATTTTACCAAAGGATTTTCCAACAATATCAAGGATGCTACTTCCGATTCTTGGGGGAGCAAATACGATCCGCAACGAATTTACAATCTCGAACGGATGGCCGGTGAGGTACGGAAAAGGAAACCGGGAGCTCTGGTAATTTTCGAACACCTTTCCGATAATGCCGAAGAGAAGGAACTGATAGAATCCGGCAATGGAATACTTCTGTGGAGTAACTCCGCATACAGCAGTGCTCTGGCTGCCATGGGTTACACCGACAACGGCTCTTCAGATCTTAGCTGGGCCAGCTACACCGGCCGCAAGTGGAACACTGCCGCAGCAGTCGGGTACATGGAAAGTCATGACGAGGAGAGAATGGCTTTCAAATGCATCACTTCCGGGAATTCATTGGGCAGCTACACCATCAAGGACAGCACGACTGCCTACAAAAGGGCAGCTCTTACTGCCGCACTATTTATGCCGATCCCGGGACCGAAAATGATCTGGCAATTCGGTGAACTCGGCTATGATTATTCCATTGATAACGGTGGACGATTGGGGGAGAAACCAGTGCGTTGGGATTATGTCGACAAACCGGCCCGCACCTATCTTTTCAGGGTAATGGCCAAACTTTTTTACCTGAAGAAAACCTATCCGATTTTCAGAACCACGGACTTTACCTATGACCTCACCGGAGGATTAAAATGGCTCAAGTTGAACCTGAATGGAGAGAATGTCATCGTATTAGGAAATTTCGGAGTTGCTTCGGCACCACTCAACATTCAGTTTCAGAAAGCCGGAACCTGGTATGAGTATTTTACCGAAACGACATTTCAGGTTACCAATACCAGTCAGAGTATTGTACTGGCACCTGGTGAGTACAGGCTCTATTCGACCCAGAATTTTTCCAGACCCAATATCGTCACTGAGGTAAATGTGCTGCCCAAACCTGAAACAGGGTTTGTCGTGTGGCCCAATCCGGTGAGTGAAACGATGCAGATTTCGTCTTCTGTGCCACTCGCCAGAATCCTTATTTATTCGGTAGCCGGTTTAAAAATGAAGGAATTCAATCTCTCTGCTGCCGGAGCCTCTGCGCAGGAAATATTTTTGGGAGACCTATTGAGGGGAAGCTATGTGATTCAGGTTATCGACCAAAAAGGGAAAATGGAATCCAGGAAAATTGTCAAATATTGATTAAGTAATTCGACGATTCGATAATGGATTTAATTTGCTGATGTGTTGTTCCTTTTAGTTCGGCCCCCTGGCCCTTTTGCCCCTTCAATATTTTCTGGACTATCATCGTACCACAATACTCTTGATGTTCACAAACTCCCGGATTCCCATGTAGGATAATTCCCTGCCGTACCCGCTCTCCTTGATCCCTCCGAAAGGCAGACGGGGATCCGATTTGACGAAATCGTTCACAAAGACGCATCCTGCTTCCAGCCCTTTCTCCGCGAGCATTTTGCCTTTGGAGAGATCCCCGGTAAAAACTCCGGCACCCAGTCCAAAAACTGTGTCGTTGGCAATTCTGATTGCCTCTTCAATGGTTTTGAACCGAAACAATACGGCTACGGGTCCAAACAACTCTTCGTGGTAGGCTGGCATCCCCGGTGTCACATCTTCCAGCACGGTAGGCGGATAAAAAGCGGCATTACCTTCAGGGATAAAGCCACCCAGAAGTACGGTCGCACCCATCTGGCGACTCGTCTCTACTTGCTGGTGCAGTTCGTCGCGCAGGTCTGTGCGGGCCAATGGGCCAATGGTCGTTTGAGCATCGAATGGATCTCCGAAAACAGACTGTGCCATCAGCCTGACAAATTCAGTTTTGAACGCTTCATATACCTGTTCGGCTACAATAAACCTCTTGGCCCCGATGCAACTCTGGCCGGCATTCAGCAGTCTGCTCGTTACGCACAACCGGGCTGCTGATTGAATATCTGCATCTTCAAGGATCAGGTAAGGATCACTGCCCCCAAGTTCGAGGACGGATTTTTTGAGTGAGGCGCCTGCTGCTGATGCAACGGCTTTGCCTGCCGGTGTGCTGCCGGTTAGTGTTACGGCCTTGATCCGCGGATTTTCTACAACTGCTTGCACCCCGGAGGAACTGACGAGCAAGGTTTTGAATACATTCTCAGGAAAGCCGGCTTCTCGCACCATATTTTCAATGGACAACGCGCAACCGGATACATTGGAGGCATGTTTCAGGATTCCGGTGTTGCCGGCCATAAGCGCCGGTGCCAGAAAGCGGAATACCTGCCAGAAAGGAAAATTCCAGGGCATCACAGCCAAAATGGTGCCAATAGGCTGATAAGAAATATAAGCTTCTGTTGCTTCAGTTTGGACAGCTTCATTTTTCAGGTAGGATTCGGCGTTTTCTGCGTAATAGCCGCAAACCATGGCGCATTTGTCGATCTCACCCCTGGCTTCGCGCAGTACTTTTCCCATTTCTGAAGAGATCAGGGAAGCCAGCGATTCCCTGTTTTGTTCCAGTTTTGCCTGCAGGTTCTTCATCAAAAGTGAGCGTTGCGCAAAACTTGTCAGCCTCCATTTCAGGTAGGCGGAATTCACCAGTTCGACAATGGTTTCCGCCTCCAGGGTTGTGTATTCACGGTAGGTTTGGATTATTTCACCAGAAAAAGGATTGATGGATTGCATAGGAAAAGTTGTTTATTCAAAATTAGTTCATTTTCGGAAAAGAAACCGAAAATTCGTTATTGATATAAAAAGGGGGTAACTTTAGGTATAGGTTTTGTTTTTGACAGGCCGCACCTCCGGTGCTCATAGATCTTTTGGACGGACATTTCTACAAGCAGATCGCACCTCCGGTGCTTAAAGATTTTCGAATATGAAATTCTATGTACAGATCGCACCTCCGGTGCTCATAGATCTTTTGGACGGGCATTTCTACAAACAGATCGCACCTCCGGTGCTTAAAGATCTTTCGGACATGAAATTCTATGTACAGATCGCACCTCCGGTGCTCATAGATCTTTTGGACGGGCATTTCTACAAACAGATCGCACCTCCGGTGCTTAATGTCTTATGGATGGGTATTTCTAGGTACAGACCGCACCTCCGGTGCTCATAGATCTTGTGGACGGGCATTTCTACAAACAGATCGCACCTCCGGTGCTCATAGATCTTTTGGACGGACATTTCTACAAACAGATCGCACCTCCGGTGCTTAAAGATTTTCGAACATGAAATTCTATGTACAGATCGCACCTCCGGTGCTCATAGATCTTTTGGACGGGCATTTCTACAAACAGATCGCACCTCCGGTGCTTAAAGATCTTTCGGACATGAAATTCAATATACAGG
>SESG01025237.1_pt1 | contig 26128 bp, 22 predicted proteins | sample 3171421 | NCBI WGS metagenome assembly SESG01 (sample SAMN10866946, study PRJNA518727) | freshwater metagenome | biome: subpolar coniferous forest; feature: holomictic lake; material: water; isolation source: holomictic Lake 227, 6 m and 8 m depth | place: Canada: near Kenora, Ontario | collected...
GCACCGGTCATCGACGCAGACGCCCTGGCGCACGCGGCGGTCCGGCGGGGAACCCCGGCGCTCGAGGAGATCGCGCGCACCTTCGGCCCGGGCGCGATCGGCCCGGACGGCGAGCTCGACCGGAAGGGCGTGGGGGCCATCGTCTTCTCCGACCCCGCGGCGCGTGCCCGGCTGGAGGGCATCGTCCACCCGGCGGTCCGGGCCGCGATGGCCGCCGAGACCGCCCGCCTCGCCTCCGCGGGGACCGAGCTCGCCTTCTACGACGTGCCGCTCCTCTTCGAGCGGGGGCTGGAGCGGGAACTGGACTGCGTGGTGGTGGTGCACGTGCCCCCCGCCGTCCAGCTCGCGCGGCTGGAGGCCCGGGACGGGATCGGCCCGGCCGAGGCCCGCGCGCGGCTCGACGCCCAGATGCCCATCGACGAGAAGGCCCGGCGCGCCGACGTGCTGGTCGAGAACACGGGGGACGTGGCCTCGCTGCGGGCCCGGGCGGCGCCCCTCCTCGCCGCCCTCCGCTCCGGCCTGGGCCGGCGCCTTCCCAACGCGCCCCCGGCGCGTTATTGACCACGGATGGCCGACGCGGCGACGACCCTCTTCACCGGATACCCGGGCTTCATCGGGCGCCGCCTCGTCCACCGCATGCTGGAGCAGGGGCTGCCGGGGAGGCTCGTCCTGCTCGTCGAGCCGGCCCACGCCGCCGCTGCTCGGTCCGAGGTGGCCCGCCACGCCCCGCCGTCGGCGCGGATCGAGGTCTGGGAGGGGGACGTCTCGGCGATGCACCTCGGCCTCTCCGGGTCGGAGTGGAAGTCCCTGCTGCGGGACGTCGGCACCATCTGGCACCTCGCCGCAGCCTCCCGGCTCGACTCCGGGAGCGAGATTTCACGGCGAGTGAACATCGACGGGACGCGCAACATCGTCGAGCTGGCGCGCGCGGCCGTCCACCCTCCCCGCCTCCACCACTTCTCCTCCACCTTCGTCTCCGGCGACCGGCGCGGCGTCATCATGGAGGACGAGCTCATGGCGGGGCAGCGGTTCCGCACCCCCTACGAGCAGAGCAAGGCGCGGGCCGAGGAGCTGGTTCGCCGCATCGTGGGGGAGGTTCCCACCACCATCTACCGGCCGGCCATCGTGGTGGGCGACTCCCGCACCGGCGAGATCGACCGCTTCGAGGGGCCGTACTACCTGGCCATCCTGCTCGTCACCTCCCCGCTCCGGGTACCCCTGCCCCTCCCCGACGACGCCGGAGCCCCGCTCAACGTGGTCCCGGTGGACTTCCTGGTGGAGGCCGCCCTCACGGTGGCCCGGAACCCCGCCTCGGTGGGCCGGACCGTGCACGTGGTCGATCCGGCACCGTTCTCGGCGCGGCGGGTCTACGAGCTCATCGCCGAGCGGGCCCACCGGCGCATGCCGCGGGTGACGCTCCCGGCCCGGATGGTGGACGCGGTCCTCTCCCTCCCGGTGCTGGAGCGCTTCTCCCGGCAGCAGCGGGCCGCCATCGAGTCGGTGAACCAGCTCGCCTTCTACAACTCCAGGAACCTCCTCGACCTGCTCGAGGGGAGCGGGGTGCGCTGCCCGCCCATCACGAGCTACCTCGACCGGCTCATCGACTTCGTCCGGGAGCGGCTGTCGAAGGAGGCCGCGCAGCCCGAGCCGGACGACGACCCGCTCGCGCCGCCCGTCAGCGGATGACGCCCTCGGAGACGAGGGAGGCCAGGATCCGGGCCGTGTCGAGGCGCGGCAGGCCGGAGAGCGCGAACAGGTCCTCGTAGCTCACCGTTCCGTCGATCTGGGCGAGGAGGAATCCAGCCCGGTGGTCGAGGTTCAGCCAGAGGATCTCCTCCGGGTGGATGGCGAGCCGCGGACGGATCGAGAGCGACCCCATCTTCGATTCGTACATCGCCACCAGCGTGGCCTCGTTCTGCCGGAGGTAGGCGCGCGCCTCGGCGTGGCCGGAGTCGATCCGCAGGATGCGCTCGATGAGCCCGAGCGAACCGCTGAAGTCGCCCAGGGCGAAGAGCTCCCGCGCCTCCTCCATCCAGGCGGCAACGTAGCCGGGCGCGGGCTCGGGTTCCTGCCGGCGCTGCTCGGGGACGAGATCGTGGATGTCCGACTTCTCGTCCACCGCCCCCAGGTCGAGCCCGCTCCCCTCGTCCACGATGACGACCGGCGAGGTGGCCGGGCCTGCGTCCCAGGGGGACCGGACGAACGGACCGGGGGGAGGTACCGTGGTCGCCGGGGGCGCGGCCTGGTCGCTCCGCACCTGCCGGAGATAGGCCCGGACCCGCTCGTTGTCCGGCTCGATCTCGAGCGCCCGGCACCAGAGCCGTTCCGCCTCCGTCGCGTCGCCACGCGTGTAGGCGCGCACGCCCTGGTCGAGGAGCTCGGCGACCCGGGTCATGCCTGCTCCTTCGGAGCGGGCCCCGCACCGGTCGCCAGACCCCTGAAGAGCTGCAGGGCCCTGTCGAGCGACTCCTCGACCGCGGAGAGCTTCTGGAGGTCCTGGTCGGCGAGGGCGCCCCGGGCGCGTGCCACGACGTCCTCGGCGCGCTGGACCGCATCCTTCCCGAAGCGGCTGCGGGAGAGCGTCGCCTTCACCGCGGGGGCCAGGGATTCGAGCTCGGAGAGGATGGCCTGGGTGCGCTCCCGGAGCTTCTCGAAGTCCCCCACCTGGCGCCGGGCGAGCAGGTCGTCGAGGTTCTCATCCATGATGCGGCGCATCTCGGGCTCGGAGAGCCCGGAGGTCGCGGTGACGGAGATGGACTGGCGCGTTCCGGTGCCCGAGTCGCGCGCCGAGACCCCCACGATGCCCTCCGCGCTGATCTCGAAGGTGACCTCGATATCCACCTCGCCGCGTTGCCCCGGACGGATCCCGTCCAGCACGAACTCTCCGAGGAGCTCGTTCTCCACCGCCTTCTCGCTCGCCCCCTGGAGCACGGCGATTCGCACCGAGGACTGGTTGTCCTGCACCGTGGTGAAGAGGTGCGCCTGGCTCGTGGGAACGGTGGTGTTGCGAGGGATGATGGTCGCGAAGTAGCCGCCCACCAGCATGATGCCGAGGTTCTGCGGGGTGACGTCGAGGAGCAGGATGTCCTTGTCCCCCCTCGGATGAAGGAGCGCCTGGGCCTGGATGGCGGCTCCGAGGGCGACCACCTCCTCGGGGTGGACACCGCGGGAGGGTTCCCGGCCGAAGAAGGCGCGCACCGCCTGCTGCACCCCGGGCATGCGGGTCATCCCGCCCACGAGCAGCACCTCGTCGACGTCTCCAGGGCGCACTCCGGCGTCGCGCAGCGTCCGGTCGGTCACGGCGATGGCACGTTGCACGAGGTCGAGGGTCAGCTCCTCCAGCTTCGACCGGGTGAGCTGCCGGTCGAAGTGCAGGGCCGCCCGCCCGTCCCCCCCGCCCGCCAGGAACGGGAGGAGGATGGCCGCCTGCTCGATCTCGGAGAGCTCGACCTTGGCCCGCTCCGCCGCGTCGCGGAGGCGCTGCAGCGCCATCTTGTCCTCGCGCAGGTCGATCCCCTGGTGCTCCTCGGCGAAGGACTGGACCAGCCAGTCGATGATGCGCCGGTCGAAGTCCTCGCCTCCCAGGTAGGTGTCGCCCCCCACGGCGATGACGTCGTAGACGCTCCTCCCCACGTCGAGGATCGAGACGTCGAAGGTGCCACCGCCCAGGTCGAAGACGACAACCCTCTTCTCCATCTGCTTGCCGAACCCGTACGCCAGCGCCGCCGAGGTGGGCTCGTTGATGATGCGAACCACCTCGAGACCGGCGATGCGCCCGGCGTCCTTGGTGGCGTGGCGCTGGCCGTCGTTGAAGTAGGCGGGGACGGTGATCACCGCCTTCGTGACGCGCCGGCCGAAGAAGGCCTCGGCGTCGGCCTTCAGCTCGGCGAGCACGAGTGCGCTCAGCTCCGGGATGGCGAACGCGCGCCCCCCCAGGACGACCCGGATGTCGCTCCCCTCCGGTCCGGGGACGAGCTCGAAGGGGAGGACCTTCCGCGCGTCCTCCACCTCGAGGGAGCCCCAGCGCCGGCCGATGAGCCGCTTGGCGCCGTAGGCGGTGTTCTCCGCGTTCGTGATGGCCTGCCGCTTCGCCATCTGACCTACGAGCCGCTTGCCGTTCCGGGCCACCGCCACCATCGACGGCGTGAGGGACTGCCCGCTGCGGCTCGGGATCAACCGCGGCACACCGTCCACCAACGTGGCCACCGCCGAGTTGGTGGTCCCGAGGTCGATCCCGATGAAGGGCTGGTCCTGGCTCATCGGAGGAAGCTCCAGGGAAGCTTGCGCAGTTGCTCCCGCGCCCTGGGCAGGGACGGAGCGATCTCGAGCGCCCGCGTGAGCGCCTTTCGGGCCGCCGCCGTATCCCCCTGTGCGGCGAGCACCTCCCCGAGCACCTCGTGGGCGGCGGCGAGCGTGGGTGCGGCGCGGACGGCCTCCTCGGCCCTTGAGCGGGCCGTCTCGAGGGCTCCACGCCCCAGCGCCAGCTGGGCCACGTAGATCCCGTGGCGCGGGTCGCCCGGGTCGATCCCGGCCGCCTGCTCGGCGAGGAGCTGGGCCCGGTCGAGATCGTTCTGCAGCTCGGCGGCGCGGGCCTTCTCCCAGATCTCGCGCGCACGCGCGGCCACCGCCTTCCGGCTGGCCTGATCGGCGAGCGGGCGGATGTCGCCCACGCCGGCGTCGAGCGCGCTCGCGGTGTGGAGGTCGCGCGCAGCGTCCTCGAAGCGCTCCTCCGCCAGCGCGCGGCGACCCCGGTCCGCGAGTTCCCGGGCACGCACCATCCTCGCCACGAGCGGGTGGGAGCGAGCGATGCGGGCACGCCGTTCCCTGGCCCGGTCGTCGTTCTCGATCTGGCGCGCGGCGACCCGGGCCACCTCCTCGGGCGGCGCGGTGGTCCGGGCGTACTCGGCACGGGCGACCTCGCTGGAGAGGGCGTCACGGGCCTCGGTGAGGCGCTGGAAGATCCGCGCCAGCCGCTGGCGGTAGGAGCCGAGTTGCCGGCCAGTGAAGCGGTCAGGGTGGAAGATCTTCGCCCGATCCAGGTAGGCCTCCCGCACCCGGTCGGCCGGCGCGTTCCAGGGGAGACCGAGCACCTCCCAGTGGGTCCAGCCCGCCATGGAGCCCGCGAAGAATAGGATGTCCTTCCGGAGGTCGAGATCGATCTCGACCTCCTCGGCCAAATCTTCGGAATCGAAGAGGAATCCGGGGTTCTGGTCGCGCCGCACGCGGCTCTCCGGGGATCGCCCGCCTGGACGACCTGTCACTCGAATGTAGCCCTCGGGACTGACCTGGGTCAACCTGGGGCGCACGCCGGGATTGTTGGGCGACTCCAGCCGCGCGGAATGGACGGCCCGTCGCGCGGGAGGCCGCTGAACCTCAGCGTTGCGCGAGCAGGAACTCGAGGAGCGCCTTCTGGGCGTGGAGCCGGTTCTCGGCCTCGTCGAAGACCGCCGACTGGGGCCCCTCGAGGACCTCCTCCTCGATCTCCTCGCCGCGGTGCGCGGGGAGGCAGTGGAGGACGATGGCGTCCGGTGCGGCGAGCGCCATCCCCTTCCGGTCCACGATGTAGTTCCGGAAGGCCTGGCGGCGATCGTCCACCTCGGCCTCCTGCCCCATGCTGGCCCAGACGTCGGTGTTCACGACGTGGGCGCCGCGCATCGCGTCGGCCGGGGTGGCGGCGAGGCGCACCTTTCCGCCGGCGAGCCGGACCAGCTCGGGATCCGGACCGTACCCGGGGGGGCAGGCGATGCGGAGCTCGAAGCCGAGCAGGATCGCCGCCTCGAGCCAGCTGTTCGCCATGTTGTTGCCGTCGCCGACCCAGGCGATGGCGAGGTCGCCACGGGCCACGCGGTCGTGCCCGAACCGCTCGGCCACCGTGAGCAGGTCGGCCAGCACCTGGCACGGGTGGGAGGCGTCGGTGAGCGCATTCACCACCGGTACGGTCGCCCAGCGGGCCATGTCCTCCAGCTTGGCGTGTGCGAAGGTGCGGACCACGAGCGCGTCGAGGTACCGGGAGAGCACCCGCGCGGTGTCGCGGATGGGCTCGCCGCGCCCGAGCTGCATGTCCCGCGGCGAGAGCATCATCTCGGCGGCCCCGAGCTGGGCGCAGGCCACGCCGAAGGAGACGCGGGTGCGGGTGGAGGCCTTCTCGAACACGAGCCCCACCGATCGCCCCGCGAGCGGCTGTGGCCCCCGCTTCCCGATGAGCTTCCACTCGGCGGCCCGCTCCAGCAGGTCGAGCAGCTCGGCCCGCGAGAGGTCGGTGAGCCGGAGGAGGTCGCGCTTGGTGGGAGTGGCCGTGGTCATGGAGCGGCCGGTGCCGCGGCGATGGCCTCGGCGAGCAGGGAGATGCCCCGGTCGGCCTCGGCGTCGGTGAGCACGAGTGCGGGGGCGATCCGGACGACGTCGTCTCCGATGGCGTTCACGAGCAGCCCGCGCTCCCGGGCCACGTTCACCACGTCGCCGGCCTTCACGCCGCGGACGAGCACGCCGAGCAGCATCCCGCGGCCGCGCACGCCCACCACCCGGCCGCCGGGGATGGCGGCGAGGCCGGCGCGCAGCCGCCCGGCCACCTGGGCGGCCCGGGGCAGCACCGCGCGGATCTCCCGCAGCGTGGCGAGCGCCACGGCCGACGCGAGCGCCGTCCCTCCGAAGGTGCTGGCATGGCTGCCGGGGGTGAGGTGGTTCCCCACCTCCTCGGTGGCGAGCATGGCCCCCATGGGGAATCCGTTGGCGATGGCCTTGGCGGAGCTCATCACGTCGGGCGTGACCCCCTCCCACTCGTGTGCCCAGAGCCGGCAGGTGCGCCCCATGCCGGTCTGCACCTCGTCGAGGCAGAAGAGGGCCCCGGCGGCGTGGACGAGCTTCTTCGCCGCGGCGAGGTAGCCCACCGGCGGGGGCAGGACGCCCGCCTCGGCCTGGATGGGCTCGACCACGAAGGCGGCCGTGCGGGGGCCGACGGCCTGTGCGAGCGCGGCCAGATCGCCGAAGGGCACGTGGCGAACGCCGGGTACGAGCGGCTCGAAGCCGTGGTGGTACTTCTCCTGCCCGGTGGCCGTGAGCGCGAAGAGGGTGCGGCCGTGGAACGAGTTCACGCAGGCGACGATCTCGCAGCGCTCCGGGTGGCCGGCGTCGGCGTGGTACTTGCGAACGAGCTTGAGCATCGCCTCGTTGGCCTCGGCCCCCGAGTTGCAGAAGAAGACGCGTCGGGCGAACGAGTCGCGGGTGAGCTCCTCGGCCAGCTCCACCGCGCGCGGCGTGTAGAAGAGGTTGGAGACGTGCCAGAGGGTGCGCCCCTGCTCCTCCAGCGCGCGCACCACGGCCGGATGGCAGTGACCGAGGGCGTTCACCGCGATCCCGCAGATGAGGTCGAGGTACTCCTTGCCGTCGGCGTCCCACACGCGGCTCCCCTCCCCCTTCACCAGCGCCACCGGCGCCTGCCGGTAGTTGGGGGTGAGCACCGCCCGCGCCCGGGCCGCGATCGCGTCGTTTCCGTTCATACGGGCATGAATAGCACAACTCCGCCGACGCGCCGCGAAGGCGACTATCCGTCCGACCTCGCGCGCGGATGGGCCCGGTCGTAGACGTCGGCGAGTCGCTTCCAGTCGAGGTGGGTGTAGCGCTGCGTGGTGGAGAGCGAGGCGTGCCCGAGCATCTCCTGGATGCCGCGCAGGTCGGCGCCGTTGCCGAGCAGGTGGGTGGCGAAGCAGTGACGGAGCACGTGGGGGTGCACGTGGCGCGGGATCCCGGCCGCGGTCACCCAGCGGTCGAGCCGCCGGGCCACCGAGCGGGGGCTGAGCCGCCCGCCGCGATAGTTCACGAACAGTGAACCCCGCGCGCCGACACCGTCCACGCCCGCGAGGAGCACCGCCCTCCCCTCCTCGATCCAGCGGCGCAGCGCCTCCCGGGCCGGCCCGCCCACCGGGACCACCCGCTCCTTGCCCCCCTTGCCGGTGACCCGCACGAGACCCTCGCGGAGGTCGAGGTCGTCGAGGTCGAGCCCGGTGAGCTCGGAGACGCGAAGCCCGGAGGAGTAGAGCAGCTCCAGGAAGGCCCGGTCGCGGAGCAGGAGCGGCTCGTCGGCGCCGGGCGCCTCGACGAGAGCGGCCACGTCCGCCTCCGGCAGGACCTCGGGCAGGCGGCGCGCCCTCCGGGGAGCCTGGACGGCCCGCGCGGGGTTGCCGGTGGCGAGCCGCTCCTTCACCAGGAACCGGTAGAAGGTCCGGACCGAGGAGAGCTTGCGGGAGAGGGAGGCCGGTCCGTTCGTGCCCGCCTCGCGCCCCAGCCAGCCCCGGACGGCGACCGGGGAGGAGGGCACGATGGGAACGCCCACGCCGGACAGGTAGGCGGCGTAGGCCGCGAGGTCGGTCAGGTAGGCCCGGCTCGTCTGCGGCGACGCGCGCCGCTCGGTCGAGAGCCAGCGCGCGAAGCGCTGCACCTCCTCCGGGAGCGCGGCGACGTCGAGGGACACCCTTCCCTGCTACCACGCGCGGGCGGGTGCGGCCATTTCGGAGCGCCCTCAGGGAACGTCGGCCACGAGGATGGCCGGACGCTCCGCGGAGCCCCCGACCCAGGCCGCGCGCCTTCCGTCCGGTCCCAGCCAGACCGCGCTCGACGGAGACACCCGGGTGTCGAGCGGGACGAGACGCGCGCCGGTCCAGGCCGAGAGGTCCACGCCCGCACCGTCCCGCCGTCCGAAGGCGAGGAGCGCCCGATCGGAGGAGCCGGGTGCGAGGGAGAACGCCACCACTCCATCGGCGATGCGGGTGGGCGCCTGCGAGGGGCCGAGGCCGGCCGCGGGCGCCCGGAAGAGGGCGCAGGCGTCTCCGGAGGGCGCGCAGCCCGCCCGGTACCAGAGCCAGCGCCCGTCGGGCGAGAAGGTGAAGCCGGCCGGGTCCTGCGCCAGCGTGCCCGGCTCGGCCGCGGCCGTGGGCGACAGGTCGAGGTTGGCGGCGTATCCACCCTGGGTGACGTGGCGGACGAAGGCCACCTGGAGCCCGCCGGGGGCGATCTCGAAGGAGGTGACCCGGTCCCCGAGAGCCACCGCACCCTCCCCGGGGACGCCCGAGGCGAGGCGGCCGGCGTGGGCGCGGGGATCGAACCCCTCCAGCCAGGCGAGGCGCGCGCCTCCCTCCGCCCAGCGGAACGGACCGACGCCGCGGGCGACCCGCACCGGCTCCGCACGACCCCCGGGACCGGGCTCCACCCGGAGTGCGAGGAGGCTCCCCTCGGTGCCCGGGGCCACGCCTGCGACGGCGGCGAGCCACGCGCCGTCGGACGAGAAGGCGAACGAACCGACGTCGCGGGCCACGGCGACCCCCTCGCCGGCCCCGTTGCGCCACAGGAGGAGGACGGGCGAGCCCCCCGCACCGCGGGCGCGCGCCGCGACGGCCCGGCCGGGAGCCGGGGCCACGGCGACCTCGAAGGCGCCCGTCCCACCGGTGAGCCGCGTCGGGTCGGCGCCCGGCGCGACCACCAGGACCTCGCCCCCCGAGGCCATCACGAGCCGCCCTCCCGCGCCGGTGGCGAAGGAGGTGACGCGGGGCGCGAGGAGGCGCGCCTCCGCCACGGGGCTCCAGCGGAAGAGGTCGCCGGCGCCGGTGGCCGGGTCGCGGCGGGCGAGCGCCAGGAGCGCTCCGTCCGTCATCCAGGCGAAGGACCCCGCGGCCGGCGCGATGCCCTCCGCCACCCGCACCGGAGCGCCGCCCCCTACCGGAGCCACGAGCAGCGTGCAGCCCGATGGCCTGCCCGGACCCTCCCCCGGGCCGCAGCCGGTGAGCCAGGCGAGCCGGCTCCCGTCGGGCGAGGGGGCGAGGGCCTGGGCCTGCCCGTCGAAGATCCGCGTCCCGGCGGTCACGGGAGGCGCGCTGCGCGGGGTGCATGCGGCGAGGAGGGCCGCGGCGGCGGCCAGGGTCGTGCGGGTTCTCATCCGATCCACTCCTTCCGGTCGAGGCGGGCGCGCTCGGCGTAGGCCTCCTTGCGCGCCCCCTTGCCGCGATGTCGTCCCGCCAGCGGCGGGAAGAGCGCGTAGACCACGTTGGACGGCTGGTAGGCGAGCCCCTCCGGGTGGGCGACGCCGGTGACGTGACGGTGAAGGGCGCCCACGGCCGTCGTGTCGGGGGGCGGCCGGAAGGGACGGCCGGCGAGCCGGTCGAGGACCGCGCGCGCGGTCAGGAGCCCCGAGGCGGCCGACTCCACGTAGCCCTCCACCCCCGTGATCTGGCCGGCGAGGAAGAGCTCGGGCCGGGCGCGGAGCGACTGGTCGGGTGAGAGGACGCGCGGCGCGTCCACGAAGGTGTTCCGGTGCACCTGACCGAGCCGCTGGAACTCGGCGTTCCGGAGCCCGGGGATGAACGCGCGGAAGACGCGCTGCTGCTCGGGCCAGGTGAGGCGCGTCTGGAATCCCACCAGGTTCCAGGCGGTGCCGGCCACGTCCTCGCGCCGCAGCTGCACCACCGCGTGGGGCCAGCGTCCGGTGCGCGGGTCGTCGAGCCCGACCGGCTTCATCGGACCGTACCGGAGGACGTCGAGCCCACGCTCCGCCATCACCTCGACGGGCAGGCAACCCTCGAAGTAGCGGGGCTCCTCGAATCCGTGGGGACGCACCTTCTCGGCGGCGAGCAGCGCCTCGACGAAGGCGCGGTACTGCTCCGCGTCGAGCGGCAGGTTCAGGTAGTCGTCCCCCTCCCCCTTCCCCCAGCGGGAGGCGGCGAAGGCCACCGTGCGATCGACGCTCTCGTCGGAGACCACGGGCGCGATGGCGTCGTAGAAGGAGAGCCCCGGACCGACGAGCGCCTCGAGCGCCCGGGCGAGCGGCTCGGCGGTGAGCGGCCCGGTGGCGAGGATGGAGAGCCCGGGACCGGCCGGCAGTTCCTCGACCTCCCGGTGCTCCACCCGCACGAGCGCGTGTTCGGAGAGGCGGCGGGTGACGAGCGCGCTGAAGGCCTCCCGGTCCACCGCCAGCGCGCCTCCGGCCGGCACGCGGGTCTCGTCGGCGCAGGTGAGCACGAGGCTGGCGGCGCACCGGAGCTCCTCGTGCAGGAGGCCGACCGCGTTCAGGGGGTCGTCCGAACGGAGGGAGTTGGAGCAGACCAGCTCCGCGAAGCCGTCGAGCTGCTGCACGGGCGAACGTCGGGCGGGCTTCATCTCCACGAGGTCCACGCCCACGCCCGCGCGGGCGAGCGTCCAGGCCGCCTCGCTCCCGGCCAGCCCGGCCCCGACCACCGTCACCCGGACCGGGCTGTCGCCGTTCTCGGCCATCGCCGCGGGGTCTTATCACGCCGGAACGTCTTGCGCCTCGGGGCGGGGGGGCGCACGCTGTGGGGAGCCCGGGCCTTCGCCCGGCGGTCAGGGGGGGGTCCCATGCGCCGCGAGGAGTTCGAGACCGCACGGAAGCGCCTGGTGGAACGTCGCCAGGAGCTCGCCGGGATCATCCAGAGAGGCGACGCACGGATCGCGCAGATCCGCTCCGAGCGGGAGATCGAGTTCGGCGACGAGTCGCAGTCCGAGCAGGAGCAGACCCGCATCGCCCAGGTGGACGAGGCCGAGGCGGCCGAGCTGGCCCGCGTGGACGCGGCGATCGCCCGCATCGCGGAGGGGAGCTACGGCACCTGTGCCGACTGCGCGGAGCCGATCGAACCGAGGCGGCTCCTGGCGAGCCCCTACGCCATCCTGTGCGCGTCCTGCGCGGGGGCCGGCGCGGCGAAGCCCTGACGGGACACGGCCCGCTTGCTCAGGGCGATACCCGGACGAGGCTGCCGTCGTCGTAAGGAATCCAGATGGCTCCGGCGCCCGTCACCATCCCGTCCGATTGGTTGTCGGGGATGCCGTTGAATAGGGTCTTGGCGCCGTAGTTCGTACCGGCCGTCAGCCACAGGCGCATGACCTCGAGGATGCTGTTGCTGTCCCGGTCGATCAGGACCGCCCAGAGATTTCCGTCCGGCCCGTACGTCGAGCCTCTCCAGACCCCTGGAACGCTGGCGCCGTCCGGAATGGTGATGCCGAATTCGGCGGTCACGGTCGTGTCCTCGATCTTGCAAGCCTTGGCCGTGCCACCCACCGTCGGGCCGAAGAACCAGACGTCACCATCGGACCCCTGGATCAGGTCGTAGAAAAGACCGGCGAAGTAGTCCACCGGGTAGCCGCACCCGGACGGGAGGGCCAGGAGGGTGCCGCCGGTCTTGGTGGCGCAGTCCACCTGGTAGATGCCGCCGTTCGAGACATCCGCGATGAATACCTTGCAGGTGTCGTTGACCTCGACCGCAACCATCGGGCCGGGGTCGGGAGGAAGGCCGTCCCCGGGCACCCTGGTCAGGATCACCGTACCGCCCGAGGCAGTGCCCGGCTGGTACCAGCCGACCCTCGAATTGTTACGTTCCGTGAACCAGATGCTGCCGACGACGGGATCCACCGCGATCTGGGAGGGACTCGTCATGTTCCAGGGGGGCCCCGCCACACCCATCTCCACGACCACACCGCTGGAGAGGGTGACCGCCGCGATGATGCCGTCCGCGGCAACCCACGCCCTGGACCCGGATTCGGTGACCGTGACCGTGACCGCGTTCGGCGTCTGGCTGATCGCATTCGACTCGACGACCGATCCGTCGTTCGCGACGAAGGTGAGCTTGTTGCCCGGGGCGCCTTCGATGAACACCGCCTGGGTCGCGGTCCCCGCCATGAAGGATCCTCCAGGGGGGCCACCGACAAAGAGGTTGGGGAGCCTTCCCGCGGGGAAGGTGTCCACCTTGGCCGCCTCGACGTGCCCCGTGAAGAACGACGGCTGGGTCGCACTGTTGAAGGTGAACGCCCAGGGCTTCGCCGCCGACGCCGCACCGGCCGTGAGGTCGCCGTAGAACCAGACCCCGTTCGTGAGCTGTGCGCTCGTGAACCCGAGAGGGGGATTGCCCACGAGTGCGGTGTCCCCGTTGCATGCACCGTTGCCGGTGGAGCTCATGGTGTCGATGACGGCCCAGACGTCGTCGAGCCTCGTGCCGGTGAGCTTCGAGGTGACCGTCACGTAACCGCCCGAGCTCGGGATGCCGGGGCACTTCTGCCCCCCCCAGAGGGGAACATCGTTGTTCCAGGGGCCGCTGGTGGCGTCGCTGAAGTTCGCCACCGTGACGCTCGCGTCCACGTGGGACGCCTTCATCCCGAGGGCCAGGCCGACCTGGGTCGGCTCGGTCCGGATGGTGAAGGTCCCCGCGACGGGGTCGATGGACCCCGAGAAGGTCGCGACGATCACCCGCCCCGGAGCGCTGGGCTCCGGCGCTGGCAACGGATTCTGCGACGAGCAGCCGATGGCCAGGAGCAAGCCGAGGAAGGAAAGGTGCCGCATCGAGAATACCTAATAGAGCAGAACGCTCCTTGACAGCCATTCAAGGGACCATGCGGTCCCCAGCGCGCACAGCGCACCCCTAAGATCCCGAATTAACTACGGCTTCGCAGCCGGCTGCGCGTCGCTCCCCGCTCGACGATACCCGCACTCCTTGTTGGGGCAGGCCACCACCGCGCCGTCCCGCTTCGAGTACTTCTCGACCAGCCACGGGTTCTCGCAGAGGGGGCACTTCTCGAGGCGGGGCTTGTCCCAGGCGACGAAGTCGCACTTGGGATAGGCGGTGCAACCGTAGAAGGTCTTGCCGCGCTTGGAGCGGCGCTCCGACAGATCGCTCCCGCACTTGGGGCACGGCACGCCGAGCGGCACCGACTTCGTGCCCTTGCACTCCGGGTAGCGGGTGCATGCGAAGAACCGGCCGAACCGCCCCCGCTTCATCACCATGGGTGCGGCGCACTCGGGGCACTTCTCGTCGGTGAGGACCTCCTCCTCCTTCACCGGGACGACCTTGTCCCCCTCGCGGACGAAGTTCATCGTGTTCCGGCACTCCGGGTAGCCCGGGCAGGCCAGGAACTCCCCGTTGCGCCCCCACTTGACGACGAGGAGCTTGCCGCACTTCTCGCAGGGCACGTCGGTGGGCAGCTGCTCGGTCTTCACGTCCCGCATCAGCTCGCCGGCGCGGGCCAGGTCGACCTTGAAGCGATCGTAGAACTCGGTGAGCACCGCCTGCCAGGCGGTGGTCCCCTCCTCGATCTCGTCGAGCCGCTCCTCCATGCCGGCGGTGAAGGCCACGTCCAGCTCGGACGGGAAGGCCTTCACGAGCTCGTCGGTGACCACGAGCCCCAGGTGGGAGGGCTTGAAGACCCGCTCGAACTTCTCCACGTACCCCTTGTCCTGGATGGTGGAGAGGATGCTCGCGTAGGTGGAAGGGCGGCCGATGCCCTTCTCCTCCAGCTCCTTGATGAGGGACGACTCGTTGAAGCGCGGCGGCGGCTGGGTGAAGTGCTGCTCCGTCAGGAGGCGCACCAGCCGCAGCTCCTGGCCGGCCTCGAGCGGCGGGAGCGAGCGCTCCTCGCCCTTGTCGCGGGCCTCCTCGCCCTCCTTCTCCGGCTCGGCGCCCGCCTCGTCCTCGGGGCGCTGCGCGCCGTAGACCGCCAGGTAGCCGGGGAACTTGAGGATCGAGCCGGTGGCCCGGAAGATGGCGCGGCCGGCCTGGACGTCCACCGTGGTCTGGTCGTAGACGGCCGGCATCATCTGGCAGGCCACGAAGCGATTCCAGATGAGCTCGTAGAGCCGGCTCATGTCCCGCTCACCCTGTGCGTCGAGGTGCGGCGCGACCTTCTCCGGCGGGAAGGCCACCGAGACCGGGCGGACCGCCTCGTGGGCCTCCTGGGCCTGCTTCTGCTTGGTCTTGAAGACGTTGGGCGTCTCGGGAATGTGGTCCCTGCCGTAGCGCTGCGCCACGTAGCCGCGGACCGCCTCGACCGCCTCGGGCGCGAGACGCACCGAGTCGGTGCGCATGTAGGTGATGAGACCGGTGGTCCCGTCCTCGCCGAGGTCCACGCCCTCGTAGAGCCGCTGGGCGAGCGTCATCGTCTTCTTGGCGCTGAAGCCGAGCCGGTTCGCCGCCTCCTGCTGCAGCTTGGCGGTGGTGAAGGGCGGGGGCGGGTTGCGCCGGCGCTCCTTGCGGTCCACCGAGGCCACCGTGAAGCGGGCCTTCTCGATCTCGGCGGCGAGGCCGCGGGCCGTGTCGCCGTCCGCCACCTCCGCCTTCCGGTCGTCCACCTTGAAGAGGCGTGCGCGGAACTCGGGCGGCAGGGCTGCCGCGAGATCGGCGTCGAGGGTCCAGTACTCGACCTTGACGAAGGCCTCGATCTCGCGCTCCCGGTCCACCACGAGCCGCACGGCGACCGACTGGACCCGGCCGGCGGAGAGTCCGCGCCGGACCTTCTTCCAGAGGATGGGGCTGATCTGGTAGCCGACGAGCCGGTCGAGGATCCGGCGCGCCTGCTGGCTGTCGTACTTCTTCCGGTCGAGCGGGCCGGGCTTCTCGATGGCGGCCAGGATGGCGGTCTTCGTGATCTCGTTGAAGAGGACCCGCTGGATCCGGTCGTCGCCGCCGGGCGCGCCGAGCTCCATGGAGAGGTGCCAGGCGATGGCCTCCCCCTCGCGGTCGGGGTCGGTGGCGAGCAGGATGCGGTCGGCCTTCCGCGCCGCCTTCTTGATGTCCGCGACCACCTTGGTCTTGTCGCGGATGACCACGTACTGCGGCTCGAAGCCCTGATCGACGTCCACGCCGAGCTTGGACTTGGGCAGGTCCATGATGTGCCCCACCGAGGCGAGCACGTCGTAGGAGCGCCCCAGGTACTTCTTGATGGTCTTCGCCTTGGCGGGCGATTCGACCACGACGAGCGTGCCGCCCCGGGCGGCGCTCGCACGGGTGGCCGCGGGCTTGCGGGCCTTCGCGGCCCCGACGCCCTTCGTGCTCTTCACCTTCTTGGCTGCCGTGCCCATCACGCTCCCCGAGGCCCGTTCTCGCGCCGGGCGAACCCGCGCCCAGGCCTCCGCTCCACGAGCCCGAGCAGCTCGAGCTCCATCAGTCCCGCCAGCACCGCGCCCGGCAGGAGGCCGGTCCGGTGCGCAACCTCGTCGGCTCCTCGCGGCTCCCGGTCGAGCGCACCGAGGAGCGCTGCCGCCTCCCCGCCCACGCTTCCCGGATCCACGACCGCGGCACTCGCCCTCGTCGCCGATTCCAACCCGAGCGCGGCGAGCAACTCCTCCACGGTGTCGAACTCCGTGGCTCCGGCCGCGACCAGTTCCCTCAATCCCTCGCCCTCGGCGCCGGGCACTCCACCCGCGACGAGGACCCGCTGTCCCAGGCGTGCGGCGTGCCCCGCCGTGAGGAGCGCTCCGCTCCCCTGCCCGGCCCGGACCACCACGGTGGCCTCACCCAGCGCCGCCACGATCCGGTTTCGCTTCGGGAAGCTCCACGTCGCCGCCCGCTGCCCGTCCTCCACCTCCGACACCAGCCCACCACCCGACTCGACGACGCGGGCGAACAGTTCCCGGTTCTCCGCCGGGTAGAGGTGGTCGAGCCCGCCGCCCAGCACGACCAGCGTCCGGCCGCCGCCTTCGAGGCAGCCCGTGTGGGACGCTGCATCCACACCGACGGCCCCACCCGACACCAACCAGCCACCCGCCCGGGCGATCGCCTTCCCCACCTCGCGGGCCTGCTCGAGACCGTCCGAACCGGCGACGCGGGACCCGACCACGGCCACGATCCGCTCCCCTGGTTGCGGCAAATTCCCGCGAACCCTGAGGAATTCTGGACAGTCGCGCAAGGAGTCGAGGGCCTGGGGCCATCCCTCCTCGCCTCGACGGATGGTGCGAGCACCCCACATGAGGCGGGGTCATATACGGCCCAGGGTGGGGCAGGTCAAGCGACACCCCTGGCGGGGCGTGCCCGAAAAACCGCCTAACCCCCTTGTTTCACGGGCGCAGGTTCGTCGGAGGGGCGCATCTCGACGTGGTCGCCCACGAGCAGCTCGGCGACCGACCGGCGCACGTAGGCGCTCGACGCCCGCTCCTGCGAGTCGAAGACCACGAGCTGGCCGATGACCTCCCGGGGGAGCCCGGGCGTGTTGAGGGGGCGGTCCACCGGCTCGGTGAGCGGGTCGCCGGAGCGGACCACCTCGAAGGTGTTGCCGACGTCCACGCCATCCTCCTTCCCCTTGTCGAGGTAGACGATGTTGTACTCGGACGCGCCGGTGACGATGGAGGGCTGGACGCCGATGACGTATCCGTCGACGGAGGAGCGATTGGGGCGCACGAAGAGGGGGCGCCGGGCCTGCTCCACCGCCGGGCCGATGAGATCTCCGCGCTCGATGCCGTCGTTCACGTAGGTGATGACGAGAGAGGCGGCCCTCCCCGGCTCGACGGCCGTCACCCGGGCCGTCCCCAGGATCACCGTCTTCCAGCCGACCTCCCGACCCGTCTCCGGGTGGGTGATCCGTCCCTCGGTCCGGTAGACCGAGTACCGGTCTCCCACCTTCACGGAGTCGGGGTCCCGGAACTTGCCGTAGATCCGGTCGCCGGCGGTGAGGATCATCTTCTCCTCGTAGGCGGCGACCACGCTGCCGGACGCCTCGAGCTGGGTCGCCGTCACGAAGCTGTTCCGGAGGACGGCCGGACCCCTGGGACGGACGCCACCGATCGGGTACGCGCCGCCGACCGTGACCGCATCGGCCGCATCGAGCACCTGTCCGGGGCCGAGCTGCCCGCGGCTCAGGTCTCCGAGCTCGGTGGGCGGGATCACGTCCTCGACGTCCACGGTGAGTTGCGCCGGGGTCTGGGCGCCGGCCGGACCGAGCAAGATCTCCTTGCCCGGGTAGATCCAGTGGGGATTCTCGATCTGCGGGTTGAAGGACCAGAGCTTGGGCCAGAACCAGGGGCTGTCGAGGTACTTCCCCGACAGGTCCCAGAGCGTGTCGCCGGGCTGGATCACGTAGTTCCGGGGGGCGTCGTCTCCCGGTACCGCCTGGGGGAGCGCGAGCCACGGGGCGACCGCTGCGAGGAGGGCGACGATCCGGCGGGTCATGGCGTTGCTCCTTGCTGCGACTGCGGATCCACGATGGGCGTGGTCGTCGGCACCGGCGGCGGGGTCGTGCGCGCCTTGGTCGAGCTCTTCCTGGGGGGCGCCTTCGGGGTCCCCGTGTCCTCGAGTCGCACCACCGCGAGTCCGGCGGGGACGAGCGAGCCGGGATCGGAGGGCGTGGCAGCCACCTTTCCGGGCGCGGGCGCGGGCGTGACGGGCGCCGGCGAAGCGACCTGGGGTGCCCGGGCCTGGAGGAGGTCCACCTGCGTGTTCAAGGCCTCCAGCCGCCTCGCCAGTTCCTCGTTCTGACGCTGGAGCGTGCGGACCTCGGTCCGGAGCGAGGAGATGTCCTGCTGTGCCGGACCACCGCCCGTCGCGCAGGCGGACAGGGAAAGGAGGGCCGCAGCAGCGGCTCTGGCGGCTGAACAGGACAATTCTTGGAGAATTCTCAGGTGGCCAGGCGCCACAGTCAAGAAACGGCGGCGATGAAGGCCACCTGGCGCCCCGTGACGCCCTCGTCCCGGCGATGGGAGAAGAAGACCCGCTCCTCGCAGGAGGTGCAGCGCCCCAGGAGCTCGATCCGGTTCCGGCCCATCCCTGCGCGCCGGAGGAGGAGCTCGTTGGCCCGCCAGAGGTCGACGCGGGAGCCCCTCTCCCGCGCGACCGCGGCCGTCCGGTCCACCCCGTCCCGGAAGCGGATGGCGAGGTCGCGGGAGACCTCGAAGCAGCACGGGCCGATGCCCGGACCCACCGCGGCGAGCAGGTCACCCGGACGCGCCCCGTGCCGCTCGACGAGCGCCCGGACCCCGGCGGAGGCGATCCCGTCCATCGTCCCCCGCCAGCCGGCGTGCACGGCGGCGACCGCGCCGCTCCGGGGGTCGGCGAGGAGCAGCGGGACGCAATCGGCCACCGAGACGCAGGCGGCGACGCCGGCCACAGAGGTGCTCACCGCGTCGGCCTCCTCCGCGGGATCGGCGCCGGCCGACGCCTCCACCACCCGACACCCGTGGACCTGCCGAACCCGGGCGAAGGCGAGACCGGTGGCGGCCCGCAGCCGTTCCCAGTTCTCCCGGACGTGCGCCGGGTCGTCTCCGACCGTGGGGGAGAGGTTCAGGCTCTCGTGCCGCCCGAGCGAGGCGCCACCTTCACGCGTAGTGAACCCATGCCGGAGCCCCGCCAGGATCCGGGCGCGCAGGATTCCGGGGCCGGTCACCCGGCTACCGCCTCGCCGGGACGACGCCCCGGGCGATCTCGTCGGCGCGCGGCCGGGCCGCGGCCAGGTCGGCCTCGTGCTTCAGGAGGACGTTCAGCGTCTCCGAGACGATCGCCCCGTCGAGCACGTGGGCCTGCAGGATCACCAGGGAGCGGATCCAGTCGAGGGTCTCCGAGATGGAGGGGGCCTTCTTGAGGTCCATGGCCCGGAGCACCGCCACCGCCGCCACGGTCTGGCGGGCCAGCTCCTCGGGGACGCCCGGGACGCGGGAACGGACGATGGCGAGCTCCCGCTCCTGGGACGGGAAGTCGATGAAGAGGTGCAGGCAGCGGCGCCGCAGCGCGTCCGAGAGCTCCCGGGTGGCGTTGGAGGTGAGGACGACCCGCGGGGGGAAGCGCGCCCGCAGCGTCCCCAGCTCCGGAACGGTCACCGCGTGGTCGGCCAGGACCTCGAGCAGGAAGGCCTCGAACTCGGGATCGGCCTTGTCGATCTCGTCAACGAGGAGCAGCGCCGGCACGTCGGAGAGCACGGCCTGGAGCACGGGACGCGGGAGGAGGAACCGCTCGCTGAAGAAGACGTTCCCCTCGGCGTCGAGCCGATCGGCTGCCTCGGAGAGCGTGCGCGCCCCCGCGAGCGTGTCCCCGATGCGCTCCTTCAGCATCTGGGTGTAGAGGAGCTGCTTGCCGTACTCCCACTCGTAGACCGCCTTGGCCTCGTCGAGCCCCTCGTAGCACTGGAGCCGGAGGAACCGGCGGCCGGCGGCGGCGGCGAGCGCCACGGCGAGCTCGGTCTTCCCCACCCCGGCCGGACCCTCCACGAGCAGCGGCTTCTCCAGCCGCTCGGCCAGGAACACCGACGTGGCGATCTCGCGCGATGGGAGGTAGCCCTGCGCTTCCAGGCCCTTCGCGCACTCCTCTACGGACGCGAGCATGAGGACATGCAACCACACGTCCGATTCCCCCGCCACCCTTCGCGGGCTAGAGTGGGCGGCATGGAACCGTCCCAGGGTCCCCTGAGCGAGGAGATGTTCCACTCCTTCCTGCAGCTCGCGGTCAAGCGGCAGGCAAGCGACGTGCATTTCGAGGTGGGTTACCCACCCACCTATCGGGTCTTCGGTGAGCTGCTCGCGGCCAAGGTGCCGCCGCTCACCCACATGGACACCGAGGCCATCGCGAACTTCGTCCTGCAGGCACCCGGCTCCGGGTTCGGCCCGCTCGACTTCCGCGAGGTGGACCGGAGCTATTCCCTCCCCGGAGTCTCCCGCTTCCGGGCCAGCGTATTCAAGCAGCGCGGCAGCTGGGGCGCGGTGATGCGCACCATCCCCTTCGCCATCCCCGACTTCGCCGCACTGAACCTTCCCCCGGTGGTCTCCACGGTCGCGGAGGCGCGGCGCGGCCTCGTGGTGGTGAGCGGCGCCACCGGGAACGGCAAGTCCACCACCATCGCGGCCATCATCCACCAGATCATCCAGCAGGAGCGGCTCCACGTGGTGACGGTGGAGGACCCCATCGAGTTCATCTTCTCCTCGGGGCGGGGGCTCGTCATCCAGCGCGAGGTCGGCACCGACACCGCGAGCTACTCCGATGCGCTGCGGGCGGCGCTGCGCCAGGACCCGGACATCCTCATGGTGGGCGAGCTGCGCGACCGGGAGTCGGCCGACATCTGCCTCAAGGCAGCGGAGACCGGTCACCTCGTCATCACCTCGCTCCACACGCCGGACGTTCCCCGCTCCATGGGACGGCTCGTGGGGCTCTTCCCCGCCGACGAGCAGGAGACGGTCCGGGCGCGGCTGGCCGACAACCTCCAGGCGGTCATCGCGCTGCGGCTGCTCCTGCGTGCCGATGCCGCGGGGCTCATCCCGGCCGTCGAGGCGCTTCTCGCGACCTCCACGGTGCGCGAGATGATCCGCGACGCGAACCGCATCAAGGACCTGAAGCCCTACATGGAGACCGCGGGCGCCGACCTGGGGATGCACTCCTTCGATCAGTACCTCTACCGGCTGCACGAGGACGGACGGATCTCGCTCGACACGGCGCTCGGCAACGCCACGAACCGCGCCGACCTGGAGCGGCGCGTGCTCATCGAATCGGGGGGCCGCCCGGCGTGATCCCGGCCGCGGCCACCCCCGCGCGCATCCTCGTCGTGGGCTCCGATGCGGAGCTCCTGGCGGTCCTCCACGCCCACGCCCCGTCGGCGGGCTGGCTGCTCTACACCGCGCCCGGTCCCGGCGATCTGGAGTTGCTCCTCCAGGCCGTCGCCCCGTCGCTCGTGGTTCTCCTGCTCCCGGCGGCGCCCGACGCCTCCTGGGGCTCGGCGCTCACCGCCTCCCAGGGCGCGGCCCGGGACGGCGTCCGCGTCTTCATGGTGGCCCCGTCGCGCGAGGTGGTGGGGCCGCTCGCCGCCGTGGCCGGCGCCGAGAGGGCGATTTCCCGCGCCGACCTCCTGGCGCGCCCGGCCACGCTCTCCGACCCCGGCCCGGTTCGACCCCGACCGGTCACGGCGCCCCAGCCCGCCCCGCCGCCTCCTGCACCCCCGCCTCCTCCCCCGCCGCCTCCCGTCGCAGCCCCCCTCCCCCGGGGGCCGGCCATCGCCCTGCCGACCCTCGCCGACCCGGACGAGTTGCCCTCGCGCCCCTCCGCCCGGCCGCCACCGGACCTCATGTCGCTCATCGACGAGGAGCTCGTGGAGGTGCGGCCCCGTCCGCCCATGGCCAACACCCGGGTCGAGGTCGCCGTCAGCCTGGTGTCGGAGCACAACTTCTACGTGGGGGCGACACGCCGCATCGACTCGGGGGGCGTCTTCATCGCCACCTCGATGCCCCCACCGGTCGGTACCCCGGTGCAGCTCCGCCTGGGGCTCGCCGACGGCCGGAAGATCGACCTCGACGGGGTGGTGGTCTTCCAGCGGCCCAAGTCGGCGACCACCGGACGACAGCCGGGCGGCTGCGGCGTGCGGCTCAGCGGGATGCCGGGATGGGTGGTGGACGCGGTGGAGCGGTTCTTCCAGGCGCGCCTTCCCATCATCCACGGGCCGACGTAGCCGGGGAGTCAGTCGTCCACGATCCGGTCGGTGCGCCGGACGCCGAGCAGGTAGGGCGTGATGAACCCCTCGATCTCCCCGTCGAGCACGTCGTCCACCTTGCCGGTCTCGACCCCGGTGCGGAGATCCTTCACCATCCGGTAGGGCTGCAGGACGTAGCTGCGGATCTGCGAGCCGAAGTCGATGTCCTTCTTCAGGGCCTCGTCGGCGTCCCGCTGCGCCTGCCGTTTCCGCTCCTCCAGATCGTAGAGGCGGGAGCGGAGGATCTTCCAGGCCACGCCCCGGTTCTTCTGCTGGCTGCGCTCGTTCTGGACCGCGACCACGATCCCGGTGGGGATGTGGGTGAGGCGGACGGCCGAGTCGGTCTTGTTCACCTTCTGGCCGCCGGCGCCGGAGGACCGGTAGGTGTCGATGCGCACGTCGGCCTCCTGGATGTCGATGACGATGTCGTCGTCGATCTCCGGGGTGACGTCCACCGCGGCGAAGCTGGTCTGGCGGCGGGCGTTGCCGTCGAACGGGCTGATGCGGACCAGGCGGTGCACGCCCTGCTCGGCCTTCAGGAAACCGTAGGCCCAGGGTCCCCGGGCGATGAAGGAGCCCGTGGAGATGCCGGCCTCCTCGCCGGCCACCATGTCGGCCGGCTCGACCTCCCAGCCCTTCCGCTCGCAGTAGCGCATGTACATCCGGTAGAGCATGGCCGCCCAGTCCATGGCATCGACGCCGCCGGCGCCGCTCTTCACCTCGACGATGGCGTTGGCGTGGTCGTGCGCCCCCGACAGCATGCGCCGGAACTCGAGGGTCTTCACGAGTCGATCCACCTCGTCCACGTGCGCGGCGGCCTCGCCGCGGGTGGCCTCGTCACCGGCCTCCTCGGCCAGCTCGTCGAGGGCCCGGCCGTCCTGCAGCGCGCCGAAGGCCCGGTCGAACTCGGAGGTGGTCCCCTCGAGCTGGGCCTTCTCCTTCAGGAGCGCCTGGGCCTTCTGGTTCTCCCCCCAGAATCCGGGGTCCTCGGAGAGGCGGGAGATCTCGGCGATGCGGGAACGCTTCCGCTCTACGTCAAAGAGACCCCCGGAGCGCCTCGAGGCGGGCGGAGATCTCGTCGAGGCGTGCGGCGGTCTGGGACGGCATGGCGGTCAGCTACCTTCCTGGGTGCGGGCGGGCCGGCGAAGGAACGCCGCGCCCAGCATGAGGGCCGACGCGATCCCGCAGCCCCACGCGAACAGGTCGCCGAATCTAGTGTACGGCGTGCGACCCCGCAAGACGGGCAGCTCGCCGACGAGCAGCCGCGGCGGCTCGTCGGGATCGGGGGCGAGCGCCCGGTCGACCGGTCCCACCTCCAGGGCGCCCGGCAGCACCTCGCCGGTGGGGAGGATGAGGGCGCTCACCCCGGCGTAGGCCGGGCGGGCCACCGATCGGCCGGTCTCGATGGCCCGCATGCGCACGATGGCCAGGAACTGGTAGGGGCCCGAGGAGTATCCGTACCAGGCGTCGTTGGTGGGGTTCACGAGGAAGTCGACGCCCTGGAGGGCGAAGGTGCGGGCCACCTCCGGGAAGATGGCGTCGAAGCAGATCATCGGGGCGAAGGAGTAGCTGCGCCCCCCGCTCTCGAAGTGCATGGGGGCGAGCTTCCCACCCGCCGCGACGGGCGCCATCGCGGGCACGACCGATCGCAGGAAGGGCAGCCACTCGCGGAGCGGAACGTACTCGCCATACGGGACGAGGTGGTGCTTCACGTAGCGATCCTCGACCTCCAGCGAGGGATCGAGCAGGAAGGCCGAGTTCTCCACCTGGGGCACGCGCCCGTCCGGCCCGACGATCCACTTCAGGGTGGTGGCGCCCAGCAGCAGGTGGGCCTGCCGGAGCGGCGGGAGGTCGGGCGCCGCCGCTCTCAGGTTCCGGAGGTCGGGCGGCAGCGCGAGGGGCCAGGAGGCCTCCGGCCAGGCCACCAGCGCGGCTCCCTGCCGATCGGCCTCCTCCGTGAGCGGCCACATCCGCCCGACGATCCGCTGTGCGTGGCGCGGGCCCTGGTTCTTCACCTCCTGACTCACGTTGGCCTGGACCAGGCCGATTTTCACCCACGGTGAACTCGCCATCTCCCGCCGCACCGACGCGAGGCGCCAGGCGCCGTGGGCCAGCGTGGCGGCGAGGAGCACCGCGGCCACCGCCGTCCCCTTCCAGGGGCGGGGCACCGCCGATCCGGCGCGCAGGCGGGTCCACCAGGCCGCCGCGACGCAGTTCACGAGCAGGACGAGACCGGCCACCGCGTACACGCCCCCCAGCGCCGCGAGCTGCGCCACCGGGCCGTTGCGCACCTGGGTGTAGCCCAGGTTGCCCCAGGGAAAGCCGGTGAAGAGGTAGTTGCGCGAGAACTCGGTGGCGACCCAGACCACCGGGAGGTGCGCCCAGAGCGGCCAGCCGGTGCGGCGGCGGATGACGAAGGATCCCCAGAAGGCCCCGGCCCAGTGGGCTGCCATGTAGAGGACGAGCGCGGTGAGCCCGACGAAGGCCACCCCCTGGGAGAGGCCGCCGAACGCGGTCATGGCGTGGCTCACCCAGTAGATGGTGACGTAGAAGGCCGCTGCGCCGGCGGTGAGTCCGAGGAGCGCCGCCTCCAGCGCTCCGCTCGCCCGTCCCAGGGCGAGGAGCGCGGGCACGAGCCCCACCCAACCGAGGAGCTCCAGGAAGCCGGCCGGATCGACCTGGCGCAGCCCGAGCCCCGGCACCACCAGCGGGAGCGCCAGGGCCTCGAGAACCCCACCCAGCGCGGCGAGCGCGAATCGTCCGGCCCGTGCCCTCATCGGACGCTCCCCTTCCCCCGCGCGCCGGCCACCATCCCGTCGCTCCCGAGGAGCAGGGCCTCGATGCGGGCCATCTCGCGCGCCCGGCCGGGGCGGTCGTGGTCGTGGCCGAGCAGGTGGAGGAGGCCGTGCGCCACGTAGCGATCGACCTCCTCACCGAGCGTGCGCCCGCCCCGCGGCGCCCGGCGCGCCGCCACGTCGAGGCACACCGCCAGGTCGCCGAGGTACGGTCCGCTCCCCGCCGGATCGTCGGCCGGGAAGGAGAGGACGTCGGTGGCGTGGTCGACCTTCCGCCAGCGCCGGTTGAGGGTGCGGATCCGGCCGTCGGTGGTCAGGAGCACCGACACCCCCGCCTCCGGGCGGCCGAGCACGGCCAGCATGGAGCCGATGCGGGCGCGCACGCGCCGCACCACCGCTCCCCCGGACGGATGCTCGCAGCGGATCTCGACGGTCACGGACGGACGAGCTGGAGCGGAAGGCCCCGGTCGGCGGGCGACGGTGGCTGGGAGAGCCCCGCGGAACGGGAGCGGTACACGGAGTGGAGGGCGGCGGCCATGGCCCGGGCGACGGCGTCGAGATCGCCGATGGTGAACTCGCTCTCGTCGAGCTGACCCTCCTCGACGGCCTCGGCGATGCGGCGGCGGACGAGCTGGAGGAACCGCTCCGGGGAGGTCTCGGTGGCCTCCCGTGCGGAGGTCTCGCAGGCGTCGGCGATCAGCACGAGCCCGGCCTCGCGGCTTCGCGGCCGCGGCCCCGGGTAGCGGACCGACGACGAGACGAGCCGGGTTCCGTGGTGCTGCTGGACGATGTCCACGACCGCCCGGGGCAGCTTCCAGCGCCGGGCCGCGGCCACGCCGACCTCCACGTGGCGCCGGACCCGCTCCGTCGCCTCCTCGGGCGGGAGTTCGGCGAGCCGGTTCTCCCCGCGGGTGTTCTCCGGGAAGGCGGCCGGATCGGACCCCTTCCCGAGGTCGTGGAAGTGGGCCCCGACCCGGGCGAGCAGCGCGTCGGCACCGACCGCCTGCGCACCCGCCTCGGCGAGCGTGCCCGCCACCACCGAGTGGTGCCAGGTGCCGGGGGCCTGCACGATGAGCTCCTTCAGGGCGGGATGGTTCAGGCTGGCGAGGTCGCGCAGGCGGAGATCGGTCGCCAGCCCC
>SESG01027821.1_pt1 | contig 26087 bp, 22 predicted proteins | sample 3171421 | NCBI WGS metagenome assembly SESG01 (sample SAMN10866946, study PRJNA518727) | freshwater metagenome | biome: subpolar coniferous forest; feature: holomictic lake; material: water; isolation source: holomictic Lake 227, 6 m and 8 m depth | place: Canada: near Kenora, Ontario | collected...
CGGTAAGGGCTTCGGTGCGGTCCGGGAAAACGTTTCCGTAGTTTGAGAATGAGTGCGACTGTTTTTCGGTTTCTCGACGAAAAACGGGCGTGCTTGTTCGGTGTTATAAAAAAAGTGCTTACAAAATAAGCACTTTTTAAAAAGTCTGGGTGGCTGGGTAGACCAGGTTAGAACCTGTTTGATGCAGGTTTAATGTTCCCCCACTTTGACCGTGTATGACAGTTTATGATGGACCGGGTTGCCCGTGTGGCACCATAGCCCTACAGAGTTCTGCGCAGATGTAATACGCACTCTCCTGCGGTTCCAACTAGATATTCCCCGGAATATGGGGTCATTTGTGGCATAGATTTAGGCGTCCTTATTTTTTATCTTTGTCTGGTTGTCGATTATGCTTCGGTCAACTACTGTCCTGCATCACAGGCAAAGTTTAAATACGTTATCCTCGATGCGGATTTTCTGTAAAGGATGAATTAATTTATTGCGAACATGCTTGAAATAAAAAATCCTCACAACTACAATGCCGCCGGAAGAATGCCTGTTGTGAGCTCTTCTGCATATGATATGCGACATTGTTTGACGGTTAAAAGAGGCTGGGGGTGTCGCATATGTTGCGCCCCGGCTTGTATGGACATTATATTATAAGGAAGCCCTTGCTTATCGGCCTCAAGGCCGGAAGTCTGCGACAGTTATTGGCGCTTGCAAACTTTACGAGGGTGTCGCATATTTCTAGACTATGTCTGTGCCGTATCAAGCGCTATGCGCAACAGACGGCCTAAGTTTTCGGGCCCGGCTTATAACGCCTTCCCTTCCCCTTCCCCTCCGGAACCAGCCACTTCGCCTCTACCAGCCGCTTGGCGCGCCGAAGGGCGGTTTGTCGATCCACCTGCCAGATATTTCGCAGGGCATAATTGGAGAGTTGCCCGGTTCGCGAAAGTTCGGTTTGTAGGCTTTGGAAATCCTCTGGGATGACCGGGTGCCCGGAGCTAAGAACATAAATCCTGCCACCTTTCTTTTCAGTTTGAATTACGCTCTTGCGGATAAGATCCTTAAGGTCTTTTGAGGCTGTGTAAATGTCAATTTCCACAAGTTTCTGGTAGTCGGCGCTGGTAAATTTGCCGCCGCGCTGTCTTGCCAGCACCAGCAATCGCAGTTGATTTGTAGAAAGCGCGAGGCTCTTAAACTTGGCTAACCAGGTTCGCGTCTCTTCATCCCATACCATGGAATTGCTCAACGAGACCGTAATGAAACCTTGCGGCTTTTCCGCGAAATCAGGCTTGTGCAGTCCGTTGCTCTCCATGACTTCGAACATCCTGGGTACACCTTCGCCGACTTCCCGCATCAGGCCGGCGATGACCAAAACACGGACGATGAGAGGATTGCGCGAAGCATGGCCGCCCGCGCCCTTACGCAGAATATCCAATGTGATCGGCGGGACCAGGCCGCCGGGAGAAACCACTTCCAGGCGATCGTCGTAGTGGTGTATTTCGACAGGAGTGCCGCGCAGGCCGTAATCCCGGTGAGCTATAGCGTTGACCACGGCCTCCTGCCAGGCGAACTGTGGATACTCGGCGTTTTCCGAAAAAAACAAATCGTGAAGCACCTGCCGTTGCCCGATGCGCGGGCGAATCGTCTCGGCAACCTTTTCCGCCAGTTCTGCGAGCGGAGCCGATATCCTCTCCCGCTGTATGATGTTGAGGTTTACGCCGTGCTCTCTCCGCGTGCCCCGGAAGCGGATGTATTCCACGTAGGCCTTCTCGTGCCAGCGTTCCGGGTCCTTGGCGAATAGCAGCAGGGCCGCGAAACTCAGGCGCACATCTCCGTTACGGGGTTCTGCCAACCTTAACTCGATGAGCCCCTGCTTGGCATCCAGGCCGGGCCTGAATTTTTCGGCGACACTCCGGACAAGGTCTTCGCGTAAATCAGCCATGCCCGCACCGGGAACAAAAGCGTGTTCGGTCAGGCTTTGCTTCTTAAGAGCTTTGGCATGGGCGATGCGGTCGGCGTCCATCGGCAGGTTCCTGTCATGGTCACGGTAGAGGTATTTGCCGTTTGTTGTTCTATGCGTAACCAGGGACGGGCCGGTTTCAAAAAGAAGAATTTTGCGGACACCAGAGTTGTAGATATGGGACTTTGCCGAAAGCGGCGGGTCGATCCTGGAGGCAGGGATCTCAAGAAGCTTGGAAACCTGTTTCTCTGTATAGGGAAGGCCGGATGATGTCCCATCGTCATCAAGACCGATAACCAGTTCTCCGCCGTCCGCATTTGCAAAGGCTACCAGAGTTTCGGCTATTTCGGCGGCAATGTTCTTGAGCGGCAATGGCTTCGGAGTTCTTGTGCGTTTGTTAAAGCAGGACTTCCTTTCAAGGAATTGTCCTTCCGGGTTAATGTGGTAACTCTCAGGTAAAATGTTCATTTGATATTGCCTTCCATGTCGGTGTCGGTTATGTTATATGCCAGGCAGCAACTGGTCATCCCCGGTGGTTACCGTGTATCCCAGCATTTTATACGTTTTGAGACGTTTCTTATGCATATTGGCCAATACGGACACCTTGGAGTCAAGGTAGTCATATACCTGCACTTCGGTTTTATTGGTGTGGCGCCTGTGCAGGCGGCCTGTATACTGTACTATTTTGCCCTTGAAGGAGGCGGGCATGGTTAGGAAAAGGGTGTCCAGGCGGGGTTCGTCAAAACCTTCCCCGACATAGGATCCGGTAGCAAGTATCGCTTTCCGGCAATTGTCCGGGAAATGCTTGAGTTCTTCGAAGATTTCGTGCCGTCGTTTTTGCTTCAGGCCGCCGTATAAAACGGCCAGGAAATCGGTTTTATCCTTCAGCAGAACTTCCAAGGCCACCAAATGTTCCCGGCGTTCAGTAAGGATCAGGGGAAATCTGCCGGCGCTTAAGACCTCTTCCACGTCCTTAAGGATCTGCCTGTTCCGCCCGCAGTCGGCGGTGAGCTTTGGCCAGAGCTCCTGTATCTTGGAATCATCATTCCATTCGGCGGCAAAGTCCGTTGTACGGACAATAACTTTTGAGTTCGGTGCGCACGCTATAGAATCTTTGTCCAGTATCCGGTGCACGATCTGGCCGCACTGCATATGTATTATCGGCTGATGGCCGTCCCGCCTGTAGGGAGTGGCGGTCAGCCCCAGGATATATTTTGCCTTGGCCTGCCCCAGCACCTTTTCAAAAGATTCCGCGCCTGTGTGATGGCACTCGTCCATGATCACAAAACCGTAATTCGCCACCCTGTCGTCAACTCCGGTTCCAAGGTCAAGGCTTTGCACCATACCCACGTCTATTATGCCGGTAGGAGCGTTTTTGCCTCCTCCGATGAGGCCAACTTCCTTTTTATCTAGCCCAAGCAAGACGGAAAGCTGGAGCCGCCATTGTTCCATAAGGGGTTTGCGGTTAACCAGTACGAGAGCGCTGGTGTTGCGTCTGGCAATTGCCGCCGCGCCGATAACGGTTTTCCCGGAGCCGGCCGGTGCGGAGAGCACTCCAAAATCCGAGGAAAGTATATCCTCAAGGGCCGCCTGTTGGGGCGGGTAGAGCGAGCCAAGAAAGTTGAACTCTGTTTTTATTCCATTGAAGCGCTTGTCCTCCAGATTAAGTTTAATCTCATAGTCTGTCAAGACACCCTTTATATCTTCCAGGCAACCGCGCGGCATTGATAGCCAACCGGAATCCATCTCCGCGCAGCAGATGATGCGCGGGGTGGCATGTGTTGAAAAATGCATTTTCTGCTTTTTATAAAAGTCCGGGTTGTGGAATGCAGCAAGATACCGTAACTGGTTTAACAGGGCTGAGGGAACGCCGTCGGTCTTAATAAAAATGCGGTTTGAAAGGACCGCTGAAATTTCGGGCGGGAGAGTTTTAATATCTATGTTAAAATTCCTTCTGCCTGATGGAGGGCGAGTCCAAGGTTCGTCACCTTCGTCGATCGGACTCCAACGGGCCGGTATTTTCCCCCCGCTCTTTTCCAGACCGGACATCAGGGTTTCCACTTCGCCGAGTGAAAGCGGCTTGACGGAGGCCAGGTATTCCCACTGATCAGCGTATGGATTGCCTGCCTCATCAATAAAAACACTATTTCCAGATACGGCTGCCGCCTTCTGAAAAGGTAAAGCGATAAGATTTCCAAATCCGCCTTTAGGCATTGAGTCCTGATTCGGAAACAGGCGGTCAAAGCTTTTTATCGCCAGTTGGCAGCGTTCCGACATCGTTTTCGCTATCAATGCCGTACCAAGGCGCCGGGCCAGATTTGCGGGAACCTCTTCCTGGAAAAACACCCAAACATGCGCTCCATTGCCTGACCGGGATCGTTCTACTGCGGCGGGGACGCCATCTATCATGCAGGTTTTGCGGATTGCTGCAGCGTCATCAGCCCAGTTGTCGCCGTCAAAATCTATTGCCAAAAAACGGCAATGGTCATTGCGCAGCAGCGGATAAATGCCGGCAACGATCTGCCCTGCTAGATGGCGCGCGGCAACTGAGGAATCAAGCGGCAGGTAATCCCTGTTGTCGCAGTCGGCGCACTTTTTCTCAGGTTTACGGCAAAGGAGCCTGTCCCATTCATTTTTGCAGACGGGGCTGTAGCCGCTTCTCCCGGCGCGGTTTTCCCATCTCTTCGCGTATACATCGGTTCGCCCCTGGAAGCGGCTGAGAAAAAGAGACAGTTTCTCGTCAACTGAAAGGATGGGTGACCGTGCAGGCATTGATTTAGTCCCTTTAGCGGCGGAAAGTTGTTTGAGATACTGTTGCTTAAGCTCCGCCAAAGCGGCTATTTTGGAGTCGATCTTTGCGATCTCTCCCTCATACTTTGCATTGTCGTCGGGGCCGGAAATTTCGTCACTCATAGTATTTGCTTATGCGTGTATGCCCTGTGGCTCGGTATTTTCCCGCCTCGGTATCCTCATCGGATTTGTATGGTATTTTCCACGTAATCCCAAGCATACGGAGTTCTGTGCGGATACGTTTTACGTCTTCTTCGTCCTTCCAGTCATATGTGTATACGCAGATGACTTTCATAGAAGAGCCTGCGGCTATGGGATTAGACTTGGCCGTGGCGACTTTGGCGCTGTCTCCTAAGCGACCTCCCTCCGTGGCTTTGCGAATCCGTTCCCAAACGGTATCTATATTTTTTGACGGCACAAAAATAAGCCATTTTCCGCACCGTTCCGTAGCCGTAGGATATATGCCGGCAAGTCTTTCGGCAAATAGCCAATATGCTGAAGTTGTTCTCGATGGCTTTTGCACGGTATATATTCCCAGTTGGGGTAAATTTGCTTTCATGTTTCTGGAGGATTTGTGATATGTGTGCGAATAATAATGGTCCTTGTAGTAGAGGCCATGCAATCCCCTATGTAAATTCTACAAAAAATACCCCGACAATGCCTTTGAAAAGAAGGCACTGCTTCCATGCCTGCAAGCGTAGGTAAGGTGTGATTTAAAAGTTGTCCAATCAGGGGTTTGCCAAAAAAACAAAATCCCCGACGTGAAATCGAGGATTTTAAAAAGTCCGGGGTGGCTGGGTAGACCAGGTTAGAACCTGTTTTATGCAGGTTTAATGTTCCCCCACTTTGACCGTGTATGACAGTTTATGATGGTCTGGGTTGCCCGTGTGGCACCATAAGTTGTGGGGGCAAATGGGGGCCCGCAATGTTCTTACAGATACACCAAAACCTATACTTCGAAGTTGGCTAACGCCTGAGAGAATGCTATTGTGGGGCAAAGTTCTGTATAATGTTTTTGGGGCTAAATATTGCATTTTGAAATCTGTTTCTCTCATTTTGGAGGGGTTTTATGGACAAACTGAAGATTCTGGTAGTTGAAGATGAAAATCCGGCACAGGCGGTCATGGCGGCCCAGTTGACAGGCCATACAGTGGACTTCGCAAAAGATAAAAAGACCGCCCAGAAAAAACTGGCTGGCGGTTCTTATGATCTATGCTTCCTGGACTTAATGCTGGGACTTGATGATGATTATTCGGGTTTGAAACTTATCGCGGACGCCAGATCAAGAGGGTTTTACTCCGTGGTTATGACAAGCTCGGATTCAGACGATATCATAAATAAGGCCTATGAACTCGGCTGTGACGATTTCTATATCAAAGGCAACGAAAAAGCAAATATCAGCGCCGTCATCGCCAAATACCTGCAGCGCGGGACAAGCGGGAACCTTAACAAAGTCTTCTCCGAGGAGTTTATAACCGAAGACCCGGCAACGCGCGCCAACGTCACCGAAGCGCTTAAATACGCGGCCTCCGGCTCCCCCATCCTTATTCTTGGCCCGACCGGCACAGGCAAAACCTGCCTGGCCCGGATAATACACAAGCATTCAGGGCGCGCTGGTGAATTCGTTTCCATGAACTGTTCGGCCTATACCGAGGACCTCATGGAAGCGGAACTCTTCGGCTACCGGAAAGGCGCATTCACCGGAGCCAATGAAACCAGAAAAGGCCGGTTGCTCCAGGCCAGTAACGGAACCTTATTTCTGGACGAGATAGGCTCCATGAGCCTTAACATGCAGACCAAGCTGCTTAAAGCCATTGAGGAGAAATCCTTTTACCCACTTGGCTCCGATAAACCGGAACATTCCGATTTCAGAATCATCAGCGCCACTTTGGAAGACCTGCAAGCACTTATAACGCAAGGCAAGCTCAGGTTGGACTTCTTTCAGCGCATACACGGGTTTACCGTAACTTTGAAACCGCTGCGGGAACGCAAAGATGATATTTTCCCCCTCATACGGCAATTCACGCGCGGCGCGAGGCAGCTTTCATTCGCGCCGGACGCCAAAACTTTCATGCTTCAGTATGAATGGCCTGGCAATATACGGGAATTGAAGAAGCTGGTAGACCTGCTTGTTTCGGGCGCGGAAAACCGCGTCACGCTTGAAGCCATCCGTAAGCACCTTTCACAGGAACTTAAGCCCCTGCCGCCCGGCGGCTTCCTTACGGACGCGCAGTATAAATATGCCGTGGAAAACGGCCTGGACAGCGCGTCTGAACTGTTTACCTACGAGATAATCCGCCGCAATATGCAGGAATACAACAGTAACAAAAGCAAGGTAATGACCAATCTTAAGATCTCCACTAACCTGCTTTATGCCAGGTTAAAGAAATTCGAGCCAAACAAGGGGACTGAATCAGATGGAATCAAATCTTGTGGAAAGAAAACTGCTTCATAAAATCCGTTCGCAATCCGCAAGCCTTAAAACCATTGCGGAAATGTTCAAGACCGGCACCGCTGAGAAAAAGCTGGAATTGCTTGCCCTTATGAAGGAAGCAGGGCAGGATATAATGGATTGCCTGTCCCGGCTTGAGAAGGATTTAAAAGCCTAACTCCAGGGCGGAGTTTTGTCTATCACTTTAAGCCAGGGTAAGTGAGCGAAATCTTCCGGCATGTGGCCGGTCTCAAGCGTTATATTGTTATAACCTTTATTGTGCAAATCCTGCGCGATATTCTCGCCTTTAACGCCGTCCTCCTCGTCGTCCAGCTCTGAATCAAGATAAATAGGCGTCTCTTTGGGGAATTCTTCTATCCGGGCGAGAAAATCGGTCGGATTGTCGAAGATAACGAGCTTTACGCCTTTTGCTTCCGCGACTAATTCCCAACTCATGCGGGCCACTTTATCATCATCCACTAAAATGGCGTCCACCTGGCCGGGGACAGAAACAGCTTCCGGTTTTGCATCAGACTTTTGAATCGTTATCGGAACCAAGCTTGCCAGGCCCTTGTGTATCATCCGCACTTTTAAGCGTTTGCATTCGTCAATTATGCGCTTCTCTTCGCAGCGACTGGTGACCAGTATTGTTTTACCACACAGGTTTAATTCCTCGGCAAGGCTCAAGCCGGTTTCTTTATAACCTACAAGCTCATAGTCAAAAAGACAAACGGCGGTTTGAGCTTCGGCCGCATTGTTTCTTATCCATTCGCGCAATTTGTCCGGCTCGCTGAAATGAATGGCTTCAATACCGTGCTCCTTAATTCTTGCCGATTCAAACCGGCCATCCCATACCTGATGAATAGTGGCGTCATCATCCAAGACTACCACAGGCCGGCCCGGAGGAAGCTTAAGCACAGCCACAAATCCTTCCGGCGCCGACGCTTTGGGCAGTTTTATCGTAACCGTCGTCCCTTTCCCCAGCTCTGACGTTATGTTTAGGTTGCCGCCCCAGCTTTCCGCCGTAGTCCGCGCATGATACAAACCTAAGCCCGAACCGCCGGCTTTGCCGTGCGTCTCACCCCTTTGGCCCAGTTTGGCCAGGATTTCAAGCGGAATTCCTTTGCCGTTGTCGGTTACTGTTAAAACGACATTTCCCGCATCCTGGCCTAACTCCACAGACACCTTACCTTTATCGCCCAATACTTCAACGGCATTATTCACCAAATTAGACACCATGCGTCTGAATTCAACCGGCTGTATCCTAGCGAATAGGCCGTAGGATTCCTGTGTTAACTCAAAATCGATATTGATGCCGGGCTTTGATTCAAATTGCAGGCGTTTCTCGGTGATAACCGGATCTATTATGCTTGAAAGCAGGCGCGTTGCCGACGATTCTTTGTTTTCGGCCGCGGGAGAACCATCAATCGCGACAGTTTTGGCCTGTTGCCGGTTTTTTTCAAGCAGATTATTGGCGATATCGTGTATGCGGTTAACGGCATGACGCACCATAACACGCTTCTTTTCCGGCAACTCCGCCGTATCTTTAAGCGCCACGTCCAACGCCACCAGGGGAGAACGTATGTCATGCGCCACCTGCGCGGCCAAATCTGATGTGGCTTTTGAAACGGCCAGTTCGCTCTCGAACTGAGCAGCTTGGCTAAGCGCTACGCTCATGCGGTCCGTCATCTGCGCGAAAGGCGTGCCAATGATGCCAGCAGGCAAGCTGTTGATGTGTTTTTTTATGGAATCACGGATTATATTGCTTTGACCGGAGGATGTTATAGCGTTTATCTCGTTAACAGATCGCTCTATGGCTAATAAAGTCTGTATAGCACCAAGATTAGAAATAGCAAGCAAACCTAGGAAGAATAGAACCACGGTGATGAATAGGACATAATTTTGAGCAAACACCGAGGCATTAACGTCAACCAGATCTATAACATATTCAAGCCGTCCCAGCTCCGCGCCATTGGAAACAAAAGGCATATTATGAGCCATCTGTACGCGGGGCCGGTCATAGAGATTACCGATTACAGCTTCTTTAAATATCCATTTACTGCCTTCAAACCCAATGGGACGGAAAGTGATGCGCTTTATATTGTCGTTCTTTATGCGCCACATTATACGTTGGGTCTCAAAAACATCGCCCTCAAGAAAAGCTTTTTCAAAATAGGCCGCATTCTGCCGCATCGCAGTCAGAAGCTTGTCATCGGCCACCCGTACTGCCGAGAATACCGAGAATATCTGCCAGAAAGCTACAAACGCCAATACTGACACGGCATAATGCCGCCAGTTATAAGCAAGTATCCGCACAAAAAATTTTACCATCTAAACTCCGCCACCTCGGGATATTCCGTAAATCCTTTCCCGACAATTAAATTTTTAATATTCTCCGGGTAATAGAATTTTTCCACTTCCTGGAAAAGCGGCAAAACAGCGTATCTTTTCCCCAGCCCATCGGCGATCCTTTCAGCCATCCCCGCCGCAACAGGCCCCTCTTCCTCTTTAACCATCTTTTCGAGCAAAGCGGTCAACTCCGGCATATTAAAATCCACCAGACTGTCCTTCACAAGAAAATCCCTGAAAAAAATGTCATATTCGGGCTGCACAACGCTGAAATTTATCAAAACCATATCATATGGGTGCGGGCGGACAAAAAGCGTTTTAACGAGTTCCTGCACCTCATATTGCTTTATCTTTATTCGTATCCCGGTCTTACTGTGAAATTTTGCGGCAAACGCTTCCAGCGGGACCCGGCTTTCTTTCCTCCAATTCGCTAATATGAACGGTTTTAGCGTTTTGGCTCTTTCCAGGTAGGAATTACGGCATTCCTGCTGAGGCCTGCCGGAGTGCCCGCCGGGAATACCCATAGGTAGGAGCGTTTGAATATCATACAACTGTTTGGAATTAGGAAAAGCCGCCTGCCTGAATCCAGAGATATCGAAACAGTTATACAGAATCTCCCTGGATGTTTTATCCGGACTCGTCAAGATCAACCCCGAGGATTTTAACGGGACACTTTCAAACGATAAGAACCGTTCGGAAACCGTTTCCGGCAATACGCCATAAGGAACCCGGTTGAAATCGCTTAAATCTTTTCTCTCAAGGTTCCCTGAGAAATCCACATACTCCCATAGGCTTATTCGTTCATAACCCTTAGCGACAGATTTCTTCCGCTTCAAGACAATCTCGTTTTTTCCGATGTTTTCTACCGAGAAAGGCCCCAAGCCCAGTTCCACATTCTCGCTGACTCCGAGAGTCGGCGCATTGACATACCGGGTCAGAAAATTCAAATAGCCTGTTTTCTTTTTTTTAAAGCTGACATCAAGACATTCTCCGGAGCGCACAATAGAAAAGTCAGGGGAGTATCTCCGTGTTACCGTCAGCAGGTATGTTTCGAAGTAGTCCAGAGAAAAGTTTTGCTTTTCATCGAATTTTTGACCCGTATCGGGGCAAAACACATATTTTGAGGAATCGACGCTTCGGGACCATTTTTTAAGGATTCGCGATGAAAAGTTTTCACCGTCGTCCATCCTGAACAACGGCTCATGCGTCTGCTTGAGTATATAGAAAACCGCGTCCTCGTCAGCCAATGATGTAGACACTTTTTTTGGCAACCCGGGAAGATAAACGCCCCAAACTGGTGCCCCGGCTGCGGCCGAAGAATGCCCCGCCATAACCGAAAACATAACCATACAGGCGACATATGCCCACGTTTTATTTTTCACGCTACTGAAATATATCGGCATAGTTTTTGCGGCCAGCCACGGCCGGCAAGCAGCATAAAATCGTATCAAACAGCCACCTAACCTACCCGGTCAAATAAAAGGTCTTTTACCCGGCCGGCCCCAAGCTTAAACCCGGCGCACCTGCCGGCTCTTTCCCCAGAAAAACGCAGAGAGAGCCAACCCGCCGAAAACAAGTCGCCCTGAAGAAGTCGAATTTCCTCTTTTGGGGCATTCTTTCTTTCCAAGAACAGTTTTCCTTTTTCCGGCACAATGTTGTATTTAATATCCAACTCTTTACTGTAATACTGGCCGGCACAAGCCCGGCTTTTTTCCCCCGAAATAGCCGGTGGGGTTATTTTTTTATAAGTCTCTTCCTTTCCTGTGCGCTCCTTGACCAAAGCCGTTCCGGCGCCCTTATTCCTTCCAGCGCAGAATGTTATATCAAAAGCGCCTCCCGTACGGGTAAAATGATATGGACCCACCGGCTCAAGCATATAGTTCCCGCCACCTGAACTATAAAACAGATTCCCGTCCTTTGTTAATATTTCCAGGAAATCCTCGCTTTCGGTGTTTAAGTAAACGCCTTCGATCTCTTTCATTTTACCTATTGAGGCCGGAGAGGCGCGTTTTGCGACCGGCCTAAGCGGAATACCGGTCATTTCCCCGCCTAGACAGATATCCGTTATCTGCCAGGCAATACGCGCAGGGTTCGCCTGACTGAAATTGGAAAGGCAGATCACGGAAAAATTTTTCTGCGGAAATCGCAGAATTTCAGTTCTATAACCTATCCACGCTCCTCCATGAGTTATCGTTTTAAGGCCCCTGTACGTGCCGAGAAACAAGCCGTGCGCATAATTTAATTCTGTGCCGTCATCAAGACGACCTGTTGTAGTTATTTTTTCTATCAGTTTTTGGCCGCCTCCGGCCAGCTTGTTATGGTAGAAATTCTGGTCCCAAAGGAACAAGTCCTCCACCGTGGTATTCACACCCCCGTCCCCGACCACGTCAAAAATGGAGAAATCCGCCCTGACCCCGTCCAGCTCGACAGAATAGCCGGAGGCCCGGTTCTTCACAATCGAGGTAAACACATCGTGGAAATGGGTATTCTTCATACCAAGAGGGGAAAAGATATTTTCTTCAGCAAATTCCCGCAGTGACTTTCCGGAAACGCGTTTTACCACCACGCCGAGCAACAGATAGCCGGAGTTGCAATACAGGAATTCCGCGCCCGGCCTGAAATTCGGGTCGCGTTGTTTTGAAATAAGCCCGATTATCTCTTCTTCCGGGTACTCATTTTCATACCGCATCCCGGCAAGGTCCATAAGGGTCAAATAATCCCTTATACCGCTTATGTGATGTATTAAATGCCGTAACGTGACAGGATACTTGTACAAACGCATTTCCGGTATATATTTCTGCACAGGGTCTTCAAGATTAAGCCGTCCCTTTTTCTCAAGGATAGCTATACAGAACGCAACAAATTGTTTCGAGGTGGATCCGATATCAAACACCGACCTGGAAGAGATCGGGATATTGTGTTCCAGATTGGCCATTCCATAGCCGTGTTTATAAACAATTTTTCCGTTATCCACTATCCCCAAAGCATATCCGGGAGAGCCGGGCTTATCACATTCAGAAAATAAACTGTCAATTTTATCGATATCCACTGGTTTCATAAACGCGTAACCTCTTGATTCTTTTTTGCCGAAGACAGTATCCCGGGGACGATATACTCGCATAACGCGCAGGGCGCGGAGTGTTCCCGAGACAAGCTGTCTTTTGATAGTCCGGCCATCCGTACAAGCTCGCCGAATGTGTGGCGGGAAACTAATTTATAGAACCGACTGCGCAAATGTGCCGCTATCGTCCGGTGCACATACCTACTGTTCCCGGGCTTAGAAGCAAGAAAACCACAGCAGATGGTGAATCCGCGTCCGCAATTATAAACGAGCCGCCCGATATTCGGACATTTTTTCCGCAGCACCTTCGCCTCGAAAGCGGGGTATGAATAGTTAAGAGCGCTATACTTGGCGCGGCCTATAGGTAAAATCTTCTGGGTCGTAACGGGCACGCCTACAAGCTTTAATTTGTTCAGGAAGATCAGGTCCAACGGCGCCTGTATGGCGCATACGAGGCCAAAAGAAAGGTTTAATTCGCGGCATGCTGCCTGCAGGTTATGGATACAGGTTTCGGGAACAAATTCCGCGTGGAATTTGTCATATGACATTTGCACACTGTTCAGCGCTTTAAAAGACTTGAGGGTTTTTACGGCCAATGCAGGGGTAGAGGCAAAATAACCGTTCGTGATGATACTTATATGAATTTTATCCGTCCTATCTATTGAGGAAAGTATGCTGTTTATTTCTCCGGTAAAAAGAACCGGCTCCCCTCCCGTAAAGATCAGTTCCCGCGGCTTATTTCTATTTATCGCCGAAACCAGAAGCTCTATCTCTGATTTTGTAATTCTGCGGATGCCAAGATTTTTATCTACAAGACAATGTCGGCACCGAATATTACACGCGGTGCCGACTGTTATCCCCAGATCAAGCTTATGCTTAAGACTCATCCATGCTTCACGACGCGAAGAGGCTCCGAGTCTCCAATTTCCTGAAGATCATTCGAAGCTAAAATACTGAGCTCCGTTTTTTGCACATCTGAAAGAGCCTTTACATACTGCATAGCATTGCACACGGAAAAAAGCCCCACTGAAACCAGGAAAGCCGCTATTACTTTATCTTTGTTTGTCATTTTATTTTTCCCTTAATATCTACATTCTGCCATTTTTACGGCTGCACTTCAACTCTCTCTTTTGTCTCTTTTATCACTCTGGCCTAAGCGCCCCGGATTAATGAAAAGCGGACAATATAGATTACCCGAAATATCCCCGCTCTGTAAGGGCCTTTGGACCCAGAACCAGAATGGGTCCTTGTATACTTTTATTTTTCCGCATAGAATAACTGCGAGCCGGGAAAGGTTCCGGCACACGCATATTGCGCCGAGATCGTGACCTGCTGTTTACCGACATCCACGGCGACCAGATGTTGTGGCCTTGATAGAACCGCCAGTATAAATATGGCTGATATACCCACCAACACCGCTTTAATTGTTCTCCGTTTCATTGTTTCTCCACTTCGTTATATTTGCCTACGCCTCGTACGGAGCAATTTTTATAGCAGATATCAAATTTAATTGCCTTCATTGGGAAAATTCGAAAATCCGGGATGCAAAGAATTTAAAAACCAGACAAAAACGCTTCGTTTTGAGATAACTATTCTCATTTTGACAAACCATATCAATGCAAACTTGCGGCATCTCCTTTCTTGGAAAAGTATAAATACCGGTCAACTTGCTTAAAACCCAATGATTTATAGAGTCCAAGGGCAGCAGTGTTTGTTGCCCAGGTTTGGATAAAATAAGTTTTACCAGGGGCTTTTCTCAACAGATTAGCGAGAAACCATCGCCCGATTCCGGCGCCCCGGAATTCCTTAGCAATAAACAAATCAAATATCCCGATAAAACGCTTAAACCTCAGCAAATTAATTCTCCCGACCAGCGTTTTTCCTTTCAGCAGTCTTATCGGCGAAAATGCCCCGACTGAAAAATCCCGGTTCAGGTCGTACTTATTATTTTCAATCCACCTTTGCGGCTTAGACTCCTCTATCCTCAAATCATCTATGTCAGCATTATGACAGGCGGAATGCCCCAAGCGGCAGGAAGACGTATAAACCAATTGCACATCATCACAATCGCCTTTTTTAAATCCCATCCTTATCAAGCTCCGCGACAAAACTCCGGTTTTGTCATCGGATCGGCGAATCTTCACTATAGGATATTTCACAACCTCTGAAGGCCTGTGCTCCAGAAGGAAATAATTGAAATCCTCGGAAACATTATGCAGACTGGAAACAGTAATACCGGAGTCGGTTTTCACGAGTTTACAACCGATGTGTTTGAGCCACACCTCTTCAAGCTTATAAATATTTTTCAACACGCTTTCATTGGACATCGGCGACTATCCCCCTGGTCTGTTTCCCGGAGATAAACCCCGCCAGAACTATCCCAATAATAGCCGTGAATGTGATAATCCCGATATGAACACTATGGGAAAATATTTTCTCGCCAAAAAACATCCCGATGGGGGCGGCGATAAGCACAACCATATCCACGGCTCCGAGCATTCTGCCCCTTATCTGCGAAGGCAGGCTGGTGACGAAATAACTGTAATACGGCTGAGTGACAGAATCAGACAACCCATACAGGAAATAAGCCGCGATTATTGTCGCGACCGGTGCGATCGGGACAAGGATCATAATCAATGAAACGGCCGTGCCAAATAGGCCATAGATAAAGCATTTCGAGACACGGTGGCCATATTTCCCCACAATCACGAGGCCCAATACCTCGCCTATGGCGATAGTGCTTCGAAGAATCCCGAGATACGCCGCCCCATAGCCAGAATTCTGCGCGAGCAAATACGGGAACACATTCGGGATATATCCATATATCAGATTCAAAAGGAACACATTCCCGCAAAATACCAGGACGAATTTGTTTGACAATATATTTGACTCAACAAATCCCCATGATTGCCGCCAGACTGCGATGTCCAGATACTTTGCCAAATTAAATGCCGGATGCTGTTTATGCGTCTCTTCAGCCGGGATATCGTTTTTTAAGCTGTAAAAAACCGCCGCGGAAAACAGAAAACTCGCCGCATCCAGAACGACAGCCCAGTGCATAGGCAAAAAAGCCACCATAATACCGGCCACAGCCGCGCCAAAAAAATTTATCGTCCTGATACTGCCGGATATTAAAGCCTGTGCCTTGATAAAATCGCTTGGCTTAACATTATCGGCAAAAAAAGCGCTGAAAGCGTTGCCGAACAAAGAACCAAGGAAAGTTTTGGCTATAAAAAGGAAAATAAAGAATACCAGGTATCCGGACCCAAGGTTATTGAATAATACGAACAACGAAACAACAAAGGCTGAGCCGATATCGGTAAGCATAACTATCTTTCGCCGGCTGAAACTATCGGTTATCTTGCCGGAAAAAACGGCGAACATGGACTTCAGCACAAAAGAACCGCCAAGGGCGTACACGATGACTTTAAGGTCCTTAAATCTGGCATACATGGCCCAGGTGACGAAGATATCAAAAAATATATCTCCGAAGACGGACACAATTCTGGCCGTCCACAGCTTAAGGATTATCTTGTTTTCAATTAGCCGCAGCATATCGATATAGAATTTTATCAAAGAAATACCAGAGAAGTTCTTTATAATACACGCAACTGCCGCCGCAAAAAGATTTCTGCGCTCTAAAATGCCCGGCGCGGCAGCCTCCGCCGCAAAGGAATTTTATCTTGCATTTCCCGCACCCGGCCATCTCATCCACAAACGGTAACGCCCCGCAACTGCTTTTCCCCGGAATGAACGCCTTCTGCGAATCTTCTGTTAAAAGGCTGCCCATGTTGAATTCTTTATCGCAAAGCTTGACACATGGATAAACATCGCCCTTTGGGGACACCGTTATGCTGTTTATCCCGGCCCCGCAGTGAAGGATAGGAAAGCCAGGCTTTCCAAAAAACATATTGTCGGAAATTTTCACGATGTCAAAAACCCCGAGGATATTTTTTTCCTCGGCAAACAATTTATCCATCAGGCTTTTGATCTGCCGCAACTCCGGCTTGTGGACATTATTGGCCATATTATCCTTGACGATAAAAAAGCCGGCCGCGATCTTCCTGTTTTTGAAATGCCGGTAAAATCCGAAGGCGTGCCGGATATTCTCCTTTGTGATAGTCTGCATTACCTTAAGCGGAATACCCGCCGCTTTTATTTTTTGGATATTGGCAAATACTCTTTGAAAAGAACCCTCGCTTCTGGTGAGCGAATTAACTTTTTCCGTCAGGCCGTCAAGACTTACCTGGATTTTCACTTTATTCTTGGAGCAAAACGCCAGGAGCTTATCCGGCAGCATCGTCCCGTTTGTCACTATTACTATCTCTTCGAAGGATTTTTTTACCGCGCTTTCCAGGATTCCAAGCAGATTCGGATGGCAAAAGGGCTCTCCGCCTATTAAGGTTAAGGACTTCACTCCCAGCTTTGCCAGCGATGCGAGTATCTTCTCATTATCATCCATTGATACATGACTTTTTTCCGAAGCCATCGCATAACAGTATTTGCACTTAAGGTTACAATGATATGTGATGTTATAATAAGCAATTTTTATCAGGGCATCATTCCTGGCATACTCTTTGACCTCATCAACCGTTTTAAGCGCTTTCTGCTTTCCAAGTCTGGCTACGGCATCCGTTATCTTGGACTCATCATCGACACATGCCATAAACCGGTTTACGGCATCAACAACCACCATTCCTTTTTGGCCGCTTTTTGAGTAGATAAAATATTTGTCGTTATATCGTTTGAGCATATTTTCAGGCCTCGCATGGCGCTTCCATGCCATGCGAGGCCCGTCCCCTTTCCTTACAGAAACATGCAATAGCCGCTGGATGATTCCTGCACGCTTTCCGCTTCCATCTCCATCTCGCACAAGTCGCCTTTTTTCTGGGCGCTGCACATAAAGAGATTGAATTCATCCTTCTTCTTGGCGCTGCAGGCAAAAAACTCCACCCCTTTAGAACTCCGTGATCCGCACACACCCTTTTCGCTGCTTAATACTTTTTTGGTCATAATTTTCTCCTTTTCAATTTTTGCTGCCTACGCCCTCTACGGAGCAATTTTTATGGCAGGGAGGATAAACAAACGGTTTCATGCAGTCCCATTGGAGAAATGAATGCTTGATGATATTTCAGGGATTTAAGAACAAACAAAAAGCCTCTCATTTTGATGTAAGCATTTTCATTTTGAAAATCCTCTCAATGAAGATTCGGCACGATTGCTTTCTCAAAATGAAAAAGATTCTATTATCCGGTGCTCTCATAAGGCTTTTTAGGCGCTACTCCTTCACCAGCTCTGCTATGTACTGAATGGCATTTTTTCGTTTACAATCCCGGAATATACGCGATATTTTCCAACCGGTCCCTTTGATGAGTTTTCGCATCTCCGCCTCACTCAAGAAAATATATTCGCGCCATCTCTCCGCAAGATTACGGAAGCGGCAGCGCCCCACACTCATTCCATAGTGCCTGCCACGCGCCGGATTGCCCTTATGGTACAGCATATAGGCGCTGAAATCCTGTCCCCGTTCCCGGGGATCACGCACTTTGTGCAGGTCTATGGTTTCGGCCAGTATCCTGCCTGTAGGAGAGGTTGCCTTATAAAGTTTTCTCAACCGGCGCCGCGCCCTGGCCCCATCGCTTACCAGACCGAAGTTGTTGCCCATCATTATGACGGTATCAAAACTCCCGGCTTTGAAAGCTGAACACACTTCGTCCAGCGAAACGTTCACGGCTTTCCGCAAACCGCGCCGCCGCGCCACTTCGGCGGCAAGCGGTGAAACATCAATCCCCGTAACATCCAAGCCCCGCTTCTGCAGGAAAAGGCCATATCGCCCGGCGCCGCATCCGACGTCAAGAACGCGCCCCGTTGCCGACCTCAGCGCGAACAGCTTGTGTTTAGGCCATTCCTTTTCGCTGTTAAAATAAACCTCCTTCCCCCAGCCCTTAAGCAATAAACCGTTGTCCAGTTCTGTTATATCCGTATCAGAACCGCCGTCCAGCCACGACTTGAGCGCCGCGCCGAAGGCGTCGTTCATATCCCTCCGCCTGAGCGCGGTTTTCCTCAGCACCATTACATACTGCGGCCCGCCGGACTTTATCAAGCGCTCTATCTCCCAGCCGCTGTCCAGCAGCATTCCATTGAGCTCAGCGGTACTGACAAACACATACTCAAACCACGGCGTCGCCATATCCTCAAACCGGACCCGCAGGCGCATTTGCCCCGCCATACGCCCGCGCAGCCTGTTTCGCTGCTGGTATCGCAAGTGGTCCGGATTATCCGTCAGGTACGGATCCCCTGTCTCGGCGATCAGCCTTCCTCCCGGCGAAGTTATCCTGTACAACGCCGCAAGCCGCTCCCTGGCGGCCTTGGGCCCGCCCATCAGGCCGAAATTGTTGCCCATCATTACCACCGTGTCAAAGGAGCCGTCGGGAAAGCGCCCTATCTCGGAAAAACACATTTGCCTGGTTTTTCTAAGCCCTCGCTGCCTGCAGACTTTCAGCGACAGCGGCGAACTATCCAAACCGGTAACATCTATTTTTTTACGCTGCAGGTAAAGGGCATGTCGGCCGGCGCCGCAGCCCACGTCCAGCACGCGGCCTCTTGCGAGGTTGATGGCTTTTTTTTCAAAAGCAGGCCAGTCCTGGTAGTCCTTAAAGTACACTCCACCTTCCGTCTCAATAAAACCGTCGTCGCGCTCAATAAACGAAACGGTCGTGCCCCCATTATGCTGATGCTGAAGCCACCTTCCGAAAGCGTCTCCGATCTTTGGTTGTTTCATGGTCACCTCAATTGAAACCTATGTCTCGCAAAGCTTTTAATAATTCTACCATCTTCCTTAGCGGGATCACCCGCGCGGGCATATTTCAAATACCGCCTTCAAACGCCGCCGGGTATGTTTTTGCGAAATAGCCTTCTGCGTCGCTGTGTTTAAGCCTTAAAAATTCAGGAAAACCCGGGATCAATAGAACGGCCGGCGCTGACAGCAGGATAAGCCCGCCACCGGCCACAAGCGTCGCGCTCAGGCCTGCGAAAGATATAGCGCTTCCCGCCAGAATCACACCGGCGGGCACAAACATCTGGTTAAAGAACATTACGAGCGACAAGACCCTTGAACGGTATTGGTCGGGGACCGCCAGCGTGTTCTGCGTCATAAGCGGGATGTTTATGATCACAAGACCGGCGCCTATAGCGAACATTAGCAGGCATTTGGCGGCGGGCGGCGCCCCCGAGCCCAGCGTCAGCAACCCGGCGCCCATGACAGCGATGCCCGCCATGACCAATTGATCACCGTGAAATCTTCTTGCAAGTTCTCCCATAACCAAAGAGCCGGCGATAATCCCGGCGCTCACTCCGGATTTGAAAAGCCCCATAAGCCATACCGGCGTGGCGCCCGACTCTTTGGCCAGCAGGGGAAAGGCTACGGTCATGGACGCGACCACAAAATTCAGAAAAGCGGCTAGTCCGCATATCCATAGCTGAAGAGGTATCCCGGCCACCAATTTGACGCCAGCTTTCAGTTCAGTCCGCCATACCGGGAAGCTGAACCGGTGATAGCACGCGCGCTGGCCGGAGTATCTCAGTCTGATAAACATAGTGGCGCCGGCGCCGGCGAAGTATGACAGCGCGTCACAAAAGAACGCTATTTTTATGCCGTATTTAGCGGAAACGAAGCCGCCCACTATTCCGCCGATAATCGCCGCCGCCGCAGTCATGGAGTTGGTATGGCGGTATGCCTTCTGCAGGCTGTCAGGCCCCACCATCTGCGGAATTATGCTGTCCGCAACGCTTGAAAAAAGGGCGGAACCGGCCGAGGACAGGATAAAAAGCGTGATGAGGACCGGAAGACTGAACGAGTCCGTCCAAGCCAGCGCGCATAGCAATACGGAAAAAACGCCGCGCCAGATGTCGCTGATAATCGCCAGCCATTTCCTGGAATATTTATCTCCCAGCGGCCCGAAAAGAGGAAGGAGAAAAATGCGCACCAGGCTTACGGGGGCGAAAACAGCCGCTATCTGAACGGCCGAGCCTGTTTTTTCGGCTACCCACCACAGCACGGCTATCTCCGCGCAGGCGTCCCCCAAACCGGAAACAAACTGCCCGGCCCGGAATAGCATAAAATCCGCCCCGCAGACGGAACGCGTCCCGCCGGAGCCGGAAGCGTCTTTCATAAAGAGCTCCCTGCGCCGGCTGGCTGGATGGCGGAAGCCTTATTTGCGGCGGCCCCGCGTCTCTTGTAATACAGATGCGTTTCAATCATCGCTTTTTCTATCGTGGCTTCGGTGTAGTAGCATTTTCCGGCTAAAAGCCGGTTTTCTCTATCCCTGGCACATCCACCCTGGCAGACGGGCAGGAATTTGCATGACATGCATTTGCTCTCTTTCGCGTCATAGATATTTTCGTCCCACGCGCAGGTTTTATTAAAGCTCTCTATCGTCCCGTTTTCCAGCAATCTTCCGCATGCGGTGGAGGCATCGCCTATCAACGTGTCGCACTTGAAAACAAGCCCGTCGGCGCCTATTATCCACGAGTTCTTTTTCTGGGCGGAACACCAGCCCCCTATCGGATCCGGCACCGGCGCCGTTATCCTGCTCCTGGTATCCAGCTTGCCCAGCTTGTTGGCCGCGTTCAGGTAATAGTCCACCTGCTTTGAAAGCCCGTCCTCCATGCCGTAGATATCGCTTGCGATGGGCTGGATATCGTCCCGGGAGGTGTCCATATTGGAAACCGCCCTGAAATATATTGAAAAACGCGGGTCCGACCCGAAAACCTTTTCATAATCCTCAAGCAACTCCCGGATCTCCGTATCCTGGCCTTTCATAAAGTTGACACGGATCTTAAAGGTAAAGCGCGCGCCCGCCCCGGCAGTTCGCTGGATGCCGCAGAGGTTCTTCCAGATAGTGTCAAAAGTCCCGCCCCCGTTGCGCAGAGATCGGACCTTGTCATGTGTTTTCCTGTTGCCGTCAAGTGTAACCTGGAAGAACGTGATACCGGAGTTAAGGTATTCCAGGAAAACCGGTGCGGACAACAAATAGCCGTTGGTGTATATTCCCGATGAGAACTTTATGCCGCTCCGGCCCAGCAGAAGACCGCGCACTTCGCCCATGAACGTCAGAATGCCGTCTTTTTCCAGCGTGGGCTCCCCGCCGAACCAGTTTATCGCAAGCCCCTCCACACCGTTTATTTTCCCCGCGATCAGGGCTAACGCCGCTTTATAGACCTCTTTTTTCATGGACATGCCCCTGCGATCGTATATAAAACAATAAGGGCACCTGAAATTACAGTTTTCAGACGGAAGCAGGGTCAGCCGGAGCTCCTTTTCACTGCGCGTAAAATCCATATATCTTTTTTTCACCTGCGCCGCTTCGTCAAAGCCGGCTTCAATCAGGAATCCCTGCTTACGCAGGTCATCTGCAAGCGGGGCATCCGAAGCGACATTGACCGAAGACAGCAGTTTGTCGCATTCGCACACGCGTTCACCCGAAAACGCCAGGAAAGCGCCGGTTCTTGTATTATAAAGAAGCAGGGAACCGTCTTCCGCACAGGTCTTGAATGTATATTTAGATATGTTAAGCATAAGATTGCACGCTCCAGTGTCCTGTAATATGTAAATTACCGTTAAATTTGTCGGCAGCCGGGGCTGATATATTTCCCCGGCCGCCACTTACTATCTTACGCAGCATAGCCCGCAAACCCCTGCGCCATGATCCATCTCCTGCGCTTCCAGTTCTGTCTCCGAAACAGCAATTTTGTAAACTTCCATTTTTAATTCCTCCGTTAGTTTTTGCAGTTTTTTTCTGCTTACACCCACTACGGAGCAATTTTCATGGCAGATGGATGCACCGGACGATTTTATGTGTTTCTATTGGGGAAATCAGGAAGTCAGCGGCGACAGGGGAGTGGGAAGCAAATGAAAATCATCTCATTTCGAGATAACTATTTTCATTTTGAAAGCCAACAGCGGGTCTTATAGATTGTTGGAAATATTCTTGGACAATGATAAATCTTTGCGGTATTGCGCTACGGACTGGCGGGATAATTCTACGCCGTGACGGATTTTAAGCTCGGCGCGCAGCTTAGTGTTGTTCATATCGGGATTTTCAACGGCTATGGCGTATAGCCGCTCTAAATTTATGGCTTTGGAACTGGGCAACAGAACCGACATAGGCGCTTCAGTGCCCCAGGGCATTTGTATGGATTTATTTGAAATAAGCCGATTAAGAACGCTGGGGTGGACTTCAAGTTCTGCGGCCAAAACTTTCTGCGGCAACGGCGCTCTGCGCACAGGTTCTCCGGTTAACAGGTAATCAGCCTGCCGCTCCATAACTATTTCTAGCGCGCGGTAAAGCGTGGATTTTCGCTTATCCGCCAGTTCCATGCGCCTTACGAGATTTTCCACGGCGGTTTGTTCAGAGGCAGGGAGACATTTCAACGCTTCTGAAAGTTTTTCCCCATCCACTTTATAACAGCCTTTCCATATTTCCCGATGAAAAAACGCCAGGACAGGTTTACCGTTTTCAAGCTCTATGCCGGCCACGGCGCTGAACACTGTTGACGCTGGAGCTTCAGGTGCGCTTTCAAATTCAGCCTGTATGAACGCGCGGTTAACGAAATCACGCAGGCGGGCGGCATCTTTGACGGTTATATCGCATTCCTCGGCGCGTTCCACATCGCTCATTACCGCGTCTTTCAGGAAGCAGGCTTCAAACTTTTCCTGGCCTATGCCTTGCATCAGACCAACCAGATCGCCTTTGCCGTCGGCCAGTTCCGGCAAGTCGCCAGCCGACATTTTAAGACCGTAGCCGGCGTATTTCTTTGCGGCGTAACGAGCATTTGGGAATTCCGCCAGCCTGACAGCACCGGATGCTTTCAGTAATTGAAAAAAACGATTATCTTCTATTTTCTTGAGAAAACTCTCAAACTCTTCCTCAGACATCTCGGCCATCTGCGCTAACTTCATTGCGCCCATTGCCGCCGCTTTTGTTCTTGCGGAATGGCTAAAACCGAATTTATGGAATTTGCTCATAGCCTCACCTACGCATATTATAGCCGTTATGCAAAAATGGGGCAATTTTTACGGCAGAGTTAGGGGGGCCAGATGACTTGGATATGAGACTGAGTGCTCGTCTGTATCTGATAGCCTTTTCCCTCAAACAAACATACGAATAGTTTTGCGGCAACGTAAACCGGCTATACTGCGAATATGCTTGAGATAAAAAATCCCCGATTTCTCGTCGAGGATTTTTAAAAGTAGGCGGGTCGCTGGCTAGACCAAGTTAGAACCTGTTTGATTACGGTTTAATGCGTTTGTGAGTAGATGCTTCAAAAAAATTGCGGACTGGCTTTGGGATATTAAGATGTCAAGAACCGGCCCCGGTGCGGTTTTAAATAATTACAGCTGTAGGCCATCTGCTGCGTTTGTTAGGGGCCTTTCGGCCCTGTCGGTAGATGTCACCGCAACGTAAACTATTGTGCCGGGTTTCTGCATTAGGAGAATGAACTTATGAGAGTAGTTGCTGCAGCGGTCTTTCTTGTCGGGATTTTCATTTTATCAGCTGTCTCTTCCAAGGCAGAGAATAAGATAATTTACGGGGAGGATGACCGCGTGGAATACTATCAGGTACCCGAAAAATTCAGAGCAGCATCCGACTCTATAGTATCAATTTGGATGAAAGATCAAGTTGCGCAGTCCACAGCCGATGGGGATTATGTCCTATCCGCGCCGCCCATCATGGAGAAGCAGAATCTCTGCCCGGGGGTCAGGTTCAGGGAGCAGCCGTCCGGTCCCTTCTGCTCCGGCACGCTTGTTGGAGAAGACTTGGTATTGACCGCCGGTCATTGCATAAAAAGTAAAGCTAGCTGCCAAAACAGGGCTTTTGTTTTCGGTTATGCGTTAAGAGCCGCGGGAGAGCCTGTCACCCTGCGGGCCGGTGCCGATGACGTCTATTACTGTTCCAAGATCGTGAAACTTATGTTTGAGAAAACGACTGTGCCCAACAGCGATGGCCAACCACAGACCATTTACGGTCAGGATTTCGCCCTGATAAAACTGGACCGTAAAGTAATCGGCAGGCAGCCTCTGGCCGTGAACCGCGCGGGCGGAATTTCTGAAGGTGCCCCGGTAGTGTCGATGGGATACCCGCTGGGACTTCCATTAAAGTTTTCGCAGACCGGCACAGTCTTTAAACCGGTTGATAATGGTAACGCCTATTTTACGACAAACCTGGACACTTTCGGAGGGAATTCCGGCAGCCCGGTATTTAACGCTGTTACCGGTCTTATGGAGGGAGTGGCTGTCAGGGCTGACAATGATCATTTCCTTACAACTTCTGAAGGCTGCCAGGTGTACGTAGTTAAGCCGCAGACCAGCGGGACAGGTGTGATCGTTAATAAACTGGACCTACTTCTCAACGATATTCCTGCCGCTCCGGAAGAAGCGGCGGCTGGGGTGACCCTAGATGGCACCAGCCGTCTGGAATTTCCGGAAGAAGTAACGGTCGGGGCGGCCCTGGATGCCGCCAATCATCTGGGAGATCCGACGCAGATTGACATAAACTTTGACTTCTGAAATCCGGCAGTTAATAATGGGTACTAGGTACAGTTTAAATAGATTTTGATCTTTCCACATTACTTTGTTTTGGACAATCCGCCAAAATCGTTTCCCCCACTCACATCCTTCCCTTTGCGGTTAGAAAACGTAACCCATATCTACTGAGGCGCTTATGTCTATCGGCTTGCTCAACGGGGGATTGAGAGTTTTGGTGAGGAATTGGAGTATCCCTTCTGTTTTTCCCATTATGGCCTCGTGAGCTAAAAGGGTAATGGTTTCGCCGGGTTTCCAGGGAGTGGTGTCGCTGGGGTGCGTAACGAGGGTGGCACCAACGGGTGATCCTAAAAGGTCTGTTATTGGGCCATTCTTACCCTTAACGGCGAAGTACACGTGAACGGGTTTTTTGAATGAATATTTAGTGTTGTTGGTGGCCCGTGCTGTTACGAGAACTTCTCCCACAAAGCCTATTCCCTTTTTATTCTTCCCTGTAAGGAGCAACTCTATCCCAAATGGTTTGCTGGTAGATTTTAGCTCAGCCTGCGCAACTTTGTCCATCGAACTGTTTGTGAATGGATCGGCTTTTTTGCAGGACGTGCATAACGTCGTTGCGACCGACAAAATTATCCCGATTAAATAATACCGCGTTGTTTTTGAGTTCATGTTTTCACCAGTATGTAAAAGGTTATCGCTATTGGGCTATTATAACTCATTAGGTGCACTGAGCATATTAAAGCTTAACACTTCTTCCCTGCTTATCTCCCCCAAAAAAACGACAGTCGAAGAGCGGCTGTCGTAGAGGATAAATGAATCTAGTGGGTGCCTTCCAGGCCGAATTGCGAACCTACTTCGCCCAACACCCAGAGGAAACGTTGTAGCGAAGGAGTCCCGAGCTTATCCGCGAGATGTCGTCGCAGGCGTGGCCACGCAGCGCGGCCCCGCACTGTTAACGCCAGTCTTGTAA
>SESG01037484.1_pt1 | contig 26087 bp, 30 predicted proteins | sample 3171421 | NCBI WGS metagenome assembly SESG01 (sample SAMN10866946, study PRJNA518727) | freshwater metagenome | biome: subpolar coniferous forest; feature: holomictic lake; material: water; isolation source: holomictic Lake 227, 6 m and 8 m depth | place: Canada: near Kenora, Ontario | collected...
CTAAATGGTGTTAATTCATTAGTTGATTTAATTACGTTTTGTGTTCCTAGTAAATTAGTTGCAATGCTTTCAGTTGGACTTAATTCACACGTATCAACTTGCTTTAATGCTGCAGCAATAATGATAACATCTGGATCTGATTGACTTATTACATCTTTGACTCTATTACAATCTCGAATATCACCAACATAAAATTTTGGCATTCTTCCAACGAAAATATTTTCTAAATCATTGCGGCATGACCATTGTTTCATTTCATCACGAGACATAATTGAAACTTGATTTTTTGGTAATAAACGATGAATTATTTTTTTACCAAGTGATCCTGTTCCGCCAATGATAAGATATTTCATTTTAACCTATAGGTGTGAATCTAGCTTTCCAAGACGTTAACCAAGTCATAAATTCAACTTCTTCTTTCGAATATCGTTTCGTATATTGCCTTGTTGTTACGTTAAAATACGTTATCTTAGAATCTAACTTTGTTGGTAATACTACAACACACTTTACACATTTTTCATTCCAGTTAGGATTAATTTTTGCGTATTGATTTTTATATTCTTCAAAAATATTTATTTTTTCATCAGTTGAACGAATCATCCAAGGTTCACCAATTTTATCAGTGATATCTTTTGCTGGATTTCCTGCATAAACTCTATTTGATGATACATTCTTTGTAAGAATTGATCCTGGAAGAATTAGTGACTTTTGACCAACATGGATACCAGAAATTATACAATTTCCGGAAATCCACGAATCATCACCCAAAACCATCATCTTTTTTGAATGAAATTTACAACCCTCTAACACATCACCATGGCTAATATGTGTATTTAATTGTGTTGAAAATCCTACACAAATATTGTTCCCTGCATATATTTCACCATTACCATCAATGACACATCTCTCTGCAATCCAACAATTATGACCAAAAATTACTTTTTCATTTGAATTAATAAATGTTCCAAAATGAATCTTTGAATAGTCTCCAATTGTAAATGATCCATCACCAACTATACGAACAAAAGGACCAATGTAGGAATGATCTCCAATTTTAATTTTTGCTCGTGGATCAAGAAATGCATTTTTGTCTATGATTACGTCTCTGCCAATTTTGTGATTGATCATTTATTTTGATTTTAATAATGAAATTTGAGTTTTTGTATCTATTTGTTCTATTGAAGAATTTCTAGTTGGTTTATATCCTAATTGTTCTGCATTATTACTCATCCAACTAGAATTTACTGTAATATTACGATCAAATGTTGAATTCCATATTCCTTCATCTAAAATTGCTGATTTGGGATATAACTCATAGTAAAATTTTTGATAATCAATCTCTGTAAAACTTTGTTTTTTACTTAATTTATCAAAAATAACTTTCATTGCATTCATACGACTTAATACAGGTACTTTTGCTAAAAAATTACATGTATAAATTCTTTTATCTTCATCATCAAGATGAAATTTCACTGGTTTATTTTCAATAAAATTATTTTGAACAACCCAAGCATAAGTTATTGAATTAACATGTTGAATTCGTTTATCAAATAAATGTTTATTTTTTACTGAAAATTCCTCTGTTCTTACAAATCCAATATCTTTACGTTCATTAAGAAAATTTTCACTGTCTAACAATCTTTCAAATGCATTTTCAAAATGTAAACAATCAGATTCAATGACATACAAATATTCATATTTTTTATGAAAAATTGATTCATAATTGTTAATTGACCAATTAATGGCACTCCAAAATCCAACATTTTTATTACATTGCATCACATATTTGAAATTATTTGTTAATGATGTAACACTTTCTTGAATCGTTGATGCATTATCAAAAACTAAGAGATCATTTTTAAATGATTGATCTTTCATTTCATTTAAATTTTCAATGACTTTTTGACAAGCATAAGCTCGTGATTGATCAAGATTGCAAGTAACCAATAAGATTAATGTATTCTTCATCATACAAGCCTCTTTAAGAATTTTTCCCAATTTTCCCAATAATTGTCATTAAAAACTTCATTCTTAATTTTCTGCATACCAATCTGAAGATTTCTACAATATTGATCATTATTCAACTGCATTATGATATTTGCAGCTTCATTTGCATCATTAACTATGATTGCATTAAATTTATTTATGATAAACTTTGATGAATTTGATACTTTAACGTAACTATGAGTTGTGATAATTGGAGTTTCTGAATTTAATGCACTATAAAAACAACCTCCACCCCAATCAGTTTGTTTAAATAAAACTAATGCTTTTAATTTTGTCGTTAATGTATATGCTTCTTTAACTGTAAGTGTTTTAAATTGTCCTGTTATTCCATTTGTTTCTGAATAACGAATATCTGCACCTTGTGTTCTAATATTTCCACCATAATTTGGTACAATTTCTCTTTCATTTTTTTGTAAAATATCATTCATTTTTGAAAATAAAAAATATTCGCCAGGTTGACGTTGTTCAAAATTATGATTAAATGAAGCAAAACCAGTACGTTTTTCTAAGTTTTTATGTATTTTTAACAGACTCATTTCAAAGTCTGTTGCCATCAAACAAACATTATTTATGTTGGTGTGATTATTTTCATAATTTGCTGGAATGAATTTTGCAGCATTTGTCGGATTATAATTTCCAGGAGTTATATTAAAACAATTAAATGTTGATGAAACCCATTTAGCATTTGGAAAGTATTTATTTGCTATTTCAAAATATTGTTTAAGATAATTTTCTCCTCCACGTAATGTATGAAATACATCAATTCCTGGATTTTCTTTTTCTAGATCTATTAATTCACATGTAATGTTTTGATTATATAATCTTAGTTTTTCATCAAAAATTGAATTTAAAAAATAATCTTCACCAAATAATTGATCATTATTACGTTCAAATTTATGAATTTCAATATTTCTAACACTTGGATTGGACGTATTTTTGCACAATAATCCTGGCCAAGTTGCTATTCGTGACCAATTTAAACCTAACGTTCCATGTTTTGCAATAAAAACTTTATGTCCCAATTTGGAATAATGATAAATTAATGCTGTTTGACCACTACGATCATCTGTTGGAAATATGAAAATATTCATTATTTTGTTCTGCCTAAAGTTTCTTTTTCTGGAATGTTTGTTCTACCAGGACCAGCACACCAATCTAAAGGTGTTAAACCTTTTTCTATTAATTTAGATTTAATTGTCTCATGTTCATTTTGTTCTAATTTCATCCAATGATCATGAAATTCAATATAAAGTTTATTCACATAATCAATTGTTTCTTCATCAAACATTTTTTGCAAAACTTTATATTCTGCGCCTTCAATATCCATTTTTAGGATTACATAATCGTCTTTTTGTAAATTTTCTTTAATCCATTTACTAAAATCAATTGTTTTTATTGTAACTTTTGGTTGCTTAACATGATGACGTGGATGCGTATCAAATAATGAATAACCAACTGTCCAATCATGTGTAGTTAATTGTGATTCGCCATCTTCAATCCAAATTGCAACATTGTGAAATTCTACGTCTTGATGTTTTTCAAATTTTGATTTCATTTGTGGATTTGGTTCAAATGAAATAATTTTATATTCAGAAGAATTTGGATATTGTGATTGAAATAATCTTATGCTTTCTCCTTGATGAGCGCCACAATCTAGAAAATATTTTGTCATAAACTTTCCTTAATGAAATTTCTAAACCATTTGAATGATGGTTGTAAAAAATGTTCTTTCACAGAATTAAATGCATATTCAATATTTTTTTCTAACATTGAATTTTCAACTGCATCTTTAATACTTTTTTCTGAATTTATATTAAAGATATTATCTGAATGTAAAATTTCAGGTGCTAAACCAACATCTGTTGATATGATTGATTTTTTTATTGCAGCACATTCAACTATTGATTGTGGGCCTCCTTCATATCTTGATGCTACTATATAAAGCCAAGACAAATTGTACAATTGATTAATGACTTCATTATTTGGTCGTTCAATATAAACGTAAGGAATTTTTGCTTTTATTAAACGATTAATAACGTATTGTCTTCGCCAACCAGATAATAAAACTTTTATTGTTGGGTCTGATTTGTACAAAAATTCAACGACATCACAAAATTGATCTGGGCCTTTTTCTAATTTTGGGCTTTTTAGATCATTTCCTTCTGTATCTCGTTGTGCACTCATAATCCAATGAAAATTTTTATAATCACTTCCAAGATAATTTTGACCAATTAAATCAATATTATCAATCTTTTTCCATTGTTGTTGATTGACCCAGAATGGCCTAGAAATAATTGATTTATTAGAACCAATATGTTCTAACACTTGCTTTACTTGTTTTTCTGAGTGTAAGCAAGGGACATGATAGGCATCTGTAATGCTATCTCTTGAAGCAAATTCTTGTAATTCTTTATCTAAAAATTTATTTGGAACTAAGTGATGAACTGATGTAATTACTTTTTTACGTTTAAGCAATTCATAAGGTAATTGATTCCATGTCCAGTCAGAAACTAACCAAATAATGTCAGCTTCGTAAGGATTTTTCGTTGTTATGTCTTGATTATTTTCGTACCATTGTGATACAAATGAATCACAAATCCAATTTTCGTTAGGTGCTAGGAGAAAAATTTTCATTCTCTCCTATTTTAGGTAATTTTAAATTGATTGTATCTGTCTTTGATGTCCTGCATTTGATAATGCATCCCAAACACCTTTAAATAAAGACCCAACAGAATGTTGATTTTTTGACATCTGTAATAGAAAATTAACATCAACATCAGTTGCAATTAAATCATTAAATCTTTGAAAATAAGCTTTAAGCTGATCAACTGATCTTGATAACATTAATTCAATAACGTCTTGAATTGGCACGATTTTATTAAACCCGGGAGACGCAGTCATAATAGTTTGTGCAATTATTTTTTGAAACTTTTTAATTGATTTAGATTGTTGTAGAAAATCTTTTTTGATATATTTTGAAAGAAAACTTCCCATTTTAGAATCATTGGCAATTCCAGTGGAGGTTCCTGGTAATGCATTTCGCTTTCCAGTTGTGCCATCATATGATTGAAATGCTGATTCTAAAGGTTCACTTGATAAACCATCTTGTTCAAGTGCATGAAACATACCTTTTATTTCATTATAACCAATTGTATCTTCTGAGAATAAATCTGCAACTGCCATCATACCACGTAATACAATTGTTAAATCAATATAAACTTTCATAAATTGATCACGTTTTTGTGATAATGATTTATCTAACTTGATTCCCATAGATTCTTGATTTGAACCAACTTCAAGATCTTTAATATGATCATATAAATCACTTAAAAGTTCAATTCCAGATTCACTTAAATAATCAATTTTGCTACTTAATGCAGTTCCCGGAAACCATTTAATTAGAATTTGGCATGATTTCATTAAAGAACGAAAGTTTTTTTGAACTTCATAAAAATCTTTTGAAGAAATACTTTCTAAAATTGTGAATCTCTCTAATTTAATAGCTTCACTTAACATCTCTTCGTGAAGTTTATTTAAATTAGCACTGTCTAATTTAGATTCATTTAGATTTTTTGCTAAAATAAAAGTTAAACGTTTTTGTGAGTTTTCAACACATTCACTAAGAAATTCTTTATCAGATTCTGAAATTAATTTAATTGCCATCGTATTAGTAAATAGCAAAGAGATTAAATTAATTTTTCAAAAACTTCTTCATATTTTTTTGCAGTTAATTTAATGTTTAAATATGAAGCATCAAAATTAATTTCTGGAATTGTTTTTAATTGTGTCACGTCAACCCTTGGAGGATTGTCATAATCATTAAGTTCAAAATTGTATTTAACATTTTCTGTTAATACGATTCCATTATTTTGAACTAATTCTTTTGTCCCACCAGATTCAGCACAAATTACTGGACATTGTTGTGATAATGCTTCACAAACAACATTTGGACAATGGTCTGTCCATGCCAAATGAATCATCCAATCTGCGACTGAATATATTTCTAAACACATCTGGTGAGGTAAAGAACCAGAATAATAAATATTTTTATCAGCAACTTCATAATCAGGATTGTTTCCAAGAACAATTAGGCATGAATAAGGATGTTTTGTTGTTCTAAGATGTTTAAAAAGCTTAACGTTGTCTTTTAGTCGTTTTTGTGGATGCCAATTTGCAGAACAGACAAAAATCTTTTCATATCTTTGTTTTAATTCAAGTAGCGTTTCATTATTAGTTTGTATTTTATTTAATAATTCAATTCCATTATGAATTACTGAACCATTTTTAGGTTCACCAAACCATTTTAATGTCATTTGTTTATCAAAATCTGATTGCCAAATAACATGATTAGCTTTATGATATGTGTCTTTGATATTAACATTTAACGTATTAAATTCATTTGGTTTTGACCAAATTCCATCTAATCGTTGAACAAAAGGTTTATTCAAATTTAAATTTTGAGTTTTTTCAATAAAAACTAATGAAACATCATAATCATTAGCATCAGCTATAGTATGACCACTTAATGAAAGTTGTCTTGCTAAACGATTGGCAAATGTATTTGGTCCTGTTGATGAATTCCAATGAACACCATCAAAATAAATTTTCATGCTCGTCGACGAATTTCAGTAATGATATCAATTGCAAATTCAGTTTCTGAAAAAATACCAGCACATAATCTTAATTCATCATTTGGAATTAAACGAATATCAACTGAATCAAAAATCTTTGGTGGTGACTTTAAATTACTTCCATCAGAAAGTACAACAGAACCTGCAGTTGAAAATCTAATCCCTAAATAAAGTTGTTGTGTAATCCAACGTTTTGTATCTGTCGTAAAATTAAAACTCGTCTTTGAAAAAAGTTCAAATATTGATTTCTCAATATGTTCATACATTCCTTCAAATGAATTTTTATTAACAGTTTCATTTGCCCATACTTGAAGACCACGATTTAAATAATGTTCCAAAACTTCACAAAATCTAACGTCTGGTTTAATTGGTTTGCACATGATATAATGTACCATACTCTACGTGAGATTTAAAAGATTTTTACATAAATCTGAAATTATAGTTTCCCATGACAAAAAAATCTGTTTATTTTGTTCATATTTTTTTGATAACAAAATATTTTCTAAATGTTCATATGAATAAAAGACATGATCTTCACCTGAAAATTCAACTGCACCACCACCATTTTGACAAACATATGTTGGTAATCCTGCAGAAATTGATTCTATAACTGCATTTGGACCAGGATCATAAACAGATGCATTTACGCAAATATCATATTTTGTTAATTCTGAAGAAAGAATTTCTGGACTTAAAGGTGCGATTAATTTTGAATTTTTAAAATTGCACTTAGTCCTTCCAATGAACGTAAATGTGAAATTATCTTTGTTCTTTCCAACAAAATTATCTAAAAATTCATATGTCTCTTGACCTTTATAAAAATTATCAGACCAATGTGCACAGACAATATTAATTTTGTTATTCTTTTTACTTAATTTTTCTTGTTGAATAAACTCTTCTTGATTTATTCCATTGTACAAAACTGAATTACTTTTACAATTCCAACCATGATATGAATGATAACTTTTCATCCAGTTAGATACAAAAAAAGTATGATCAAGATGACAACTTCCATTTCGTAACATCAAATCCATATCATTAGTATTTTTACGAGCATCGCATTCATTGATACGTTGAAAAATTTTAACTTTTGGATTTTGATGTTGATATGATAAAATTTCTTTCATTGAAATATTAAGTTCATCATATCTTGGATCGATCACTAAAATTGCATCAATATTATTTTCAAATTTATACGTTGGATTGATATCATTTTGAGGAGCAAATTTAAAAAATGAATTGACAAATCTCGCGCCACCACCCCAAGCACCAGTTCTAGGTGCACGATTAAGAAGAATTTTCTTCATTTAATAAATCCACGATTTCGTAAATATTGCGCTTCATCATATTGAAATTTTGCATCAATTGATTGAAATGTTTCAGGAGATTGATTACATCGATACGCATATGCGGTTATTGGTAAAAATGCTCTTTTTTTTGCAAGTTTTAATACTGGCACATAGAAAAATTGATCGCCTGCTCTCCTGGCGTATTCACCGTCTTTGCCACGATAATTCAGGTCATTTACACCATTTAATACGTATTTTCTCCACGTTTTGAGGTGACTTGAAACCCAAGGATGAACGTACGGGTCAGCATCATCTGGTAGTGGTCCTGAAATATTAGTATTTGTGATACCTGTTTTATCACTAAACCAAAGATGAGCAGTCCAAACTGCTTCAAGACTAGGATCTTGATAAACTTTATTTAATATTTCAAATGTAGCAGTCATCAAACAATAATCGTCTAAATCAATTCTCACAATGATATCGTCGTCTTTACACATTGATAACCCAATCAACGTGTTTTCAACTTCCCATTTTTTTGACGTATTTTTTACATACGTCAACTTATCTTCAATTTGAAGAGAACTGAACAACGACTTGACGACACTTTCAGAATTGTCTGTTGAACAATCGTCAATGACGTAAAGATGCCAATTCTGATATGATTGTGCCGCAATTGACAGAATGGCTTGACGTGCCGTCGCCGAAACATTGAACGATGGTGCAATGATTGAAAATCTATTATTCATTTTTACCAATCGTTAGTAGTTGTTGAAATATTTTTCTGAAAAAGAACTTGACCATAATTTACTTCTTGATCTGTATATCCACGATCGTCAAGAAAAATACGGCGATCAAGAATGATACATTGTGGTTCTTTACAATTTTCTTTTTCCCAATCAATCTTATTAATCACTTGTGCACATTCAATGTCAGTTTCTTTTTTATCTGGATAATGATAATCATCAAAAAGATAAAATTTACTAAAATGATCTTTTGATAAATCCCAATCAATTTGAGTTGCCTCTGCTCGATGATCACCATCACAATAAATCATGTCAAAAATTTGATTTTCTTTTGTTACATATGGAAGCATCTCTTGAGAAGTGCCTTTTACAAATTGAATACGTTCAATCCATTGTTTTGGGAAAATTTGAGAAATCATTTTTAAATGATTTTCATCAAAAATTGGATCGATTGTTATTACACCAAATTTTGCATTAATTTCATAAAGTGCTTTTGCTGCTGCAATTGCAGATGCACCACGACCAAATCCAATTTCAAGATATGATTGAATTTCAAATCGTTTAATTAACTCATGAATTAGAATCATTCTTTCATAATTTGGGCGATAAAATGCTCCAACTGAGTCATAAAGCTTATCACCCTTATTTCTCATTTTTTTCGCTGTATATTCACCAATTTGATCAAAATCACCAAGTGAAACTTGTGATAAATCAATATTATTTTCTGTGAAAAAGTTTTTAATGTGTATTTTATTCATTTTGTCTAAGATGATTATTTAACAAAATACGTTTTTGTACATTATTTTAATGTAAAAATAACATTATGAATTCATACTTAAAGTTATGAAGACTGTCATCAATGATTCTCAAGGTGTGGTAAATTATGATGATGACGTTGGATTTGCAATTGACTGTGTGCAGATAAATTTGAACACATTTACTGCATCCAATGCACTAATATCAAATTTAAATACGCCGAATCTTATAGCTACTAACTTAACTGTTCCAAATTTATCTGTAACAAATTTAACTGCATCAAATTCATTATTAATTACATCGTCTATTACAAATTTGTCAAGTTCAAATTTTAATGCAATTAATATCGTTACAACAAATTTAACAGCATCTAATTGTCTTTTAACATATGCTACTATTACAAATTTAACGACTTCTGTTGTGACTAATCTTACAACTACGTTTTTAACAGCTACTAATGCAATTATTACGAGTTTAACTGCAACAAATATCGTAATTACAAATCCTAATTTCAATAATTTAAATACTACATTCTTAACAGCATCAACAGCTGGTGTAATAACATCATTATCTTCTTCAAATATTATTGTCACTAATTTGACTGCAACTAATGTCTCATTTCCAAATTTGAATTATAATTTTTTCACATCTTCAAATGCAATCATAACAAATTTAACTGCAACATATTCAACACATACGAATACTGCAATATTTGATAATTCAAGAACTACGTTCTTAACTGGCACGAATGCAATCATAACAAGTTTGACTGCAACAAATATTTCTATCACAAATCCAAATTTTAATAATTTAAATACAACATTTTTAACAGCTTCAATTGCAGCTTCATTAACGTCAATTTCTTCTTCAAATATTATTGTCACTAACTTAACTGCGACAAATGTATCATTTTCAAATGCAACTTATACAAGTTTAACAACGACATTTTTAACTGCAACAAATGCTCTTACAACTACATTAACATCTTCAAATATTATGAAAATTAATGGTGCAAGTTCATTAAGACATCCATTTACTGGAACTTGGAATGACATATTAGGAACTTTTGATCAAAGTACTGGAACTGCTGCTTTAACATATGAAGCTTATGGTACATCAGGTTTTAATATGTACTTTTTTAGAAATGATCAAGATGATGCAATTCATATGCGTTATCAAATGCCACATAGCTGGGATTATACAACTGCTATTCGTCCACACTTACATTGTATTCCAATGAGTAATCCAGGATCTCCTGAAGTTATAAACATTGGTTGGCAGTATTGTTGGGCACCATTCTTGTCAGCAATTCCAACTGGAACAATTGGATGGACAACTGGAAGTGCAACGTATACTGTGAGTTCATCAATGGCTTTTAATCACAAAATTATTGATTTTGGTTCATTTACACCACCTGCAAATGCTAGTGCAAGTACAATATTTTTAATGAAATTAGTAAGATCAGGTACTTCAAATGCTGATTCTTATACAACAGGTAAATCTGGTGGGACTTCAGAAGCTAATTTAGCAATTCTTTATGCTGACGTTCACTATCAATCTGTTGTTGCAGGAACAACAGGCGAATACGGGCCTCAAGCTACATAATTTTTCATAATACATGGTGGCGAAGATTTAATTGTTATCCAAGGCGTCTTTGTTCCATCATATTTTGAATGCCAAATCCATCCACCAATCTTTGACAATTCTAAAGCACGTTCTTTAATCATATCATCTGTAACTTGTGACCAAGGTAAATCAAACATCATATTTGATTCTTTTGTGTCAACATAATCTTCACCAGCAATTACACACCAATGCCTCGTCCAAAAATCACGATATGTCTTAATTTTTCTTTCAAGATCAAACCAACTATAATGATAAACTGATGGTAAATTTTCTATGACTTGATTAAACCAATTTTCATAATATTCTTTTGCACCTTGAATATTTTGTAATGTTGCAATACGAGCATTATGTGCTTCTTTTGAGTAAAAATTTGCAAAATTTATAGATTCATAAGTTTGTGAATCAATCATATCACAACCATCAGAACCGGGTGCTGAAAATAAATTTCCCTCTTTATCAAATCTTCTAAAATTACTAGGAACACCATGTGTGATATTCTTCAAATTACGACTTAATCGCCATTTCCAAGGATTAATATCAGCGCGAACTTTATCATAACCTCCCCAAAATTCAATAACTGGTAAGCAAATTCCATGAATCTTTTTAGGAAAATCTTTTATCAAAGTCTTAATTTTTTGAACATCATTTTCATGAACAATTTCATCGCTATCAATTTGCCAACAAAATAATTTTGTGCATAATGATCTTGCTAAAGCTTTTTGTTCACCATCAAATATCGCTGATCTAGGATGATTCCAATCTTTTTTATTCACGAGAATTTTAATATGTTTGTTAGATTCAAAAGTTCTAAAATTATCTGGAAATTGTTCTTCAATAAGAAGTGGAAGAAATAATTGAATTGATTCTTCAGACATATTGGAATATTTTATTTGAGCTAATTTTTCTAAAGTTTGATCTGTTGATCCCCCATCAACTATGACTATTTCATCACAAAAATTATTTAATGACTTAATGCATTGCTCAAATGGATATTTCTGAGCAACACAATTATAAGTTGTAAGATATCCTGAGATGGTAGTTTCCGGGTGTAAGAAGCTAGTTAGATAATTCCAGAATTTACTTGATGCAGATCTTAAATACTGGACTGTAGTATTTAATTCTGCAGTGTCGTACCAACCTTCAAGAGTATGTTGGACATTTTCATTTATTTTAACTTTACATCCAAGAAGTTTAGCTTCAATAACCATTCTTGGACATGTATCAGACCCAACTGGAAGATAAACAAATCCCTCTGCTAAAGAAAGTTTTGTAAGTAAATCATCATAAGATAAATTCCAAACTACTTCATATTGTTTATTACGTTCTTTACACCAATTTTCTGCTTGACTAAAACCTTTAACCCAAGAATTGGAACCAAGAACAATCCAACCTTTTCGTTGTTTATTTTTAGAATCTAAATTTAATTTTTCAATTTTCTCAAAAAAATCATTATCAAAAACAGAAGAAAGAACTATATTTTTTGTTTTATTAAGAATTGGAAATAAAGTTAAATACTTTTCTTTTTGTTTTTCAGACATCCAAAAAATAGCATCTGCATCAGAATAAAATTCAGAAATAATTTTTCCAATCATTTCTTTATGACAATTACATTGTTTCTTTTCTATGTCAAGATGTTTTTCTGGTGAACGATATTTACAAAATTTATAATCATATTCTAAGACTGAATATTTTAAGTTGTTTCCAATGATTGGAAGCAAATTGTAATCAATTTGAGCAAAATTTCCAAAGATCCAATATTTCTTAAATCCTTGTTGGATTAGATCTTGAGTTAAATCTTTTGAATGTAATTTAAAGATTTTATTTGGAGATGATTTTATCAAAGCATCTGTAGTTAATTCTGCACCTCCAACATAATCTTCTTTAAACAAATCAGCTACAAAAATAATTTCAGTATCAACTGGAATTTGTATTTGATGATTAAATATTTTTTGTGCAAAATTCATATTATAAACCTTACATCATTTTATTCCAATTTTTCTTTTTGTTTAAATTGAATTTTCATTGTGGCGCGTGTATACACGCTCGTGCTTTATATATTTTCTAGTAGTATAATAGTAGTAATTTATATAGAAATTTGCGCCAGGCGCATAGATTTATTTTGTAGTAGATTTATTTTATTTCTAGAAGAGCTTTAGCTCTGATAGAAATAAAATTCTGGAAATTTATTTGGAGCTTTAGCGACAAATAAATTTGATATTTTGAAGATCTATCTTTATAGATCTGAGAAATATCATTTCTAGAAGAGCTTTAGCTCTGATAGAAATTCAAGATATATAGATTCTAGATGAAATCTTTATTTCAGATAGATCTATATATCTTGATCTAGTTAAATAATAAGAAGAACTTTAGTTCTGATTTATTATTTAATCACTAGTTTCAGTCTAGTTCCCTTCTAGACACTACTTTGTAAACTAAAATTTGTAAAATAAATTTATTTTTTTATTCGTAATGATTTTATTTGATAAATATGATTAGAAGATTAGCAGATCTAAAATGTATAATAAATTTATCAAGTCTAATAAAATTTCTAGATCTTCTGAAATACAAGAAAAAAGTAAAATCATGTCTGAAAATAATGCCACTGATCATGATCTTTTTAACGTTCTAAAAAATATTGAAACTAAATTAAATAATCCAGTTTTCAATGGCGGGTTTGAAAAATTAGTAACAGTTGTTGATGACATAAAAGCATCACAACAAAAAACAGAAGAGCATATCGTTGTGATTAACAAGACAATTTATGAACCTGACGAAGGTTTATTTTCTAGAATCAAAACAGTCGAAAAACAACAAGAAAAAGAATTAAACAATTTTAAAAATCGTGTTGAGCTCTTGGAAAGGTTTCAAACAAGTTTCCAACGAGCTCTTTGGATTTTAATTCCAGCAGGAATAATGAGTTTATTTAAGATTGCTTGGGATGTTCTAAGAGATCATATAGTGCTAAGATAAGTTCCAATTGTCTGGTAACTTATAAGATGGTTCATAAAGCCATCATAGATCATCTTTAAATGCCAGTAGAACTTTTTTTCGTGTAAACCATGTTAGGAAACTTGTCATCAGATAATGATTTTTTTAACAGTGTTTTAGAGTGATTGATATAAATTCTAAAACTTCAAAATAAAATTCAATGTACAATTAAAGAAAATTTCATATGATTTATATATGTCATTTCAAATTGTAACGCAAGGTAAAGAATTACAAGAAAAGAAAAAGAATATTTTTACAAATATGAATTTTATTCATGAGCAAATTAAGAAAAATTGTCTTTTCAATGTTAAAGATCATGCAACATTAATAACAAAATCACAAGCGAATACAAGTATCAATTGGCAAAATCCTGTTGATCAATTGATTTATGACATAGTCATTGATCACTGTGTCAGGTCTGAAAAGAATGGCCCAGGATCACTCTTGGTTGCCCTTAATTTAATTCTTCATTCAATGAATGAGGAAACTAATATAGTGAAACAAAAGAATTATCAAGAGGTCGTAGATGCCTCGTTCACTCCAACATATGAGCAACTAAAAAGTTTTTTATTGACAACGATCAATGATGAATTTTTAAGTTCTCTTATTTTAGAAACAATAAATTTGTCAGGAATGGAAGGGAAAATATTTTTTGAAATTAGCAACAATGATACGATTTCAATTGAAAAAGTTAATGGATTTAATTTCATAGTTGACTTTCCTATTCAAAAATTATTTAAACAAAAAGATGTAAAAGTTTTGATCATTGATGGAATGATTGAAAGTGTTGGAGAGATAAATCACGTTCTACAAAAGTTTTCAGAAACAAAAGAAAAATTACTTTTAATCGCAAGAGGAATGTGCGATGATGTTAAAAATACATTAAAAGTTAATTTTGATCGGGAGACATTAAATATTTTCCCAGTCATAGTTAAATTTGATTTTGAAAGCGTAAATACGTTATCTGACATTGGAATTGTGTGTAATACAGATGTGATTAGTTCATTAAAAGGACAACTAATTTCAACGATAAAAATAGAAGAATTACAAACAATTCCATTTGTTAATTGTCAAGGAAAAACAATGACAATTGTGAATGATAAAACAACAAAAAATGCAAAAATTCAAATTAAAAAATTATTAGAAAAACGATATGATTCAGAAGTTGAATTTGTTGCAAAATTATATGATGAACGTATTAAATCATTGACACCAAGTTGTGTAAAAGTAAGAATCCCGAGTAATGAAAAGTTTGTAGAATATTCAGAACTTTTTGATGTGGCATTACGTCTTATTCATTCAATAATTAAACGTGGGTTAATCTTGAAAGATAGATTACCAAAAAATGATATTGTTTATGATCACTTTCCACAAATGATGACAACTGAAGCAGCTTTATCATCACTTCAATTTTCAGAATGTTGTTCTAAGATTTTATTAAATACGAGTGCAATTATAACTTGATACCAAGAACGTTTGCAATATTACGAAGGTCTTTTTCAACCGAGACGTTATCAAGTTGAGACAAAATTTGACTGTTAAATGCATTACGATTTCTTACAACTTTTTGAATTGCAACATCTCTTTGTTGAGCTTGTTCATTATTTGGTTTTGTAGTTGATGCAGCTTGCGTAGGTTCAGGAGGCTGAACTTTCGCAGTTTGTTGTGCCTGTGTTGGATTAGTAGTTTCAACAGGAGGTGCAGGTGTATTATTTCTAGTCGCAGCATTTGCTGGTTGAGTTTGTGTTTGAACTTCAAAAGAAGGAGTTGATGCACTTTCTTGTAAAAATTTATTAAATTGTTCTGGCGTCAAGTTCAAGATGTCTTGAGACATAATATTTCCGTTAATTCCAAATTTTTGTAAAATTGCTTGTGGATTCTGTGCACCTCCGCCAGAAAATAAACGACCAATTTTTGATAAAATCCCACCACCAGATTTATTAAATTGTGCAGAAATTAATTGACCAAATTTATTAACATCAGCACCTAATAATTGTTTTAATGGTGTTTGTGAAGCTGATTGATCTTTTAATGCAGTTTGCATTGAAGGTAATTGAGAAGTGACATTTTTTAATACGTTCATAAAATTTGTCATAATAGAAACAAACGTCACAGCTTGTGAAATTGCACCCGCTTTTGTCTGATCAACTTTTTGTCCGGTTTGTTGTGAAATAACAATATTTTGAAAATCATTCTCTGCTTTTGTTAAAGCATTTTGAAGATTTTTCATATTATAACTTTGTGCAATTTTTTTAAGTGAAGCAATTGAACTGTTGAATTTTTGAATATTCGCAGAACCAGTCTTAAAATAATCAAGAAAACCCTCAGTTAAGATTTCTTGTTGTTTTTCATATTGTTCTTTTAAAGTCTGTCGCATGTCAACTCCAATTTACTTGTCTTTAAGTATGTTTATAATTTTAGTTGAAGCTATGTTGAATAATAAAGAAGTCATAAATGTTTCTAAAGCAATTTTTAAAGCAATAGATAACATTAAAAATGTAACAAATCATAACGTAACTACACTGGTTAATAGTGGCGAAATAAAAATTGATAAAAATCAATTACCAAAATTAATTGCAATTCTTAATGCATCAATTGATCAAGGTTTACATCAAAATACAAAAAATCTTGAAAAAGAGATTCAATTATCAATTACTAAAGCGTTATCTGAATCAAAAAAAAAGTAAGGCCTTCATCATTATGGAAAAAGCTATCAAACACCTTGTACAATGTCGTTGTATTTTATCGCAATTTAAAAATCAAATAAATCCTCCTTTTCATCAATTCATTGTTTTTTCTGTTCTGGATGATGAAGATAAAATGAAAACAAAATTTGCACAATGTAATAATTGTGGCGTAATTCACAAAGTTGTTGACATTTGTAAATCAGATATTATGGCTGGACGAGAACAAATGAATTCAATTTTGAATATTGATGAGATTAAACAAAATTTGCCTTCTCAATTAGTTACTTTGTTAGAAACACATCAACCTGATTTGACTACTTGGGAACATGCTAAATGGATTATTGATAATCAAAGTTGGGGTGAGACTCTTATTTTATCATCAGAATCTATTGAAGGGGTTCGACAAGGAAAATATGTACGTATTTTAGGTGAAAAATTGTATAAAATTGATACATTCACCCGAGATGAATATGTGAATTTAGGTGCAAAATGACAATCAAATATGGTAAAACTAAATCTGAAGAAGAATTAGAAAAGATCACGCAAGCAAGAGAAATCGTAAAAACGATTATGAATTTTGGAGTGACTCAACAACAAATTTTATTGATTATTCAATTTTTAGGAGCAGAAATTAATAACCACGAAAATATGGTAGAAGTAGTTACGTTAGCTCGGGAACTTTTGAGAGGCGACAAAGTACTATTAATCGATAAGGGTGACTAAAAAATGGGAAGATCAACTGTAAGTTCAACTAAAAGTTGCGGTGATGAATCTACGATAGTAAATACACAATCTAGTTTCGCTAATGAAAGTCAAGTAAATGATCGTATACTTTATTTGGCTGGTAATGTAACTGAAATAATGATGACTCAGTTGATTGCTAATCTAATTGCATTAGCAAATTTTAATAAAACAGCACCCATTACATTAGTAGTTAGCACTTATGGTGGTTTAATTGATGAAATGTTCAGTTTATATGATATGATGAATTTCATTCCATGTCCAGTTCATACAATTGGAACTGGGAAAATCATGTCAGCTGGCGTTTTGTTATTAGCAGCCGGGAAAAAAGGTTGTCGTTTAATTGGTAAAAATGCTCGAGTAATGATTCATCCAGCAACTTGTGGTGCCGGTGGAAATGTTTTTGAACTTTTAAATGAAATAAAAGAACATAATCGACAACAAGTACAAATGGAGAGAATGTTGTTGGAAAATAGTAAAATTACAAAACAACAAATGGAAAATTTTATGAAGAGTGGTTTTGATAATTATTTTACTGCAGAAGAAGCGGTCAAATTAGGTATCGCTGATCAAGTTATAGGATCAAAAATCTAATGAGAATGAAGGCAGATTATAAAGATAATATGATAACACTTAGTTGGGAGGAAATGAAAAAACTTGTCATAGCTATTGAATTTGATGTGCAAAGGAATGTTAGAGGAAATTTACATTCTGGTATACGAGTTAGAAAAGGTTTAAGAGACTTATGTAGGCAGGCACACGATCTTATTAAAATCATGAAACTTGTTGATAACAAAACAAGTGAACAACGAAAAAAACAGAAAAAAATTCTTAATTTACTAAAAGTAAATAAACAACAATAATAAAAATCAAAATCTTATACGATCTAAATCAATAGCATTTTATATTTAATGTTAGGAGATCGTTAATGCCCTCACCAAAAGCAGTTTTAGTTGACATTGAAGAATACAAACTAAATCCATCTAAAAGTTATGAAAAAATTCATGGTAATGGTCGCCTTGATACTTTAAAACAAGAAGAAATTAAAAAAGAAGTTGAAATTGTTAATATCATTGAAACTGAAGTTTTAAAAGTTGTTGAAGAAGTATTACAAGAAGAAATTGTTGTTCAAACTAAGACAATTGCAGAAGTGATTTTTGATGAAGTTTTGGCAGAGAAAAAACTTACAAAACGATCTAAGAAAAATATTTCACTCTAAAATATCAATTTTGCGATAGATCATTTTTTCAATTTGACAAATTCTCATACGAGTCAAATCAAAGTATTGACCAATTTCATGTAATGTTTTAGGACCAGATTTTGCAGCAACTAAAATACAATTATTACATTTTGAATTGTCAACCCATTCTTTACATGAAGTCCTTTTACAATTTACATTATATTTTTCTTGTATTGAAAAGCAAGTTACATTTTCAACATTTACGTTAATTACGTGCAATTTTTTGTTCTTTAATTTGTTATTTGAAGTAGTATCCATAAGATTGATTTTAATAAGCTATTACATAGTGTTCACATTCAATTACGTTAAAGGAGTTTAAATCTAAAATGAGTAAAAAAACTTTCATCATTGATACTAATGTTCTTCTATCTGATACAAATGCAATTTATGCGTTTGAAGAGAATAATGTCATAATCCCACTTGCAGTGCTAGAAGAATTAGATACACATAAAAGTCGTCAAGATGAAGTTGGAAAAAATGCTCGAGTTGTTAGTCGACAATTAGATGAATTACGCAAATTAGGAAAATTACAAGATGGTGTGAAATTACATAATGGTGGAACATTACAAGTTTTAGCCACAGATTCAGATGCAAAATTAGATCTTCCAGGAGAACTTAGTTGTACCAAAGTTGATAATATCATCATCGCTTTTGTACATCAAATGAATAAACGAGGTACAGATTGTATTTTAGTTTCAAAAGATGTGAATGTACGTATTAAGTGTGATTCTCTTGGAATTAATGCAGAAGATTATCTTGCACAACGAGTTGTTGATACAAAAGAAGAGATGTATGGAGGTGTTTCAAGGGTGACTCTTCCACAGGATGAAATTGATTTCTTCTTTCAAGGAGTTGACACGTATTTACCAGAAGAAGTTTTAAGTAAGAAAACGTTTTATCCAAATGAGATTCTTGTTATTAAAGACTCAATTGAAAGTAAGTCAGCAATTGCACGATTTATTGCACCAGATAAGCCAATTAAAAAGATTACAAGTACAAAAGATGTTTTCGGGTTAACACCACGTAATAAAGAACAGATCTTTGCTTTAGATCTTTTGTTAGACGATAGCATTAAACTTGTATCCTTGACCGGGGTCGCCGGTTGTGGCAAAACGTGTCTTTGTGTAGCTGCAGGATTACAACAAGTTTTAGGAAATAATGCAAAATATGATAAATTAATCATCTCACGTCCAGTTCAACCTCTTGGTCGAGATATTGGATTCCTTCCAGGAACACTTGAAGAAAAAATGGAACCTTGGATTGCACCAATTAAAGACAATCTTGATTTTCTAATGGGAAATAAAAAATCACCAAAGGGACAAAGCGGTAATAAAATCAAAAGTTATAAAGATGGTGATGATCGCGTAGCAACATTTAAACGTGATCCATATCTTGATCGACTTTTTGAAGAAGGAAAAATTGAAGTTGAAGCAATCACATATATTCGTGGTCGATCAATTCCAAGGGCATTTATCATCATTGATGAAGTACAAAATTTATCAATGCATGAGTTAAAGACAATTATCACCCGTTGTGGTGAAGGGACAAAGATTGTTTTAACTGGAGACATTGAACAAATTGATAATGTTCATGTTGACGTATTTACCAATGGACTAACGTATGCTGCAGAGAAATTCAAAGAGTATGCAATTGCTGGTCATATTAACCTCATTCGTGGGGAACGCTCAGCACTCGCAAGTTTAGCTAGCAAAATTTTATAAAAATATGTTTTCTAGTGTATAATCATGTAAATGAAAAAATTTAAAATTTATGTTGACTATACACTAGAAGAAACTCCCAGACCTTTTTATGTTGGAAAAGGTGTTCTTGAACGTGTCAAATCATTAACAAGAAATAATCTACATTCTAGGATTTCAAAAAAATACGGTATAGAACGTAAAGTTATTTTTGAAACTGATAATGAACAAGAAGCGTTTGAAATTGAAAAGAAATTAATTCTTGAATATAAAACATTTATACATGGTGATGCTAATTCTTGGGGTGCAAATTTAACTCAAGGAGGTGAAGGAACATCAGGTATGATTATGTCTGATGAAGCAAAACGTAAAAATAGTGAATCAAATAAAATTTCTTGTTCAAAAGAAAAAAATGGAATGTATGGTAAACATCATTCTGAAGAAACAAGAAAAAAGATTGGTATTCGTAGTCGTGGCCGTCATAAATCAGTTGAAACAAGACAAAAAATGTCAACTTCTTTACGACAAAGAAATTTAACAACTAAACGTAAACAAATATCAGAAGCAACAAGGCAAAAAATATCAGAAGCACGTAAAGGAAAATCACCTTGGAATAAAGGATTAAAAACTGGAACGCATAAAGGATGTAAACATACTGAAGAATCAAAACAAAAAATGTCAGAAGCACGTAAAGGACGTATTCCCTGGAACAAGGGTTTAAAATCAAAAAAGATAGATGTTGAAATTAAACAAGAAGATATCGCAATTCCAACAAATTCATAATTCTTCAAGACTTTTCTTTTAAAATCTCAAAATTCATCATAACTTTCAAATAATGTGATACTATACTTAATAGTCAAATGGCTTTTAAGTATGATCTAGGATTTGTATCAACTGCTGGTAATGAATTTGTTTTTAGATGGAAACAACTATTAATTGCTCAAGGTTGGACTATTCCTTCATCTTCTGATGGTACGACTTGGGGTGCCGGAGACTTTATTACTCAACCATCATTAGGTGCTGGTGGGTTAAATAATGTTAGAGCATGGTTTATAGCACAATCTCCTTTACCACACACTAGATCAATTTGTATACAATCTTCAGATTCTGGAGGTACGGCATATGGTCAAGTTAGATCAAAATATTCGCCAGTAAATACATTTAATTTAGGATCACCATCAGCGACTCAAACACCTTCAGCGTCAGATGAAATAATTTTTATGGGTGGAGGAACAGACGCCAATCCAACATTTGCAACAACTTATAACTTTTTATTAAATGGTGAAGGAAAATCATATATTATAGTTGGAGACGCAGATGAAGATTATGGTTTTTGGCTTATGCAAGTCAAATTTGGAAATACATATCCTACAAAAGCAATTGTTTTAGATACAATGAAGTCTGGATCATTTTATTCATATGACAAAGATCCAGCTATTTTATATGCTAGTTTAGATCCAAACGTACAAACATTTGGGTATCATTTTTTAAATGGAAGTTCAGTTTTCTCTTATGGATTTTTTTCTGGATCGATGCAAAGATTTGTTCCATCAACAATTGCAGGTTTTCCTGCAGGTTATTCACCAAATGAATTTTTAAATAAAGACCCATTTTTTCCAATTCCTTATTTACGCAATCCAAGTCTTACTGGACTTCCTTATGGTTGGAAAGGATTGTCTTCTATAACACAATGGCAAGGATTCACAAGGGCAAATTTTGATACGTTATCATATGAAACTGCAAATGATAGAATTTGCATTCAATATGTAGTTTTGCCTTGGTCAGGAACATTTACCTAATTATGAGTTTCACATTTTCAGTAAATCAATTCATAGATTCAACTAGCGTAACTGCACAAGCTTCTTCACTATTTTCATGGAAAGAGGCATTAAAAACTTCTGGTTGGACAGTAATTTCATCATCAAATGGAACTTCATCTAGTGGGGGTGATATTCTTTTAACATCAGCTTCATTAAATAATAGTTGGGTTTGGTTCACAATAACAGCACCAAATTCTAGGTCATTAGGTGTTCAAGTTTACACTGGAAGTATTTTAAAAGCAAATCCTGGATCTGACGTTTTTACGAATGTGACAAAAATAAAATATTCTCCTTCACAACAATTTTCAACTTTTACAGGAAGCGCAACAATAATGCCTTCTTCAATTGATGAATTTTATCTTATTGGAAATTCTTTAAATAATCTTTCAACTGGAAGTTTTTTACCATTTTGGCCTGATGCTAAAGGTTATGCACAAATTGTAACAGGTGATTCTAATAGTCAATATACATTTGCATTTTGGGCAACAAAAACTCTTGCAAATAATTTGCAATCAGCATTTGTTTTTGATCTAATGCAATTAGGAACATGTGATTCACAAGATTCAATTGTATTCTATATTGATTCAAATAAAATTGTAGAATCAAGTGCTGCAGGTATTTTAAAAACTAATTTTCAAAATAATTCTTCACCGTATACTTTAAATCCTCCAATAACTTATTTTAATAATCAATTTGTAAACATAAGACCACATGCACCTCAAAATTTTTGGCTAACGATGGATATCAATCCAGTTACGGGAAAAGATTTATTAATTCCTGTAATGTGGTCACGTCATAATTACACGACAGTACCTTATTTTGTAAAAGGCATAAGTTCTATAATTCAAATTCCAGGAGCATCTAGGAATTATGGTGATTTACTTTCAATAAACTCTACAGGAGATTACATATATGTTGGATATGTTGTTTTCCCTTGGAATAATACGACAATCTTAGTTTGAAAAAGGAATTTTAATGTCATATATTTTTGATGTAAATGAAGTGCCAGCAACTGGCGCTGAATCTATTTTCAGATTAAAAAGTTTATTTAAAACAGCAGGGTGGAATATTGTTTCATCTTCAGATGGTTCAACGTTAAATTCTGGAGACAATATTACAAAAGCAACGACTGGTGCAAATGGAATGGCAAATAACTATGCATGGTTTTTTGTACAAAGTCCATCACCTGTGACACGTTCTTTTATATTTCAACGTGGAACAAATAATGTTTCATGGAGATTAAAATATTCACCCAAAGTTGGATTTTTTACGACAGTTTCACAAAGTGCAACTCAAACGCCTTCAGCTACTGACGAAGTAATTGTAATGGGTGCCGGGACTGACGCATCACCTTCATTTAATGCAACATTTTTTACGACTGATAATTCATATCGTTTTCATGCATGTGCAGGTAAAGCTGCTGAAAATTATACTTTTTATATGTTTACAAATGTTTTTGCAAATACAACACCATATAATGCGCTTGTTTTAGATGTCATGGTCTCTGGATCTTATCCAAGTGAAGATCCAGATCCTGCAGTAATTTATGCAAATCAAGCAGGATTAACAACGATGTTTGCCTCAGATTTAACATCAACTGGTTTAAAAGTTAGTTGTTTTGTTTCATCATCAGCACCAGGACAGGGATATGTTCCAATATTTGCACAAGCAATTGGTTCATTATTTCCTGGTGGAATTGCATTAAATCCTTATACAAATAAAGATGAATACATGCCTATTCCTTGGGCAAGACCAATTGGAAATAACCCACCAAATGGTTGGAAGGGAATAAGTACAATGATGTATTGGGCTGGTTTTTATCGACAAAATTTAGATCTTATGACATTTAATTCTGTAAAAGATCGAATTTTTATTGGAAATATTTCACTTCCTTGGGCTGGCGTAGACATTGCTATTTAGGAAAAATTAATAATGTCATATACATTTACAGTAAATCAAACTCCAACAAATGGTGCAGGAGCTATTTTTCTTTTAAAAGAAAATCTTAAAACAGCAGGATGGAGTATTTTGTCATCTTCTGATGGGACAACATATGTTCAAGGAAGTGATCAAATTACATTATCTGGTTCTGGTGCTGGAGGAATGGCAAATACGAATGCATGGTTCATAATTCAATCACCAGATGCAAATTATAAAAGACAATTTTCATTTCAACGTAGCACTTTAAATACAAGTTGGAGAATCAAATATTCGGGCGTTGCAGGATTTACAAGCGGTACAGTAAATGCAACAACAACACCTTCAGCAGTTGATCAAGGATTTTTGTGTGGCGCAGGATTAGATGGCTCACCAACATATGGAATTTTATTTCCCGCAGATGGAACTTATCGTTTTCATACTGCTGCTGGCGGTGCAGATGAAAATTATCCATTTTATATGTTGACATCTCAAGCAGGAACAACAACACTACGTACTGCATTATGTTTAGAGACAATGGCATCAGGTTCATTTGCTGCAGCAGATCCAGACCCGGCATTAACATATGTTGATTATGAATTAACTACGAATACGTTTATTTTTAGTTTATCATTATTAGGAGCAACAAGTCAAATTTCTGGAATAACAACACCAGCAGGATTATTTTTAAATCAATATGTTAACATAAAAGGTCATGGAATTGGAACAGCATTTGCAAATGGTTTAGTTCCCAATCCACATACTAAAAAAGATGACTATATTCCAGTTGTCTGGGGACGTCCCGTTTCATTAGGTTTACCTTTTGGTTTAAAAGGTGTCGGAATTATGATGTTGTGGGCAGGATTTAAAAGATCAAATTATGATACGTTATCAATAAATTCAGAAAAAGATAGAATTTTTTGTAACACAGTTTCACTTCCTTGGAATGGGACAGATGTAATTATTTGATTTATTGGTAATGATTTATAATGTCAATATTTTCTGGCGAATTTGTATTTTTTAGTGGGTATAATGTAAATTATGCACCATTTAGCGTAGTTACGTGTTCAAATTATGATCAATTAAAAAAGAATGAATTTCAAGCAGAAAGTAAACTATCTAGCAATTTTGCATCTTCATCTAATTGGTTAAATAAAACTTTTCAAGCAGAACAAGTTAGATCAAATCAAATTTTTGGTTTAATCCCAATTGGAGGAAATAAATCAAGTATTAGTGCAGCAAAAATTCCAGTCAATATTGTTGATGTAAGTAAATCAGGAATTAATTCAGCACTTTGGCAAAATAAAGATTTAAAAGAAGGAATGATCTCAACAAGAGATGGTGAATTTTTATTAATAAACACAGAATTTAATCTTGTTTCAAGTTCAACTGTAGATGAACAAGTAATCTTAGAACAAACAAGACATAGAAGAGTTTATACGCCAATTATTGATGCACAAATAGGACAAACATTTATCACATCATCATTAAGTTCTTATAATGATTTACCTGATGAAATTATGATAAAAATGGTAAAAATAAATATTTTTGAATCAATTACAATTTTAACAATTGTCCCAACAAGATTTAAAAAGACGTATTCATTTTTCAATCAGCGTGCCAGGAGATAATAATGACAATAGGATTATTTAATGGATACAATTTTAACGTAAATTATGCACCAACAACTGGTGCAGATTCTATGTTTAGTTTAATGTCATTATTAGTTTCTTCAAGTTGGATTGTTAATCAATCATCAGATGGAACGATATTTTCAACAAATAGTAATGTAATAACTGGAAGTGGTCAATTACAACGCTCTGGATCTTGGTTTGTCATTCAACAATCAATATCACCAAATCGTAGCTTTTGTTTTCAACATAATGCATCAACAACTGAACATTCCAGATGGAGAGTTTCATATTCACCTGCAAATGGATTTTTA
>SESG01003242.1_pt1 | contig 26012 bp, 35 predicted proteins | sample 3171421 | NCBI WGS metagenome assembly SESG01 (sample SAMN10866946, study PRJNA518727) | freshwater metagenome | biome: subpolar coniferous forest; feature: holomictic lake; material: water; isolation source: holomictic Lake 227, 6 m and 8 m depth | place: Canada: near Kenora, Ontario | collected...
TTTTGTAAAATGCTCTAAAACCACCGGCCCAACTGCTCCACGCTCAGTTCGTCCATGCGGTGCACGGCGAGGTCGGCTTGGGTGAGTTCTGCGGGCGGGTGGGTGGTGGCGATGCCGATGACGCGCATGCCTGCCGCGCGGGCGGCGGCGATCCCGGCGTGGGCGTCTTCAAACACCACGCAGCATTCCGGGCGGCAGCCAATGCGGGCGGCGGCGGTGAGAAAGACTTCCGGGTTCGGTTTGCCGAGGGTGACGTCTTCGGCGGAGACGATGGTGGCAAAGTATTCGGCGATGCCGAGCCGGGAGAGGGCGGCGTCGAGGTTGGCGCGCGGGGTGGAGGAGCCGACGGCGCACGGGATGCCCGCCTCGCGGAGCGCCTGGAGCCATGCGCGCACGCCGGGAAGCGGCTCAAGGGTGTCTGCGGCCATCAGTTCGCGGTAGATCGCCTCTTTGCGGTTGCCGAGCCGCTCGATTTCGGCGGGATCTGTGGCCCAGCGGTAGATTTCCGGGATGATGATCTGATTTTTGCGCCCGAACCCGAGCCGGAAGGAGTCGGGCGGCAGCGGGAGCCCTTCTTCCTGGGCGAGGAGTTCCCAGGATTTCTCGTGGTGCAGGGAGGAGTCGATGATGACGCCGTCCCAGTCAAAAATGGCGCCCCAAGGTTGCATACTCATGAAAGTGGTTGCCCGACATAGATTCGAACTATGACTAGGTGAGTCAAAGTCACCTGTGCTGCCATTACACCATCGGGCAAGATCCGCGCGCCCGAAAGCGCGCGGGAGGTTTTCAATAGCGGTTTGCCGCTAGGATTGCAAGCGGATGAGCAGATTTTTTCCGGTCATTTCCGCAGGCACCGCCAAGCCCAGCATGCCGAGGAGCGTCGGGGCGACGTCCGCGAGGATGCCGTCCTGCACCTTGGTCTGGTCGGCATCCGCCGCGACGTAGATGACGTGGACGAGGTTGGTGGTGTGGGCGGTGTGGGGCGAGCCGTCCGGGTTGCGCATCTGTTCGCAGTTGCCGTGGTCGGCGGTGACGAGCAGTTTGCCGCCCAGGCGCAGGGTTTCCTCGATGACCTGCCGTACGGCGTCGTCGATGGTCTCCACAGCCTTGATGCCCGCCTCGACCACGCCGGTGTGGCCGACCATGTCGGGGTTGGCGAAGTTGAGGATGACGAGGTCGAAGTTGTGCAGTTCGCTCACGACCTTTGCGGTGACGGCCGGGGCGCTCATCTGCGGCATGAGGTCGTAGGTGGCGACTTTGGGGGAGGGGACGATGGCCCGTTCCTCACCGGGGAAGGCTTGTTCGACGCCGCCATTGAAGAAATAGGTGACGTGCGGGTATTTCTCCGTCTCGGCAATGCGGAGTTGCTTCAACCCGGCGTTGCTGACGACCTGGCCCAAAATGTTGTTCATCGACTGCGGGCCGAACACGCACGGGCAGCCGTAGGTTTTGTCGTATTGAGTGAGGGTGACGTAGTTGACCTTCGGGGTCACTTCGCGGTCGAATCCGTCGAACTCAGGCCGCAGGAACGCCGTGGAAAGCTGGCGGGCGCGGTCGGCGCGGAAGTTGAAGAAGAAAATCACGTCGCCGTCATATACGCGCTGCTCGTTGTGGTGCGAGAAGATGAGGGCGGGCATGAATTCGTCGGTCTGGCCGTTGGCGTAGAGGTCGCTGAGAGTCTCGCTGGGGCTGACGGTGGAGGTGGTGCCGCGTCCCAGCACGATGGCGTCCCACGCGAGTTTGTTGCGATCCCAGCGCTTGTCGCGGTCCATTGCGTAATACCGGCCTACCACGGTGGCGATCTGCGCGCCGCTCGGCTTGAGGGCTTCCGTGAGGTGCTTCAAATAACCCGCGCCGCCGGTGGGCGAGCAGTCGCGCCCGTCGGTGATGGCATGCACGAGGATGTCGCCCACACCGGCTTCCTTCGCGGCGTTGGAGAGCGCGATGAGGTGCTCCATGTGGCTGTGGACGCCGCCGTCGGAGACGAGGCCCAAAAAGTGGAGCCGCTTGCCCTTGGCCTGCGCGAACGCCTGCTGGAGCACCGCGTTTTCGCGCAGCTTGCCTTCCTCAACGGCTTTGTTGATGCGGGTGAGATCCTGGTAAACGACCCGGCCCGCGCCGAGGTTGAGGTGGCCGACCTCCGAGTTGCCCATCTGGCCCTCGGGCAGGCCGACGTCGAGGCCGCTGGCGCTCAAGGTCGCGCCGGGGTAGCGGGCGTACATGGCATCGTGGAACGGGGTGGAGGCCAGGAGCGTGGCATTGCCATCGGCCAGAGCCGAGGCGCGGCCATTTGGATTGATCCCCCAACCATCGCGGATAATGAGCACAACAGGTTTCGACATAATGGCGGCAATCATTCACAGCCCGGGGCGTTTTGGCAATCGCGGAATGGGGGGAATGGCAGGGAAGGGAGATAAAGGGGAATCAGGAAACCGGGCGGCAAGATTTGCCCTCTGTGGCATTGGGTGTGAACGAGGCACTTCTGTCAATTGTCAAGAGTTGACCCCGTGTCGACGTGCCCGGCGTGCGCACAAATGCGGGTATTGACCTTTCTTAGGACCTTAAATAATATTGCCACATCGGCATCAACTGGTTGGAGACCATCAGCTCGGTATTTATTTTCTACGTCAAAGTCATCCCCGCGTGGCTGGCATACACTGTAGCATGCAATTGCGCAAAGAATACTGTCGGTAACTCCTCCCGAGGCTGGCTATATGTAAAGACGCTCGCGACACCCGCCGTTATTGGGTTGCTGGCGACTAGCAGCGCGATGTTTAACGATGATCCCGAAACGCTTGCCACGCCAAAAAACTATGATAGGGGCGCGTTCGTCTTCGTATTCATGACCGTTCCTGCTGTGCTCGGGCTTGTCGAGGGCCGCGCCCGGCAAAAGAGAGAAACAAGGTAACTACTAGTGCCTTGTCAACGGGGCAACTCTTGCCCCTTGAAAACCGCGCATAAAGCCGCCCCCACGCAATTCTCAAGAAGCCGCTGGCACGCCGGGGGTTCGTCCCTTATGTTAAGGGGGAATCATGAAAAGCGAAGATGACTTCCAGTATGCGGTCGAGAACACGCGGGTGCTTTTGGCGCCTGATCGGCGCATTGAGACCTTTGGCAGCACCCAGTTCCGGTTTCACCTGGTGACGGAGTTGCTGGATCAGGTGAATGTCGTCCGCGTGCGCGACGGGCGGATCGAGGCCGAGCAGCCCCGCATCATGGCTCCCGGCCAATACGCCAAGCTGCTGCTGGAGGGATTCGGCGAACAGGCGCGCCACTACGCCGACTGGCTCGAACGGCGGCCCGAGAAACCGGCGTTTCTCAAATACGGCTTCCAGTTCCGCAAAAGGGACGTGGTGGAGGAGGTCGTCCACAGCCCGCTCCCGGAGGTGGTGGAGCGGATTCGCTCCGGCATCAACCGCGCCGAGGAACCCCTTACGGCCATCATCGAAGGGGTGGACGATGCATGGGAGGTCTGTTTGTTGAAATTCACGGTCGATCTCGTGCAGCAATCGGCTGGGGGAAACATGAGCGACTTCCGGCGGCGGGGGTTGCTCTAAACGCTGTTTGATGACAAGATTGCCGCCGGAATGAACTGGATTCTCAAAAGCCTGATTCTTCTCGCGTTGTGCGCGGTGGTCTTTGGCGCGGCCGCGTGGTTTGGCTACCAGATTTTGGTTGTGCCCAAGCAGATCCCCCCGCAGGAACTCGTGGAAGGGAAACCGGTGCCCCCGGCGGATCCGAGTCTGGCTGAATTTGAAAAGGCGATGAGCATCAAAGCGGCGCGCCAGCCGGTGGCGGCGCGCGAGGCGTTGGAGCGCTTCATTGCAAACTACCCCTTTTCCACCAAGCTCGGCGAGGCGCGCAAGGCGTTGGGCGCCGTGAACTCGGACATCTTCTTTTCCGCCATCCCCGCGCCGGAAAAAACCCGCTATGAAGTCCGCCCCGGTGACTCGCTCGACCGGATCAAAAAGAAGCTCAAAATCACCCCGGAACTGCTCATGCGCTGCAACAACCTGGACGACCCGCGGCGGCTGCGCGTGGGTCAGGTGCTCATGGTGAGCCCGGCGGATTTCTCCGTGGTTATCGACCGCAAGGCCCGCACGGTTACGCTGATCAACGGACAGAAATTTTTCAAGGAATACACCGCCGCGAGCTGGAACGCCCCTGCGGTGAAGAAGGGCATGGAGCGGGTCGCCATTCCTGCAAAAGTGGCTAAAAAAGAGGCGTGGTTCAACGGTGCGCCCGTTGCCTTCGGCGCGAAGGAATACGCCGAGAGCTCCCGCTGGGTGGAGCTCACGGCGAAAGGCTACACGCTCTACACCGAAGGCGGGCAAAAACCGGGTTCCGGCATCGGGATGGCTCCCGAGGACATGGAGGAACTTTCCACCCTTTTGGACAAAAGCGCTCCGGTGATGATCCGCTGAAAAAAGCCGTGCACTTTCTTATTGCCGGGTGCGCTTGCGCTCTTCAAATTGGAGCCGCTGGGTCGCAACCCCATGCCGATGTGGCGAAATGGCAGACGCACCGGACTTAAAATCCGTTGTCCCGAAAGGGGCGTGTGAGTTCGAGTCTCACCATCGGTACCGCTTCCTAATCGCCTGTCCGCCAGTCCTAATAAATGCAGGGTTGGCGGACGGATGGCGACAGGATGCGACAATGTTCTTGACGATTCGCGCCAAAAACCCACCCCTGTCAAAATCCAAATCAGGTGGCAGACGAGTGGATGTCTGCCACTGCACCGGATAGGAATGATCGCCACTGCTATTGAATTGGGTCGTGGAGAACGCGGTTTTTCCGAGAAAAAGGGCAGACGCGCCGGACTTTTTGTTCGGTAAGTCTGACCTGAGGACTGGTTCTCGGGCGAAAAAAAGCTCCCGGACCGCAAAAAGGAGCCGAAATCGCACAAAACAAAGCCCATACAGTGGAGCTTGCCGCAGACCCAGGTTCAACATACATTTTTTCCAGTTTCGCATCATAGGAAGTATTACCCATGAAAAAGAAGACTGGCCCCCAACCGAATCGGAAACCAAAGGCATCCCCCAAACCGAAGGCCGCTGCCAACTCGAAGGCCGCTCCCAAACCGAAGCTCAACCTGAAAACCGTGGCGGGCCAACGGGCGTATATTGAGCTTCATCAGTCCATTTTGTCTGCTTGGGCCAAGCAAGGCTATGAACTCAGAGGAAGAGGCTACATCTCCAAGTTCGCCCCCATCCTTAAAGAAAGGGACTACGTGATCGACGACGAACTCGTTTACTCGACCCCCGAGGACTGGCACCTTACTTTTGGCAGTGATTGGTTTGATGGCGGCTTAACCCCCATTATTCAAGGGTATGACCCCGCAAAAGAGTTCCTATGCGTGTTTTGGTCGGAAACCAGGGATTATGACCTCGTGTGGGATAGCCACTTGTTTAAGCTCACGCCAACTCCCCTTTGAGACTTTAAGGCCAATACGCTGGCGGCGACGGGGCGGGAGCAACGCCTTGCCGGAGAAATGCTGAATGATTGGCATTTGGGCCAACTGCGAGGTTGAGTCTGGTCCGGGTTTCCCTCATAGTCTTTGACTCTCATGCCCACCCTGAACTGGATTGGAAAAGACGCCGTGGTGAACCATCACCAGCAGGTGTCGTTTCATTTGCTCAAAGACGTGCCCGAACTCGCCTGCGGCGAGCCGGGGGACGGCAATCTCATCGTGCAGGGAGACAACCTGGTGGCACTCAAAGCCCTGCTCCCGTATTACGCAGGCCAGTTGAAGTGCATCTACATTGACCCACCCTACAACAACTCCTCGCTCCACCTTCCCCTTATGCTGCGGCGTCCACGGACGGCACGGAACGACATGCATCCCATAGTGACGGCAGAAGTCAGCCAGCTTGGGGTTGATCTCGGGATCAAACCAATCCGCCTTCAAGACCGCTGCCTTCAGGTTGTCGAGATTGAGCATCAGCGGCACGCCGCCAAAAGAGCGAACCGCATTTTCCAGAACGCGCAGGAACGTCTCGGTGTCCTGCCGCAGAACCGCCTCGCTGTAACCCTTTCGCGAACAACTCAATACTGCCCGAAATACCCAGCTCCGGCGGCTCTTGCCACCCGGTCCATCCTCAATCGGCGCTCCCAGACCGAAGTCCACCTGCATCTCCTCTCCGGGCTGGCTTTCCATTCGCCACACCCGCGCGGGCTGCGTCCTGCGAAGCTTGCCCACAAAACGCTTCACCGCATCGTAGGAACCCGTAAATCCGCTCTCCTCCACCAAATCCTGATAGATCCGCTGCCCGCTCAGTCCCGCCTCAACCTTCTCGTTAATCGCCTGTGTAAACGGATCACACTGGCTCCTGCGTCCAATCGATTTGCCGGTGGGCACAATGGTGCACTTTGGCTCCTCTTCATCCGCAGAGCCGGGGGGCGGAATGGTGCACTTTGCCCAATACCTGTTGACGGTGCGTCGGTTGATCCCCAGCTCACGCGCAATGCGTCGGTCGGACCATCCCTTCTCATGTAAACTGCGGATCGTTTCTTGGTGGCTCACTTTCAGGACGTTGGACATGTCCCATTCAAACCGCCCTCAAGCGATCAAATGGAACTGTTTTCGCGTCCTACAAGTGGTGCACTTTGAAGCCTTCTATTCCGCCCTCAGGTGGTGCACTTTGACTGCCCGGCAACAGTTATCGCTCGTAATGTGAACGTAAGCTTTCAGCGGGTTGGGATCGGGGCAGATCCTCATTACGTGCGTGCCGTCCTCCAAATCCCCAGTTTCACGGGAAAAAGAGGTAGGAAGCTTGGAAATGTCGTAACCCGTGACTTTCGCTGCTGCCAGTAGCTGCTCACGAAAAGAGAGGGTGTGTACTTTCACTGTTGGTGCTCCAATTTTATTATTGGCGTAGTTGTGGGGGATGCGGTTCTTTTTCATAGGATAGAGTGCGTTCAGGGATGGATTAGCTATTGAACATGCCAGTAGGGGCAATGCGGATTTGGTAGTTTTTGGTCCTGATATATTCGCCCTGCGCGTCCTTGCCGTGTATTGCGGGAACGTAATCGAACGCTTTGGGGTCTTTGGGAGGGAACGGCGTGTATTGCCAGGTTCCCTGCCCATTCGCCCTTATCTGCATCGTGCCAGATGAGGTAATACCGCCCGGCTGGGCTAAGCTGCTTGAACACGTCCGCTCACTCATCAAGTGCGTGGACAAACAGGGCGGCGGCAAAACCGAAATCACCGATGCTTTTACCGAGGATTTCCGGCTACTCATCTGCTGCCGAAGCGTGAAAAATCCAGACTGGGCCGTGCGTGAAATCGCAGGCCTGGCAGAATATTGCGAGTTTGAGAGCCGCATTCACTGCGCTATTTGCGGGGTCGGCGGCAAACTCTACGGGCAGATTGAAGCCGGGAGTGACGTAAAAATCCGCCGACTGGGTAAAACAGATAGGCGGATGGTGCTCTGCAAATTGTGTTCGGAAGAAGGTTGGTAATGGTTCTGTTCATGCGCTTTCCTCGGTCACATGACCAGAAGCCAGTCGCCAACTTCGCCTCACCACGCCGAAGTGAAAATAAATTAAAAATCCCCACAACCTGTTTTTGGCGGTGGTAAGTTTTCGGCCTATGAATAAGAACCAGCTCGCAAAACTCATCGCCTATCTCGCCAATGCTATCCACGCCTGGAATAGTCTCAAATGCGACCAAGAAACCGCCCTCGGTGTCGCTGGCGTTCTCGCCGGAATCGTAGAGCGATTCGGTGGGGTTGGGCGTATCACCATTACCGAAGCGGACTTACTGGCGGCTGAGCCGTTAACCCCGGTGCGGGCGTTGACCGCATGGATCGACCTAGGGGCAGAACTTGGAACCGGGCTATGGTTTTACGACTTGGAGTATGAAGAGGCGGCCATGCTCGAAGACCTGATGTGCTGCGCTATCCTCGAATTGCCCGGAGCCGTGCGCTGGGATGAATGATTCAATCACTAAATATCAGAACTTCGGCACAGCGGCCTTGGCCTTCTGTTCCTTGATTGCTTTCAGTTCCTGTTCGTATTTGAGAGCTTGCGGCAAGTCCAAGCGGAGGGAAATGCCGCCAAGGGCATGGACCGCCACAGCGGAATCCGCTGATCGCGCCCAAGTCCGTCCCATAAAGCTGTGGGTCAACTGGTTTTGCAGTAATTTCACCGGGTTTACGCTCAACTCACCAGTTTTCCGCTCCGTCCAATTCGCCATGCCACCCTCGCCTTCCAAGATGGCCTTCCGCTCATCTTCACTGATTTGGAGAGCAATGTTCGGCATGGGCAATTTGGTGTATTCTTCCCGCACAATGTAGCTCACTCCGTCAGTCGCCCGTAGCAAGGCACAGCGGATTTTCCAGCCCTGATACTCGAATGTGAGTTCCTGCGCACCTTCCAGCAAGGGCTGTCCGTATTTTGGGGGCTGGGTCTGTTTTGGGACTCCGTAACGGGCGGTGGCTTGCTCCTGAGTTTCTCCAAGGCGGGCGAACGCATTGGTGGTGGTTAAAATGGCGAGGAGGAGCAATCCGGCGGCTTTCATGTCATTGGTTTAGCCAAGCGGCCCGGATTTGTCTAGCCGCCTCAGTAAGATTGAGTTCGCAGTAGTTCCAACCGGGCGTCACGCTTACCCCGGCAGCGCGGATAGGCCGGACAGCCCCAAAACGGCGGGTTTCGGTCGGAGTGTCGAAGCGTCATTGTGCTCCCGCATTTGGGGCAAAGAGGGGTAATGATGCGGGCCGCAGCTACGAAGGCAGGCAGCCAGCTTGCAAAATCCCACAGGTTCTCGCCTGGCTGCTGCACAGCGGCCACCATCCGCTCAATGTCCGCCTTGCCCAGCAGTTCAATCGGCTTGCCCTCTGCGAACGCCCGGCAATCGCGGGTGTATTCCCCGGTGCTCACAAAGCAGCCCCGACATGCCCCCTCCGATACCAGCACTCCATAAAACTCCCGAATCTCTTTGACGCTCACTTTGTAAGTCTTCCACTGCTTGCACTGCACCAGAACAGTCTCGCCCCCCTTGGTAAGTTTGACATCAATTCCGCCATCCGCACCGAGCCCCGACGAAACTTCGACCTCGTAAGCCTGTCGGCGGTAACACTCCGCAATCACCAGCTCGAACTGCGACCAGGAAACCGTGTCGAGGCTTGGCCGCTGCCTGGATTCTGGAACTCTGGGTGTAGGGTGAATTGCGTCAGCTGGGCCAAACCACCGCGTCGGAGCCGCCCTTTTGCTCATGTATTTACCAAACAGGGCGAGCAGGAGCAGTGGAACCCAGCTTAACACTATCAGCCAAAAGTGATTATTGGATTGAACCGCAGGGCGAAGAGGTGTGGGCTTTGGAAGTATGGGCGCTGCGTTTATAGGCTTTGGAGGAACTATGAGCTGAGGGGTCGCCTGAGGGGGTGGTGCATTCAGGCTTGGATTCGCGGCCAGTTGCGGCAGGTGAAGGACGGTTTCCAGCACCAGCCTCCGCTCCTGCTCCAAGGTCGCCCTGGCTCCATCGGTCCGAACCCAAAGATTGCCATTGCCTTTCGGCCAGGCTGCCGTGCCGCCGTTTGCGTTAAAGACACCTTGCACATCGGCTTCTGTCAACGGCACCACCTTGGAATAGGTAAGCCGCTGAACGAAGCCATCTCTGAACGCAACCTCCAACTTCCAATCGGCCCATTCATAGACACAACCCTCCGGGGCCTCTATCCGGGGTGCGCCATGTTTGGCCAGCACTTCCGCCCTGGTGTTTCCAAGTTCCACTCCGGCTCCCGTTCGGGCGAGGAGGATGAGTGCCAACAACCCCGCCATGAGGCACGGGATTGAATGGCGGTATATCGGAGTTGATCGGCTCACTCCAAGCAAAGCTATCTTAGCGTGAGCCATAACTCAACCCTGAGCGGTATCTTGCCCATGCTTCATAAGTTCTATCTTCGGACGGGGACAGCGGACCACGCCCTTTGCCACGCCCAGTTGGACGCGGTGTTGGAAAACCTGAACGACAAGCTCTTGATCGTGCTGATTGGCCAGGGGGGCACTCCGCCTGACGCAGCGTTGGCATACATCGAATTGCTGAAACAAGCGCCCGGAGAAGTCGCCATCATGTCGCTCGGAAATCTTATTGGAGCCGATTTCGCCCTATGGCTTGCGGCCAGTCCGCTTCGGGATTTGCGCCCCAATGCGTGGGTCTTCGTCCCGGAGCAGTATCAACCGCTAAACGTGGGCAACGATCCCCTCATGACTCAGACAGTGGAGACAATGGTTTCGGAGGCGGCATACCAGACCTGCCTGGAAATAATCGGGGAACATGTGGAACTCCCCGCTATCCTGAACCGCCAGGTGCATCCTGCGGAATTGCGGGAGATGTTCCTGCTTGATTGCGACCGCCTGGATAATTTGCCCAGCCTGAAAAATGGGCCACCTCCGCTAAACCCACCCAGCCCTGGTGGACAGTCGAAGGAAGGAGGCCAGCGATGAACCAGCAACTCAGTTCCACCCTGGCCGATTTGTCGGTGCAACTCGGCAGCCTTCGTTTTCCCCTGGACCAACTCTGTGGGGGGCTACTGGTCTGCGGCATGACAGGGAGCGGCAAGACGGTCTCCGTCGTCAATCCGCTGGCCCAGCAGTTTGCAGCATTGAAGTCCAAGCAACAGGCGCGAAAGCCCGCGATTGTCTATTTCTCGCTGAAAGGCCGCCCGCACGAGCAGTTCCTGGCAGGCTTACCCAAGGAACGCAGGGCGGACGTCGTAACCATTTCACAAGAGTCCCCCGTCTGGGTCTCGTTATTTAATCGAGCGAATTGGCGTTCGGAGGCGGAATTGAATGGGGCAGTGGTGCGGTTTGTAGATGAGTTCTCTCAGCACCTGAGTGATGAAATGACCACCCAACGGCACGACGTTTTCTGGGAACGCCAGCGGCTCCGTTACGCCAAAACTCTGCTCGGTTTGCAGGTAAAGTATTCTCCTCTCATCAGTCTGTCGCCAGCTATCCGGGATCTCAATAGCGAGGACGGACTCAAAATCCGTTGTCCTTTAAAGACGTGTAGGTTCGACCCCTATCGCCGGTACTTCTCTTTTCTCTGTAAATGGCCCCGAATTACAGAGAAAACCTTGGCAGGTTGCAATCGCACCGCCAAGCAATGGCAACGGATGGCAACGCATAAAAACGGATGCTTACGCCCAAAAAAGTGGCGCACAAGTGGAGCACGGGCCACCGCCGCCGCCACGGACCGAGGGAGAGGAATACTACGATTTATACCCGCAGGGGCCCCACGTCTAATATCCTACTCTCTGTTCTAGTCTATTCTACCTCTGATCTGGTCACGGTTTTTTGTGAAGCACCGCTGCAAAGGAAGATGGTGATGGCGGCGTGGTGCCAAGTGACGGGCTTACTGCCCTCTTCCAGTTTCTCCGCCCAGCTTCTGCCTGGATGCACAATGTCCCAAAGGGGAACGCTTTTGCTTGTAGCGGCCCGTCCCTGGGTCGTTGTTGCCGAATCCGTCCAGTTTGAGGTTCCAGAGGGGACCGTATTTAGCGATAAGCAAAGACTCCCCGAGCGGGATCCAGATGTCTTCTACTGCGAGGTATCGGCACCAAAAGTCTTTCAGGTCGAGGTTCTTTGCAGAGTCAATGCTATCGGCGTACTCGCTGAGTCGCCCTTAGAGCGCAGTGGACTGATTGGCGGTGTCGGCGGTCACACCCTTGCGGCCCCCCGATGGGATCGCTTTGCCGACGTATAAGCGGGCCTCAAACCGGTCGCAGCGATTCTTGGCAGCGACGCGAGTATAGGGCGAAATTGCCCGTGTAATAGAGAGCATACACCCCGGACCCATTGAATTGTTTAATCTCCCCAAGCGGCACTGGGGCACGTTCCAGCAGGGCTCGCATTACGCTAAGGCCAAGGTTCCTTCTGTCGAGTGGGTTGTGGGGAGTTTTTGAGAACAGAGCCCGCGGCCTGAAACTCTTATGGTATCTGCCTTGTGAACGATTTTGACACCTCCGAGGACGAGTCCGAACAGTTTGGCCGCTTCTGTTCTGGGCGGAAAATTATGATCGCGCACCACTTGTCCGAGTTAGAGAGGGGGCAGCGTTCTGCTATCTACGTTCTGTTGTCCGGCCAAAACTGCGCAGAGAGCACCGAGCCGCTGCTTAAAATCCTAGTGAGTGCGAACGCCTGCGCCGTGACGTTTCTGACTGGGGCCGGGGCGGATGACTGGAAAGGCCCCCATCCCGAGTTGGCCGCTTACACCGCCCCCGCCAGGGCGCTTGCTAACCACAAAGTCGCTGGTGCCTGGCGAGAGCGCACGTTTAGGAGCGGAATGCGGGAGATCGTCAAATCGATGCTGTTCCTTCGGGAGCTATTCCTGCAACTGGACCGAATCGCAAACCTGCCCGGCTATTCTAAAAAATCTGAATGCTACGTTGTTATGAAGCTGTTCAATATTCGGAACGACTAACTGACCTATGGACGAAGAACCCCTTTGGGATGAAGAGACTGAATCCGAGGCCTGGCGAGAGAACCTGCAAAAGCTGGCGTCCAATTTTCGGCGGAAGCGCCCGGCGATCCTTAGCGCCTACGGCATGAGTCGGGGCTTTTGCGCCCGCCTGCTTACTGCAATCATAGCAGAGCGGCAAATGGGTGAGCTTGCCAGCTACAAAGACAACCTGCTGCGCACCGTCGGCATTTTGCGTAGCCTTACGCCGCTCCGGGGCGGCACCCTTAGTTTGGGGTTTATGCAGCACATCCTGCGAGCAACAGACTATGACCTGCTGGATAAAACCGCCTGGATGACCCGCGGCCACTTTACCACCATCGCCCATTTTGTGTTCGCCTACTCGCTGATTGATCGGGTGCTCGGGGTTGCGCTGCAATCATCGTGCACCGACGGTCACGAATACCTGATGGGAATCGAGGCGCAGTTCGTGCGAGTCCTATATGGCGTTGACCGATAACCACTACATAGCCAGGCGGCACGCCGCGGCCTTTTTCAGGCAGGGTAGGCACTCGGACCTGCTCCGCATAGCGGCGGGGCCTGACCGGGCTGCGTTCGGGGCCCTGGCGGATAGCACGGGCAGACGTTGCTCGATGTTTTGGCCCGAGCGATACCAGTTCAGCGTGCAACCCTGCGGCATACTCGGAGACATAGTGACGTGCCACCCGCTGATTTTTTACCGACCGCTGACGGTCAGTAAAGGGTGAGTACCCATTTGACTGCCGTGTATACGAGTTCAGGCGCGGTTTTCACTTGCAGTTTTACCTTGAGGTGTGCCCGATGAGATTCAATCGTCTTTATACTCAGCCCCGTGTCCTTCGCTATCTGGCGCGTCCCTCGCCCCTGCCCGATACTGAACAACACCTCCAGTTCACGGTCAGACAGGCTATCGAACACTGATTCTTTCGGCTGTTTTCCGGAAATCGCCTTGCGCAGCAGTTTTTGCTTAACGTCACCCAACACCGAAAGGTGGCCGTGCAGAACTTCGCGGAGTGATTTGGAAAAATCCTCCAGGGGTTGTTGCTTGGACACGCAGCCCTTCGCTCCAGAGCGGAGCACCCGTTCATGAAAGATGCTCCCGTAGAAGGCCGAGTAGCCCAGGATAGGCAGAGTGGGCCACTGTTTAACAATGGTTTTGATGGCATGGAGGTGTCCGGGGTCGCTTATGTCCATAACAACCGCATCTGGTTTGGCGTTAGCAATGGCAGCAACTGCTTCGCTCGGGCAGGATTTCCCGCAAACGGTCAAGTCGGGTTCCAAGTCGATGGTTTTCTCCATGCCTAGAAAGAAAGTCATGTCCCCCACCACAAAGATTTTCGCTTTTGGGGAGTGGGACTCCGCGGACGCGGAGGGGTGAGGGGGGCGGGAGAAATCGCCCAAGGAATGCTCAAGACCGGGCGCTTCGGGGCAGACAACAACACCCGCGTTGGGTTTTCCGGGACGCGATGCACGGCGAGCATCGGAATACGACTGCTTCGACCGTCGGGCGGAGCAGAGGGCTCCGACGAACTTAAGTTCAGACTGAATCAAGACAGGGCTGTTTTGGTTTGTATTCATATAGTCAGTTGTTTTTCTTTTTTGTTTTGGTTTCGTTGGTTTGAGTGTTCTCAGGGGTGATTGACGTTGAAGCGATTGGATTGACGCGGTGGCGGTCCCCTTGGCATGTGAATCGGGAGAATGCGCCGGCATGCATTACGCATAGGTCGCCGTAATAGAGTTATGGACGGAAAGCTGTTGGCTTTAGAAGACCTCCGCAAAGTGCCAAGATATGCTGCGCTGATCACGGGTTACATTATGCCTGACTTGGCCGAATGTTTTTAGCGCCACAATGGTTCGTGGGACCATTACGACACTCTCGCCGCAATGTTTTTTCCTGCTTTTTTAAGCTGCGCATTCCTGCTACCCGCAATGTGGGAGCGCAGTTCAGCCAATACCGGCCGGGGATTTCAGACTTCCTCCATGAGCCAATACATTCTGTGTTGATCACGTGCCTATTAAGGCCTGAATTGCACAAATTTAGCTATCACCACAAAAGTGGGAGAACCATCAAGACATTCTCCGGGCACAACGATTGCCTGCGTTAATGGAGTGATATGCCATGGGTTCCTATTACCCCCAGTACAGGACAGCGATTCACCCAATGCCGATCAGGAAAGTCCAGCCTATACTCGTTACATATCGCGAGGGCTCAGGGAAAAATGAGCGGTTTTTCGCGCACTGGCAATTCCTCGAAGCTGATAGAGATTTCGTGCCGAGCGTGATCGAACGTATGCGGGACACGAGGACGACCACGGAGACTCTCAGAAGGGAGCAGGTAGCGCACGAACATTTCGCTGCACCGCTCTATCGTATTCTTCGACAAGCATTCTTCCGTCTTTGGCATTCCTGTAAAATGCTCTCTCTGTACATGGAAATCCCGGCAACTTACGGAGTTTAAGGAGTTCTTGAATTGCCACAAAGCCGCCAATTGCCTTGTGGAGCCTATGAGAGACGAGTTTCAGAACTCGATCATGTATGCTGTCCCCCCGCGTTACTACCTTTTCGGTAAGATGCCGTTGAAGACCACGTTTGAATTCATTCATTAAATCTTCCTTTGACTTCATTGGGTCAAGCTCCATGAGAATATATTCCATACCATACTGAAGCTTCGGCACCATGCTATGCATGCCTTCATTAGCGCCCCCCTCGTCCAATCCACGCACCCCTATGGGCGGGAATTGACGTTCATCGCTTTCAATGTCAATCTTGAAACAGGTGTTTAGGATGAGATCCAGCAAATCTTCGCCCCGAATCGGCAACGCGGAGGTTTCACATCCAAACCTTGCTCTCTCGTACGATGGAAGATCGAGCCATGGGGCAGGATAATATTCGAATAACCTGTCGAAAGAATAAGGGCTTTTAAGCCCTGGCATATCCCAACCTAAACAGTTAATATGCCACCCTTCGTTAGCATTTTTTTCTGCGAGGATACGAGTGAATGACTGAGACTCCCGGAGCAATTCGTAGGAGAGCAGAAATGGTAATTGCAGCGCAGGACATTCCGTCAAGCCCTCCGGCAATAACCTGAATTCAGCGGCAATGGATGTATCAACCAGTTTTTCCCCATCGGCGCAGATCGATGCAGGGGTCAACTGTTTTCCGCGTTTGTTTTGATGGGCGCGCTTTTTTCGGTTGCTTCCCGAATGTTGCATGAATTCGAGAATCACCTTGGATATATTGGTTCGTCAACAAAATCCCACACATTAGCACGCACTCAGATGGGGGCGGCGTAGTTTTGATTGTGTGTTGCAAACGAGTGGGCGGACGTTGCTCTCAGTGAAGTTTTCTTCGAAATCGAGGCAATGTCTTTTTTCAACAGTCCAAAAATTAATCTGCTACATTGTTGTGTATGATTATCAAAAAAATCACAGAGGGTTACGTTATCCAAACCTTTGACACGGATCTCGGCCGATTCGTGAGCCAGGAATTTATTGCTGGCGGCCAGTGCCAATATGAGGACGAGGATGGGGAGCCTGTCGATTCAAAGGAGATGGGGGACCCCGAGCCCTATTTGCCATACGACATGGCACCACTGAACGCCTCAACAGTCGAAGGCATACGAGGAGAAGAGGCGAAGTAGTCGTAGGGCGTCAACTTTTACCGCAGCGCCACGAAAACCGACTTTGGCGGATCAACTCGACCACGGGCTCAATCCAAGAACTTGGAGCGGATTCTAACGTGCAACGCCTGTTTTCCAAAAGGCCACTGAGGAAGCGGAAGTTGTGCCGCTAGGGCGAACCGTTGCTTCGCGTCGAGCGCCATGAGCACGTCGGAGCGAAGTTCCGGCGTCTTGTCCCCCTTCAACCGGCCTACTTCGCTGCATCTCTAAAACGGCCGATGTCCGGAAAGCCGCATAAATAAGGGTCGAGCGGCCACAGGCGGGGTTAGGACAGGTGAGCGGGGGGCGTGAGCATCTGCAAAGCCTTGTCCCGATTAGTTTGTGAAATCGGCGTCCTTACTCGAACCGATGAAACCGGAAGTGCGAGGGAAGGGAAGGCTCATCTGACGGAAAGGTGAAATCGAAGAGGCAATAAATGAGCGGGCCGACTTTCGGCCAGAGGTGCTGCCCCGCATTGACGCAGACCGTTTTTCCGAGGTTGGCATACCATTGACCGCTTCGCAGCGGGGTGGTGTGGTCGTGCCCGGATACCGTGGCGAGCGGCTGGTGTTGAAGGATGGCGTCCTGCCATTCTGATTCATAGGCTTCCATGGAAGCCAAGTCCATGGTGGGTGGCTCGTGCATCAGCCAAAGTGTGCGGCCTGCCGGCCCGATATGGGTCAGCAGGTTCGGCAGCCAGTCATCTGGGTGGTATGGGCAGAACGGTTTCCCACGTGAATAAGCCTCGTCGTCCCCCAGCAAGCAGGGAAAACCCACGATGGTCAACGGCCCAAAGGCGAAGTAATCGCCGTGCAGAGCATGGAGCGGTTTGCCAATCGAGCGCCACTCGTCCTCAAACTCCGGCCAAAGTGGAAATTCCTCGTGGTTACCTCTTGTTAGTATGACTTCGCAAGGCAGTTCAGACAGTGCGAACGCGGCGTCCTGAACGGACATCTTTTGGCGCTGGCTACGGGTGTCTTCCCCCTCGTCCAAAAAATCACCAACGCAGGCAACCACGTCAGGCTTATGCTCTGCGACAGCCGTCGCCAATTGCTCGTATAGCGCTCTACGAAGATGGAGGTCTGTAACGGTTAAAACTCTAATTCTTGCCATAGTCTTTGAGGCTCTTTTTCATCCTTGCAGGGCGGTAGCCCCGCAAAAGAGGGTGGGAGCGGCAGCCTTCGCCGTGGTTTGAAGGTGTGGTGCAAAACAACCTTAAAAACCTGTATCGAAGCGAAGGCTACCGAGTAGAAAGTATGATCACCGACGGGGATCGAGCGCAAGTTCAACTGCTTTGGGACAAGCGTTTCGTCCCGAAGTGTCCGGGCTGCGACCAGCCGATAAGGATCAACCGCAAAACACGCCAGAGCGCCATGGACATGACCCTGGCCAGCGCGGACTTTGTGGGGATTCTCTACGAAGCGGTTCAAGGCTATTGCCGTTCCTGTGGGCGATACCACACCGCACGCCCATTGGAAATCATCGAGGGACATGCGGCAACGATTTTCCGCAGTGATTTGCCCGAATACATGAGTGCGAAGAATAGGTTCCACTCGTCAGGTGTTCGCAATGCTGCACGCAATCCATCGCGAATGGAGCGGATGCATTCCGTATCTGACGAGATGCGTGGATCGGCAATGATGTCGTGCAGGATCTCAACATGGTCATCGGTTATCGCCTTATCAAGAGAGCACGAGGGCAGCCCGCGCAGGGAACGATCCAGCGAACTAAATAACCCCTTGGAGAGCCATGTCAGCCAGGCTTCATAACCGTGGGTAAGGATGCAGTCGCCGCAATGCCGGTGGGGCTGATAGTGTTCTGATTTTGCAATCACAAGCTCCCGCAGCCGACACATCACTTCCTCCGTCTCAAAGTTATTGCGTAGGGAATGACGTGATCTCCAAGCCAGGACTCGCTGTTTGCACCACCCAAGAAGGAGATGCTGAGCCGGATCAAGGCTCGCCATTTGCAGCGACAAACTGTCCACAGCGCCCTTGCTGTTCAACCGAACCGCACCGTCGCAGAGGCGCTGGAATGTTATCTCCCTCATCGATTGTGCGGACGTTAGCGCAAGGTCGATAAGGTACGGGGGCCATATTGACGGAGCGTGGTGGGCCACAAGAATGCTCCAGGCGCTTTCGCGCCTTTTGACCATGGCTTTGTTGATGATGTAATCTGCCGGTGCATGCTGTTTGATTTGCATGCCAGGAGATACAGCCCCCCCGGATCGGCTATGATCTACAACCTAGACAACGTGCCATTGAGGGGTCAAAGACCCGAAATACACTACACGCCTAACCTCAAGCTGATCCCTCGAATAGGTGCGGCACGCAGTTATTCTCCCGGCGTCCCCGACGGGTAGAGGTTCGGAAACAGAAAAGGGAGAGCGCTGTTCGGGAACCCGAGCGTGAGCAAACCCTTGAGGCTCGGGGACGCTAGCCAGCCTTTCTCAAGAAGCCTGGTAACGATGGGCTGCGCAGTACGTGGAGACACGCCGAGAATGCGGGAGGCGTCGCCACGCCGGAGTTCGTCCTCAAGGAATACTTGCTTCACGAGTGCCGACGAACCTTTGGTGATCTTCCCCTCCGCTTCCTGTTGGCGACAAATCGCCGTGAGCCGGTTCTCAAATTCCCCGATGTCGAGCAGGTTGCCCATGAAGGTTACCTGGTCCAGTGCAGCGTCCAACATGAATCGGCAGAACGCCCGCAATGCAGAATCTGATCGCGGTCCCCGGCCATCGAAATCGTTGTGCCGCTTCTCGTCTGCATCGTCCAGAGCCGAGCGATAGCCCTCCACGCGCCTTGCTAGTCCGCGGGAGAGAGTCCACATTCCGCCGCCGTCGGCCCCTGCGCTTCGCAACCACAAATGCGTCAATAGTCTGGCCACACGTCCGTTTCCGTCAGCGAAGGGATGAATCCAGGCGAAGCGATGATGAGCGGCCATGGCGGCCACAACACTTGCCGTCGGTGACTTCTTCGCTTCTTCACGGTAAAAACCAGTAAAGCGATCAAGGAACTTTGGCAGCGATTTATAATCGGGGGGAACGTGACGTCCCACGGACACATTGTGATCCCTCAGTTCCCCGGGAACGACTTCGTATTCCTTTCCAGTAGGCCCTTTCTGGACAAGCATTTCCCGAGGAAGTCGCTTACAGAACTCCCCGTGAATCCGGAGAATGAATTGAGTTGTGAGCAGGTCGTCGATTTTTGGATTCTCGGCCTCCAAGACTTCCAGCGCCTGCAAGTGCGCAATGTGGAGCAACTGTTTCTCCCTGACGTCCTTCTTGTCCGAAAAGTCGTTGCGGAGGGCGCGTTCGATTTCATGGGGCTTTGTGCGATGGCCTTCAATCAAATTTGAGTAGTAGCCGTTCATTGAACGAATCAACGCGACGATGCGGGCTCGCGTGTGTGGGCGCAATTTTTCGGACAGCCGCGCGGTTCCCGCCAGAAGCGAAACGGCCAGCCCTTCCATTTCGGTTTGGCCGCTGGATGGAAGGAGTGGATCCATGGATGAGGGGTGGTCGTAAAGATCCATATCCCCCCAGAGATTACCGATCTTTTTGCCGATGTCAATTCTTGTGGAAGTCTCTTATTGCACGGCACTAAAAAAGAAGACGCAGTCAATAAAAGTCTAAGAATTGCCGATCTTTTTGCCGATTCCGGTGAAAGCTATTTCTGCACGACGGTGCCGCCTTTCCTTAGCATCGGTAAGGAAATGACTTCTTTATAATCTACGCGTTCCCATGCTTAGGCAGCGTGCCGTCGCGGAGCAAATTCTCGTAGCTTTTGTTCGGAAGGCTTCAAATACCAGGTCACTGCGGCGACACTCTTGTGCCGAGAGAGCTTCATCAAATAGGGGAGTGGAACCCCGGCTTCTCCCCATTCGCTCACTGGGGTGTGCCTCAATTGATGTGGATGGCAATCCAGCCCTGCTGCGGCAGAAACTCTTTTGAAAATGCGGTAAAGATAGTCGCTGCCGACCATGTTGCCGCGTAGTCCGGTGAATGGGCCCGCCGCATCAGGAGTGTGGCGCCGAAGGTGTTTCAATATCCGGATGCCACATGGCGATATTGGAGCCTAGCTTTCCCCCATCTTTCCGCATAGCAATACGGAGCCTTTTTCCAGGCCAATTTGCCCCCAAGTCAATTCGGTTTCACTGATCCGTGCCCCCCATTCCAAAGTGAGCAATAGCCAGCAACGAAAGGTTCGTCCGATGGCTGCTTTTTTCCCATAAGGTGGATATATCCTACGCGCCGTGCGCAGCATGAGCAGTATTTCCTGCCGCCTAAGTGGGCTTGGGTTTGGTCGGCTTGGATTTGTTAATCGTGACGGCACGCCGAGGTCGATATCCATCCCATCAACTTCCCGCCAATACCGCGTCAAACGGCGTAGAGCAAAGCCGGTCAGCCGCAGCATGCCCGGCGGCACGTCAAAATTCAGGAATGCCCGGCGGATTGGGAACAGGCTTTCCCCCAGAAACGCAAGATAGCGACGGACGGCATGACGGTAGTCGGCGGTAGTTCCATCACTCACCCCCGACATTTTCATCTATCGAATGAAGTGCTCCTCCGGGTAGGTGGATCGATCTCCGGCCGGGACTCCCTCTGTAACTTTTCCGTTAATCCGGCTTCTGGCAATTAGTCGGACAAATTGGGAAGGCTGATTTTGTTCCATATGATCCCAGATACCCAGGGCGGAAGAAGCTCTGCCAGAAGCGGATGGAGACATTCCACCCAGCCTGTTCCCCAGCTACTGGAGAAGGAACGGCCTGGAAAAATAAGCGAGTTCTGAATTGATGGAGGAGGGGATCTCCCCCGCTCCCGCTCAGGCAATTTTCTGGAAGTTCATTTTGAAACTGGCGGGCATGTGAACCCGATCATTCGCCTGATAGCCTTCCCGGCTTGCCAGAGCGCTTAAAAGATCCGCCGGATTCCCCTCATTCCGGCTCAGGATATTCCCCCACCGCCCGGCTATCCCCTTCGTATTCTCGCCTTTTGAGGCATTCGAGATTTGGAAAGCGCCCGGGGGGCGTTTTGCGAATCGGAAGTTCCATCGAAAACTTCCGATTCGGGGCGGCACGAGATGTCTTGGCCACCACCGTGGGAAAGGTGCGTGCGTGGGGGGGCGTGCCGCAACAAATTGCTCGGAACCTACCCGTCCCGGTCGTTTATGAGATCAAAGCATCCAGCCAGAGTGGCCCGTAGATCCTGGAAAATTGGCCGAGTTTTTTGTTCAAGTCCGGGGAGCCTTCCCCCTCCCATCCACGGTCTTTATTGGAAACATCCTTCTGGAAGGGGAGATGTCCCCCTTGAGTTTCCACTCCCGTTTTGGGGCATTCGAGATTTTGGCTCCTGCGCACCCAAACCTTCAAGCTCCCGGCAAAACTCAGCATGCCACGCAATCTTTGGCTTCCAGTGCCCGAATTGTAAGCGTCACACGAGGCACCTCTTGACAGCCGGAGCACCGGAAGGCAGGTCATAGATGTCATAAACGTCGTAGCGGAGTAGCTACGACATTTACGACGCGCGTCGGAGTTGCGTTTCCCGGAGGGCCTTGGCGTAGGCTTCCGGGGTCCAGTCCTTGATCTGCCAGTTGGTCAGCGAGGGCAGTTTGGTGAGGACGTCGCGCAGGTAGGCGTAGGGGTCGATGCCCCGGCGGCGGCAGTTCTCGATGAGCGTGTAGAGGATGGCTCCGCGCTGGCCCGCATCTGCATCGCCCACGAAGAGCCAGTTCTTCTTTTTATGGAAAGCTTTCCATAACAAGAACTATGGCAAGTTGCGGATTATGCAAATGTCGCCCTCAATTCCCTTGGTAAAACGGGGCCGTAAGCGAGGCGGAACTTTGCATAATCAAAGGTTGTCGAGGAACGCAAGTAGCCCGGCAGACGGCTTGAATCGGCGCTGCCTTTCCTTTGGCGGCTGGAGTCGTTTCAAGGCGGCTTCCTTCATGCTCATGTCGGCCTCGATATACTGATGGGTGGTGGCTGGGCCTTCGTGGCCCAACCAGAGCGCGATCACCGGCATGGTGACCCCTGATTGCAGAAGGTGCATTGCCGTGGTGTGGCGTATGGTATGAGGAGATATGCGGCGGAACCTCAGCGAGGGACAGCTTTTTTCCGCTGCTGATTGCACATGCAAGCTGATTCTTTGCTGAACCGCCGTTCGCGTCATTGGGGTGCCGAAACGATTCGGGAACAAGGGCCGATCAGGCGTAAGACCGGCGCGTTTTACCCAGTTTCGGACGGCATGCGATGTTTCCTTCCAGAGAGGAACCATCCGCTCCTTTCGGCCTTTTCCAAACAACTGAACAGCCCGGCAGTCATACCTTTGGACGTCGGTCACCCGCACGGAGAGCGCCTCCGAAACACGCGCCCCGGTATTGTAGAGGAAGAGCAGAAGCAGATGGTCTCGGTGGCCAGTCCACGATTCTCCGGTGGCATTGAGAATAGCCGTCATTTCGCCAACGGAAAGAAAGCTCACTAGGGGGCGAGAAAATCGTTTGATGGGGATGGCCATGATCTGTTGGCTCTGGACAAGTAGGTCTGGCCCCTCCAATCCAATGGCGTAGTGGAAGAAAGAGCGAAGGGCGGCCAAACGCGAGTTGCGGGTTCGCACGCAGTTGCCACGGATTTTTTCGAGGTGCTGGAGAAAGGCAAGTATGTTGGAGGCACTCAGATCTTCAAGAGTCAGTTGGTCGGGACGTTTGCCGAAGATTTCGTGATAAAAGTTCAACAGGAGACGAAAGGTGTCACGATAGGAGCCGACGGTTCGCATGCTCACGTCACGCTGTTTGATCAAATAGTCGCAGAAAAATGTTTGGATGAGGTTGGCAAACCGTTCAGGAGGGTTCATAGATTGGTTCCGGGGTATTTGAACTTTCCGACCGCTGAGGCAAAGAGTTCGGGCGTTGCCGAGAGGTACCAATAGGTGTCGCTAACCCGTTTATGGCCCAGATACCGGGAAAGCCAGTCAATGCGGTCTTCCTGGCCTGATGCCCGGCGCTGCCATTTTTGCAACACGCGGCAGGCAAATGTATGGCGCAGGTCGTGCAAACGCGGGTGTTTCCCTTCCTTCCCCCATTTGAGCGCATCCGATAATCCACGAAACGCGGTGCGAACCGTTGAGTATGGAAGGCGATTTCCTGACTTGTTGACGAAGAAAAAGGAGGCGTGAGGAAAACGCCTGTTACGCTGGTCGGCAAAGTCGCGAAGCCGCACTTTTGCCGTCCGATGGATCGGCGCCAGTCGTGAACGACGACGTTTGCTTTCGCGCACGGTTATGACTCCTTGCTTGAGATCAACGTCATCAATGCGCAACTGCAAAGCCTCAGAAATGCGTAGGCCCGTGCAAGCCAAAAGACCAAACAGTGTGGCATAGGTAAGCTGCCGGAATCCGCCTTGGGAGTCAGTTCCCGGCCCTGTGGCTGCAAGCGCCCGTAACTGGCTGTCGGTATAAATATAGGGCGTGTTGCGTCGGTGTGCCGGGCCAAAGATGTGTTTGGGCGGAATTTCCGTGCGTGCATCGAAGATTTGGCAGTAGCATGCGAAGCCGATGAGAACCTCAATCCTCCGAGCCCAGTAGAGGCGATCAGCCTTCGACGGCAGGCGAGCCCATCGAATTGCCAGATCAGAGGTCGGCGGGCCGCGATGCCCGCATTCGTCGGCAAACTTCCCGAATCCACGCAGCATACCGCCTTCAATGCGCAGGGCGAAACCAAGAGAGCGCCGGTATTGCAAATACGCGTCGACCCGCGCGATCATGGAATCAGAAGTCTTCATCAGGTTTCTCCTGGCCACGGCATGGCAACCGTTTCCAATTGCCGCAAATTTACCCTCGCGTAGATCGCAGTCGTGTCGAAGCTTTGATGCCCGAGGATGTCTGCCACCTCTTTGAGGGACGCCCCTCGGTTATGCAAAGCTGTGGCAAAGGTGTGTCGCAACAAGTGGGGTCCTCCACGATCCCGCCCCATGTGATGCATGGCCCGGCGCACCGCGCCTCGTACCCGGCCAATCGTGATGGGTTGCCCCACGGGCAAGCGATGACACAGAAATAACACTCGGCTGGCTGCCTTCGGTCGGCCTGTGCGAAGATACAGGCCAATGGCTTTTCCCACCGAGGGAGGCAGCGGCAGTAGACGCTCTCGCCTTTGCTTCGTCTTGCGTATTGTCAGGGTGCCTTTCCTCCAATCGATATCCTCAAGAGAGAGACCCGCCACCTCTGAGCATCGCAGTCCCAAATCAAGGATCAGGCGGAGAATCGCCACATCCCGTTGACCTGCTGGATGTTTGGCATCCACCGCCCCCAGCAAATTACGGCATTCAGGAACGGTGAGGATATCGGTAGGCACTGTGCGTTTCCAGTGTGACACGGTCGGCCACGCCCGAGACAGTCCCGGTGAACACTGCTCCCCGAACTCAAAATAGCGCACCAAACTGCGCAGCGATGTGATCATGACAGCCGTCGATGCGGGCTCAAGGGATGGAGCCCGGAAGTTTACGTAACGAAGAAAATCCGCAAAACAAAGAGCTGAGGGATTAAATTTCCTGCCCTTGAAACGCCATGTCACAAACTCCCGCGCGTATCGCCGCCGGTAAAGCCTGGTGGCGGCACAGAGCCCGCAGACATCTACCATGTGGCGGTCAAATTGCCCAACCATAACGGCGATTGGTCCAGAGCGGCTGTCGGATTGCAAACCGCCCTTTTCGTAGCCAAACATCTCCAACAGTCGATGCAAGGCGGTGCGGCAAGTTTTCAGCGTCTTGTTGGCCGGTTGCCCACAACGACAACACGCCAAATGCGATGACAAAAACTCATCAATTTCTGAAACCGTGACCTTCCGGGAGAATGGATGTTCTTGAGAACGCCAAAACCCAAAATGCTCAACCGCCTCGGTATACTGGTGAATGCTGTTTCGGGAGTATCCCTTCGCCTGCAACCAGTCCGCAAATTGGAAAAGAATTATGCCAAGACCGTTCGCCGCCATTCGCCGTCGGCTCCACTCACGAAGAAATAGGGGCGATTCCATATCGGGGCCTCTATACATGAGACTCCAAACCCCCTGCTATTGTTCATCAAGCCGCAGCCTTCAGTCCAAGCAATCCCTCGCATCTTTGCATAATCCGCAACTTGCCATAGTTTTTTTTATGGAAAGCTTTCCATAACAAGAAGAACTGGCTCTTCGTGGGCAACGCCGACGCCGGGCAGCGCGGAGCCATCCTCTACACCATCATCGAGAACTGCCGCCGTCGCGACATCGATCCCTACGCTTACCTGCGCGAGGTCCTCACAAAACTGCCCGCGATGACCAACCGGCAGATCAAGGACGTCACCCCGGAAGCCTACGCCAAGGCGCTCCACGCGAAGCAACTCCGCCGCGCATCATAAATGTCGTAGCACTTCAGCTACGACGTTTATGAAAACTATGACCGCTCATCCGATGAATCGGTCGTCAAGAGGTGCTTGGCGCACCGCTTACGTTGATCAAGACCAAGCTGTCGGATGCGCCGCCCAAGAAAACTGTTTCCGAGTATCTAAAAAAGTGGCCTGTATCGGCGGCTATCTTGCCCGGGCAAATGATTCGCCACTTGGCAATATGATCATGTGGCGGGCATGTCCCCTCACCGATATTCAGTTGGGATTTAGTCTGGCCGCTAAACTTGTGGGTATTGAAAGCTACACCGGACGCTTGCCTCTATTCTCCCATCCTCACCCCTTTAAAACCAGCTTGCTCCCTTGCCAAAGTTAGTTTTTCAAGACGACTAGTCTAATTACAGTGATGCTTTTCATCAGGGCCTCCATGGTGGATTTTAACTCGTGGCGCCGGTTTCTAACGACAGAGCAGGTATGAATCAAGAATAGCGGCATCCAACTCGCCTGGGACGATTTTCGGAGAGAGCAAAATGGTGCGGTAAGGATGG
>SESG01013390.1_pt1 | contig 25998 bp, 24 predicted proteins | sample 3171421 | NCBI WGS metagenome assembly SESG01 (sample SAMN10866946, study PRJNA518727) | freshwater metagenome | biome: subpolar coniferous forest; feature: holomictic lake; material: water; isolation source: holomictic Lake 227, 6 m and 8 m depth | place: Canada: near Kenora, Ontario | collected...
CCAGCAGAGCGGCACCCAAAGCACCCATGATCTGAGGGTCTAGTTCCGACTTGACAAATCTCACGCCAAGCGCCTCTTCCAGAGCTGCAAGCATTCCGGGGTTCTTGGCAACACCACCGGTCATGGTCACATCCGTCTCCAATTTAATACCACGAGCAAGTCCGGCAACACGGTTAGCCAGGGCCTTATGGAGTCCGGCAACGATGTCGGGAAGAGCTTTGCCGGCGTTGATCAAGGAAACAATCTCCGTTTCGGCAAAAACCACGCATTGATTGGAGATGGAAATGGGATTTGTCGATTGCGCGGATATTTCACCCATCTTTTCCAGCGGCACATCCATCGCGGACGCCATCACTTCAATAAAGCGCCCTGTTCCGGAGGCACACCGGTCGTTATAAGCATATTGGGCAATATTGCCTTTATCGTCGATCCGAATTGCTTTAGCATCCTGCCCACCGATATCTACCACCATCCTGACCGAAGGCATTTTCCAGTTTGCACCTTTGCCGTGGCAGACGATCTCGGAGTATGCGCTCTTGGCAAAAGGAACTGATTCCCTGCCATACCCGGTACTGACGCAATAAGCGATATCATCCAGAGTTAAGTTTGCTTTTTGGAGAGCCTTTTCCATGACTGCCTGAGCCGATTCATTAGGGTCCGGTTTGGAATTGATCACTTGAGATGCAACAATCTCACCGTCTTTCATAATTACCGCTTTGGCGCTTAACGAGCCTACATCACAGCCTGCAACATACATTATTTGGCCCCTCCTATGCTTTCTTTGGCAATTACTGCTGCGCCTAAAGCGCCGACGATCTGCGGATCAACCCGCAACCTGCGCATCGGCACACCCAACTGCTCTTCCATGGCCCTAAGCACTCCGATATTCTTGGCAACCCCTCCGGTCATGCAGACATCTTTTTCCACTCCCGCCGCCTTGGCCAGAATCGCCACCCGTGAAGCCATGGCGTTGTTTATTCCCGCGGCAATATCCGCCTTGGAATATTTCAGATTGAGTTTGGTCACAACTTCCGCCTGCGACCAGGCCGTACAGACAGCCGATAGCTGAATGGGGTTACGGGCCTGCTCGGCCAGCTGACCCAACTCTTCTAGCTCCACACCGATTAGTTTGGCCATGACTTCCAGAAACCGTCCGGTGCCGGAGGCGCACTTATCATTGGTCACAAACTTCTCAATATTTCCTTTGGCGTCCACATGCATAGCCTTGCAGTCCTGTCCGCCGACATCGATGATTGTCCGCACCGACGGCATTAGCCACTGCGCGCCCTTGGCGTGACAGGATATTTCTGAAACAGCCTTCTGGGCAAAGGGAATCCGTTCCCGGCCATAACCTGTACCCACGCAAAAACCGATATCTTTCATCTCGACTCCGGCGCTTTTCAATACCTTGTTCATGACCTCGGTCACTCCCACTATGGGGTCATAGTGTGATTTCGCCACTGCAAAGGCAAGTACCCTCGTATTGTTCAAAATGACCGCCTTGGTCGTCAAAGACCCGATATCACATCCTGCTGTTATCATGCTGCTCTCCTCCCTGGTGCTCTTACGGCCATGAACTCCTCCATCTCCCGCTTTACTTGCTCCCACGACTTTGGACGCTCATCAAAGACATCCGCAAACGTGATCATGCAGGGGTAACCAAGATTTTCCATTTCCCTCTGAATTAACTTGTTGACAGACCAGCTGTTGCGGCATCCCAGTGTCCCGGCATAGTTGATATAATCCGGGTTTGTGAGCTTCGCCAACCCCTTTGTATCTGAGAGCCATTGCCCCTTTGCATTCCATGGCCCACGGAGCTGCTTGTTCATGGGCATGTGGGCGTTTGCCGCAGCTAGTGTCCTGAGCATGGATTCCCGGTTGGTGGTATCGGTAGTATAGCACTCGTCTTCTAGTCCCTCGGAATAGGGAGCACCTTCCGCCCAAAACGCGAAGACCATGTTGACCAAGAGAGAAATATCATTGGACATGGCCCATTCATAAAACTGCGCGTCAGTGGTAAAGTGATCGATATAGCACATAAAGAGACGGGTCTTTTCTTTCCCGGAGTAGGTGCCGGCTCTTCCCGCCTTGGCATTGAGCTTCGCTAACCTCAGGACCTCCTCAAGAAGACTTGTATAGAGCTTTGTGCCTGAATGCGTGATGTGTGCTGCGATGGAAAACAGCAAATTGATTGCCGAAACAGGGTTGGGTATCAAGCGGCACATTTCACATATTTCCCCGAGCATCACGGTCTGTTTTTTGTTCTCGGTGAGCAGTTCCCTCAATTTGTCTTCATTAAAGTGTGCACCTGTGAGCTTTTCCACCTGCTCGATCATATTTTCTAAGTCGCGTAGCTGGAAGTCCTCAACTCGGCCGTCCACAAGTGTGGGCGGCGTATCCAGCGTGATCAGCGGGATTTTTGCGTAATCGGCATAAAACTGCATGGAGTTGCAATTGGTATCGCAGGGACCTTCCGAGCCCACAACGCACAAATCAGGCTTTCCTGAAGCCATCAACCCCGCCAAAAAGGCTCCTACTGACCCCCGCTGGGCGGAGCAGGAGGTCTCGGTAAGCCCAACCTCGCAGCCGTAATCAAAGTATTCATAGTTGCACTGCCTAAAGGCAAGGCTTGCGTAACCCGTCACCGGCTCGGCCATACAGTGCTCAATCCCGTCAAAGCAATCAAAAAGAAGATTACTGGCAAGGAAGGTGGTCAAGACCAGTTTTTTACCTCTCTCATGGGCATGCATCATCCTGTCCATGTAATCATCGGCAACCAGACAAAACAGCCTGCCCACCTCTCCCGACTTGACGATGGTTTGCAGAACCGGCGCAAATGTAGGCACGAGGCCAATGGTAGCTGCGATCTCCTTTGGCGTCCCGTTAAAGAGCGTGGCCCCGATGCCGAAGGTAGACTTCTCCATCCAGTCGTAGTTATATTCTTTTGTTCTTCTTTTCATTTTGTCGTCCTTTCCTAAGCCTGTAGATTGGTTGTTGTTCCGGACTTGATCCGTTTGATATAAAGATCCGCCCTTTCCTTAAGAACGTTAAGGTCGGTCTTACGAAAAACATACTCCAGAGCCTCAACTGCCGATGTCTTAAAAATTGTCAGCGCATCAATTGCCCGCTGCCTCTCCGTTACCATCGCACTACTATCCAGCGCAAAATCCCTCAGGACTTCAATTGCTATTTGCTGTTTATCCATATTGTTACCTCCGTGTCTGTGGCATGTTTTGGAATCTACCGCATTCGCTCTACAAGCGCGTCAATGCGCATCCGGATTCTCCCTGTCTCCGCCAGAGGGCCATACTCCCGTTCAAGCCTCATACAGGGCACACCGATCTCTTCGAGATCCCTTTCGATAACACCATTTTCCGATCCATGCAGATCGCAGAAGCGGACGTTCTGGAGAACGGCGCCATCAACGGCTGACTTCCTGGCCAGATCCTGTATATAGGCGATGCGTTCGGGATAAAAGCCAAGCATCCGCGGACAAATGTTATTTTGCAGGTAATATGCCGAGAGAACCTTAAAGGAATCGCCTTTTTCATCCACTTGATTCACGTAAGTTCGGGCGCCAAAACAGACCGTATCGGAAACAACCACGGTGCCGCTCTCTTCTATCACCTTGACAAACTCGATATCATCATTGGCACTGCCAATCAGCATGACGCGTTTTTTCCCATTGGAGATTGCCGGGACCTTTTCCAATTCCTTCAGCAACGCCTTAAGCAGAGGATTGAACTCCTCGCGCGGGATCACCTGACTGGCGATAAGAACCGCCATGGCATCCTCCCCATTGATGGGTACATCTTTGCGCCAACGCAGGGCATCTAATTTCTGGAGAAGCAACCTGCCTTCATTGTAGAGCGAAATGGACTTTTTGAGTTTTTCGTCCGTAATCTTGACCTGGAAATGCTTCTCGATTTTTGCCACTAACATTTTCAGGTCTTCCGCATAGAAATCGATGGTATAATCTACTGCCTTATGCGGCACTCCCATAAATTCAAAAAAACCGGGAAGACTGCCGGGAATATCCTTGTCTGCTTCTATCCATGTATCATAGGCCCGACGCATAGAATCACAGCCATTGGTGATAATGGCACCGTCCAGGAACTTATATTTGCCCTCCCCCCCCAGTTGGACATAACACTTGGGTACACTGCACACTACCGGACCGTAATAAGTATCGCCGATGGCCAGTGAAGTGATGCCCAGCCCTCTTAGCCTGACCGGCAGAATACCTGCGGCATGGATGATTTCAACCGGCATGAATGTGCAGGAATAGCCGATAATCTTGCCGCCTTTTTCCTTCCATTTTTTTATGTACTCATTTTCCAGCGTTGTTGCCGCTTCTCTCATTTTTTTCAGGATATCGCTCATGCTGCACCTCCCACACTGCTCATGGCTGCCTTCAGTTCCAAGACGGCTTCCCTATTTTTCCCGCCCGAGTAACCATCATCTCGAATCAGTTCTGCCAGACCCTTCAACAATTCCGGCATCATTGCCTGCGCCAGCGGGTTTACGGCATGGACAACATCAGGAACCAGCCACTGTGCCGTTTTGGCAACTTCGTCAGAGGAGATGGAATCGACAACGCCGGACAGAAGAGAGCCGATCAGATCGGGCTTGGCGTCATGCAGGCGATTGAGTACCTTACAGGTTAAGTTAACCAGATCGGCGGCCTCATAGGTATCGAATTCCTTGACGGCTTCATCCATCACTGCGCCTAGTTTTTCCTTGTCGGCTGCCTCATAGACCCGCAATCGCGCGTTTTTCACCTTCACATCGGAGCTTTTTACCGAACCGAGGGAAGCAATCTGGGCCATAAAAATCTCTTCGTTCTCCATAAGAGAACGGGCGGAGGAATTCGCGATTGATTCTCTGATCTCCCCAAGATATACAGGGAGCATTTTCTGTAAATACTGATTCTTCGCCCCGTGATAGGCTTTCATGATATCGTCGAGATAAAGATCCAGTTTCGACTTATCTCCCTTACCGATAAGCAGACTGCCGGTATGCGCCTTACGGATAACCTCGCCTACGCCATCAACGAGTCTGGCAATCTCTTCCGGTTTGCAGTCCCGCAGCAACACCCCGAAGATATCGGCAAGCAGGTCCGGTCCGACATCACGATTAATGGGAACGAGAACCTCGTTCACGGTTTTTACAATAATCCGGGCAAGCGGCCCCAGCATAGCAACTATGGAGGTGAATTTAGTCGGATATGTCCATAGCACCTCATTGAAGGCATCCATGGTCGGCTTAACGCCTTCCTCCGATTTTACCACCGTCTCCACGATTTCACCGAAATCCGTGTTGACCAGAAAATCTTTTACCGTCTCACCTCTGTTCCAGCTGTGCCGATCCGGATATGTTTCGCGTTCTTTGTTGATGGAAACCGCAAGTAAAGTAAGGAGACGCCCCACATCTGCGGCCATACTCGTCGCCGGCTTCTCGTTATACGAAGATGCTCCTTTCGGCAGAATTTTTTTCACCGGGTAAGCGACTATTTTTTTTACTTTGCTGTCGGCGGACCATTCCTTGAGCAAGCCCTCGACAATCGTCCAAACCAGCGGCAATGTTGCCGGTGTTTTGATCACTTTTAAGACAATTCTACTGATGACTTCAGTGATCTCTTTGTCATATTTATATTCACTCATGCCCAACCCTCCTCGTCTCTTGACTATTTATTATTTTCTCTCCCCCGCCAGATACCTCGAAAGGTATTTCCCGAGCGCAATGATCATAGTCACAGGCGGCACTCCACTGCCGTCGGGGATGACGGACGCGTCGCAAACATAGAGGTTGTCGAACTGAGTTTTGAGGTTGGAATCCAGGAACTTGCCGATAGCCACTGTTCCACCCGGATGTGCTGCAAAATACCACGTGGGGTAAATGCTCTTGCACCCGTTTTTCTGCATGATCTTCTTGGCTATATCCACACCTTGTCTCAGGTTCTTCCTGTCGGTTTTATTGAACACCTTAAACGGCCAGGCGCCGGGGCCGAGTACGCCGCTTAAGCTGTCCTTGAGTTTGATCATGATGGCCATGGTGTGGCGTTGCTTGAACCACTGGTCTACTCTTCCTACCTGGGTTGCAAAAATGCCTTCCTGAACGCGTGAAGGCATGTGCAGATCGGTCATGACACATTTTATCTCCGGAAACATGCAGCCACAGGACATGGGGATCTCCCGGTCACGGTCCATCTTCGAGTTTTCGCCCACCACGTTAATAAACGGGTCAACAAAGAAGTCTCTACCCACGCCCTTGACTCCGAGCTTCTTCATAATAAATGGTGTGGACATGCCACCGCCCGCCAGAACAATTTTGGAGGCATACACTTTGTGTGACGAGCCGTTCATCTTGAACTCTACGCCCACGGCCTTGTTGTTTTCCATCAGGACATTGGTCACTTTTGCGTGGTTCAGGAGCTTGGCACCTTTGAGCATGGCCTCGCGCACATACATGAGTGCCGTCCACTTGATATCCCGCGGGTCGCTGACCTCAAACCGGAAATCAGGAGTCCACTTATCCTGGATGATGAACTTCTGCAGGGGGTTCCAGTCATACCCCAAAGACCTGGCGCTCTCCATGGTAAGTTTACTCATACCAGAGATCATGTACTCCTTCAGAGGCTTGACGAAGTTCAGGTCTTCGAACATCTCGTCTGTATCATATTTGAGGTCTATCCCGTAGGGCTTGAACTTATCGAGGTCCGGGTATAAGGCCGTGCCGTAATAGTATATCGAGCTACCGCCGGTGCATTGGGCACGGACAACACCGGCCATTTGAGGCGTAAAAAACAGCCCCTTGCCGGGCAGCATCATGTCGAGAGCAGCCGACAGGGTGGAACCATCCGGCAGGCGGTGCGGGCCCTTCTCCAGCATCAAAACCTTCTTGCCCCGTTTGGACATTTCCCTGGCGACGGTTGCGCCACCTACCCCTGTCCCTACTACAATCACATCATAATTCTTTTCAAAACTACCATTAAAATTTTCCCTCATGATTCTCCCCTCCCTTGAGTTATTATGGTTATGCTTTTTCTTCTCTATTTATTCCCTCCTCGTTTGAGGATGCGTAAAACTATATCGTTCGTTCCCACCCCGATACCTTTCCCCCCGTGGCCGGGGGGAAAAGTATCGGTTGAATTTCAATAGGGCTATTATCCCCTCTAAATTGTTACTATCTTTCTTAGTTCACGTTTCAGGACCTTACCCACACCGCTTACCGGAAGCGCATCCATGAAGATGATCTTCTTGGGCACCTTGTATGCCGCTACTTCAGCCTTCAGGTAGGAGATGATATTCTCGCGCTCAGCATCGCTCTTTTCAATACCGGATTTAAGTACTACGGCAACGGCGATCCTCTCCGACCCGGCTCTTTCCGGATCGGGAATACCAAATGATGCCGCTGCATCGATATCCGGATGTTTGGCCAGGACATCGTCTAGCTCTCTTGTGAATACCTTGAAACCAGATACAATAACCATGTCCTTAACTCTATCCACGATATAGAAGTAACCATCTTCATCCATCTTGGCGACATCGCCTGTGAACATCCACCCATCACGAAGAGCATGTGCGGTCTCTTCGGGCTGGTTGTAGTAACCCTTGGTAAAGACCTGCGGTCCTTTTATCGCCATCTCGCCTGGCTCACCCAATGCGGCTTCTTTGCCCGTCTCCGGATCAATAAGTTTGATGATGGTGTCCGGATACGGCATACCGATCGATCCCGGCTTCTTCTTCCCGTAACGCGGCGTACAACATGTCACCGGAGATGTCTCCGTCATGCCGTAGAGCTCAACGAGCTTGCCTTCACCACCGACGATGGTATTAAAGTCTTTGATATTCGCCGGAGGAAACGCCTGGGCCGCCGACATGAACCATTTGATACCTGAAAAATCCAGTGCCTTAAATGCAGGATTCTTCATCAGTTCCAGGTATATTGTGGTTACGTTCACCATCGCTGTTGGTTTGTATTTTTTGATCGCTCCAATAAGGAAATGCTGGTCCCGGGGATTCGGTACGGCTATCTGCGTGATGCCGTAGATAAATGCTTCGGTACACAAGGCCAACCCGGCAATGTGGAAAAGCGGGAAGGCGCACAGGAAGGTATCGGCAGAGCTCAGATCCATCCAGGTTGTGATCATTTGACTATTGAACAGTATGCCGCGCTGGGTAAGCTGCGCGCCCTTGGCTGGTCCTGTGGTACCCCCGGTGTACATCATGTACATGACATCGTCCAAAGTTTTCTTGGATTCCACATTGGTTTTGGGCATCGAGCGTATGGCTTCCATGAAGCGCTCCACCTTCACCCCGGCAATCGGATTTACCTCGCCCTGAGGGATCTTCTTTAAGAGTTTGCCTAAAAAGGCTTTTACCGGCGGCAGAAAATCGGCGATGGAAGAAACGATCACCGTCTTAAGCTTCGTCTTGGAGGCAGCTTCATAAAGTTTCGAATAAAGCACATCCACGGTAAGAACAACCTGTGCCCCTGAATCATTTATCTGATGCACAAGTTCGCTGGGCGTCAAAAGAGGCGAAAGACCTGTTGAAACGCAATCAGCTTTCAGGATTGCTATTACTGCAATAAAGTTTGCCGGAATATTGGGCATGTTCAAACCCACTACTGTATCGGGCTTAAGGCCGCTTTTCTTCAGGTAATGGGCCAGCTGGTTGGAATAAATGTCCAGATCCTTGAAGGTCAAGGCCTTGCCTAAATAGAAGACTGCCGGTTTGTCCGGATACTTAGCCACAGTATCACGGAATCTTTCGCAGAATGTCCTCGTATCATAATTTAAAGTCGCGGACACTTGCTTGTCATAGTTCTTCAACCACGGTTTTTGCATGTAGATGCTTTCCATTTTTTCACTTCCCCCCTTTGATTTTTTTTAGGTTAACTCAATCCATCCATTCCTCACTTCCCATCTTTCCCGCTTATTAATTTTAATTATTGCTAGTAAGCCGTATCATGAAAACCCGCACTATTTTTACAGATCCATCATACGCCCGACAATTACCTTCATTACCTCCGTTGTACCGGCAAATATCGGAAATACCCGGATATCACGCGCAAAGCGGCTGATGGCGTATTCGTCCATATAGCCATATCCGCCATGTAACTGAACACAGTCATAAGCCACCCGATTGGCCATTTCACAAATCCAGGCTTTGGCCATGGATACTTTCTTGACAATTTCTTTTCCGGCAAGGTGATCTTCCAGCAAGGAATCCAGAAACGCCCTGCCCAGTTCGATTTCCGTGGCCATATCCACAATGCGGAAGGTATTGGCCTGATAGGAACTGACCGGCTTGCCAAAAACAGTTCGTTCTTTGCAGTACTTGATGGTCATTTCCAGCATGGCTTCAGCCATGACTTGCGCCGAAGTGCAGGTGAACAGACGCTCCTGCTGTAGCTTGGCCATCAAATAATAAAACCCCTTCCCTTCTTCACCGAGCAGATTTGCTGCCGGTACCCGGCAGTCTTCAAAGCTGAGCTCTGCCGTATCCTGGCCTCTTAACCCCATCTTGTGGAGCTTAAGCCCCTTGTTGTAGCCGGGGGTTCCATTTTCGACCACAATCAGACTGATACCCTTGAATCCCGCCTTCGGATCCGTCTTGACTGCGACAACTACCAGATCATTCTGAATACCGTTGGAGATGAAAGTTTTTTGACCATTGATGATGTAGTCGTTTCCGTCACGGATAGCGGTCGTCTTAATGGCGGCAATATCAGATCCTGTATTGGGTTCGGTCATGGCGATCGCCGTCATGATGTCACCTGATGCGCATCCGGGCAGCCATTTCATCTTCTGCTCTTCCGACCCGTAATTGTAAATATAGGGGACAGTGATGTCACTGTGCAGACTGGGCATCAGGCTGTTGCAGCCGATATAGGCCATCTCTTCCACAATGACGAGGGAATATTGAAAACCAGCGCCCATACCGCCGTATTTCTCATCGAGCCATGGGCACAGGAATCCGTTATCGCCCATCTTCTGGAAAGCTTCCCGGGGGACGATCCCTTCTTCATCCCATTTTTCCAGGTGCGGAGCGATCTCCTTGGCGGCATACTTCTTAAAGGCATCCCGGAAAATATTATGCTCTTCTTTGAAAATTTTTCTGTCCATCTTAACTCCTCAGTTCCTCTATGTTTTTTCAATAATCATGGCGATCCCCATGCCGCCGCCACCGCACAAAGCTGCCAGGCCACGTTTGGCCTTGCGCCTGCCCAGTTCGTTAATCAAACTCACAATAATGCGGGCGCCAGAGGCTCCGATGGGATGGCCAATGGAAATACCGCTGCCGTTGACATTGGTGATCTCCCGGTTCAGCTTGAGTTCCTTCTCACACGCGAGATACTGCGCGGCAAAGGCCTCGTTGTATTCGAAGAGATCGATATCTTCCATTTTCAAGCCGCCTCTTTTCAGAGCCTTTTGCGTTGCCGGAACCGGACCAATGCCCATAATATCGGGATCAACACCGGCCAGGGCGTAAGAAACAACCCGGGCAACCGGTGTGCAACTAAGCTCAGCCGCCTTCTTTTCTGTCATGACCAGATAACCGGCTGATGCATCGTTCATCGAGGAAGAGTTTCCCGCTGTTACAGTTCCGCCTTCTTTGAACACAGGTTTTAGCTTGGCTAGTTTTTCCAGGGTCGTCTCTGCTTTTGGCCCTTCATCCGTATCTATCATTACCACGCCTTTTCTCTCTTTAACCGGAATCGGCAGTATTTCATCTTTAAACTTGCCGGCATCTATTGCGCGGCAGGCTCGCATGTGACTATTGTAGGCGATAAGATCCTGTTCCTCTCTGGAAATCTTGTATTTCTCTGCCAGATTCTCCGCTGTGATACCCATGGAAGGACCGGCACCTAGACGATGCAGGCCATCGAGCAGCGGATCGTTGAGCTCAACTCCGCCCAGCTTGCCACCCCAGCGGCAGCCGTCAACTGTATAAGGCATGGTGCTCATGCTCTCTGTTCCGCCAGCCAAAAGGACATCGGCATCTCCTGCCTTGATTGCCTGAATGGCCTGGATAATTACCCACACACCGGAGATGCAGACCCGCTGAATCGTGATGCCTGTTGACGTAAAGGGAATGCCCGCCCGAAGTGAGGCCACGCGCGCATGGTTGGTTTCCAATCGGCTACGCTGAGCAGAAACTGCCCAAATTACATCCTCGATTACAGCCGGGTCAATGCCCGACGTACTGATAATTGATTTCATAATTGGAATGGTAAGCTCCGGACCGGGCGTATTCTTGAATACCCCGCCGAACGAGCCGACTGCTGTCCTTATCGGAGCTACCAAAACTATATCATTTGCTGCCATCTTAATAACCTCCTCAATTCCATATCCATATTAGGGAAACACATTTTGCAAAATGCCCGCCATGGAAATTATAGTATAATTTTGCTGATAATCTCCTTCATAATTTCCGTCGTCCCACCGCCGATGCTCAGAACACGGGAATCGCGGTAAAGCCTCTCTACAAGGTATTCGCGAGCATAACCATAGCCGCCGTGAATCTGAACGGCATCATTAACAACCGTTTCGCAGACTTCGCAGGCAAAATTTTTCGCCATGGAAACTTCCTTAGTCACATTGTGGCCTTCCTGCATCATCGCCGCCACGTGATAATTATACTCCCGACAGATTTCAACTTTGGTCGCCATATCCACCAGCTTGTGCCGGATAACCTGAAATCCTGAGAGAGTTGTTCCAAAAGCCTCACGCGCCTTGGCGTATTTGATGGACTCATCTAGCGCCAGCTGTGCGATGCTATGGGCCTCCACCGCCAGGGTCAGACGCTCACTCATGAAATTATACATGATGCCTTTGAATCCATCGCCTTCTTTACCGATCAGATTCTTCACCGGAACGCGGCAATCCTCAAAACTAAGTTCCGCCGTATCGGAGCTGTGCCAGCCCATTTTGCGGATCTTCTTGGCAACCTTAAATCCGGGACTTGTAGAATCGATGATTAACAGACTGACACCCTTGTTGCCTGGGCCACCTGTGCGCACTGCGGTTGTCACAAAATTAGCGCGGCAGCCGCTGGTGATAAAGGTCTTGGCGCCGTTGACGATATAATAATCGCCATCCCGAACTGCCCGTGTCCGGATATTGGCCACATCCGAACCGGCATCAGGCTCGGTAATGCCCAACGCCGCAATTTTTTCACCCTTGAGAACGGGAACCAGAAACTCCTGCTTTTGCTCTTCTGTTCCCAGATTCAATACGGGCGGAATCGCGATTGTATGGCTGCAAATCCCGCTAAACAATCCCAAAGAACCGCAGCGCAGAAACTCTTCAATAAAAGCAATAAACATGAACTTATCGCAAGGTGTGCCACCGTATTCTTCCGGAAACTGCAAGCCCAGAAATCCGGCCTGACCGCACTTGGCGTACAATTCAACAGGGAATATTTCCTCATCTTCCCATTTTTCCAGATGAGGCATGATTTCCTTTTCCACAAACTTTCTGACACTATTTCTGAAAATCTTGTGTTCTTCGCCGAAATAATCTTCGCACATATATATCTCCCCTGCTGATAATCAGGGACCAAAAAAACAGGTCCGCAGAAACGCTACTTTGTTTCTAATACCGGCTCAAAATGATCGATATCCCGAAGAGTGTTGGTCGTTTTTGTGGCAAATACCGCCTTGACCTTCATCCCGATCTTGACCTCGGATATATCCTGCCCCTCGACAATGTGAGCAAACGGCGTATCCGCCCCATCCACCTGGATCAGGGCCAGCACATAAGGTGCTTTTCTGGGCAGATGCTTGTCGTTATAGTTCACCACCGTATAATTCTTGATTACGCCTTCATTACCCAGCTCAACCCAGTTTTCACTAAGTTTGGTAAAATCTTTTTCACAGTATTCCCTGGGAGGCACATAGACTTTGTTACACTTCGGACATTTCACTCCCAGAATCTTGTTTGCGTCACGCAGGGATATGATAAATTTTGAACCCACCTGACCGGCAAAATACTGGTTGGGGAGGGCCATCTTCCCGAACATGACGACACTGTCCTTGCTGTTTTGTTTCCGGCTCTTATTCACTGTTTAAACCTCCTTATTCATCAGCCTCAAAGTAAAGGATGTCGCTTACGCTTCCTGTTCTAACCTCATTCCAGACCGGTCTCACGCGCAATCCACGTTTCAGTTTGGGAATATCCGCCTGCTTTAATCCCAGAGAAACGCAGTCATCCGGCGTCGCCCCATCCATCCACATAAAAAGAGAGGCGTAAGGTGTGGAGCGAAGCTGCCCGGTTAACGGGTCCGGGCTGGCATAGTAAACGATATCGTAATTGGCAACTGTCGCCTTGGGCCCGACTTCGACCAACTCCTCGGTACGCACGACACATTTGGCACACGCCTCTCGTGCCGGGGTCTGGATCCGCCCGCATTTCGGACATTTGGTTGCCAGAAATTTCTTTTCTTTCAGTCCAGCCAGAAACTTGCCCTGTATGGGACCAGAAGCAAAGCGATAGTCAATCGAATTAACCACAGACAAAGCAATCAGTTCCTCCGCCTGGGTCTGAGAATCATTTTCACCCACTGTTTATACCTCCTGCCAATCTAAATCTTTTTCCAGAATCATTAAAGTTGACCACATGCACCCGCCAAAGCCTGATGCCAGGGCGTGTTTAACTTCCTTTTTAATTTGATGCGGCCCGGCTGTTCCACGCACTTGCAGTGCCGCCTCCGCAACTCTGGCCATGGCGGTTGCGCCGATAGCGTTGGTGCCGATTACTCCGCCCGACGGATTGAGCGGCAGTTTACCATCAAGGTCGAAATCACCGTTTTCCACCATCTTGAGATGTTCGTCGCCCTCCAAGAGCATGAATTCCCGCAGCCATTCCACACCCCACCACGCGGAAGGATCATACTCTTCAAAAACATCAAAATACTCAACCGGATCGGTAATGCCGTTGCGGGCAAACAGTTTCCGGGCCGCGCACCGATGGGTTGTTTCCTGACGTTCATAGGCAATATTGTTGACGTTGGCTTCTTCAAAGTGAATTGTGATGTGATCCCGAATCCAGACTGGTTTCTGTTTCATCTTCCTGGCCTTTTCCTCCGTAGCCAGAATCAGAACACAGGCTCCGTCACTCTGTGAACACATGTGGATCAGCTGCAACTCGCCGCAGAGTACCGGCGATTTTTTCATCAAATCATCAATCTGGTCATATTCCAAATGCAACCGGCGATGAGCACGCGGGTTCAAGGTGGCGTGTTTATCCAGCATGATGCGGTGCTTCATTACCGCCCTTCTGGATCTGTCCGCCCCAAACTCCAGGACCATATCGTTGCCCGAGGTCGCGTTGAGCGCCCCGGTTTGAATTTTCCTGCTCCACAAAGGATCTGCCATATTGGTGATGCCGGCTGTGGTGCTGCCGCATTCTTGCAGTTTTTGAAAACCGATGGCCAGGACAACATCATAAAGCCCCGAAGCCACAAGGTTATCCGCGGCACAGGTGACAGTCATCCCCACTGTCCCGCCGGTAGTCACGCGGAAGCTGGCTTTCCCTGCAGCACCTGAACCCAGCGCATGCCACATATCCGGCTGATGAACCATTTCAAAGAGTTCCATGTTGCCGTGAACCACGCAATCAATATCAGCGAGCGTTAAATTGGCGTCTTCCAGAGCCAGCCTTACCGCCTCGTTGACCATTTCCACCTGATTTTGATTCTCCTTGTGACTGGAGTACTCCGTCTGGCCGATGCCAACAATTCCTACATTTCTATTTTTTTTCTTCCCCATGATCGCTCCCTCTACCTTTCCAGCACTACGACTGCCTGGTGCTGTCCTGCTCCACCGTACATACTCTGTACCACCGCGCAGTCCACATCCGCAGCCTGATGTTCACAAGCCTGCCCTTTGAGCTGCAGAACTGCTTCCACTACTCCGTAGAGCCCGCCAATCATCGTTGGCCTTCCGGTAAGCATTCCGCCGGAGAGATTGACGTTATAGGCCACCGGACCGTTTTCATCAATAAACCTTCCCCCACGACCCTCATCGGCAATTCCCAGTCCCTCAAGCCACAGGGGCTGCTGGTAGGCATAAGCATCTTTGAGCTCCACCAGTTTGACCTTCTTTTTGGGATTGATAATCCCGGCCATCTTGTAGGCACTGGCAGCAGCCTTTTTGAGAGCCGGATTGCCCGCCAGATCACGATCGCCCAAGAAATAGCTGTCCATACAGTTGCCAAAACCAGTGATCCAGATGGGGTTATCCGTAAACTCATAGGCGCGATTTTCTGCGGCCAAAAGTATTCCTACCGCCCCGTCTGATACCGGATAGGCATGCAAGGTTCGAATAGGATCGCTAAGCATCGGGGAATACATCACGTCTCCTACAACTAATTGTTTTGTTTCATTGGCGAAAGGATTACGCTCCGCCCACTGTCGCGCCCGCACAACCACTTTCGCCAGTTGCTCTTCTGTAATTCCGGCCTTCTCCATATAAGCGCGCGCCTGCAAACCGGCAACATTCAGAAAATCGAGCCCCATGCAACGGCAGTAAAATGGGTCATAGGCCATATTGGTTATCATGTTGCGGCTCTCCGCCATTGATTCCTTACTGTGCCCGGTCATGTAAACCACCTCATCATGCCCGGCCAGGATCTGAGCCATCGCATATCCGACACCGTTTAAGCCCTCTTGCGCCATCTTTTCCTCACCCCGGAAGTGAGCACCGACAACATCCGTGATGGCGCTATTGGAAATGGTTCGGGCATCATAAAAATCGTCAGATGCAGTTACTATATTGTGCACACCTTTCTCGCCACCAAAAGTGAATCCTGTCTGCTTCTGCAAGTCTTCCAGAATATCCAGCAGCATTCCCTGAAAGCGCTGATACCAGATATCCGGTTCAATCTTGATCTGTGAAACAGCACAAATTGCCACTCTTTTCATAAGTAACTCCCTATTATACTTTTTGATCCGCAATGCGGGTCATTAATCGATTTTACCTAAACCCGAAATCTTTTCCCAAAATTTCGCCCGCACAAATCATCCCGGAAACAATGGCGCAATCCATGGCAACACCATACCCCCTGGCTGTATCGCCTGCGAAATATAGCCCCTGGACATGTTCCGATTTGACAGGGACCTTCTGTGTTCCGGCCTGTGAAATGCTTTTTGCCACCCCTTCCAGTTTCCAGCAGACCAGATCGAGTTGCCAATCGATGCTTTCCTTGAAACCCGGATAGGTCTCTTCCATGAACTCGGGAAGACGTGCAACAATCTTTTTAACCAGTTCCGGTGTCCTCGACTCTTTTTCCGTTAGAGGCAGGTAGGCGGTATAGAGATACTTCCCCTGCGGTGCCACGCAGGGATCCACTGCAGACTGAATGTTCCAGCAGATATAGACATCAGAATCAAAACCTGCGGATTTGGGTAGCACGCAGGTGTTTTTGAGGCCGAGCTTCTCCTCTCCTTTGGGCATGACTAGCTTATTGAGGCCCATGTAAGGGACATAACTCCCATAGCCGTACATATTTTCTATCTTGTCGGGATAAGCGGCAGGGAAATACTTCTTGTCGACAATCTTAAATGTTTGCTGAGCCGGTATATTGCTGACCACCCTGGGCGCAAGAAAGGTTTCTTCACCTGCGGTTGTTTCAACTCGTGCGCCTGTTACAGCTCCACCTTCCACCAGAACTTTCTTAACCGTAGCATTGTAAATAATTTTCCCACCCAGGCCTTGGAATTTCCGGACTACCGCTTTGGACCACTCCATGGTGCCGTTCTCGATAAATCCGCCTACATACCCTAGAATCCCACGCATGAGCTTAGGTCCGAAAGCGCTTTTAAAATACCGGAACATCTCACCTACGGATATATCGCTAGGATCATTAATCGTGGAAAAGAGGGTGGCTACCGAATGGAGATGGTTATAAATAATGTCGCTCTTCGTGATGCCCCTGTCTTCGGCCCATTGCTTGAAAGACACCTTCTCCATGACATCGATCTGTTCATCCGTCAACCCATAGGCTTCAGCGTAAAAAGCCAGGTAAGGGATCTTATTTTCTTTGGCAATTCGCTTGAGTTCGGGGTCAATATGGGAGCCTGCCACATCCGTATAGATTTTACCTTTGTAATAGTTGCCCCACATACCGCCATGTTTGATAACTTCCGGCAGGCCGCCGATCTGCTCTTCGAAATCGAGCATATAACCGTTACCATTTGTGCTGATGGCATGATAGCCGATATCCAAAGTATAACCATCAAGAAGGCGATTTTTGACGATCGTCTCGATGCCCGGCTTCGAATCGGCAATATAGGTATATTGCTTGGCTAGAAGACTCTTGTACCAGTCCAAGCCTTTGCCAGAGACTTCTTCTCCCCGAACAGATAATGCCCGCCCGCCCGGCCTGTCACACTGTTCGACGATCAGAACTTTTAGACCCTCCTTGGCCATCAAGGTTCCAACGGTTAAACCACCAACTCCCGCTCCTACTACGATCGCATCATATTTTTCTTCCATACTTGCACTCCAAAATCTTAATGTATTTTTAAACCAACTTAATTCAGCAATAATGATTGGTGAATCACAAATAAACGAAGTTAGATTTAAAAGTCAATATATATTTTATATATTTATAATAAATCAATAATTACAAGTATATATATTGGTTTATAGGCATATAGTTATTGTCGATCTACTAATCAATAATAACTAATATAATAATATATTGACTTTATAATCAGTAAATAGTAATTTAAAAATTAGTTAAAGGAAATTTGCGGATGCTGACAAACGACAGTGAAAAGAAAAAAATTATTATCGATGCGGCTTTAAAGCTATTCAGCAAAAAAGGCTACACTAGGGCTCGCATGATGGATATCGCCAAAGAGGCCGGGATGTCTTACGGGCTATTGTATCATTACTATAAAAGCAAGGATGCTATTTTCGAAACGATCGTCGAGGATTGGTGGTCAAAGTTGTTTTCAGAGCTAGCGTCGCTCAAAGGCAGCAAGTTGCCCATCAAAAACAATCTCGAAAAATTCATCCGTTTTTTACTGAATGCTTACGCAACCAACCCGCAGCAGGTAGAAATCTATGTTACTGAGGTTTCGAGAGGTTTTGTTTATCACTCCGAACACCGCGTAAGGGAAAACTTTCTCTGGGTTTTCGCTTTGTGTGAACAATTATTCGCTGTATACCAGGACAGAGGAGAACTCCGCCATGATATCAGCACCCATCATCTGGCAAATATATTTCTAGGCTCGATCGATTCCTTTATGTCAAATATTGTCTTTGGAAAAGTGAAAATCACAGAGGATCAAGGCAATAGGATAGTCAAAAGCATCCTAGATGTATTCCTCCATGGAGCAACAGGATAGCATTAAAGAATAGCTTGGTAATATTCACGCGATGCAGAACTTCCGTGTGTCTTCCTAAATATTAATTTTCTGAGCTGTCTTTCCGGCAAAGCAGTTGCGATACTTTCCTTCTTTAATAGTTTTCAGGATAGCGTCATGGTTGAGTTCGCCTGTCATATCCACTTCAATCCAGCCACGACCACACCCCAAACTATTATGCGAATCGTCAGCTGCAATTTTCAGATAAGGTATTTCGGCAATATCGAACTGCGGTGTATAGAAACCATGATTTGTTATCTCCATGGCATCAATGGGATACTTCATGGCTACTTCTTCGATGCAGTCCAATGTTTTACGAACATCAAGGCTACAATCGCCGGGATGATTGAATATGTGCATGATCTCATCGGTTCCTTCAATTCTGCCGACATGGACATAGCCTTTGCTGCTGTGAACAGTCAACTCAATCCCTGCAAAAACAAAAAGATCTGATTTTACTTTTTTAATTTCAGATAGGTAGGATGGACGAAGCAAATGGTCGTGATCCGTAAAAGCGAGAAAATGGAAGCCAAGGCGAGAATACTCATTAGCTACTTCCTGAGGGGTAAGACCTCCGTCCGACATGGATGTATGAGTGTGCAACTGGCCTTTAAGAATCATTTGACTTCCTTCCTTTTTTCACAGGAAGTATAAGAAGAATAGTCTTATGTGTCAATTTAATTTTTAAACACCGCAAAGAAAAAACTTGACAGAAACATAAAGCGTGCTACTAAAGTAAAAAACGTAGCACTAGAAGAAGAATTGGAGATGACAAGGAGAAATCACTATGCACATGGCAGACGCTCTGCTCTCCCCGGCAGTGGGAGCAACGATGTGGGCAGGCTCTATGGCGGCTATAGGATATTCATCAAAAAAACTGAAGGACAATATTGACAATAGAACAATCCCTCTGATGGGTGTTTTAGGCGCATTTATTTTTGCGGCCATGATGATTAACTTCACCATCCCCGGCACAGGTTCCAGTGGGCACCTAGGTGGCGGCATGACTCTGGCCGTCATCCTTGGGCCCTACGCGGCATTTGTTGTCATGGCCTCGGTATTGACGGTACAAGCGCTATTTTTTGCTGACGGCGGATTACTCGCTCTGGGCTGCAATATTTGGAATCTGGGTATCTATCCCTGTTTTCTCGCCTACCCACTGATCTACAAACCTATCGCGGGAGATGGAACAAGCACCCAACGAATATCCATCGCTGCCATGCTGAGCGTACTTGCCGCCCTGCAACTCGGCGCTTTTTCGGTTGTGCTGGAGACACTCCTGTCCGGGAAAAGTGAATTACCCTTCGGCACCTTTGTCCTAGTGATGCAGCCGATTCATCTGGCAATCGGTTTGGTGGAGGGATTTGTCACTGCCGGTATTATTACCTATGTGCAAAAAGCCAGACCGGAAATTCTTCAATGCAGCGGCGCATCTCGGACGCTTGATGCCGGAATTTCGGTAAAAAATGTTATGATTGTCTTTTTGATTCTGGCCGTAATTACAGGTGGAGCGCTCTCCTGGCTTGCATCCACTCAACCGGATGGCCTGGAATGGTCCATTGAAAAAGTCACCGGAAAGGGGGAACTTACCGGGCAGCAGCAGGGTATCGCGCCCGTTCTCAAGAGCATTCAGGAGAAGACCGCCTTTCTTCCGGACTATAACTTCAAGCAGGCTGTTCAGGAATCCAAAAAGGAGAAAGCCCCTGTCTGGCCGGGAATTGAAGCAGGCACTTCGGTTGCTGGCATTGTGGGAGGAGGAATTGTTCTGGGGTTTATTTTTTTCATCGGATTCGGGATTCGTTTCTTCAAGAGCAGGAATAAACCATGACCTTTGACGAACAATATTACAATATCGGTCTTCTCGACAGGCTTTCCTATAAAAACACTTTTGTGCATCGGCTGGACCCCAGGGCCAAACTGATCGTTACTTTGCTCTTTTTATTAACGGTTATCTCATTTCCCAAGTATGAGGTTGTCGCACTGTTCCCGCTTTTTCTCTATCCGGTGTTACTGATGACGCTAGGCGAAATTCCGATCCTGTTTATTCTTAAGAAGGTCGTGCTGGTTTCACCCTTCGCCATTTTTGTCGGTATCTTTAACCCTCTTTTGGATGCAGGCCAGGTTGTTTTGCTGCAGGGGTTGACAATTTCGGCGGGATGGCTTTCTTTTTTTTCGATTCTGGTCAAATTTCTTCTCACTGTCAGCACGGCGCTCCTGCTTGTTGCCACGACCTCTTTCCCCGGGGTTTGCCACGCGCTGCGGCAGTTGGGCGTTCCTTCGCTTTTCGTTTCGCAGCTCCTTTTTCTTTACCGCTATATTTTTGTCCTCATGGAAGAAACCATGCGCATTGTCAGGGCGCGCGACATGCGGTCTTACGGAAGGCGCGGCACAGGCATCAGGATCTTTGTCCGTCTTGTTGGAATCCTTTTTATCCGTACCATCGAAAGAGCCGAACGTGTATATTACGCCATGCTTTCCCGTGGGTTTCAGGGGGATATGCCGACCCTCAAACATTTTCGTATCACAGCACGAGATCTGGGTTTCGCTGCATTCGTTATAGCCTTTCTCTTCATCTTCCGTTTCTATCCCTTATCTGAAGAGCTTGGCCGATTTGTTCAGGGAGTGTTTTCATGAGCCATCATATTGTGGAGTTTAAAAATGTTTTTTTTCGTTATCCGGACGGAACCGAAGCGTTGCATGATCTTTCCTTCCGGATTACCCATGGCGAATCCGTGGGCATCATCGGCGCCAACGGCGCAGGCAAGTCCACCCTTTTGCTGCACATGAACGGCTACCTCATGCCGACTTCCGGAACGGTAAACATCGGCGATCTTCACCTGACGCGTCAAACCAGGCTGGAAATCCGCAAAAAGGTCGGTATTGTTTTTCAAAATCCCGACGATCAACTTTTCATGCCGACGGTTTACGAAGATGTCGCCTTCGGTCCTCTCAATCTGGGCATGGATGAGGCAGGCGTCCGAGAAAGGGTTGAAGCTGCGCTTAATCTGGTAAATAGTCTACACCTGCGGAACAAACCGCCGCATCACCTTTCCTGCGGTCAGAAAAGCGCCGTGGCTATTGCGTCGGTGATGGCCGTGGAACCGGATATTCTGGCAATGGACGAGCCGGCGGCAAATCTCGATCCAAAATCAAGGCGACTGCTCATCAATCTGCTCAAAACATTCGCTCATTCGAAGATTATTGCCTCACACGATCTTGACCTGATTCTGGACGTCTGTCAGCGCTGCATTGTGATACGGGAAGGTACGGTCGTCGCTGACGGCCCATCTAAGGAAATTCTTTCCAACCGCGCCCTGCTTGAAGCAAACAACCTGGAGCTTCCCCTCTCGCTCCAGAGAGACTAATCGGCCTCCCCTTTACTGACGCATATGCTCAGGGCAAATCCTTTCCTTTTGTCGCCATCAGGAAGCCGGCGTGCTTTACGCTTTTTATCGATTTTAAATTCATAAAGAGCTTCTCGATTTCCGTCGCTTTGCCTCTGGTCACAATAATTTCAAAGCAATTGTGATGATCAAGATGAATGTGTTGTGTGGAGAGAATACAGCCGTGATGATCATGCTGGACATCCAAAACCTTGTTGACCAGCTCCCTTGTGTGATGATCATAGACCAGTGTTATGGCGCCGGTTACTTCTTTATTTTCCGTCCATTCTTTTTTGACCAACTCCTGCCGGATTAAATCGCGGACAGCTTCGGAACGGTTTGTATATTTATGCTGTTTGATATGAGAATCAAATTTTTTTAAAAGGTCATCTTCCAGCGACACGCCAAAACGAACCAGATCAGCCACAATATTTCCTCCCTCTGATTTAGTGTGCTCCGAAGATATAATTAATAACTCTCGTTGGTCAAGAATATTATTTTTAACGGTACTGAGTCAGCATTTTTTCCCGATGATGGTGTAAGCTGTAAGCGCCGCCATGAAACTGCCCACCTGTGTTCTATGGATGAGCTCTTCGATCCAGTCGCTGCCCTGGGTGGCGGAAATCATGCCCCCGGCAATGGCTTTTTGCACGGTTTTACGTAAATTGTAAACTTTGTCCGCTGTTTGAAAATCATTTATGACGCACGTACCGGGATAGATTTCTATATCCGACAAACCGGCAGAAATGAAATGCCCGCACAAGTGGCGGCCTATCCAGCTGTTAGTAAAAGAATCGCACCATAAATTCTCTATGATTCGTGTAATTTCAACATTCGAAGAGGTTACCGAAAACGTGCCCCAATCATTATCATATGCCAGAAGCAAACCATCCGGCTCGAGAACGCGGACTAGTTCTGAGATTGCCTTTTGCGGCTGTGGTATATGTTGTAACACCCGATCTATCCGGCACCGTGCAAAGGACTTGTCAGCAAAAGGCAGTGCTTGCACATCCCCTGCCTGAAATTGGACAGGCAGTTGTTTGGCAAGTTCATGCGACCGGGCTTTCTCTATCATTGCAAAGCTTGCGTCAAGACCAGTTACTTTTCCACCCGGCATGATTTGTTTTGCAATCCGAAACGCGTCATCGCCAATACCGCAACCGGCATCAAGAACCTTCATTCCCGGCCTAAGCTGCAACAGGTCATAACTTTTTATCTTATATGCTTTGTAATATTCAAGCGAATCCAGCAAAGTTAAGCAGTCAAAGTACGCATCCATATCGCTTGCGCTATCTACATCAGCGAAACCTGTCGAAAGATATTCGTCGCTCATAAAGCTCCCTTAGCATTTGTTTTATCGCAGGCTGATCTTTGTGAATCGTGAATTACTGTCAGTAGTGGTCAGACAATTTCGTCTTCCCCTTAAAAATCCGGTAAACAAAAATGGTATAACCAATTACTATCGGCATGCCGATTATGGCAATAACGCTCATCAATTTCAGCGTTTGCAAGCCGGTGGAACTGTTAAATATCGTTATGCTTAAAGCTTGATCATTGCTTGCTTTGATCAGATTGGGAAAATGAACCGCGGCAACCGCAAGCCACAGGCCGATAAAAGAAAATGACGATTCCCAAAACGGGGCGGAGTCATTTTCTTTTTTAATAGAGAAAAAAATTCCCGCAAGCCCCAGCAGCGTTAAGAGCATTGCCACATAGAAAAACAAATTGGACGTAAGACCCTGGAAGGTAAAGGCAAGTGTCGCAAAAAATACAATTGCCACGATGATATTGACCCGGACCAAAATGCTAACTGCGCGAAAAGACCGCTTCCGCAGTTCGCCTTCTGTTTTCATCAAGGCGTAAGACGCGCCCTGCAAGACAATAGCGGCAAGACCGGTGATGCCAAACAATAGCGGCACAGGTCTGAGCAGCGTGAAAAAGCTGCCGGTAAATTCCATTTTATTATCCAGCGGCACTCCATAAACAACATTACCCAGAGCTACGCCAAATAAAAGTGCGGCAAGGCCACTGCCGAAAGTAAAGGCTTTCTCCCAGATCAAGGCTCGCCCCTCATCACCTGCGCGAAATTCCATCGAGACAGCCCGAAAAATCAGGGCGAATAAAACAAGCATCATCGCCAGATAAAAGCCGGAAAATGCCGTGGCATAAGCATGGGGAAAGGCCGCAAATAGCGCACCGCCGCCGGTGATCAGCCAGACTTCATTGCCATCCCAGACAGGGCCGATAGAATTGATCAGTATATCTTTTTCCTCTTTGGTCTTACCGATAAAAGGAAGAAGCACTGCCACCCCCAGATCAAATCCATCCAAAAGAGAGTAGCCGACAAAAAGTATCAAAATTAAAACGAACCAGAGCATTTGATAGTTCTGTATAGTATCCATTTAGTATTCCTCCACATTGTTATTAATTAGACTGCCGGACCTTTTTTAACAATTTTCACAAATAGCATGACAAACATTATCGCCAGGAGCAGATAAAGCAGGGAAAACATAATAAGACTGAATACTATCTCACCTGATGTTACGACAACTGACGCGGCATTGGCGGTTTTCATCAGTTTATAGATTATCCATGGTTGCCTGCCTACTTCTGCTGCTATCCATCCTGTCTCATTAGCAATATGCGGTAGCGGAATCAGAAAAGGCAGGACAAAAAGATATAATTTATTCTCATAGATTTTTTTAGTCCAAAGCAGATAGGCGCCGAGTAATCCAATGGCAATGGCAAGTATGCCTATCCCCACCATTATATGGTAGGCTTGAAACACAAAGTTAACAGGCGGCCAATTTTCTTTGGGGAAATCTTTCAATCCTTTTATTTCCGAGTTCCAGTCAAAGTTGTATAAAAAGCTTAGTCCCTTGGGAACGTAAATTCCATAGGTCTTTTCGTTTTGTTCATCAACAAACCCAACGATATAAAGCGGTACGCCTTTGGCAGTGTTAAAATGGCCCTCCAGAGCGGCTGCTTTTTCCGGCTGCATATTGAGAACTTCAACCGCATGAATATGACCTGTTGCCAGTTGCAGAAGTGGCGTGATAGCAAAAAGAATGATGCCGATTTTCAGCAGTGTTTTAGCCGTCTGGCCATGCAAGCCTTTTCTTACATAGTATCCGGCAATTCCCGCGACCATAATGGCGCAGGTCATCCACGAAGCCAATACCGTATGGCAAAACCTGATGATCGTTGATGGATTAAAAACAGCATCGGCAAAACTGGTCAGAACTATTTTGCCCGTCTCATTTATCGCATATCCCGCGGGAGTCTGCATCCAGGAATTGGCAACTATTATCCAGAAAGCGGAAAGATGACCTCCTAAAAATACCATCAGCGCCGCTACCCAGTACACCTTAGCGGATACCTTGTTTCTGCCGAAAATAAGCACGCCGATGAACACCGATTCCAGAAAAAAAGCGATCACGCCTTCGGCTGCTAGTATTGGCCCGAAGATGTCTCCTACCGCCCGTGAATATCCCGACCAGTTAGTACCGAAAGAAAATTCCATGGTGATGCCGGTTGCCGCTCCTACTACAAAAATCAGCCCGAGCAGTTTGGCCAGAAAATCCGTTATCTTTTTATAAATTTCATCTTTTTTAACAATATACAAAGTTTCGGATATGAGGATAACCAGGGCAGTACCCAATGTCATGGCCGGAAAGAGAAAGTGGAAACCTATAGTAAAGGCGAACTGGATACGGGCAAGGAGTAACGCGCTCATAAACACCTCCATGTTTTTGATGATTCACATTAGCGGATTGAAGGTAAAATTTCAACACCTTATTTTTTAGCTGTCATTTAATCATCAAATATATTACCATACTGACAAAATTTAAGGAGGTTACTATGAAAAGAACATCAGCAGTTTCTACATGTATTTTGGGCGCGTTGTTATTTGTTTTAATGGGCTTCTGTTTTTATCCACAAGCGTCTTATGCCGACGCTCCGCAGGATGTAAAACTCAGCTATGATTTAGGCACGCAAACGCTAGCGGTGACTATCACACACAAAGCATCGTTTCCTGGCATGCATCACATTAAATCTGTGGAGATCAAGAAAAACTCAGCCGTAATCAGCACAACTAATTACGACACACAACCTGCTGAATCACCCTTTACCTACACCTATAAAGTAGCTGCGGGGGGAGGTGATAAACTGGAAGTCAACGCAACATGTAATCTATCCGGCAGCAAAACCGGAGCTCTTACAGTAACACG
>SESG01021537.1_pt1 | contig 25994 bp, 23 predicted proteins | sample 3171421 | NCBI WGS metagenome assembly SESG01 (sample SAMN10866946, study PRJNA518727) | freshwater metagenome | biome: subpolar coniferous forest; feature: holomictic lake; material: water; isolation source: holomictic Lake 227, 6 m and 8 m depth | place: Canada: near Kenora, Ontario | collected...
CTCAAGCCGGAATTCCCGTTTACATCAATTCAAAACACACGATCACCCACAATAATATTATGATCACTGAACGGAATACACGATCACCGGGAGTTTCAATTTCAGCAAAGCGCCGAGGAAGCTTTACTGATCCTAAAATGCAATAAAACACGGCGTACAGATATATTCAGAATTTTGAAGCGCATAAGGGACATTCGGAGGGGTATGCAGGAAAATAATTTGAATAAAAACGGGTGCCAAACTTTTTATCTTTGCGATACTTTTTTGACTGGCAAAATTATACGACAGGTTAAAACGCTGGATAAATGCTGGATAAAATCTGTCACAATAAAAAAGGGGTTACAGCTTTTCGCTGTAACCCCTTGATTTTTCAAGTGCCGAGGGACGGAATCGAACCGCCCACACGGGGATTTTCAGTCTATTTTAGGCCATTTCCTAACATTTCCTGAAGTTTCCTTAGCCAACAATAAATTATTGACATTACAAGTGATACGGTGTTATATCCCATCCTAAACTATCCGTTAGAATCCTTATACATCGGATGAAAAGTGGGGACAGAGTGGGGACAGAATTACACACGGGGATATTTTGAAGAGCATCCAAATGAAATGGCAAAATTCGGAATATGGTAGTGTTCGATTCCGCGAACATAAACAAAGACGTCACGGCATTGGCAAAGATAAATATTTCGTAATCCGACACCAGTTCAATGGCAGGCGATATGACGAACCGTTAGGATGGGCCTCTGAGGGCATGAGTGCTAAAAAAGCATTCCTGATACTGGCCGAACTGAAACAAAATCAGGCAACAAGTACACCACCATTTACACTAAAAGAAAAGCTGTCGATCGAACATGCGCGGCGTGATTCTAAAGAACGAGAAAAGATTCAGATCGAAGCCGCAAACATCACATTTAAATCCTTTTTTGAAAATGAATACCTGCCCATCCAGAAAACGCATAAGGGACGGGACACATGGATTAAAGAAGAGCAACACGGAACCAATTGGATTTTCCCTGTTGTCGGGAACATTCCGTTAAAAGACATTTCAAGTTTTCATATCGAGCGCATCAAGAAAAATCTGCTTGACGCTGGCAGATCACCGCGAACGATTCAATATTGTTTCGCTACGATCCGGCAAACATGGAACCATGCACGCCGTGCCGGTGTCGTGTCTGGCGACAGTCCAACTATGAATGTGAAAATCCCTAAATTTGATAATATACGGCAGAGATATCTAACGCCAACTGAGTGTGATAATCTGCTTGACGAATTGCAAAAGCGTTCGGCAACAACACATCAAATGGCGGTGATTTCATTAGACACAGGTATGAGATTTTCAGAAATAGCTGGATTACAGTGGCAGAATATTGATATTATTCGTGAATCCATATCTGTGATGGATACTAAATCTGGTAAAAATCGCACTGTTTATATGACGGGTAGAGTTAAGTCTGTGTTTTATGATATATCAAAATCCGGGCCTGATGCGCTGGTATTTCCTGGTCGAAATGGGAATAAGATCAAGCATATAAGCAAAACATTTGATGATGTTGTAGCTAATCTTGGACTGAATACCGGCATTGATGATAACAGGCTTAAATGCATATTTCATTCTTTAAGACACACACACGCCAGCCGATTACTCGAATCTGGAGCTGATATATACCGGGTGAAGGAGCTATTGGGACATGCAAATGTTACCACCACCGAACGATATAGCCATGTCACCGCAGACCGATTGAGATCGGCCATAAAAGATATGGAGAAGATGAATAACCTCTCAAAAACCATCCCCAACCTAAAAAGTGCTTGATATTACACACCATCCTTAATTTTCACAATATTTAAAAAAATATCTTGACATTTAAGGGATTCACGTTTATTTTAAAAACAGAAGTGCCAGAGCGTGCTTCTATTTTTTTTCTTGAGTGTTGCCATAGGGCAGCGTTCCGATTTTTTTATCATCGGGATAGCTGCCCTTTTTTTGTGCAGCGTCGCCGGAAAGAGAGTAGAAAATGAGATACGCACTAAAAGAAGTAGAAGAATCCGATGTAAAGCTGGCTGAGATATATGCAGTCATTGATTCTATGGCAACAAGCTGGCCATCCACAGTAGTACCTCGCAGATCCATCCCGAAGTTCACCGGCTATCTGTACAGTATTAAATTCATGGCAAATCGGGACTCTCAAAAAACAGGGCCGGAAGGTGCCTTCACAATTGGCGGTCAAAAATGCTACCCTATTCTTTCGCTTACATCATGGCTAAAGAGTCTCGCCTCAGTGTCCTGGTCTAAACGCAAGAGTATCGCATGAACACCGGCGAATTCCGACTGCTAACAGTTGAATTCAAGCCAGGCCAATTTGTCAAAAAACCAAAGTGGCACACAATCCCCCTGTCTGGTTTGATCCCATTCTGCGCTCAGATCAAACCGAAACGCTTTGATGCAGGGGTTGAAGCGATATGGTTGAAGCCTACCTGGACGGACTCGACAGGCAAACCCTATCCGTGGTTGATTCTGGACATTGAAGCACCCGGCAAAGACCATCATTCAAATATTGCAGCTAATCTCGAATCAGGACGCGAATTCTTGCGGATAATCTGCGAATACGGACTTGAAATTGGTCTGATTATTTTTTTGAGTGGTAAAGGATTAAGATTCTGCTGGCCATATCTTGTATCGGCAGAGCTACAGAAGGCATTCAATGCGTGGATAAGCAGTCCTGACTATCCAATGATTGACGCTTCACCGCATACAAAAAAAGCATTTTACCGGATGTTCGCCAATCGTAATCACACGAACCAGGGTGCTATTCTTGATCGGCACATACACCGGCTGGAAGATGTGAATGATCTTTGGCTTATGAACGAAAACGACTACCTTGCTCTCGTATCCAACACAATTGACTTAAAAACCTCGCTACAATGGTTAAACGAAATCCTACCAACCTGCTTTACCCCTGAGCCGTGGACGGCATTCTTGCAAAAGTTTAAGACACGCGCTGCGCTTGCAGATACCATCTATAAGCCGATATTCCCACTTCAAAAATCCCGCAAACCCATTGCGTTTCTTGCGGAGCAGGCCGGACTTGAGTTTAGGAGTTTGCAGATTTCAGGAGGGGAAATTCTACAGCTAAAAACCTGTTTAATATGCGGTAGATCGGATGGGAGACCGTGGATTACCCAAGCAGGCCGATTAAAATGTCATCATCAGAATTCATGTAAAGCTGGACAAGTCAACGAGATGGGAAACATTATTGGACTTCCTGCCAGTGAGTGGTTGCCTGGTAACTTATCAGATGATTTTAACGCTGATGAAACACTAATAGATGATAGTGAAAGAATCACTATTCAGGCGGCGCGAGATCAGCTACAAGCGGCTTTTCATGTGAAGGAAGACACTTATATAACGCTTAGTCCGGGAGCTGGCAAAACGCATACAGTCCTTCTTGAAGTGCTTGGCGATGAATTAGGCAAAGTCGCCATTGCCACACCGGAGCATAAGTTGAATGCTGAATTGTTCGAACTGGCAAAATCGAAGGCAAAGAACCCTGACCAGATATACATGCTTCAAGGCCGCAATAACGATAATTGCACTCGGTTCGATAAGGTTCAGACTGCCAGTAAGGCCGGTTATCCCCCCGGGATACTCGTTTGCTCACGGTGTACGTTCAAAAGAGATAAATCGTGTGAGTATATCAACCAATTCAACAGTTTGAAGAAATCCGATGGATTGTGGCTGATGACCCATGCGATGTCTCTCGAATTGGATTTAAGAAAATTCAAACTGCTGATTGTAGATGAATCACCACTGAAAACCTTTCTGCAGAAGCTCTCAAGCAATCTGGGAGCGATGGAGCGCATTCAGTCTAAATTATCCCCCGAAGGCCGTACCATTATGAATAAGCTAATGGCAGTTATACCGGCGCAACTGGCGGCGATAGAAACGGCAAAGGCTTCTAAGTATGATTTGTCAAGAATTTACACGGCAGGCGCACCGCCTGAATCGCCATGGAGCAAACAGCCTGGGTTGTTCGATATTTCTGGTATCTCACCTGATGAAGTGGATCATTTTGATCGTGAGTTATCTTTTTTTTATCAGTTACCGGAAGAAAAATATCCACAATATCTAAAGCGACTCTATTATCAAGAACACATTGACCTTACGGCGCTGAACTGGTTACAGGGAGCTGTAAGTGCCGATCCTGGTTACTACGTCCGATTCAGGAAAGACCGGATACACCCGGCTAAATTCATATCATTCAAAAAACGATTGCCACAATATGCAGGACGGATAATTGCTCTGGATGCTACCGGCAACCTGGTAGAAATAGAAAGCCTGTTTGAACGTAAGTTCACGCACATTCAAGGCAAGGTAGAGATGCCGGGACTACGCACGGCGCACATTAAACAAGCATCAGGCAAAAAGCTAATGAGCCGAAAAAGTGATAAGCAGATCGCTGACATGCTCAAGTCCGGACTTGATTTCCTACAACCTACAGATAAAAAAATCCTGATTGTCACGCACATGGTAGCTGAAGAAACCGTGAAGAGACTGGCTGCGGATGTGTTGCCAGATCGTGAAATAGCAACCTGCCATTTCTGGGGAGGAAGCCGTGGTGTCAATCAGTTTGGCGACTGTACCGCCGTGATTGCAATGGGGACACCATTTCCGAACATTGGTGGACTTTTTGATCACGCCATGAGCCTCATTACTGAACCTTCTGACCGGATTAAGTGGATCGTGAACACCGGAACGGCTGAACTCATCCAGGCGCTTCATCGTGTTAGGCCAGTCAAAGGCGGCAGAACAGTTATAGTTGTCGGCAAAGATTTTCCTGCTACTGAATTCGGTTTACCTCAATTTAAAGTGAACAGACAACGCGGAAACAAAGTTGCTGAACCTGCTATCAGTGAAATACTCAACAGATTGGAGCCTTTTGTCGATGCTTTCAAAATCACAACCAGAGCAACATCCTGGATGCTTGGTGTCTGTTTATCGTCGGATTTGGATAAAATGAGGCAAGTACATGAAATGATAAAGAATAACATCGAAAACGGAAATCTTGAATATGAAAAAAAATATTCTGAATACGAAAAAAGCCGCATTAGTAACTTTATGACGGGAAAGGATAGCAAACCTGCGGATTTTACCTATTATAATACCTTAGTAAGTAAAATCCCCAGCTCAGCTATCCTTTCGTATCCCAAACTGATTTTGAATAATCACGTCACTTGGGACTCTGTACTGAGACTTCTTGCTGAGAGGTTTCAATTGCCAGAAAACTTTTCTCTATCGGACGGACGCAAAGTAACAGGCATTGGTTATCTGTCCGATGTCCAGGCTTTCTACGAATCACTTAACGCAAATTTCAATCCTGCACAGTGGACAGGCACACAATATAAGGAAGAAAATAATGCTTAAATCAAACGACACTTGTAGTTTATGCCAGAAACCGGCGACAACAGCCGTACCAGTCCAGGCCGCCTTCATGGGACGGCAGCTTCAAGTTTTTGCGGCGCTCTGCCAGGCGTGCGAACGGCGCTCTGATCGTGATGAAGTCCTGAAAGCATACTCGAAACGGATTTTTGGAAATTCTACAATTCAATGAGAGGGGGGGTGAATCATGAAATCAAAAATAGAGGGTTGTTACCAGATCGGCAAAACCGCGCTCGTTGATGTCCAAAACCTGGATCGCCAATGGTGCAAAATCATCCAATATCCGATCTGCGACTGCGACCGAGAGAGATTTTTTCTGCTGCGGAAAAGGCCGATAGAGAAGCTATTACCATATCTTCAGCGTGATTATATTAACACGATTTTTAAACTATTGCTTGAGTGTCCAGAGGTTCATCACCATGGCTGGAGTTGTTCTCAGCCGTGTTGGTTTCGCCAAAATCATCCGGAAATAATGCAGAAAGTTTATGCAAAACTGGCAGAAGAGAAGGCGTATAAAATCCGCAGAGGCTACTATCGGGAGCGAGTTTCAGCAATCTAAGGGGGGTACAAAATATGGCCGCTTGTCCTAACAATCTTGAAGAATTGCAAGAACTTGAAAAATTAATACCGCTTTGCAGACTCAGCTTGTACAATCAGGCAAAGTCCAGAATACAAGCTGGTGTTGCGAAGTCTGTCAGCGAAGCATCAAGACAGTTGGCGGAGGAAACAGGGAAGAGTGTTAATACTATAAGATCAGCTATCAATAGAGCAATTGGAACTGATGCAGTGCATCAGTTGTCAGAGTTATCCGGCACCGACAAACACCGACCGATAGACCGTATTGCGCTGGGAGAAAAAGAAATCCTCGAAATTGCGCATGAAATCCAGGCAGAAAAGCGAGAAATTAAGCAAGAGCTTATTAATCAGCGAAAAGAGGCAATCGAAACCACACTAAAATCTGAAATTAGAAACATTCCAAAAGTACAATGCACAAATGCAATTGATTTTCTATCCGACATTAAAGACAATAGCATTGATTTATTAATCACAGATCCTCCGTACTCCACAGACGTTGATGATATTTTAGCGTTTGCTCAGTCATGGCTTCCGGCAGCATTGAATAAAGTCAAGGATACTGGGTTCGCCTTTGTATTTATTGGCGCATATCCAGAGGAAGTTAAGGCATATCTGAATATCGAAACCCCTACTCAAATGCTCGTTTGGGAGTATAAAAACACTCTCGGCCAGAACCCAAAAGAACGGTATAAACTCAATTACCAGGCAATTCTATTCTATCGCATGAAGAATTCTGGAGACCTGAATATTGATTTAACATCTGAACAGTGGGCCGTACAAAGCATTAACGCACCAGATGGCAGGCTTGGGGATCGGTATCATGAATGGCAAAAACCAATTGAATTAGCGGAGCGGCTCATAAGACACACGACAAATGAGGGTGCATCTGTCATTGATCCGTTTTGTTGTACCGGCACGTTTCTTCTGGCTGCTGCAAAACTCAATCGAAACGCTAATGGTTGCGATATATCGAAAGAAAATCTTGAGATAGCAGTTAAAAGAGGATGTGTTTATGCCGGATAATTTTGATCGCACACGGTTCTTGTCGCTGGTGCTAAAAGCAGGGCCAGAACATTTTCAAAGATGCCAGGCGTAATTAGAGAGGATACCCTTATGAATTCATTTAATCATTTTTGGTTTTGGAAATCCAAACTACCATCTCGTAAAGGAACTCATTGCAGAGTTTTAGCCAGAGGCCGTAAGAACTCGATCCTGGTAGAGTTTGAATCAGACGGATATAGGGTTATTACGAGCAGAAACGCTGTCAGAAGAAAACTAATGCCGGAAGCTAAACCACAGCAGAAACCGCAGCAGAGGCAGCTTGTCTGAATATAAATAAGAGTAATATCCCCCCTAAACGTGGTGATTCACAGCGACTACCGGCGAGCAGGGGGTATAATTCATCATGGTAAAGGATAAAATATATGCTGATGAATCAGGCGCAACAATACTTTAAAGATATGCACGACAGGTTAGCCGGTGATAATGTGAAAAGTTTAAGCAAGGTTCAACTTTTGGAAGATGAAAATATTATTCTGAAACTTGACGAATATACCAGGAGTAAACGGGCTAAATGGTCGTGGACAGAAGACCAGGTGGCGAAGGGTGACGATATCATGAAGGCTATGAATAATATCAAAGATTTTTGGCCATTGGGTATCCGTCAGATATATTATCAAATAATTTCATCCAGAGATATCAACAAGTTTCACTGGCACACACACGGCAATCCTGAAAATCCAAGGATTGCCAATATCTGCGGAACAATCGGAAAAGTATTAAAGCATTTACGAATTGATGGTATGGTTCCTTGGGAATCAATACAGGACAACACAAGAACGCTAACCGCAAAGGCTGGCTATTCATCAGCAAAACAATTCATACAACAACAGATCAATCACATGTTCAGATACTATAGCCGGTGTGTTGCACAAGATCAGCAATACCACATTGAGATATGGATTGAAAAAGAAGGATTATTGAACATCGTGGAACCCATAGCTGATCGGTATTGTCGCCGTGTGTTAGCATGTAAAGGTTATGATTCTATTACATTTCAGGCGGATTTTTACGAGCGCACAACAGAAGCACTTGGATTGGGATTGAAACCTGTCATTTTATATTTTGGCGATTGGGACCCGTCGGGCTGTAATATGATCTACGCTGCTATGCAGACACTCCAGGATGAACTTGACCTTGACTTATCCCAGGTAATTGTTGATCGCTGCGGTATAAATCCAGCACACTTTTCATCATTACCAGAAAACCCAGACCCGGTTCCTATCAAAAAAACAGATACAAGAGCTGGCAGGTTCATGGCTGCTTACGGCTCCACCTGCTACGAATTAGATGCTTTTCATCCCCTGGCGCTTCAGGAATTGGTTGATAAAAGTATTCAGAGATATACAAACATGAATAATATTGCCTGTAATCTGAATATAGAAAAGTCAGAGCAAGCACAGATAGCAGAACTGCGTCAAGATGCTGCGTCGTATCTGTCAGCGAGGTTTGACAGCCTAACTGAATCGGCGATGGCGTTGTAAGTCAACAACAGAACCAATTGACAAGCCGGTTGAATAGTCAATTGCAGACAATAGCAAATTGAAATAGAAAAAGGAGGATTTAAAAAATGCTCAAACTTGTTTACGACTCGAATCAAGTGTTCGTATTTTCGTCTGAGGCCATTGCCAGTATCCTTGGGAAAGACCATCAGGACATCAAAGATGAAATCCGAAACATCCACATGACTGACTTTGCCAAAGCATACGCAATAGCAGAAGATGGGAATTCTTTCATTCATGATTACTGGATAGGCAATTTCAACCAGGTGGAAGATGGAACAATCATGATGACTGAGAACGGTTTATGGTTTTTTCTTTGGTCGATGGAAGGTATGCCTTCTCCGGCAGTGCTTGCGAGAATCGTCAATTATCTTAACGCTCAAAAGTCGCAAGTTTATTATCAAAGCATAGATGGTATCCAAAACCAACTTATGAAAGCTGGTGAGTTACTTCAAGATGCCATTTTTAAGATGAGCGTATTGCAGAAACCCAGTAATCTAATCGGTAAGGATACGATGCCTGAAACAATATCGGCAGTAAAGCGGATGATGAATGTTGCATAACTAATCTCCGGTTGCCATAGGCGCAATGTGCCAATATGAGCAGCCGGAATCAACTAAGAATGATTAAATGAGTTGACAAAAACCAATTAAAAATGTGAGACAGTGAGACACTTTTGAGACACTTGAGACACATTTTAGGCCACAAGGAGGATATAAAATGGCAAAAGACATAAAACCTGTTGGGGAATCTGTTGATACAGATGCAAAACCACCTATCAAGGGCAGGTTTGTGAAAGGCGTTTCTGGCAATCCTGCCGGAAGAAAAGCCGGGAGTCGCCACAAATGCACTTTGGCGGCACTTGCTATGCTCGATGGTGAATCCGAAAGACTAACCAGGGTCGCAATCGACCTGGCGCTCGGAGGTGATTTGATTGCTCTGAAAATGTGCTTAGATCGCTTAATCCCCATAAGGAAAGATCATCCGATTGGCGTTGCGCTCCCCAAGATTGCGACTCTCCAGGACTTACCGGGGTTCACGTCCTCGCTTTTGGGGGCTGTTTCAGATGGGTTGATTGGTTGTTCAGAAGCAGAAAAACTGAGCAAAATCGCCAGCATACATAAAGAGGTAATGGTGGCAGTGGGCTTTGAGCAGAGAATTATCGACTTGGAGTTAGCCGCAAATATCAGGAGGAACCCCAAATGACACCCGCACAGATTGACTCTCGATTAACCATGTTGGAGACGCGGATTGCGCCGGAGGAAGCGCCGACGATATTTGTGAAATTCTTGTCCTCTCTTAATGTGCCTGTAGATGGTTGGTATTGCGAAGGCGCAACATTCTGGAGATTACCCGGAGAAAGTGATGATTGTTTGTTCGAGCGAGTTAAGACATCAATTGTGCCGATGCCGGGTGTGGTTGTGAAACTTCGACAGATGCAGAGAGGCGACCATTAAACAGGCCGAGCCAGAACCGTATCGCAACCCTGATTGCGCGCTGTATTCTGACTGCCTGCGCATAGCGGCGCATCTTGGGATAGAGCTAACCTGCATTGGATGTCACCGGGAACTCGACCAGAGTGATCAGATCAGCATGGATAATCTGAGTTCGATGGATGTTGAGGCTTGCTGGCAATTGTTGCATCATATTTTCATTGGAAAAGGAGAATGATTTTGAATAATTTAAAAGTGATGATAGACGAAAAAGACGCATTATTGAAGAAGCTGAATACATTGATGACCGAGTTTGAAGTCGTCAACAGCACCATTTCAACTCTTGAGCAGGCGCTTGATAACGCTGTCTTTTCAGGGATAAATCCCGATGTTGCTCTTTCTGAGTTGACTACCGCGACACTTCAATTTAAATCTTTATCAAGGGTTATTCGCAATATTCAGGAGAACATGATTCCTGCCGCAGATCGGCGGATTGAGCTTGAGGAAGAAGCGGCGCGAGCGGATATACTGGTGATGCGCCAGACGTTATATGATAAGGCAAAAATTGACATATTAAAGAAGGTTGGGGATATCCTGAAAATCATTCTGAGTTTTGATGCTGAATGCCAAAAAGTTGAATCAGAAGCCGGACTTTCTGCAGGAATGAACCAGCCAATTTTTTATATCCCAGAGAATGGCCGGTTACAATTCACCGATTAAATATCAACTGGATACTTATTACCCACTTTTGGCGCAAACACCCTAAATCAAGGCATGTAACCATAAGGGGTAAGTCATTTGCGCCTCGCCTTGAGCCTCTCGCTTCGTTCAGGCTGTAAATGCAGCGTTTCTGTGCTTTACGATATGGATATGATAGGACTGGTTAAAAACAACCAGTCATCAGGATTAATCAAAGCAGTTTTGCTTTGATTGAGAGGTCTCGTTAAAAATAACGCCACCTCTGCCTGGTGCTGAAAAATATTCGTTAATCTGCGTAATTTTACGCGCATTAACTATTAATGAAGAAAATCAGTCTGTTAGTCTCCTTATTTTTAAGGACACCTGTTTTACAGTCTGTTTTTGCCGTGAAATAATCTACACAGGGTATCATCCACAATGCTTTATGGATGAACCATGAAGAAAATCACATAGTTGGTCTAAGCAGTTTTGCTTCGACCTCTCACTCTGTTAATCCCCTCAATTTTGAGGACATTAAATACTATCAAGAAAATCAGGTGATTAGAGTCGTTATTTTTAACGAGTCCTCATATATCGTTAATCCCCTTATTTTTAAGGACATTAAATAATTATAAATAAAATCAATATGTTAGTCGGCTTGTTTTTAAGCCGATTAAATATTTGTGTAAAATCAATTAGTTAATCGGGTTACTTTTAACCGCACTGAATGTTTCTGTAAAATCAATATGTTGGACTGAGCAGTTCTGCGCAGTCCTCTTTTTTGGGGTTTTGGCGTACTTCGTCTTCCTGGCTTTGCCGTCTTTGCCGATGGTTTTGATTGGTTCAACTTGCAAATTCTTGCAAGTTGTTTCATCAAGTGCAGCCAGGTCATACCGGTTATCATGGTTGATCAGTGAGTTCCTTAATTCTATACAAGTTATACCAAACGGCACCGATGCCGAAATGTATAACCCGTCGGAAAATCCAGAACTCACTCAAGATGGTTATTGAGTTTACGGAATCACTACAAGTTGGCGAAAACGGCATAGGTGCCGAAAATGCCGACTCGTCGGAAAATCCCGAACTCACAAATGGAGCAGAACGGGAGAATGTTGTAAAAGACTCAGTAAGTGAAATTTGTCGGAAAATGGCAGGCTTGCCGGAATCCGACAAACCCGCCGCAAGCCATCTGACCATTTCAGAAAAAAGTCAAACATCGACATTTTCCTAAATTTCGCCGATTTTGCAAAAAGAGTTTTTGGAAACTTTAGTTGTTAAACCCTCCGCAAAACCCATTTTTACCAACCTGATCAGGCATGAATTTCAGCGATCAATCGAATCTGAATGTTAACTTCTATACAATAGTTAACATTCGCCAAAATGAATCAAAAGTAATTATATCATATAGTTAAGCCTGTTTTTCACGATATTGGTTTTTTCAAGATATTTTTTAACGTTAAGTTTTAGTCATGAGAGCAGTAAAAGATAACATTCGAGACGTGTCATAATAAATCACAAGAAATAACAAAATAACAGTTGATTTATGAAAATGGGCTTGTTAATCAAAGGAACTTAATGGAAAGCTGCCGGCGCTCTGGGGAACGATCTTTTTTGAATCAAACAGCAGACCTGAATAGAAAAGATTGAGACTGCATTCACCATGACGCTTGTGCCTATTCCATGAGTCCATGGTGATCTATTTTTGGTTATCATCTCGAATCCCGAACCAGCCCGACGAAAAACCGCAATATCACACGCAACTCATTCTATTCCGCCACAGAATTGGAAAAACATGGTAGAGGACATCAAAAAGACGCTCTGGGCAACCGCCGACAAACTGCGTGCCAACATGGACGCTGCCGAATATAAGCATATCGTGCTTGGACTCATTTTCGTTAAATACATCTCAGACACCTTTCAAACACGGCGGGATGAGATGACGCGGCGTTTTACCGATGAAAGCGATGAATACTTTTTGCTTGACGCCGATGCTGCTTTATTGGCCGAGGAACTGGAAGACCGCGACTATTATAAAGAAGTGAATGTCTTCTGGGTGCCTGAAGCCGCGCGATGGGAAAGTCTGCGGGCGCAAGCCAAGCAGGCAGATATCGGCAAGCGCATTGATGAAGCCCTGGTACTGATCGAGACTGAAAATCCCAAACTCAAAGGCATCCTCGACAAACGCTATGCCCGCGTCCAACTCCCTGATGGCAAGCTGGGCGAACTGGTGGATATGGTCTCCACCATTGGTTTTGGAGTTGCCGGACAGAACTCCCGCGACCTGCTTGGTCAAGTGTATGAATATTTTCTTGGGCAGTTTGCCAGTGCTGAGGGCAAACGCGGTGGTCAGTTCTACACCCCCGCCAGTATCGTCAGAACCCTGGTCTCCATACTGGCCCCCCATCATGGCAAAGTCTATGATCCGTGCTGCGGTTCCGGAGGAATGTTTGTGCAATCGGAAAAATTCATCAAGGCGCATGGTGGTAAGATTGGCGATGTTTCTATTTATGGTCAGGAATCCAATCCCACCACTTGGCGGCTGGCAGCGATGAACCTTGCCATTCGTGGAATAGACTTCAACCTTGGTAAAGAACCAGCCGACACCTTTGTCCGTAACCAGCATCCTGATTTACGCGCCGATTTTGTGCTGGCCAATCCGCCTTTCAATATCTCCGACTGGTGGCACGGCAGTTTGGAAGGCGATCCTCGCTGGCTGTATGGTACACCGCCGCAAGGCAACGCCAACTACGCATGGCTGCAACACATGCTGTATCACCTCAAATCTACTGGCAGGGCCGGTATCGTTCTTGCCAATGGCTCCATGTCTTCCAGCCAGAACTCTGAGGGGGATATCCGCAGGGGCATGGTCGAGGCCGATAAAGTGGAAGTCATGGTGGCAATGCCTGGTCAACTGTTCTTCAATACCCAGATTCCCGCCTGCTTGTGGTTTCTCGTCAAGCAAAAGAGCAAGCGCCAGGGAGAGGTACTGTTCATTGATGCTCGAAAGCTCGGCACGATGATCAGCAGGGTACAGATTGAGTTTACCGATGCTGATATTCAGAGAATTGCCAATACGGTTAATTCATGGCGAGAGATTGGCAATGGTTATGTTGATGTACCGGGTTTTTGTCGAAGTGTCACTTTGTCTGAGATTGCGGAACATGGTCATGTCCTTACGCCTGGTCGTTATGTCGGCGCGGAAGCGATTGAGGATGACGATGAAGCTTTTGCTGAGAAAATGCTGAAACTCACAGAGACGCTGGGAGAACAAATGGCCAAGGGTGCGGAACTGGATGGGCTGATCCGGAAGAAGCTGGGAGGGCTGGGGTATGAGTTCTGATTGGGATTGTCACAAACTATCGGATGTAATTGTTCTTATTAGTGGAGGAACACCAAAAACGAGTATCCCTGAATACTGGGGTGGCAGCATACCCTGGCTTTCAGTCGCGGATTTCAATACTGGATACCGATGGGTTCGTTTCGCAGGTAAAACCATAACAGACCGTGGGGTTTCAGAGAGTGCTACTGTTGTCCTTAAAAAAAGGGACATAATTATATCCGCGCGGGGTACGGTAGGTGCTTTGGCACAACTCGCTAAGCCAATGGCGTTCAATCAATCGTGTTACGGCATAAGGGGCAAACAAGGAATAACCGATACTGATTTTGTGTATTATGCTCTACGGCAAGCAGTTACTGGAATGAAACAACTTGCTCATGGTGGTGTTTTCGACACAATAACCCGAGATACTTTTAAAATTATTGATGTCAGAATCCCCCCTCTCCACGAACAACGTGCTATCGCCCACCTCCTCGGTTCTCTTGACGACCGCATCGCCCTTCTACGCGACACCAACACCACCCTCGAAGCCATCGCACAAGCCATGTTCAAATCTTGGTTCGTGGACTTCGATCCCGTTCATGCCAAACAGGAAGGCCGTGATCCGGAAGGTATGGACGCTGATACTGCCGCGCTCTTCCCTGACAGCTTCGAGGAATCGGAACTGGGGTTGGTGCCAAAGGGGTGGAATTTCAGCGCGGTTTACGACTTGGCACAATACATTAATGGTGCAGCCTATCGAGCGTTTGAGCCAAACTCAGAGGGACGAGGATTACCTATTATTAAAATTGCCGAGTTAAAAGCTGGAGTAACCTCACAGACTGGGTTTTCTGATATAAAAATGCCATTGAAATATAAGATCAACACCCGAGATATATTGTTTTCATGGTCGGGCAACCCGGATACATCGCTTGACACTTTCGTTTGGCCCTATGGGGAGGCATGGCTTAATCAACATATTTTCCGTGTTGTTCCAAGTACCGACGAAAAGCGATCCTTTGTTCTTCTTACGCTCAAATATTTGAAACCAGTGTTTGCAGAAATAGCGAGAAATAAACAAACCACAGGGTTAGGGCATGTCACAGTTTCTGATTTGAAAAGGCTCCGAGTTGTTCACCCTCAAAATTTGTTGCTCCAACGGTGGAATGAATTAGTTGATCCACTGGTTGAAAGGGCTTTCATCGTCGCGCAACAAGCCCAAACCCTCGCCACCATCCGTGATACCTTGCTCCCCCGCCTGATTTCCGGCCAATTGCGCCTGCCGAATGCTGAAGAAATAATCGAGGAAGCCACCGCATGACATACACCATCACCCCACTAATACTGCCGCAGGAAGCAGATATTCTTTTGTTCCCACAATGGAGTATGGTACCGAGAATATAAAACCTTGGAGAAAATCAGCAATGATGACAGAAGACCAACTCGAACAAGAAACCTTATCTTGGCTGGCAGATACCGGTTACACCTGCCGCTACGGCCTGGACATTGCGCCAGATGGACTCGCACCGGAACGCAGCAATTACACGCAAGTGCTTTTGGTTGGCCGACTGCGTGAGGCAATCAGCCGGTTAAATCCTTTGATACCTCTTGTGGCTCGGGAGGATGCCTTGCAACAGGTATTAAATCTGGATACGCCGGTGTTGCTTGCTGCCAATCGCACATTTCATCAACTGTTGGTCAATGGAGTGCCGGTTGAGTATCAGAAAAACGGCGAAACACGCGGTGACTTCGTGCGACTGATCAACTTTGGCGAAGTGACATTAAATGACTGGTTGGCGGTAAACCAATTTTCTGTCAAAGGCGCAAAGTACACACGCCGACCGGACATCATCCTTTTTATCAATGGTATGCCGCTGGTGTTTCTGGAATTGAAGAATCCTGCTGAAGAGAAAGCTGACATCTGGAAAGCCTACGACCAGATACAGACTTACAAGGAGCAGATCCCAGACATATTCCAGTATAACGAGGCGCTGGTGATCTCTGATGGAACCGAAGCGCGAATGGGTTCGCTCTCTTCAAATGTAGAACGGTTTATGGCATGGCGCACCATTGACGGGGTTACTCTCGACCCTCTTGGACAGTTCAATGAACTGGAAACCCTTATTCGTGGTATTCTGGCACCGGCTCGCCTTCTGGATTTTCTGCGCTTCTTTGTGCTGTTTGAAGATGACGGCGCCCTGGTCAAAAAGATTGCTGGATATCACCAGTACCATGCGGTTCGTTTTGCCATTGATCAAGTAATTGCTGCATCCCGGCCAGGTGGTAGTCAAAAAGGCGGTGTGGTTTGGCATACCCAGGGATCTGGCAAGAGTATCACCATGACATGTTTTGCCGCAAGGGTTATGCGCGAACCAGTAATGGAGAACCCAACCATCGTGGTCATTACTGATCGCAACGATTTGGACGGTCAACTATTCGGGGTGTTCTCGCTGTCACAAGATTTACTGAGGGAGCAGCCGGTACAAGTCGAAAATCGGCAGGATTTGCGAGCTAAGCTATCAAACCGGCCATCAGGCGGGATCATTTTTTCCACCATCCAGAAGTTCATGCCAGGAGAGGATGAAGATACCTTCCCAGTCCTTTCAGATCGTCCCAACATCGTAGTGATTGCAGATGAAGCCCACCGCACCCAGTACGGTTTTGAAGCCAAATTCAAGGGCGATGCCAAGGGCTACCAGGTAGGCTACGCCCAGCATCTTCGTGATGCACTTCCCAATGCAACCTTTGTGGCTTTTACCGGCACCCCAATAACATCCGAAGACCGCGACACTCGGGCTGTGTTTGGCGATTACATCAGCATCTACGACATGCAGCAGTCCCGTGATGACGGGGCCACTGTGGCGATATATTTTGAATCACGTCTTGCCAAGCTGGGACTGATAAAAGAGATGCTGCCGGACATCGACGCCGAAGTTGACGAATTGGCGGAAGATGAAGAAGATGATCAGCAGGCCAGACTTAAAAGCAGATGGGCGGCGCTGGAAAAGATCGTCGGTACCGAACCGCGTATCATGCAGGTAGCGGCTGATCTGGTGGAACATTTTGAGGATCGTAACCAAGCACAAATTGGCAAGGCGATGATAGTGGCAATGAGCCGCGATATATGCGTTTATCTCTATAATGCTATCATTGCCCTGCGTCCTGACTGGCACAATGAAGACCCGGAAAAAGGTGTTATCAAGGTCGTGATGACGGGTTCTGCCAGTGATAAGCCACTTCTGCGACCGCATATCTATTCCAAACAGGTCAAAAAGCGCCTGGAAAAACGATTCAAAGACCCAGATGATCTCATGCGTCTGGTGATCGTGCGGGACATGTGGCTTACCGGCTTCGATGCCCCTTGCGTGCATACGATGTATGTGGACAAACCGATGAAGGGCCTCAATCTGATGCAAGCCATTGCCCGGGTCAACCGCGTATTTCGAGATAAACAAGGTGGGCTGGTAGTGGATTATATCGGCATTGCCAATAATCTGAAACAGGCGTTAAAAGAATACACCGCAAGCAGTGGCCGTGGCCGTCCGACTGTTGATTCCTATGAAGCATACGCAGTGATGGAAGAAAAGCTCGATATCTTGCGAGCCATGCTGCATGAATTTGATTACAGCGGCTTTCTTACGGGCGGTCATGGTCTCCTGGCCAGAGCTGCCAACCATGTTCTTGGGATAAAGGATGGAAAGAGGCGGTTTGGAGATACCACATTGGAAATGTCAAAGGCTTTTACGCTCTGTTGTACTCTGAATGAAGCCAAAGCCGTGCGCGAAGAGGTGGCCTTCTTTCAAGCCGTAAAGGTACTGTTAACCAAAAGAGAGATCAGCGGTAAGAAACTCGTAGATGAAGCCCGTGAATTGGCGATCCGCCAAATCATCGGCTCGGCGCTGGTATCAAATGAAGTGGTGGATATTTTCGATGCTGTTGGGCTGGATAAACCCAATATTGGCATACTGGATGATGCTTTTTTAAACGATGTGCGCAACCTTCCGGAACGTAATCTGGCGATAGAGCTGCTGGAAAGACTGCTGGAAGGCGAGATTAAGACACGCTTTGCCACAAACGTGGTACAACAAGCCAAATTTTCAGAATTGCTTGCAAACGTAATCCTGAGATACCAAAACCGCGCCATCGAAACCGCGCAGGTGATGGAAGAACTCATTGCACTGGCGAAGAAATTTAGAGAAGCCATCGGCAGGGGTGAAGAGCTTGGTCTCAATCCAGATGAACTGGCCTTTTATGATGCACTGGCCAATAATGAAGAGGCGGTGCGTGAAATGGGCGATGAAATATTGAAGAGAATTGCACACGAATTGGCGGAAAGCTTACGCCGGAACATAAGTGTTGACTGGTCGGTTCGTGACAATGTTCGGGCCAAGCTGAGGCTGATGGTGAAGCGTATTTTGCGAAAATACAAATACCCCCCATCAAGGCAGGAAGATGCCGTGAAGTTGGTACTGGAACAGGCGGAAACACTGAGCGCAGAATGGGCTTAGATAGAGAATTATTACCATAATATCTTACTTTTATATGGCGATCTCAGTTACAACCATTACTGCTCCATGACCTGACCGCAGGTTAAGTCAAGTCTTATTGGTTGACACCTTTGGCAGGGAAAAAACAACTGTTAAATGAATATTTCAATCCAATCAGTCTGCATAATCAGACCAACCGTAGGTAACAAATTCCCAGGCGTTAACAACCTCTGCAATAATATCTCCCACACACCCCACTACTATATTACACGCTTCAACAGAGGGCATGTCATATTTCGGCCATATTGCGGTGTAAAGAGTCCAAAATAAACATGTATCTGAACCAAAGAATTTAGATAACTCATTTCTAACAATTGACCGTAGCTCGGATGTCAAACATTTGAGAGCTTCTGCCTTTATCTTCCATTCCTCATCCCGTTCCTCACCCCATCCCTCACATATCGCTTCGAGTGTATCACATGTATCGCTTTTTCCTAAAATATATCCAAGATATAAATCGCTTATAGCTAAATCATCACAAACTGAACCCGCAGCGAAACAGTTACAACTGTTTCCACTCGCTGCTTCAAAACCATGAAGCCATTCGCACAATGTCGCAGCATAGATGGCAATTTTGTTTGCTTCAAACCAATTATCGGAATTTTCTGAGTAGAACATATTGGTCAGAATCGCCAACCATGTTGAAGCCTTTTTCTCATGCGTATCAGGAAGGTTGGATGCAAATTTATCAGTATTTATTTGCCAGGAATATTCATCACCAGCAAATTCGATACCCGACCACCAAAGGTCAATGTCATAACCTATGCCAGCAGACAAACTGGTAATTGCAGTTGGATGTTTATTTTTAATCCAATGAGAAAGTTCATAACCGATTAATTCTCTCAATTGATCGTAATCTTGCTCATCGTCCCCATCCTCATCATTTGCAATAAAAATACAATTTACATTTGGAAAACCATAAGAGGTGATAGACCGGATGACATCCTCCTGGGGTGTATTACTACAGATTACAAATAAAAATGTATCAATAATTCCATCTATTTTTCTAATAAGCGCACGGTGGGCTGTACGTAGCAATTTAACATCTAATAAAGAGTCTTTATCAATGGGTAGCTTCATATCCCAAAAAACCGTCACGAGAATATTACGAATCAAGTTACCTCCCTATATTTGATATATCCAAAAACCTGCAATCAACTTTTAACAAGGATTATCCGCTGCCATGGGTGGAACCCACATGCGGTAGGTGGTTGGGTTCTGAGAGAAAACCCTGGGCCGCCCGTTTGGTTTGCGCTACATCGCTCACCCTGCCAGGCTCAACACCATACTGATGTGCAAAGAGATCACTGGCCTTTGCCAGGCATACAGAAAGGTATTGTCTTCATATCACATCATTATGCCCACAGTGTGCGATGTGTCAGCAACAAATACACATACCCCGATAAAGTATAACCCTTTGCGATCCCCAGATGGCAATATATCGCCGTGTGCTTGCCCTGCATAAACGACTGCCTCTATTTTGATGTCACTTATTTTACCACTTGTGATAGATGTTATTGGTATGCTTGGCCGATAAGTGGGAGTTGGCGGGGATACTGATGCCATCGCCGCAGATTGCACCAATGGTGTTGGATGTTTCTTTGCGCCTTTAATAGTTATCTTCTCAGGAGAATATCCTTCATAAAGACTACCTTCTACAGTTTCTCCAGATGCTTCTTTCTTTGCAGCTTCTATCTGTAATTCTTCGGTGCTGGTGGATAACTGTCCGTTAGTTCCGTCAGACGACTGTCCAGTTGATCCAATATCCGGATCGCTACCTCTATTGGATCGCTCATGTCCGTTTTCGCGTATTCCATCAGAGCCATTATCTCGTCCTCTCCCTCCGTCTCCAACATCGCCATTGCGTCCGTCGGATTCCAGTGATACGCCAGCCTCTCCAGCCACTCCCTCAGGAGTGGCTTGGTCTCTATGTCCAGTGGTGCGTTCTCCACTTCCCACAGCGCCAGTTGGAGGCAATAAAGGCTCCCCTGTTCTGGATATCCCCCCGCCTTCTTGAGTAGAGTTTTCGACAACTGGTTTATCTCCTTCTTGTTTTCCCGCTCTGCTTGGGTCCACTTGTCTTCTTTCATTTCTCACCTCATTCAATAATGGTAAGTGCTTGATCAATATGGCGTGTTGCGTTTTCTAACCTGTAATTAGTTTGACCCAGAGATGATCGGTCTTCTCCAACATCATGGATAACTGCGCCTGATACCACCACGTCAACTCTATCCCCGGCACCTGACGTGGCAGTGTTTCCAATGGCTTGCTGTCCGGCCACTTGCTTTGATTACTCCAACCAAGGGTAACAACACCAATAACCAGAACGAACAAGGCAACCTAAACACCACCGAATGTAAATGCGAGCGGGAGTCCCACTAAAAGAAGGATTAAGTTGGAGCAATTGGATTTCTCGTTTTCTTTGTTCATTCTTACCTCCGTTCCAGTCTATCAATCAGTCTCTCCACACGGGCAATACCATCAGCCGTGCCACCGTCCAGTTCTTTTAGCCAGCTTTCACACGCTGATGCAGCGGCCCAGTCTGGATGGCAGTAGGAATTTGCTCCAAACTGCAATGCTCTATGCCTTGCGGCAGTTGCCTCATTGGTAAGCTGCTTTAATTCAGCCTGCCGCTGCGGTTCTGGTAACTTTTTAGCATTTTCAATTCTTGGCCGTAACGCTGATATAGCCTGAGCAATGGCATTTCTTGCTGACTTTTTGAACCAGCCAGAAGTTGCGTCCTCAATTTTTTTCAAATCTTCTTCGTAAAAGCTCATAGTTAACTTCCCGTTGCCTGATAAGAGAATTTCTTATTTCATTATACCATCTGGTCTTGCATGTTTTACGGAAAAACAACATGGCATAAATGGACTTCTGGACAATCCATCTGCCGTCTTTGAATTGGTGGATGCTCATGTTTCGCCGTATGTGTTATGAACGCGCTTTGATTTTGAAAGATATAATGTCCAGATGGATGCAGAGACTAAAGTGGAGATGAATGACCTGACAAATTGCGCATCCACGGCGTAATTATCGAATACCAAGAATGGAACCATCAACCACAATACCAATGAGGAAACCGGTCCAGTGATCCATAGAATCACCTTCGCTCGCATGACAGCCGACTGGCTGTTAACTTGTGTCAACCCCCATCCACCATAAAAACTGATCGCTGAAAAGCCTGCGAATACCCACATTATTGCAGTCGTAAATGTCCTCCATACATCCGATGACGCAAGCGACGGGTTTTGACGTTCAACAGTAAAAAAATCAGAGGCGATGTTACCCACTCCCATAAGTGGACCAAGCACCATCATGCTCACCACAAGAAACAACAACCAGCCATGTACACCTACCAGTTTTTTTATTTTGGTCTTGTTCATCCGACCATTTGGATCTCCGTTCTTGAAAAGGTTATCTCTCATCACATAAATGATGGCCGTCACAGTTGTTATGAAAATAATTTCCAATAAAATCATCGAGAAATCTATTGTAGCTGCTGGTATTGGAGGTGAAAATAGAAAAGCATAGCCTTTGTCAATTTTTCTCGAAATCGTTTCACTGTGATAGTCAAGCTTCCAGGGTACAATCATGATCGACAAAATAATTGCGAAGCAATAACAGACAGCAATTATTTTCTTCACTGTTTCCATCGCTATCCCTCCCTATTGGATTACTTTGTGGTTGGTTTACCGTTTTTGAAATGAGAATGCTTCTTTGTCTTATGTGTTCGTTCCAGCGTTTAGCGATTTCATTCCATTCAGGCTCTGAAACGATAATGCTATCGGCATTGTAATATGTTGTTTCGCCAAACGACAAGCTTGCGAAAACCACAAAAAGGATAATCCCGAGCGCTGAATTCCTGGCAACCATTTTTCATTCCTTCCATTGGAAATGCCATACTCACTCATTACACCCCCCAACGTGTGATGTAATCCACGACAAATACATTTATTAAGTGCATTTATCAATCAAAATTACTATCAATGTATGCGGTTTTTTGGCAATGACGACTTTGTTACTATGCCGCCATGCCAAAAACAAAGATCGTGACAACCAGAGAAATAGGGGCAATCATCAGAAGCCGCAGGAAGGAACTTGGGCTTTCTCAGGAACATTTATCAGAAAAGGTAGGTGTTTCGTATCAGCAGATACAGCGATATGAAAATGGTGCCAGTATGTTGAACGTTGAGAATGTTCAGCGTGTTGCCAAGGCACTGGATATACCTGTTACATTGTTCTTTTCATATACTGATTCCGCACAAGGTGATGAATCAGTACAGTATCCAAGCCCCGACGAGAAAACACTTCTCAAATATTACCGGGAACTTGACGGCGAAACCGACAAACGGCTTGCAATCAGGGTTATCCGGCGATTTGCCAAAAAGCCATAATCCCAGAATTACCAAACGAAGCCATTTCATACTGTCACCTGTTCCACCAGGACATCGGCAACCGCCACCGTATTAACAGATAATTTTGATTTCCCTGCCGCATAAATCCATTCGAGGAAGCACCAGGTTGACAGCCGGTTTGAAATCACCCGGTAGATGCAATGGTGTTTTTCCGAAACCAGAGATAGAGCCGGGGTTCTCTTTATATATGGTACGCTGGGGAAAGATGCTTCAAAAGGTTCCCATGGGGCATTAAAGGTGCCAGATTGTTTTATCCATCAAAAACATATCCCAAAAAATCCCAAAATAACTCTTGATTTATGGAAATGGGTTTAATATTATGGCTGCATCATTATTCTAAGCGGTATCCGCGCCGTCAGTGCGGTTTTTCTATTTCTGACACAAACCATTTTTTCATCACAAGATAAAATGGTTCGCCTTTATGGCGGGATGATAGGCCCAAATAACCAGCAATGGGAATAAGGTCAGCCGCCTTAGAACGGTGATTGAGTCCCGCCAACTCTTTTGGCGAAACAATCAAATTCTAAGGAGCCACACCATGAATCAAATCCAGTCCATAGCTTCATCCCTGCTTCTCTCTTTCCAGTTTCCCGTCTGTGTCATTAACTTCCTGATGTCCGTTGTATGCCGTCATGGTGGGGAGGTGCCACAATGACCAATACAGAATCGGTGGATATTGTGGATGCCGTCAATTTGATATATCCGCAACTGGATTTCTTGTCAGTCGTTTTATCTTATGCAAATATTGAGATAAACGGAAAATGTGCTTGTGGATTATCCCTGATACTGGCCAGAATATCATCTGAACTGCAAGCAGCCGTAAGGGAGGTGGATCATGATGCAGATACCTAATTCCCTCGTCAATCAATTCATATCGAATCCGATCTTTAAGACAGACACAAGAGCAATATTCTTCCTTCTGCAGAACCCGGAACCAGTGTCATCAGATGACATTGCAGCAGCTACTGGATTGAGCCGTAAATGTGCCAATAAAGCCGTTAAGCGTCTATCCGGTGCAGGTCTTATTCAGCCGGGGGAAATCGAATCCAGAAAGCGGACGTTTGATGTCACCGGTTGGGAACCTGTTGAACCGCAGACAGCCACCGAAGGAACCATCAAAGAATCTTTGGAGACACTTGCGGAAAAGGTTGGCCGGTTGGAGTCTGTGATTGGATCATTAACAACCGCTTTGGAAGTTGTATTGAACCCTGCCTCTTCTTATAATGGTCAGAACATGACCAAAACAGACCACATTCCTTCCACAGCGAACCCGGACAGTACCATTGATGTGATTGAACATGGCGCAAATGTGACCCAAGCAATGACGTTTCCTGCTCATATAGAACCATCGGAGAATATTCAGTCCATAATGAGTCCTGTAAATGACACAGAAAGAACCAAAGCGCTTTGGGTGATAACCGAACAGGGAACAAATGAACCACAAAAAGACACAATAACCGACGATCTCGATACCGCCTTAATACGCGCGCGCGGCTTGCTTGCTGCTAAGCAAGCTTCTTTGTTAAAAGAAAAGCAACAGCAGCCAGGCGCGCACGCGAGTATAGGCGATGAGTTCAAGGCGCTCTTTGGCGTTCAATTGCCGTCCGGGAGTGACCAGGCGGCGGCGACTGTCATGATTGCAAGAAAGAAAGCCGGAAAGCTGGATAATGTGAAATCACCCATGGGATATTTGAACAGTTTGGCCGGAAAGGTGCAGTCGCCAATTGTCACGTCATCGGTACAATTACCACCAGTCCAGGTGACAACCATCCACTCTGTGATTGATACCAGCCTTGACGATTATGAACAGCGGAGTAAGATCAAAGCCGCTTGGTTCGGACTGAACGCTGAACAGAGAATACCGTTTCATGAACTCAGGGAGAAGAAGGCAATGTCAGGAATGCCAGGTGGGAAGGTGCCTGTTGAACTTCTTGCCTTTCAGCAGTTCACTCAAGAATGCCTTGCAGGGAGGGTGCAGATATGACCATGAACCACCAGGGAGGGACACCATGACGGATGAACTGAAAGATTGTGCAAATTATGTGCAGGGGTATGGTTGGTATTTAAAGCCGATATATCACCCGGATCAGCCGGAATGTACACCGTCTGACTTTCTGGGAAGAAACCGTAAAGATGCTGAGGATCGGCTTTATGATATTGCACAAAACGATGCAATGAACCGGGGAGGTATACAGGAAGATTCAGCAGAAAAACCATTGCCTGAACCATCGAATCCCTTACCGAAGGGGAAGGCCGGTTCTTGGGATCGCAGCCGTCTCTTGACTCCCTCAGAGCTAAAATCGTTGAAGGAGAACTCGATAGCGGCAGACAAGATAATAGAGACGAGATTCAGGGAAATTTTCAACAAAAACAAGACAATATAAAATATGACGTAGATTGGTTCGATAAAGTCCGAAAGTTTATTAACGAAACATCCATCCCCGGACAAAGAACAGAGGACGGCTTACTTTTGAGCCGGCCTCTTACGCTACTACATGATCTTGATTGTTCTCAAGCATTTAGACAAGCCAACTTTGGCTTGTCCTCTTATGTCAATTTACAGAATAAAACACAGAAGATGTACGACCTAACCCGCGACGGCTTTACCTTTCTGGCGATGGGGTTCATCGGGAGGATGCTACTGTGCATATCCGAATCAGCGAATCCGTGGAGTGGATCGGCAACAGGATCGGCAGGAAGCCATGTATGCGAGCCACCAAATGAATCTTATGGATACTACATTCTTCCATATCCTGTTGTCTGGAACCTTTATGGGATTTGATTCTGTTATCCGGATTGATCCCGTCGAAGCCTTCTGGTGCTGAATGCAGTGTTGTTTGAATACGTCAAATTGTCGTATTCAGGATCAGCAGTTGAAGTAGTGTTGTGCGCGAGGTGTTCTGGAGTATGTTTCAAGTTCTGAACGAATCCAGCAGATTGACAAACAGCACCCAGGAGAACCGCAGGCTTGATCTTCTGTATGCTGGTGATCAACAATGGTGATGTTAGGGATGGGGTAACTTCCAGTT
>SESG01030464.1_pt1 | contig 25960 bp, 19 predicted proteins | sample 3171421 | NCBI WGS metagenome assembly SESG01 (sample SAMN10866946, study PRJNA518727) | freshwater metagenome | biome: subpolar coniferous forest; feature: holomictic lake; material: water; isolation source: holomictic Lake 227, 6 m and 8 m depth | place: Canada: near Kenora, Ontario | collected...
TTAAATCGAAACTGCTCTAATGCGTGTGCCCTGAGTTCAAACTTCCCGCCTCTCTTGAGCAAAAATGTTCCTTGGGAAATGAACCCGCAGGGGATAGCTTGCGCCCATGCAAAAACGAATGAAAAGCGCTCACCCGCGCACTCCCGGCGGAAGATTCGCAGACGGAAGTTCTACAGCCCCGAAGCAGTCCTGGAATGTCGGCGGTTTCACGCCGGTGCGCACACCTAAACCGGCTGCGCCGAAAGCTTCCACTCCACCCGACGCCACGAACAAACCGGAAAAGAAGAGCTGACGCGGTTTGTTTTTTGCGCCGCCCGCGCTATTCACTCCGCAGCGCATCCAGGAGCGGGCCGCGCAAGGCCAGCCACGCGGCCAGCCAACTCCAGGCTCCACCCATCAACGCCAGCAAACCCAGCGTCACCGCAGGCCCAACGGGCGAAGCGTGAATGCCGGGCGACAAGATGGAGGGCAGGATGGCTGCCGTTGCGGAGACGCCGCCGATGCCCGCTCCCAGCGCGATCAAAACCCAGTGCTCGCTGACGACCAGCCAGCGCACCGCGCGAGGCGAAAAGCCGACCGCCAGCAGCAACGCCAGTTCGCTGCGCCGCTCAAACACGTTGCGCAGGACGACAATCCCCAAGCCCGCGCTGCCCAGCAGCAGCCCCAGGCCGCCCAACGCCTCAAAGATGCCCATGTAGCTGCTCTCCACCGACTGGAATTCCGCCAGCCTGCGCCACGCCGGGAGAATGACAACCCCCCGTGCTTGCAGGGTTTCACGGGTGTTATCGGATAACGTGTCGATGAGAAATACGCGCTGCCCGGATTGCGACGGAAAGCGCGACAGGAAATCCTTTTCAGCAAGGATGAGACTCCCCTGCAAGATGGAGTTTGTCATCATGCCCACGATGCGCACGCGGAAGGCATTTCCGCGTTCGTCCGTGCAATCCAGCGTATCGCCCACCGCTTTTCCCAGCGCCCAGCGTATCGTGGCTTCGTCGCCAATCGCAGGCACCGCGCCGTCCGGCTCCGCTTGATTGAGCGCATCCCAGCCGCTTGCGCCCTCGAGAAAGGTGAACGCCTTGCGCTCCGCCAGTTGTTCGGGATGCACCCCCAGGAAGCCCGGTTGCTGCGCGCGGTTCAAATTCAAACAGCTCGCGTCGTCCCCCGCCTTGACGCGCAGGGCGACAACCTCTGCATCCGGCAGCGCGGGGTAAACCGGCAGCGTCGTTTGCCCATACGCGGCAAATCCGCCGGTGCCCGAACGGCGCTCGGAGGCGTGAAGCAGCGGGTCTTCGCGAAAGGCACCCACGGAGACGACCATGAAGACTCCCGAGGCCAGGACAGCCACCGTCGTCAGGCTCCTTCCGCGTCGCCGCGCCGCACCGCGCATCCCGATGGCTGCGATCCCGCGCGCCGTGGCGGTAGAGCAAGCAAGCTTCACCAGCCCGGCGTGGCTCCATGCGATTCCCGCGACAAGCAAGAGCGCGCCCGCACCGAAAAACGCACCCGCCGAACGCCCGCCAAACGCCAGTGCCGCGAGGGCTCCCGCGATTCCGAGAATGCCCACGATGCTGCTCCTGCCTGCCTTGGAAGACGCCGGAGACTGCTCCCTTTCCGCGCCTTGGGCGAGAAGCTCCGCCGCGGGCCGCCGGGCCTGGCTGCGCCCGGCAATCCATGCCGCCAGCAGCGCGACTCCCAAACTGGACAGGCCGCCGATGACGAGCGTCGTCCACTCGCTGTGGTAGTGGAACTCGGAGAGATTCACCGCGCGCTGCCAGACGGTGGCAAGCCCATGCAGCGCGAGTTTTGTATAGAGCGAGCCTGCGAGGGTTCCGCACACCACCCCAAGCCCCGCAAGCACGCATCCCTCCCAAAGCAGCAGGCGGCGCACGCACCGCGCTTCAAAGCCCAGCGCCAGCAGCAGGCCCGTTTCTGCCGTGCGCTGCTGGAGGCTGAACACAAAGAGCATCGCCATTAAAAGCAACGCCGCAAGCACGAGAAAAAAGCTGAAGCCGACAAAGAGCTGACCAAAATCCTGCGCCCCGGCGCTCGCCTTCAGAGCCAGTTCACGCACCGGCTGGAAAGCGAGGCCGCTCTTTGCGGGGTCGATGAGATTGCGTATTCTGGATTCGATCCCGCCGCTCTCCTGCGAATAACGAACGGCGGTCAAATCGCCAAAGCGATTGCGCCAGAGCGACTGCCCTGCCTTGAGGCTCAGAAAGGCCTTGGGCGTGCCGCGATATTGTTTCCAATACTGTTCGTCCTTGGGGCGAATCTTGCTCATGTCCAGCGGCACCCCCGGCTCCCATTCCCGGCAGTTCTCGGCATCGGAAAGCCCGGGAAACGGGGGCATCCAGCTGGCATCCGGGCGTTCCAGCGGGAGGATCGTGCGCACCTTGAACCAGCTCGTCTTTTCCACAAGCTGCCGATTTTCCGCAACCCCATAATAACGCAGGGAAACCGCATCGCCCGGCTTCGCGCCGAGGTCTTCGGCCAGCCAGGCGCTGATGGCGATTTCTCCCTCGGCGAGTCCCAGCGAATCCACTGCCGTCACCATGGAGTAGGGCGTTGTGCGTTCACCCAGCCGGATCTCATTGACGAGATAGGTCAGCACGCCGCGCGCATCCGGAGCAGAGGCCAGCGCGGAGGCGGCGATGCCGGGCTCCAGGAAGACGCGATCCGTGCGCAGTTCGCTTCCGCCGGGAACCTCGCGCACATGGAGATTCAAGTCCGCAAGGCTCCACACCTTGCGCAGCGCGGCGTTGGCAGCCGCTGCATCCAGCCGCTCCACGAGCAGCGCATTCGCGCGCCCCGGCTTTTGGATCTGCTTTTGCAGCACGCCCAGCGGCAGGAAAACCGTCAGCGGAGGCACTTGATTTGCCTGCAATCCAAATCGCCCAAACTGCTCCGCGCCTGCTACGGCCTTGAGCCGCAGCCGGATCGCAACGGACGCATCCGCTTCACCGGAAAGCGGGGCATCCCGCGAGAGCGCCGACGGTTCCTCGACGCGCACGATCACGGTGTCGCCGGGCTGGAGCCCAAGCCGCTCCGCAAGCCGGTCATTGGCCACATAGCCGTCTTCGCCCGCCTGCTTGAGCCAATCGACGCTGCCGCCCATTTTCCAAAAGCGCTCATCCACGCCCACAACCTGCACATTGTCGGGGCGCGCGCTTCCGTCGGGGCGCGTCACCGTGCCGCGCAAGAGAAGGAGCGGCGCGGTGACCGCCTGCGTTTGAGTTGCGATGTCCGCCGCGAGTTGTTCGCGAAAAAAATATTCACCCGGTGCGAGCGCCACACTCGTGGTTCCGAGGCGTGCAAGCGCGATCTGCCGCAGACTCTGCCGCACCGAATCCCCCACACTCAGCGAGCCGGTGAGGATCATCGCCGCGAGCAGCGCTCCAAGGAAAACGCCGAGGTGCGTGCGCCGGTAAAAAACCAGGCTGCGCAGGATATGGCGTGCGAGCGTCATGCGTTGATGGGCTCCAGCGCGCCGTCACGGATCTGGCAGATGCGCGCCATCCGGCGGGCCAGTTCCAGCGAATGCGTTGCGACCACCAGCGTCACGCCCTCCTCCCGATTCAGTTCCGCAAGCAGTTCTCCCAGACTTTCCGCAGCCGCGTGATCCAACGAGCCGGTCGGCTCGTCAGCCAGCAGCAGCGGCGGTTCATTGATCAAGGCGCGCACCAGCGCCGTCCGCTGCCGTTCGCCCCCGGAAAGCTGGCCAGGCCGGTGGTGTCGCCGATCCGCAAGCCCCACGCGCTCCAGCAGCCGTTCCGCGCGTTGCGCAAGTTCCGCGCCGGGCCGCGCATGCGGATCAGCCAGCGTGGGGATCAACACGTTCTCCAGCACCGTGCATTGGGGCAGCAAGTGGTGGAGTTGAAACACGAACCCGATCCGCCGGTTGCGCATCCGCGCGATGCCGCGCGCATCCAGCGTTTGCAGATCCACCCCTTCAAGCAGCACCTGGCCGGAGGTGGGCCGGTCGAGCGTGCCGAGCAAATTCAAGAGCGTGCTTTTTCCGCAGCCCGACGGCCCCAGAACCGCCAGCGATTCCCCGCGAACCATCGTGTGGCTGATGTTCCTGAGCACATCGAGCGCAGCGCCGCCCTCCGGCAGGTAGCTCTTGCGCACATTGCGGAGTTCCAGCAGCGGCGGCTCTTTGGAGGAGGTTATCATGGTCTGCACTTTACAAAACTAACCCCATGGCGCGAAGGATTGAAGCGCCCGTGCACAGACCTCCGCGAAGCTGCGGGCCATGGTTTCGCTCGTGAATTTTTTGCGCACCTGCCTTCTCCCGCACCGCCCCATTTGCGCCAGTTGCGCCGGTTTTCCAAGGACTTCTTCGAGCGCGAGCGCGAGCGCCTCCGGGTCTCCCGGCTTGTAAAGAATCCCGCCGCCCGTGGCTTCGATCAGTTCTGGAAAAGCGCCGTGCGCGGGCTGCACCACGGGAACGCCGCTGGCCAGCGCCTCAATCACGTAGAGCCCGAACGATTCGCCATAGGTCGCCGGAACCGACAGCACGCTCAAGGAGCGCAAAAAGGCGTGCTTGGAGGCGAGGTCGAGATTGGGCAGAAACTGCACGTTCTCCTCGCATCGGGCCGCAAAGAGGCGTTCCTTCAAACCGTTCACAAACAGCCTGTCTTCCGCCGTCTGCCCGCCTGCGATCCGGAGCAGGGCGCCGGGAATCCGCTTGCGCGCCTTGAGAAGAATAAAGGCCTCGATCAGCACATCCAGCCCCTTGCACGGGTGCATCCGTGCGAGATAGCCGATGACCGGCGGAGTGCGCGGCCCCGCGATGGGCGTTGTGTAGCCTTCGGGATTGATCCCGTTGTAAACCACCTCCACCCGCTCCGGCGCAAGCCCCAGACGCCGCGTCATGACCTCACCGTAATAGCGGCTCACCGCCACAAAAACCGAGACATCCGCCGCGCGTTCCCGCAACACCTGCCAGCAGCGCTCCGGCTCGGGAAGGGCATCCACAAAACTGTCTTCGCCTTGCAGCGTGCAAACCACGGGAACGCCGAGCGCCTCCCGGATGCCCCGTGCGAGCCCAATGAGCAGGACGTTGGAGAGGCACACCACATCCGGGCGATTCTCCTCACGGGAAAGCCACGCGATCACTTTTTCCAGCTCCTTGGCCTGCCGACCCTCTTCACCCTGCAACATGGAGAGCGTCAGCTCCCCCAAGTCCCGCGCGCTCGTCATGCCCGCGCGCGTGGCGGCGAGGTTGAGCAAGGCCGGGGAGTCCAGCCAGCGGTCGAACCATGCCGGGGAGCGGCGAAAAAACTCCGCCTTTTGCTGGAGGTACACATTGATCCCGCCAAAAAAGAGCGGCCCGGCTTCCGCCACGCTTTGCTCGTCCACAAAATGCGGCAGATACATCGGCAGCAGCACTGCGTCGTGCCCCTGCGCCCGGAGCGCGGCGACCAGCGCGTTGTCGCGCATGCAGGTGCCGCAATAGAAATTGCCGGTGCCGGGAGTGAGGTGGACGATGCGCATGGGGTCAGGGTTTTGCTGCTGTCTCAAACGCGTACACGCTGCCATCTTCGGAGCCGATGACCACAACGCCCGCCGCCACCGCAGGGGAGGCCGTGAGCGGCTTGCCGATTTCATACGACCAGCGCACGGTTCCCTCCGCGAGATCGACAAGATAAAGCCGCCCGTCGCTGGAGCCGAACACCACGCGGTCGCCGCAAACCGCGGGGGAACTATCCACCATGCCTTGCGTGGAAAACGCCCACACCAGCTTCCCGGTTTCCCGATCCAGGCAGTAGAGTTTGCGATCCCGCCCGCCGATGAGCACCCGCGTTTCCGTCACGGCCGGGGTGGAAAAGAAGGGCTGCTTGCTGCCGGCAAATGTCCAGAGGAGTTTGCCCGCATCCAGGTCGGCGCAAACCACTTGATTCTCGTAGTGGCCCGCGTAGGCGAACTTCCCCTTCACCGCGCACGATCCGGCAATGTAAGCGCCTGCGGCGATTTCCTGGATCAGTTTGCCATCCGCCACGGCGAGCGCGTGAATCTTGGCGTCGCACCCGCCGAATACCACGCGCCCTTCCGCGAATGCCGGTGCGCCGTTGACAAAGTTCCCGGTGTCGTAAACCCAAAGCTGCTTGCCAGTGGCGGCGTCCACGCAATGCACCTTGTTGTCATAGCTGCCGACGAGAAGGCAATCGGCTCCGGCGCGCACGGCCCAGTTGGGTGCGCCGAGGATCTTGTCGCCGCAGGGGTAGCTCCATTTGAGCGCGCCCGTCGCGGCGTCCAGCGCATACAGTTTTCCGTCCCCCGAGCCGACATAGACCGCGCCGTTGTGAATCAGCGGAGAGGACTCCACTCCCTCCCCAGTCTGGAAACTCCAGAGCCGCTTGCCCGTGGCGAGATCGAGCGCCACCACCGCTCCGTCATCGGAGCCGACGAACACTTTGCCGCCCTCAATGGCCGCCGAGGATTTCACCGGGCCGCCTGCCTGAAAGCTCCAGCGCAGCTTGAGCGGTTCGCGCAACGTCCCCTGCGCCACGCCCGCCAGATCTTGAGCCCCGCGGAACATCGGCCAGGAGGCGACGTCTGCCAGCGAGATTTGCGCAAGCAACACGGCTAAAACAGGGAGCAAGATTGGCCGCAAAAAAGCGCAAAAGAAAACACCTGCTTTCGACGCGCCCGTGCGGAATTGCCCGCCAAGTATTTGATCCATCTTCTTCATCCTAAATTTGGCAATGAAATGTCGCGCAAAGCGACGCAAAGGACGCAAAGACAGAATCCGGGAAGGACAGGATACACAAAAATAGAGTCCCCTGGGAGGTGAGGATCACAAAATCCCCAAGCCTTTCCCTTTCCGTCCTTTGCGTCCCTTTGCGCGAGTCCTTTTCCGTTTTTAGGTTCATTTACAGATGACTCAACTCTCTATTTCTGCGCCTTTTTGCGGCTATTCCATAACCGGGCCACTTTATTTTCCAGAAACGTCGAAACAGGCGACCTCGCCGTTGTTGTTGCGGGTGTAAATCCTGCCATTGGCCAGCACCGGGATCACCCAGCTTCGCTTCGCGACCGCCGGGGTTCTGCTGAGCTCCTTGTAGGCCTCGGGAGAGGCTTCGGCGATTGCCAGCGCGCCGTCTTCAGCCTGGATGATGAGCTTTCCGTCCGCCAGAATCAGCGCTCCTTTTCCGAGCCCCTTTTGCTGCCATTTCACCGTGCCGGTGGCAAATTCCATGCACGTCAGCGCACTTTCATCAAAGCCATACAGATACCCCTGCCACAAGACGCAGCTATTCATGTGGTTCTTCATTTCCTTGCTTTCCCAGATTGGCTTGGGCACCGCCACGCCCAGCGGCAGCAGCGCCGCGCCGTGACCGTAGCCGGAAGCGATGAAGATTTTCCCGTCCGCGACAATCGGCGTCGTGGGGTTGACGTCGTAACTGGTCTTCCACGGATAACGCATGACCTCCCTGCCATCAGCGGCATCACGCACCACCAGTCCGAAGGCATTAAAGAATGCCACGCACTGCTTGCCATCTTGCATGAAGGCATACGGAGAACCGTAGGACTGCGCGTCGTCGCCACATTGCCAGAGAACCGTCCCGTTGGTTTTGTCCAACGCCACCGCCGAAGCTCCCCTTGCGCCGACTTCAATAATGACCTTGTTGCCCAGCACCAAAGGTGAACCCGCATAGCCCCACTTCGCCAGGGAGGCGACGCTGAAATCCTTCGGCAAATCCTTTGACCACACCACCGCTCCGGTCGCCCTGTTCAGGCAAAAAAATTGCCCCTGGCGACCCAGGGCGAAAACCGAGTCCCCCTCCACCGTTGGCGTCGAACACTGGCCGCCTTCAAACATAAGGGGTTCCAGAGGGGACGGGTAGGAATGTTGCCAGAGGATTTTGCCGCTTGCGGCATCGAGGCAATAGACCGAACCGGTGTCCTTGTCATTGCCCATGGTAAACACCTGCCCGCCTACCACAGAAAACGACGAACAGCCTGTGCCGACATTTGCTTTCCAGAGCGGCTTGGGATTTGCGGCCACCCCATTTTTCTCGATGGAAATTCCATCCCTGTTCGGCCCGCGCCATTGGAGCCAATCCGCCGCTCCAGCCTTTCCGGCAAGTGTCAAAAGCGCCGTGTAAACAAACCAGCCAAGGAGCGCATTGCTGAAATGCCGAAAACGAATCCAGCCGGGGGGAGTTTTCATGTGCATCTCTTAGGGGAAAAACCCCTGCTTGTCAAACGGCCTCCGTCCGCGCATCCCAAGCAAAAGAGGATCAGGAACTCAGGAAATCAGGTTAAGAAAGAGCGGTTTCCAATCATCCTCCTTCCTTTTTCCTGAGTTCCTGAGTTCCTGATAAAATTTGATGGCGTAGGGCTTGCGCATTCCCTGATTCGCCATTGACTTGCCGCTTCAAATCCTTCCTGATCAACCCACGCCATGAAAGAGGTCTATACGCTCGAAGACTTGCGCCACTGGGATGCCGCCACCGCCGGGGAACACCCCCCCATCCGGCTCGCGGTTTTTGGTGATCCGGTGGCCCACTCGCGCTCTCCCCAGATGCACAACGCCGCTCTGGAAGCGTGCGGCATCGCGGCCCGCTACTGTCGCCTGCACATCCGGCCGGAGGAACTGGCCGAAGCCTTGCGGCTGCTGCCCCAGGCGGGCTTCATTGGCGTGAACTGCACCATTCCGCACAAAGCCACCACCCTCGACCTCGTGGACGAGGCGGACGAGCACGCCCGCAAAATCGGTGTCGTCAACACCGTCGTTGTGGAAGGCGAGCGGCTGCTGGGATTCAACACCGACGGCCCCGGCCTCCTGCGCGCCGTGCAAGCGGAGTTTGGCGTCGATCTGCGCGACTTGCGCGTGATGGTGCTTGGCGCGGGCGGCGGCGCGGGACGGGCGATTGCCGCCCAGTGCGCCATTGAAAACTGCGAACGGCTCGTGCTGGTGAACCGGACGTTTGAAAAAGCCCGGCATCTCGCGCAGGAACTGGAGCCGTTTTTCAAAGGCCCGCGCGTGTTTGGCCCCATGCGTCGTTTGGAAGCCATCCCCTGGGAGGAACCCAAGCTTGCGGCCCAACTGACGAACATCGACCTCGTCATCAACGCCACCTCCTGCGGCATGAAACGCACGGATCCCTCCGTGCTCCCCGCCTCCATTCTCCGGGCGAACCTGCTCGTCTACGACACCATCTACACCGCGCAGAACACCCCGCTCATGGAAGACGCGCAATCCGTCGGCGCGCGCGCGGCCAACGGGAAATCGATGCTCCTCTACCAAGGCGCACTCTCCTTTGAGATCTGGTTCAACCGCCCCGCGCCCGTGGAAGTGATGCGCGCGGCAATGGAGGGGTAGGGGCGGCACTCCGTGCCGCCCGTGACAGCGCTCCATCTTTCACCAACGCCTGCAAGGCAAGCCACGCGCTCAGGACGGCATGGAGTGCCGTCCCTACCTCGCGTTACCCGGTATCACTCTCCAAATCCCAGCAGCATCCGTTGCCACGGGAGGAGCTTGCAAAGGGTCGCCTCGGTATCTGCGGCGAGCGTTTCCAAAACCACTTTGGAAGCGATGAGCGAGGGATCGATGCGGTGGGTGCCCGCTGCGTGATCCCGCCTCTTCTTGAATTCATCAAAGCGCCGTTCCACTTCCGGCGTGGGACGCTGGCGCGGGGTGCGGATCACTTTGGGCCATTCGCTTTCGGGCAGGGCCAGCGCTTTTTCCGCCGCCTCAAAAAAGCGGCGGCTGCGGCTCCCGGAGAGGTGGGCAATATGGACGGATTCCCCGGCGGCGAACCGCTTCGCGGAGTCGATCAGCAATTCGTTGTGGACGATGTGGAAAGCGGGGCGATCCACGGCGCGCGCTTCCTCGTCGCGCCACATCCAAAGGGCGCGCAGGAGCGCCGCCGAGCGCCCGCGCAGTTCGCCGCTGCCGGAGATGCGCCAAAGGGTGTCCACTTCCCGCTCGCGGACGATGCGCGTGGCTTCGATGGCTTTTTCGCACGATTGCCGGAACCAATCGCTGCGCCCGAGCCGGGCCAGTTCTTCTTCGAGTTTCGCAGCCAGGGCTTCGAGGTGCCGGGTGTCATTGCGGGCATACTCTTCCATCTGCGCAGAGAGCGGGCGCCGCGCCCAGTTGGCCTTTTGCGAGCCTTTGGCCAGAACGATGCCGAAGTAGTTTTGCAGCATCGCTGCGAGGCTGAACTCCGTGCAGCCGACGAGGCGCGCGGCGATCATGGTATCAAAGACGCCGCCGACCTCGGTCATGCCAACGCGGCGCAGGAGCCGCAGGTCGTAGTCGAGTCCCTGGATGATGAGTTCGTGCCGGGCGAGTTCCTCAAAAAGCGGCTCCAGGGGCACCCCGGCCAGCGGATCAATGAGCACATCGAAGCCGGGGATGCTGATCTGGATCAGGCAGAGTTTCTCAAAGTAGCAGTGGAGGCTGTCGGCCTCGGTGTCGAGGGCGATGCGCCCGGTATGGCGCATCGGCTCCAGGAATTCGGCTAGGGCTTCGGGCGTGGCGATCACCGGTTCGGAAAGTTAGCGGATGCCGCGCAAGAGCAATTCGGCGTTGGTTTTGGTGGCCTTGAGTTGCTGCACCAGGATTTCCATGGCCTCCATGGGCGGGAGTGCGGCGAGCTGCTTGCGCAGGACGTTGATGCGCGCGAATTCCTCCGGGTGGTAGAGCAGATCCTCGCGCCGGGTGCCGGAGTTGAGGATGTGGATGGCGGGGAAGATGCGCTTCTCGACGAGTTCGCGGGCAAGGTGCAGCTCCATGTTACCGGTGCCTTTGAACTCTTCAAAGATGACCTCGTCCATGCGGCTGTTGGTTTCCACGAGCGCCGTGGCGATGATGGTGAGGCTGCCCCCCTCCTCCACGTTGCGGGCCGCGCCGAAGAATTTCTTCGGCTTGGTAAGCGCCTTGGCATCGACGCCGCCGGACATGATGCGCCCCTTGTTGGGCATCATGTTGTTGTAGCCGCGCGCAAGCCGGGTGATGCTGTCGAGCATGACGACGACGTGGCGGCCCTGTTCGACAAGCCGCTTGGCGCGCTCGATGACAATCTCCGCCACCTGAACATGGCGCGGGGCGCTTTCGTCAAAGGTGGAGGAGTAAATTTCGGCATCGACTTCGCGCTTGAGGTCGGTGACTTCCTCGGGGCGCTCGTCCACGAGCAGCAAAATGACGACGGTCTCGGGCGAACTGGCGCGAATCGCCTTCGCCATGTCTTTCATGATCATCGTCTTGCCGCCGCGCGGCGGGGCGACGATCAAGGCGCGCTGCCCGCGCCCAAGCGGCGTGATCAAATCAACAGCGCGGCCTGTGAGCGAACGGGTGACGTTGTTTTCCAGCACGATCCGCTGGTTGGGGAAGAGGGGCGTAAGGTTGTCGAACGGTTTCGGCTCCACCCAGCGCTCCACCGGAATGCCTTCCACGGCGAGCACCTGATCCACCATCATCCAGCGTTCCTTGTTATCCCGGGGCGGGCGGATGCGGGCGGATACGAGGTTCCCCTGTTGCAAGCCCAGCCGCTGCACCATGCCGCGCGGCACGGCGACGTCTTCGGGAAACGGCTTGAAGCTGAAGCGGGGCCAGCGAAGGAAGGCCTGGTTGTCCGGGGTGATTTCCAGCACCCCTTCGGCCTGCAATTCGCCGCCGCGGTTTGCGTGGAACTTCATCAAGTCCAGAATCAGATGGTGCCGGGAGCGATCCGGGTTCACGCGCATGCGCAAGGCGTCGGCACGTTCAATGAGGGCGGCATGCGTCATCGCATGCAGCTCGTCCAAGTGCAAACGTCCGGGGCGTTGAACCGCTTCCGCCTCAGTGGTTGGGGCGGCGGCTCCTGATGTCATGTCGGCAGGGTTTTCATCCATAGCGTTTTCCAAGGTAGCCTGCTAAAAGTTCGGCCTGTTCTTCCAAACGCGCCCGTGGGGCGTCGTTCCAGAGCACATAATCGGCTCGCGCGGCCTTGGAAGCAAGGCTCGTTTGCGAGGCGATCATTTTCTCTGCCATTTCCGGCGAAAGTCGGCGCTGCAATACAATCCGCTCCCGCTGCGTTTCCGGGCTGCAAGCCACCACGACCACGGCGTCGCATTCGGCTTCAGCCCCAGTCTCGTAGAGCAAGGGAATGTCCACCAGCAGCCACTCCCCATTGCGCCGCGCGGCTTGCGCCTGCGCGGCCCATCGGGCGCGGATCAAAGGGTGCAGGATGGCTTCCAACGCGCGGCGTTTCTCCGCATCTCCAAAAACCACCTCCCGCAGCCGAACCCGGTTCACCCGGCCATCGGCTTCCAGGATCTGTGCGCCAAAGCGCTCTGCAATTTGCCGTTGCGCCTCCGCATCGTTTTCCACCAAATCCCGGGCGGCTGCATCGGCGTCGAAAACCTTCGCCGCCAGCCTAGGGGCAAGCCGCGAGGTCAAACTGGACTTCCCCGAAGCAACCCCGCCGGTGATTCCGATGACTGCCACGGATTACTCCCCCGGGCTCACTGGCGTTGGCTCTTTCACGACACTTCAAGGGCGGGCTACTACTTCAACGGCAGCGTGGGAGTCAACATCGGAGCGGCATCGAGCGTCGCGCTTGGCGCTGCTGCGTCCATCGTGTCGTCTTTATCTTCGTCGCCGTTGTTGATGGGATCGCCCGCCGGGTTGATCAAGTGGGCGGAGACAAAGATCACCAGGTTACGCTTTTGGTGTTGATCCACCGAGGAGCGGAACAACCGGCCTACGAGCGGAATATCGCCCAGGAAAGGCGTCTTGTCTTCGACTTTCTGAACGTCTTCGCGCATCAGGCCGCCAAGCATCACCGTCTGGCCGTCCCAGATGCTCACGCTGGTGCGCACTTTGCGGGTGCTGAAGATCGGCTGGTTGATGACGTTGGAGGTCAGCAATACCGAGCTGGAACCGTAAGTAAATGTGCTTGGATCGAAGGTTATGCCCACACCGTAAATGGGGCTGCCGTAGTTGATGAAGCCCTCGAATTCGACGACCTGCGGCTCCAACTGCAAATCAATGGTCGAACCATCCGCCCCGACGGTGGGCTGCACATGCAGCTTGACGCCTACCTGCGTCACGCCGAATTGCGTGGGCGTGGTTGGAGTCACCACCGCGATGGTGCTGCCGCTCCCGCTGGTGGGAACTTGCGGCGGATTGTATTCGGTGGGGTATTTGAAGTCGCGAACGATTTCGATTTCCGCTTCCTGCCCGCTCTTGCACGTTACGCGCGGGGAGGAGAGGAGATCGACGCCTTTTTTCTGGTTCAACGCCCGCATCACCACCTGGAACTGCGGATCGGTGAAAACGCCTGCGGCGGAAAGAATCGCCGGGGCCGCACTGCTGGCTCCAGTGGCTGCGGGATACAAAAGCGAATCAATGGCGTTCCCGCTGATTGCAGCGCCCGGACCAGCGCCTGTGCGGTTTCCTGCCGTGAGCGGGCTGGCGCCTACGACCTGCCCTGTGGTCGGATCGACAAAGCCGAAATTGCTGGCGTTGACTGCACGCCCGGTGCCTGCGGTGCCGCCACCGCCAAACACCTTGTTGCTGCCGGGGATGGCGAACTGGCCAAGCGTCCAGTCAAAGCTCAACTCTTTCAAGTTGGTCTGGGTGATCTCTACGAACTTCGCCTCGATATCGACCTGCGACGGCACGGAGCCATTCCAAGCCTCGACGAGCGTGTCGATCAAATCGATCTGCTCCTGCGTGTTCTTCACGATCAAACGGCTGCTGGTGGGCAGATAGTTGGCGGCGGATCCTGGAGGGAACTGAACCCCAAGGTTCGTCAGGTAATCTTTGGCCGCAACCCGCGATGAGATGGGAGAGGCATTGAGGCTTGAAGCCGTTGCGCCGGTAGCCACCGGGGCGGCGGCGGGGCCGGCAGCCCCGGCGTTGCCAGATGGGCCCACAAAAATGCCCGGCGGGACTTTGTATTCCTTGGTAATCAGCGTTTCAACAACCACGGTCAACGGCACGACCGCAACGGCATACGGATCAATCTTGACCTTCAAGCCGGCGAGCGTGGTGATGTAGCGCAAGACCTCCGCGAGGGGAACATTGCTCAAAGAAAGGGTGATGCGGGCGTTGTTCGGGTCGACTGCAGGAGCGGCGGCCGGGGCGGTCGCACCGCCTGCCGCAGTGGCGGCGGCGGGATCAAGCCCGGGGATCGGAGCTGCTCCGGCATCGGCAGCCGGAGCGGTCGCCGCAGCCATCGGAGTTCCCACGGGGCTGTCGAGTTGCAAGACGATGTTGACGCCGCGGCGGGACGGATCGGGCTCGCGGATGTCCAAATCGCGGGACTTTGTTTTCAGGAAGTCGATCGCCTCGCGGACCGTCGCATCCTTGAATTCCACCTTGGGAATGATGATGGTGTTGAGCTTGTTCTGGATGGCTGCTGTGTTGCTTGCCTGCTGCCCGCTCGAAATCACCTTGCCGCTACGATTGCTGCCATATTTGGGGATGGGCAATTCCCAGCCTTTGCTCAGCTTCCAAAGCTGGTGGGCACGCGTCTGTTCGTAGGCCTTCTCTTGATATTGAGTAAGCGCCAGATCCACCTTGATCAAACCTTCCCGAGCGGCTGTGTTGGTCGGATCCACGTCCAAAATCTGATTGTAGCGCTTCATCGCTTTGTCAAATTGGCCGGAATCGTAAAATCCCTGCGCATCCACAAACCACGCTTTCACCTGCTCCACTTTTGCGTGAAACTTGGGCGTGATGGTCTTGTTGTAGTAGCCAGGCTCTTCCAAATGCGCCAAGAGAGAGCGCGCGGCAGAGCAGTTGGGATCATAATCACTGGCAAGCACGGCTTTTGCCGTCGCCTCAGCCTGGGCGAAGTTGCCCTCGGCAATTTGCTGCTCGGCCAATTTCACGCTGGCGATACAAAAACGATCCACTGCCGCTTCCCGCAATTTGTGAGTGACGGGACTTTCCGTAAGAACGTCGGCCGCCGCCTTGTATTGCTGCACGGCTACCTCGTAGTCCCTGGATTCCATCGCCTTGTCGCCTGCGGCGATTGCCTGTTGGGCACGGGCAACCTGGTCGTTGCGACGCGCTATTTCGCGTTCGGCAATACCCTGCACCGAATGCGGAACCGAGGATGCGGCCACCCCCTCCGCAAGGGCTGGCGTGACGGCAGCGAGGAGCGCGAGGGCGGTGCAAAACGTAAGCAGTGGGGGTTTGGTCATATACAGGCTATCTTCGTGTTCAGGAAATTATTTTAGAGGGGGAGCAAAGGTGCTGGAGGAAAGGGAGCTCGAACGGAACCCCCTAGACATGACGCAAGCCGCAGCAATGTGCGGCCAGCCTCTTTACAAGTGGGGAACTTTTATCGGATCGCCTTCGGTTTTAACATTTATTATTAGAGCTTCGTTCTCCCGAATGTCAATCAGTTTATACTCGACGCCGGGCTCAGGTTTCAGGAAAAACTTTTGCTCTTTCTTGACGGTAAATTCCGTGTGATCCCACAGGAATGCAAAGCGGGCGTATTGATCTGGTGAATTCACCTGCGTGCCAACCACCAGCGACACTCGCTTCCCGTTTTCAATGTTTTCGACAATCAACTCGGAGATGTCTTTGTTGACTCCCGTGTTGGGGTTGAGTTCGGCTTTGCTCTCAAATTTCGCCACCTTGTATTTGGTTCCGGCGATGGTTTCCCCCATTTTGACGAACTGGGTCGGCTGCCGAACATCCACGGTGTTGATTTGGAAGTTGCCGTCGTCATCATACGCCTCAAACTTGAGCCGGAAGGGCGTCTGGATGAACTTCTTCAAGCGCAGCTTGGTCAAATACGATGGGTGCGAAGCGGGATCCTGAGGATCGGTTTTTGCCAGAAACTCGTCCAGATTGGTGAACCCGTCCTTGTCCGGGTCTTGCTCCAGCGCATCCTCATCAAGGATGCGATCCCCAAGGTTGTTTTTGAGAAACCATTCGTTGGGAATCGGGGGGTGCAGCGGGGCGCTCCCCTGCTCAAAGGGGTTGATCAGCAAATCCACGCCGGAATCATCATGCCGGGCCACATATTTGCGGGAGACATAAAGCGAGCCGGCGTGAGCCCCCCATGCCGCCGGTTTTGCCAGCGACGCCTTGGCCCGCTCCAGCGCTTCGGTTTCCAGCGAGGTCACTTTCTTCCCGTGCACCACCTCCGCCAGGATCGGCGCGAACCGCTCAGGATAGCTCTTGATGCTCAAAATCATCCCAACCGAGGAACCCAGCAGGGCAACCGCCAGGAGGAGCAGCAAGCATCGGTCGTAATTCTTCTTGATCCAGTCCATATCTATTTGGGCAAGTTGCTGGCGAATACGACCGAGTCGATGCGCAGGGTCACATTCAGTTTTTCCGCCCCAAGAACATAACGCATTTTGTCGGGCTTGGCCGCAGCGTCAGCCGCGACGGCCGGGCCGATTTTCTTGGGGGCTTTCTCGCTCTGGTTTTTGATCGTCACGGGGCGAAGGATGAAAAATTGCTTCGTGTTTTTGGAAAGATCGTTCAGGACAAACTGTAACGCTCTCTGCTCCGCGGTAAACTCGATTTCAAACGGATAGGAGGAAAAGAGCGCAGGAGCCGGCTTGCCGGAGCCCGGCGTCGGCTTCGGCGCAGCAGAGCGCAGGGCCTCCGTTTCCTCGGGCAGGGGAGTGCGGGTGATTTTGGTGATCGCGGCAACCTTCCTCTCGATCATGCCATCCACAACAAATGCAATGCACTTCAACTGTCTGCCCAGCGCCGCCGCAGCTTCAGGGCTGGGGGTGGCGGTGCGGTATTCGGAAAATCCGAGATACAGCTTGTCCGAGAAATCGATTCCCGCATCCGCCGCCTTTGCCGTCAGGCTCTTGACTGCTTCGTTGAGCTTGTCTTGGAACTGCTCAGGCGTCATCGGCTCCAGGGCAAATGCCATCGGGACGAGTTGCCGGTGCAGGGCGAGCGCCTCATCTTGCGCGGAAGCCATCTGCTCCTCGAGAACCTTCTGGTTCTTCGCCTCGGGATAAAGATCGAGCTTTTGCAGGCGATTCAACTCTGCGATTTGGCCGGTCAATTTTTGCTCCGCATCATTGAAGTCGCTGGAGGCTTGATACAGGAGAAAACCGAAGAGCAAGCTGCCCACCAGAAGGACGGCTCCCAAACCGACGTAAAATTTGTTTTGTCCCAGATTCATGGCGCAAAGGGCTTCTTGAGTGAAAGGCGAAGGGTGTATTCCGTGGCCCAGTCTTCGGTGGATTGGGGCTGCCGGTTCTTTTCGGGCTCAACTGTGTAAAAAGGCGATTTTTGCAGCCCGGCGACAAAGTCATCAATGATGTTCACCCCGCGCGGGTTGGCAAGCCAGAGCCCCTTGAGAATCAGCACCGGAGCTTTCGGTTGCTTGGCAGCAGCATCATTCTTCTTCCCCTCAAGCTCCATGGAAGTGATCCAAATCCATTGGTCGGGCAACCGGGCGTTGAGGTCTTCAATCAACCTGACCCAGTATTCCCGATCTTCGATCGCCCCAACCAGCGGTGCGACGATTTGCTGCTTGGCTTTGATCGTCGCGCGGATGGAGTCAAATTTGGCTTCCATCGCCTTGAGGCCGCCGATCTTGGTTTCCAGCTGCTCGGAGACCTTGGTCTGCACCTGGGCTCCCTTGTAAAAATAGCTCCACCACCCGCCGAGAATCGCCAGCCAGCAAACTCCGGCCAACACCAGGCAGGGGATACGCGCCGAGGTCTCCCGGGCGCGCACCACGCTGGGCGGGCGCAGGTTCAGCTCCATCGGGCACTCCGATCCGCTCCGCAGCCCCAGGCCGACCAATTCACCCAAGAGGTGGGAGTCGCGCACGATTTCGGTTACATCAACCCCCTTGTCCACCGCGACATTGCGCAGGGGATTGATAAACTCGATGGGCAACGCGAGTTTCTCGCTGAAAAACTCGCGGATGTAGGGCATGGCCACGGCGCCGCCGCACAAAAAGACGCGCTCGGGCTGGCTGCCGTTCTGCTGCGAGCGGTAGAAGGAAACCGACCGGGTGATCTCCGCATGGAGCCGGGTCATCGTGTTGCGCACAAGCTTGGAAACGCGCGCGATTTCCGGGTCGCTCGGTTCGGCGTAGGTGCCGCCCAGGCTCACAAACCCCTGGCGCTTTTTGCGCTCTTCAGCGGCGGCAAAGGGCTCGTTGAAGTCCTTGACGATCGCCGCCGTAATGGTGTTGCCGCCGATGGGGATCGAGCGGGAGAAAACTTTTTTCGCCTCCACAAAGAGGAGGTTGGTCGTGCGAGCGCCGATGTCGATGATCAGAGAGCAGCCCGTCAGGTCGCTGTAATTATACCGGAAGGCGTTGTACAGGGCCATCGGAGCGACATCCACCACCTCGGTTCGGAAGTCGGCCTCCTCAACCGCCTCATTCAGCTCTTCGAGCAAATCGGCCTTGATGGCAACCAGCACCACCTCGAGCTTGCCCGGATCCGCAGCGGTGACAAGCTGGTAGTCCCAAACCACTTCATCAATGGGAAACGGGACATTCTGCTGCGCTTCAAAGGCGACAATTTGATCCACCTGCTCCTCACCCACGGAGGGCAGTTTGACAAAGCGGGTGAAGACAGATTGCGCCGGGATGGAGTAATTGGCGCGCGCCTTGGAGGCTTTGACAGCGGCGCTGAATTCCCGGAGGAGAATGCCCGTCTGGGCCACGCGGGTGGCGTCCATTGCGGGATCCGCCATCAACTCCGCCGTGCGATAGCCACACAGGATCAAGCCCCCGCGATTATCCAAGGAGAACTCCGCAAGCCGGACGGTCTGGGACCCCAGACTTAAACAGAAAATACGATTCGATGCAGCCATGGTTGCCTTTTAGTGCGCTCCCGCTGGTTTGAGGGCTTCGTAATAGTCCCAGTGGAGGGAAGCGAAAGGGGTCTCGCTTTTGTTCAGGAGGAAACCCTCCTCCTGCTTGATGGTGGACCACCAGTCCCCCTGCGCTCCAGGCTTGAGACTGCCGATGGCTATCGGGGCGGTAACGCCCGGCTTGGTGATGGTCACCGTGACTTGAGTAATGGGAAAGTTGGTCGGGACAAAGGTTTTGGTGCTGCTGCGTTGCGCGATGCGCTGGAGGGTCTTTGGCGAGATGAACATCGCAGAATGGAGGCCCGGCCCCTTGGCGATGTTCACGTGGTTGACGCGCCCCACAAACAGGCGATCAGGCGACGGCCGATCAGAATACAGAACGTAATAATTGAAGGTCAATTCGTCGGTAAAATCGGCCAAGGCGTCAAAAGTGACTTCAATTCTCACCCATTGCTGCGCTTTCCACTGAATGGCGGCTCCACTGGCTCCGGGAATGTCGGGTGAAGCGGGGTAATCAAGGGCTACTTTTTTGACGACAAATTCGGAGCCGGGCACGGCAAGGCAGGGTGCAGCAAACGACAACAAGGTCAGCGCAATGAGCGAAAGCTTATTCATGTTCGGGGGAAGGGAGCGGAGGGTTTATGTTAAATCTTGAGGTGGATGGCAAAGCAAAATTCAACTTTTGCAGTATTTAAAACCCTATACTCTGGTGCGGAAATAATCAATGGTTCTTGCAATGCCCTCTTCAAAGGAAACTTTGGGTTCCCATCCCAGCACTTTCCGTGCCCTTGCGATGTTGGGTTGACGCACCTTGGGATCGTCCACCGGAAGCGGGTGGGTCTCGATCTTGGAGCGGCTGCCGGTGATGCGCAAAATCTCCTCCGCGAATTGCCGGATGCTCATCTCGCGCGGGTTGCCGAGGTTCACCGGTTCATGAAAATCCGAAAGCGCCAGGCGGTAGATGGCCTCGATCAAATCGCTCACGTAGCAGAAGGAGCGGGTCTGCGAGCCGTCGCCAAAAATGGTCAAGGGCTGCCCGGTCAAGGCCTGCCCGATGAAGGCGGGCACCACGCGCCCGTCGCGCAGACGCATGCGGGGGCCGTAGGTGTTGAAGATGCGGGCGATCTTGGTGTCGATGTTGTGGTAGCGGTGGCAGGCCATCGTCATCGCCTCGGCAAAGCGCTTGGCTTCGTCATAAACGCCGCGCGGCCCGATGGGGTTCACGTTGCCGCAGTAATCTTCCGTCTGCGGATGGATGAGGGGGTCTCCGTAGCATTCGCTGCTGGAGCCGAGCAGGAAACGGGCGCGCTTCGCCTTGGCAAGGCCGAGGACGTTGTGCGTGCCCAGTGAGCCGACCTTCAGCGTGGGGATGGGGTATTCGAGATAGTCGATGGGGCTCGCGGGAGAGGCGAAGTGGAAAACGAAATCCACCGGTTCGTCCACGAACAGATACTGCGTCACATCCTGTTTGATGAAACGGTAGCTGGAGTTCCCGGCGAGGTGCTCGATGTTGGAAACGCTGCCGGTGAGGAAATTGTCGATGGCGATGACGCGGAAGCCCTCGGCGAGGAGCCGATCCGTAAGGTGCGAGCCCAAAAATCCCGCCCCCCCTGTGACGAGGGCGGTTTGGCGGGAATGCGCGGTGTTCATAAGGCGGATTGCCTTTAGGAATCGTGCAAAGCCCCCTCCGCCCGCCTTGTTTTCCCGAGCTCTAACCTTTTGGCGCGGCGATTTTCACCACCAACTCCGTCAGAACCGTGCGCGCTTCGAGCCCGCTGGTGACCAATGCCACGTTGGCCTCCAGGCACGCGCTCATCGCAGCCCGCAATTCCCCCAGGGTATAGCGCTGGGCGTGCATGGCGGCGATGCCCAGCGCATAGGTGTTGATTCCCCCATCCTTTTTGCGCGGCAAATGGTCCGTGGCCTCGGCGGGCAGCCGGTTGAGCGTGCCGGTGAAATGGAAGGGGGCGGCGGGACGGCTGAGCCGGTAGCGCTGCATCAGGTCTTTGGCCAGCAAGAGATTGCGCACGGTGGGGATGATCGCCACGAGCAGGATGGCGATGGCGGTTTCCCCTTGGAAAAGCAGTTGCTCGACGAGTTCAAGCGCTCCGTTCAGGTCGCGCGCGGCCAGGGCATTGCCCAGCTCAAACACCACCCCGGCGCGCGAGGCGGGAACCATCAGATGGACATCCGCCAGGGTGACTTCGCGGCGCGCGGTTCCCAGGTAGAGATCGAGTTTCTCCAACTCATTCTTTACCTGGCGGGAATCCCCGCCGGTCTGGAGCACGAAAAGCTCCAGCGCTTCGCCGCGCAAGCGCAGGCCGAGCGCATCGGCCCGCTCACGCGCTCCCGAGGCCGCTTCCTCCTCCCAACCGGAACGGCTGGTGTCGAGTTTGTCGAAGGCCTCCAGACTGCCAAGCTTCCCCAGTGCCTTGTAAAAGGCGCGGCGCTTGTCGATCTCCGTGGCGCTGAGCAGGAAGCGCACTCCCGGGGGCAACCCCGCCTCCAACACCTCCACCAGCTTTTCCAAAGCCTCCAGAACGCCCGCCGAACGGCCCATCACCGAGTCTCCCAAAAAATTCGCGTTTTTGAGCCAAACCAGCTTGTCCCCGCCAAAGAAAGGCAACGTCAAGATCCCCTCAATCGCCTGATGGATGCGGGTGGCGGCTTGATCCACGTTGTCCGCCGCGCCATCGACGATTTCGCAGCCCATGTCCCCCGCCTCGGCAGGAGCCATCTCGCTGGAACGCTGGAGGGCGACGCGCTTGACCTCCGCTTCATCGGAGCCGACAACGGCGCAGATCGCCGAGATCTTGACTCGGCTGGGCTTGGAGGAGACGGGCATCTGGTGATTTTCCGGCAAACGGATCAAAAAAACAATCTGGAACTCAGGAACTCAGGATTACCCCGCCGCATAGCATTACCCAAAATGCAGCTTTTCTTGAGTTCCTGAGTTCCAGATTCTCTGTTTCCAAAGCTACTTGACGAACCGTTCGTAACGCTTGGTGAATGCGGCGTAGTCTTGCACTTGGTCACCGTAAACCTGGAGAAGCGCGGCTTCAAATTTCGCGCCTCCCAAAATGGCGTCCACGAACTTGGGGAACCGATCCTTTGGATAGCTGTTCATCAGGAAGCGCACCAGTTTTTGGGAGCTTGCGTAGAAGCGATCCACCTCAACGCGCTCCTTGGGGTAATCCTCCATGCTCACGAGCTTTGCGACCGGAAGGGTGGCTTCAGAAAGCGTTTGCTGCAATCCTTTGGTCCACAACCCCTTGCGCGCCGCCTGGCTGGCGCTCCCCATGTATTCGGCAAACCCTTCATTCAGCCAGCGCGGCCACCGTTGGCGGGGATAAAGCCGGGCCACCACGGCGTGGGTGGTTTCATGGGCAAGCGTATGGGAATCGAACTCCTCCCCCATCCCGCCGACGTGCAGAAACAGATCGTCACCCATGGCAAAGCTGCCGCTCCAACTGGGCACCTCGGCTACGGAACGGAAGGTGATCCATTCCTGCGCGTCCTGAAACACATAGACATGCGATTTTTTGGCATACCGCTCCTTGGTCGCTCCCAGGGATTGGGCCACAAACCAGAGGGTGTATTCGACCTCCCGCACCACCCTTTGGGCCTCGGTCGCGCGACGAAAGTGGACGATGAAATGATCCGTTTCCGCGTGTTTCCACTTTTCGGGCGCAATGGCCAGCGCCTTGGTTCCCAGGGGGCTGGTCTCCTTGGAGGAAAGCTGCTCAAACTTTTTTTCCACCAGCGGCACCGCCTGCGGCGGCGGCTCCACCTCTCCCTGAACCAAGGGAGTGCCATATGCCAGGAAAGCAAGTGCTGGGAGCCAAAGAGGAAAGCGCATAAAGTGGGGAAAGTTTTGAGTTTTTAAGATCCATTCTCGTTCTGCTCCAAGTATTTCTTGAACTCAAGCTCCATTGCGTCCAAAGAGAGCCACCGGGAGCCGTAGACCTCTTTCCAAGCGAGGGAAAACGGCGCTCCCTGCGCCATCGCGGTGAACATTTTCAAAAAACGCGCCTTGTTCCCCTCGCTGCTCATAAACGCGGCCAACGAGCGCGATTCCCGGTAGAAGGTCTTGATTTCCGCCTCGGGCGGGTACGCCGTGAGCGAGGTGAGCCGGGCCAGCGGCATATAGCCCGGAGCCATCAATTCCATCGGGCGCGCCAGATAACCCCGCGCCCGGTAAAATGCGGAATTACCCCGGCTGGAAACGTCCTCGGCATACCCCTCGCTGAGCCAGAGCGGCAACCGCGTGCCCACAAAAAGTTTCACCATCAAGTGGGAAATCTCGTGGCCCAGCGCGTTCCCCTTCCACTTGAACTCCGGGTAGCGCGGCACAAAGAGTGCGCCGTCGATGTGCACCGCCCCTGTCCACGACTCCAGAAAGGCGGCCTTGCGAAATTCCACCCAGTCCTCCCGGCTCTCAAAGAGGTAAATGTGCGTCTTGCCGCCGCCTCCCGCATACGTTCGGGTCTGTTGGGAGGCCCCAAGATCGGCCAGGATATAGCGGTAATAAAACTCCGCCTCCACGGAAACGGGCGCGGCGATGAAGGTGCGGAAAAAATGGAGCACGAAATGCTCCGTCTCTGCGTGTTTCCATTCGCCGGGCCGGATCGCCAAAGCGCGCCGGCCGTCCACGGTGAGGGCTTTGTCGGTGAGCCGCTCAAAGGGAACCGTCGCCAGCGTATCGGGCGTCTCCAGAGGGGCTCGCGTCGGCGCGGGCGTCTGGGCCAGGGCCGCTCCCACAACGAAATTCGCTACAAAGCAAACAGCCAACCACGCTCTCATCTCTTCCGTCTCCGAGCCTTCGAGCGGCCTTCCTTTCCTGCGCTTTTCGGGCGTCCCGCTTCCCTTTGCGGCCTTTGCGCTCTTGGCGCGATTCCTTTCCCCGCCCCATCCGGCGCGGGTTGGAAGTCGATCTGCTGCTTGTACATGTCCACCTTGGCCACGGCGACTTCGATCCGCTCCCCGGCGGCGAAGACCCGGTTTTTCTTGCGGCCCACAAACCGCAGCCGCGCGGCGTCGTAGAGATAGAAATCGTCCGTAAGCGCGGAAACATGCACGAGGCCGGTGATCAAAAATTCCGGCAACTCGACGACCAGCCCGTAGTTGCGCACATCCAAAATGACCGCAGTGAACTTGTCCCGCCGCCCTGCGGCCAGGGCGAAGAACTCGATTTTTTTGAGCTTCACGGATTCCCGTTCGGCGTCTTCCGCCGTCCGCTCGGTCTGCGAGATGCGCTCGGCCACGGCGGGAAGATCCGCCGCCGCGAGCTTTTGCCGCTGCTCGCCGATGTGCCCCAGCACGCGGTGGACGACAAGGTCGGCATAGCGCCGGATGGGGCTGGTGAAATGGGTGTAGTTGACTTTTGCCAGCCCGTAGTGACCCAGCGACCGCGTGCCATAGGCGGCGCGCTTGAGGCTCTTGAGGAACGCGATTTTCAGCGCGTATTCCTCCGGTTTGCCCTTGATCGCCTCCAGCAGCCGCTGCACCTCGGCGCGCACGGTCAGGTCGCCCACGCGGTAGTTGTAGAGCCGGACGAGGTCGCGGAATTCCGCCAGCTTTTCCGGGTCGGGATTCTCGTGCACCCGGTAGAGCGAGGGGAAGTTCTTGTTCTTCGTCTCCCGCGCGACGGCTTCGTTGGCGGTGAGCATGAATTCCTCGATGAGTTGATGCGAGATGTCGTTCTCGATCTTCTCCATCTTCACCGGGGCGCCCTGGGCGTCGAGCCAGACTTTGACTTCCGGGAAATCGAGATCGAGCGACCCGGTGGAGAAGCGGTTCTTGCGCAGCACCGAAGCCAGCTCCCACGCAAGCCGGATGTTCTCGGCGACGGCTTCCGGGATCGACTCGGTGCGGTCGGGCACGGTGGAGGGCAGCGGATCGGGCGTCTTGCCGGTGAGGATCGCAAACGCCTGCTTGTAGGTGAGCCGGGCCTTGCTGCGGATGACGCTCATGGAAAACCGCGCGCCTTTCAGCTTGCCGCCGCGGGTGAACTCCATGAACGCCGAGCGCGTGAGCCGCTCCACGTTCGGCTTGAGGGAGCAGATGCCGTTGCTGAGCCGCTCGGGGAGCATCGGGATCACGCGGTCCGCGAGGTACACGCTGTTGCCGCGCTCAAACGCCTCCTTGTCCAGCGCCGTGCCGGGGAAGACGTAATGGCCCACGTCGGCGATGTGCACGCCCACGCGCCAGCCATCAGCGGTCTTTTCCACCTGGATGGCGTCGTCGAAGTCGCGCGCGTCGTCCGGGTCGATGGTGTAGATCAAGCACTCGCGCAAATCCTCGCGCCGCTCCAGTTCCTCCGGCGGCACCTGCTCGGGAATGCGATGCGCCTCTTCGACGACCTCGGCGGGAAACGCGACGGGAAGGTGGTGCTTGCGGATGATGGAGAGCATGTCCACGCCGGGCGCGGAGGCCGCCCCAAGCACCTCGATAATTTCGCCTTCGGGATTGATGTGACGCGAAGTCCATTCGTCCAAATGCACCACCACTTTGTCCCCCACGCTCGGCGGCTGCGGCAGCGGGGCCGCGCCGGGATGGACGTAGATGTTGTGCGCGATGCGCGGGTCGTCCGGGATGACGTAATGGAATCCTTTGTTCGATTTCTGGAGTGTGCCCACGAGCGTTTCGCTGGCCCGCTTGAGGATGCGGATCACGCGCCCTTCCTTGCGCTCTCCCGCAGTGGGCAAGCGGCGGCGGAAGCTCGCCACGCCGGCAATCCCCTCGTGCAAAATGCGGGCCACCACGCGGTCGCCGTTCATGGCCACCCAGGTGTTCTCGCTGGCAATGTAGAGATCGGGCTGGCCCTCGCGTTCGCTGATGAGGTGCGCATTGCCGCTCGTGTGGATCTGCAAGACGCCGGTCACGAGTTCCGCCGCTTCCGGCAGCACGTAATGGTCTTTGCGAATGCGGGCGATCTCCCCGCGCTCTTCCAAATCCCGGAGCACATCGCGCAGCAACGAGCGGTCATCCGGCGAGAGCCCCAGTTTTTTTGTCAGCCCGACGGTGTCGAGCGGTTGGTAGCGGGGCGAACGCATCAGCGCGAGAACGCGTGCGGGGAGGTCTTGGGTTTTGGTGCTCATCCTGAAAAAGGTTGCCGCAGCTTACATCGACTAAAGGCAAAAGAGAATCAGGAACTCAGCAATCAGGAAGGGAGACCAAAAGAAGCGG
>SESG01004767.1_pt1 | contig 25928 bp, 25 predicted proteins | sample 3171421 | NCBI WGS metagenome assembly SESG01 (sample SAMN10866946, study PRJNA518727) | freshwater metagenome | biome: subpolar coniferous forest; feature: holomictic lake; material: water; isolation source: holomictic Lake 227, 6 m and 8 m depth | place: Canada: near Kenora, Ontario | collected...
TGAAAGTGCGGAATGTAGGATTAATTGCCAATAAAGAGGAAACCTGCTCTTTCTCAGCCATCTAAAGTAATATCTACTAAGAATATTTATTTATCTAAATTCTCTAACTGCGTGGGGTGGGGCTTCGAGTGGCTCATGAAAAGCTGGAGAAGTCAGGCAATCGTCTGTTGAAGCCCACATCCCGCAGATGCACCTTCCTAAACCTAGCCATTTCAAATGCTAGACTGCATATTTCCTTTTATCCCATCTTCTCCCTCACCGGCGCCAGTATCTCGTTCATGCACTCTGCGCAGGCCTTTTTGAGATCCATGGGGTGCAGGGCCCCGCTCACGTAGTCCGCTTCCATTGTCTCGTAGTTCTGATAAGAAACATCCCCGCCGAACTTGGCAGGTCTCTTGATAGTCATCCCCGCCTCAATCCTGGGGAAGACGTGATACTTGCATATGGCCAGCACGGGATTGTTCTCCACCACTTTTGCGGGACAAAAGGCGCTCTTGATCTTCTTTTCCACGTCCTCTGCCGGCTCGTCCACAGCAATGTTGTTTCCCTTGGAGGAGGACATCTTCTCTCCATTCAGGCCGGCGATGAGAGGCGTGTGCATGCACACCGGCGCGGGCAGGCCCAGGCGGGGCAGCTCCTCACGAGCCAGCATGTGAATCTTCCTCTGATCAATGCCGCCCACTGCCAGGTCGATCTTCAAATCGGCGATGTCGATGGCTTGCATGAGCGGGTAGATCATCTGCGATACCATGGGGTTCTCCGCACTTCTGGAGACCTCATCCATGCTCCTCTTGGCTCGGTTGAGCGTGGTGTTCCTGGCTATCTGCAGAATCTTAAGCATGTAGTCCGGCTTGAGCTGATAATCTGTGCCGTAGACAAACTCCGTTCTCTCCGGGTCTAAGCCCAGGGCCATGAAGCAGTCCCGGTTGTAGTCGGCAATTTTTCTCACCTCTTCCAGGGTGCCCTTCTCATTGAGGAAGGCATGCAGATCGGCTAAAAGGACGACGACGTCAAAGCCCACCTTCTGCAGGTCCAGGAGCTTATTGACCGTGAGCATGTGGCCCAGATGTACCTTGCCGCTCGTCTCGTAGCCCACGTAGGCGCGCGGCCTGCGGCTCTGCTCCAAAAGGCCCTTGAGTTCGTCTACCGTCACTATCTCTTCAGTATTTCTCATCACCAGCTCAAGCTTATCCAATGCACATTCACCAATCCTCACAAGAGGAATGGGGATGTATAATGCTTTTGGTTCATGTTCATAGGAAAACAATTAATACTACCGTTGTTGATGGGCTGCCATGCATAGGGGTAACTTTAGCCTGCCACGCCCTGGCTTAAGCCGCGAGAAGAATCTGGTTCTCATACTACTGGCCATCCTGGTGGCCCTGGTTCTCTGGGGAACCTTCTGGTGGCTGATGAGAATAGTGCTCTTTGTAGTAGTAGTCTACATTATCTATCAGGTGCTCAAGCAATACGTTTAGAAATTGGTCTCATCCCGGCTCTACCTATCTACCCGGGCCCGTGATCCAGCCAGAGCGCTCTGGCCTTTTCCAGATCTTCTCTGGTATTCAGATTAAAGAAGGTGAGAAGATCGGGATCCAGGGGGCGCAGCAGATCTACACAGACACGTCTGACGCGTAACTCCTGTAGTGGTGCATGAATTCTGCGCTCCGCCTTTTCCATAGCCCTCTCGCAGGCCAGCAGCATTTTTTTGCGGTGGTAGACGCAGTGAAGCGGCTCGAAAAAACCATTACTCTGCACGGGAACCGCCGCGTCAAAGTCCTCTTCGCCGGCCAGCTCGAAGAGCCTCTCGATTACCTGAAGGTTTAAAAACGGCAGATCGCACCCCGTGGCGAAGGCAAAGTTCCCACGCGCTTCCTTCATCCCGGCAGAGAGGCCCGCCACCGGCCCAAATCCCGCCACGCGATCCCAGGTGAAGGTGACTTTCGGCTCCGCGGGAGGGGCAAAATCCGAGATTATCCCTTCCAGGCGTTCGGCATGAGCCCCATCCCGGGCCACTACTACTATTTCATCAGCCGTCATGCTGAGCCGCTCCGCAGTCCAGCAGATGAGCGGCTTTCCTTCGAACTCCAGGAGCGACTTTTCCGCTCCCAGGCGGCGGCCGTTTCCGCCGGCCAGGATCACTGCGGAGCGCATAGCCTCCAGCCGCTCTCTTTGCAGTCCTCCTCCAGAGCCTTTAGAAGGGCTGCTTTGGGATTGGATTGCTTGACAAGGCTATGCAAAACAATATGCTCACGGCTTACCGATGCCGTACTCTCCCCTGCTTTGACAAGAATGCTCTTGATGAGAACCTCGTTTACCCTTCCCCCCGCCCGGCCCACCTCTTCATAGGCCAGCTTCTGAGTGATGCGGTTGCCAAAGACTATGCATCCCACGCCGTCCCAGGCTCTGATCTTCGCTTCGCCGCCGCCTGCGCCTTTCTCACCTGCACCATCTGCGGCGTCGGCATCTTCCCTGCATATTACGTCCACCTGCAAACTGGACCCAGGTGTGAGGTAAATTCTTCTGCGCCGGGAGAGCCTGGCCGATATTTCGGTGACCTCTCCCACCAGCAAATCCCCCCGCCTCCAGACCTTCTCCCTGCCGTCAGAGATCTGCAAAGTGGCGCCTAGCTCTCTGGCTCTGTCTGCCAGCTCCTGATCATTTTTGATCTGCCCGGAGTAAAGCTCCTCTTCCAGCTTGGGGCAAGGGCCTACAAAAGCGATGGCCCGCCGATCGGCTCCAATTACTGCCTCCCGGCTGGCTGCCAGTGCTATGACCAGGGACATATCAAATCCTCTTCATTTTAGTTGCGGATGTCATGTCGGTTAGGCGCTTTGTGCGTCCTTTGTGAGCTTTGTGATCTTTGTGGTTTATTTTCGCTGCATTTTATGCTTACTTAGCCTGGTTCTCCGTCGCCAAAACGGTCTGGGAGAGCAGCATGGCCACCGTGAGCGGTCCTACCCCGCCCGGAACTGGGGTTATGGCCGAGGCAATATCCTTTACGGCCTCGTAATCCACATCGCCCACCGTCTTATCTCCAACCCGGTTGATGCCCACATCAAAGACAATGGCCCCTGGCCGGACCATCTCCTTCTTGATCAGGGCCGGAACGCCTGCGGCTACTACCAATATCTCAGCATCTCGGGTGTGCTCGGCCAGATCTTTGGTAAAGACGTGGCAGACCTGCACCGTAGCATTGCGGCTGAGCAGCATGGCCGCCAGAGGCTTGCCGACAACATTGCTGTGGCCCACAATCACGGCCTCCGCCCCCTCCAGCTTCTTGCCCAGCCGCTCCAGGGCATAGATGATTCCCCTTGGTGTGCAGGGTACGAGGCGCTCCGTGCCCAGAAGAAGAGCGCCCATGTTCACCGGATGAAATCCGTCCACATCCTTCTCAGGCATTATGCTCATCATGGCCCTTTGCGGGCTCTGGCCTCTCGGCAGCGGCAGTTGCAGGAGAATGCCGTTTATGTCCGGACGGTCGTTCAGCTCCAATATTCTGGCTATGAGCTCTTCTTCAGAGCTGTTCTCGGGAAGCACCACATTCTCGGATCGAATGCCTACCCTAGTGCAGGCGGAATGCTTGAGCCGGATGTACATCTCTGAGGCGGGATTTTCTCCCACCAGCACTGTTGCCAGGCCCGGCACAATTGCCCTCTCTGCCAGCTTTTTTACCCTTCGGGCCGTCTCGACCTCAACCTCCGCCGCCAGAGCTTTTCCATCGATTATCATGCCAGGTCCGGATAGAGCGGGAACTGCCCGCACAGCTCACTGGCCTGTCTGCGAACGTCGGCTATCGTCTCTTCGTTCGTAATATCGCGAATCACTGAGGTGATCATATCGGCGATCTGCACCATCTGTTTTTCCATCATGCCCCTGGTTGTCATGGCAGGTGTGCCGATGCGAATGCCGCTGGTGACGAATGGCGTGGCCGGATCGAAGGGGATCATATTCTTGTTCAGGGTTATGCCCGCTCTCTCGAGGGTTTCGTCGGCCACTTTACCGGTTATGCCTTCTTTGATCAGCTTGACCATCATGAGGTGGTTGTCCGTGCCGCCTGAGACCAGATCAAACTTGTTTTCCAGAAGCCTGTTCGCCAGGACACGAGCGTTCTTGACCACCTGGAACTGGTATTCTTTGAACTCGGGTGCCAGCGCTTCCTTGAAAGCCACCGCTTTTGCGGCTATGGCATGCATAAAAGGCCCGCCCTGAGTGCCCGGGAAGACGGATCTATCTACGGCAGCAGCAAGCTCCTCTTTACAAATGATCAGTGCGCCCCTCGGTCCGCGCAGGGTCTTATGAGTAGTAGTGGTAACGATATCCGAGTAGGGCACGGGTGAGGGATGCGCGCCCACGGCACACAGGCCCGCGATGTGAGCTATGTCGGCCATGACCTTTGCCCCGACCTCATCGGCAATCTCGCGGACGACCTTGAAGTCTATGGTTCTGGGATAGCTGGAGGCGCCCACCACTATGAGCTGCGGCCTGTTCTTTCTGGCTATGGCCGCCATCTCGGAGTAGTCGAGCATCTCTGTATCGGGCGAGACGCTGTAAGGCACGATTTTGTACATCTTGCCCGAGAAGTTGACCGGGCTGCCGTGCGAGAGGTGGCCGCCGTGGGCCAGATTCATGCCCATGATGGTGTCGCCAAGCTTGAGCACGGAAAAGTAGGCTGCCATATTGGCTTGGGTGCCGCTCACCGGCTGCACATTGACATGCTCTGCGCCGGCAAAGAGCTTCTTGCAGCGCTCGCGAGCCAGATTCTCTGCCACGTCCACACAGGCCGTGCCGCGGTAGTAGCGTTTGCCTGGGTAGCCTTCCGCATACTTGTTGGTCATGACGCAGCCCTGGGCTTCCATGACGGCTCTACTTGCGAAGTTCTCAGAGGCGATCAGAATTATGTTATTTCGCTGCCGCTCCAGCTCAGCCTGGATCGCGGCTGCGATTTCGGGATCTTCAACGCTTAAAGGCTTCAATCAAATCACCGGTATATCATATCAGGATTGGAGGAGATGCAATGAGGAGAGCAAAATAGATTATGGTGGTAAACTACCCAATTCCTCCCACTCCCTGAAGAGAGCGGGTCTTCCTGGTGTTTTACTTTGACACCGTTTTGTAGAAACCATAACTCTTTATTATCTGCAGTTTTAAGGACATGAGATGCTAAAGCGTGCCAGGATTATTGCCGATTACCAGTTTGGTAGAGGTGCAGGCGAGGCCCTTTTTCTTGATGACACAACCTACAGCCTCTCCAAAACGCGGCGGCTTAGGTACCTCTACTCGGGAAAGGAGAGGATCGTCACAGTTCGGGCCAGCGACAACCTCTTGACGCTCAGCATGATGGGCGCAAGACGGCTGCACGCCCGGTTCGAAAGCCCCCATCTGCGGGTTGTGGCTTCGGAGGATGCCGCGCCATTCGTCGCCAAAGGCGGCAATCTCTTTGCCAAGCATGTTTTAAGCGTGGACCCACAGATTCGGGCTGGGGAAGAGGTGCTGGTTGTGAACTCTCAGGATCAACTGCTGGCCACGGGAACAGCCGTGCTCGCGCCTGAGGAGATGCTACAGATCAAGCGCGGCATCGCGGTTGCTGCCAGAAAGGCCGCCGAGCATTGATCGGGCAGCCTTTTTCATCTTTTCTTTATAATTATCACACTCTTCCCAGAGCTGATATGCCTCTGAACCTCTCCACCGCTTCGGCTATACACTGGGCCACATAGTCTACCTCTTCCGTTGTGTTCGATCGGCCCATGGTGATTCTCAGGGAGCCGTGGCAATCTTCCGGCTGGAGGCCCAAAGAGAGCAGCACGTGGCTGGGCTGCAGCTTATGCGAGGAGCAGGCCGATCCCGTGGAGACGGCTATGCCTTTGGAGTCGAGGAAAAGCAGCAGCGATTCGCCTTCCACATATTTGAAGCCGAAATTCAGGCTTCCGGGAAGCCTTCCCTTCATGGTTCCATTGATCCAGGCATCCTTGACCTTTCCCAGGACCTGGCTTACAAGTTGATCCCGCAGCTTTGTCAGCCTCTGCCCCTCTGCGGCCATGCCTTCACAACACAGCTCTGCCGCTTTTGCCAGGCCGACGATGCCCGCCACATTCTCCGTTCCCGAGCGCAGGCCTCTTTCGTGCCCGCCGCCCTGGACGATGCTCTCCAGTTTTGTGCCCCGGCGAATGTAGAGCGCTCCCACGCCTTTGGGCCCGTAGAGCTTGTGGGCGGAAAGAGAGAGCAGATCGACACCAAGGGCGTTTACATCTGTGGGAATCTTGCCCACGCTCTGCACGGCATCAGTATGCAGGTAGATGTCCTTTTCCGCAGCCAGTTTGCCAATCTCCTCCAGCGGCTGGATGGTTCCTATCTCGTTGTTGGCGTGCATGACCGAGATGAGAATGGTGTCGGGGCGAATGGCCGCCTCAAGTGTTGCCAGGTCCACCAGTCCCTCGCTCGTCACGGGCAGGTAGGTGACGGCAAAGCCCTCTTTTTCCAGTTTGCGGCAGGTTTCCAGGATGGCAGGATGCTCGACGCAGGTCGTGATAATATGTTTGCCCTTATCCTTATTGCGCCGAGCTATGCCTTTTAAGGCTAAATTGTCGGACTCTGTGCCCCCCGAAGTGAAGATGATCTCCTCCGGCATCGCTCCCAGGAGTTTTGCCACCTTCTCTCGGGATTCTTCCAGAGCCTCTTTTGCCTCCAGGCCAAAGCTGTGCAGGCTGGAGGCATTGCCGAACTTATCGGAAAGGTAGGGCATCATGGCCTGCAAGACCTGCGCCGCCACGGGAGTGGTGGCAGAGTGATCCATGTAAATACGCTTCATCGCTGAGAAATATGGGATGCTAAGGTAAATAGATGACGAACTTGGACCTGCCAATCCAGTATGAGAAACTATAAGTATGCAGCAAAAGGACGGGGAAATCATGAATCTGTCCATCCCATTATTTTCAACGCCGCTATTGATTGCCGCGGCCCTCATCGCTTTGGGCTTCATAACCTATCTCTTCTCGGCCAGGCTTGGTGTGATTCTCATGGGCGCCGGCAGCGTGATCATGGGCGCGGTGGTCATATTCGATCTGCCCAACGGCATGGGACTGCAAAGCCTGGTTCTCTTCGGAATTACTGTGCTGGTGGGGGGATGGATGATGTATGTGGGAGTGAAGAACAGAGGATAATAGATCTATCAAGAATAAATTTATATATCATCATTTACTATTAATATCTCGATCAGAAGGGATGTTAAAATGAATCGAATTTCAGCTCCGGTAAAGATACTGCTATTGCTAATTTTTTTTATATCTCTGACGTCAATTGCAGCTATGGCACAGGGTCCGGCCACCATCTATTTCGCAGATGCAATGGAAAACCCAGGAAAGGTTTACTCGTCTGCTATGAGCGGAAGTGAGAATGTCTATTTCGCCCGCCCGTCCGGAAACATCTACACCTTTGCCTTCCATCCTTATGTGCCAGAGAAGCTATACTATGTGAATGCTAATGATAATAAGATCTACCTGGCCACAAGGACCACAGGCGGGACCTGGACTACTACGGATCAGGTGGCCTACACGCATAGCACTTATATCAGGGACCTGGAATACTACCCAACTGATTCCGGCGGACTTGAGATCTATTTTAGCGAGTCTAGTGGAGCTGGCGCAGACGGTCAGATCTACCTCTTATCAGGAGGGGCTGCAACTCCCTATTATACCGTGAGGCTCTCAGATGTCGATGGTTTTTGGGCAGGAGATTTCATCCATGACTCGGATGGCAATCTTTACCTCAGCTCAGGAAACCAGATCCCTGCCTCTATCTATCGAGTATCCGGCGGAACTGTCAGCAGGATCTACACCAGCAATAATGCTCCAATAACCGGCATGGCCTACCGGGATGGAAGCATTTACTATGCCAATTGGGGCAATGAGATCCACCGCCTGGTGCTCTCAACGCTGGTTGATTCAGTCGTCAGGTCTCAGCCCGGACACACCTGGATCTCAGATGTAGGACTTTCATCATTCGGCGCTACGACTGGGGTATTGGCAGACGCATCCGGCATCAGAAACTCAGGAATAGTGCCAAATGTCATGGGAAAGATAGGGATGTCAAAGAACCCAATTGACCAATTGAATCCTCAGCCTGAGCCACCCAAACCCAAGTATTATTAAGAATTGGAAGAGGGGCGAAAAAAGACCCAATTGTCCAGTGTTTTTTGTCCCCTCTTTTGGCACATGTTTTTGGGCTCTGCACCTTTGGCCACCCGTCCGCTAAAAGATATCACCGTCCGATAGCATTGAGGCTCGGAGAGGAAGCGAAGCCTTGTCCCCGGGACCATGGGAAATCCTTATATGCCACCTCTGCATCCTAGGGTGCGCCATGCGGGGCCATAGGGTAGCCTGGTATCCTACAGGACTGGGGGTCCTGTGACCGGCGTTCAAATCGCCGTGGCCCCATTAAAGTGCTCTTTCGTTAGCGATTTTTAATTAAGTTGAGTCTTTATGTGTCACAGGATTGTGTCCTTTTCTCCCAGGAGATTTATCTTTGCAACTAATGAATATAAATGAGTAGATAAAAAATACAACTGATTTTGAACCTGCCTTGAAGAGATTCCGGCGCTATCTTGAAGGCCAAGGAATGATGGAAGCCACTGTAACCGGCTATTTAGGCAACGTAGGAAGATATCTCAAATTTTTACCCCTTGGATTCTCCTGGCAATCAGGAAGCTATTTGTAGGCGGAGTCAGTACATCTTGAATCCCGATTATTACCATTGTGGGTGCACCAATGGCATTCAAGCGTCCATCCACATCGAAAGCCATGGGACTAAAGCTGGGCCTCGTAGGCCGAAAGCGTGCCCGGAAAAGACTGGCCTGAATCTTCCGCCCCACTGTATCCGGATGAGCATAAATGAAATATCCGATGCCATTTTGCGGGGCTATTCCCGCCTCTCACCTACTCCCTCCCGAAACATAGGCAGGATCAATCCCAAGGCCCTTCATCAGGCCCACAGTATCCCCGGCCACCCGGCTCAATGGCACAACCGGGGCCGGGCTGACCGTCGCGCCCCGCCCGCGTGCTCCCGTGCCCGTGAGCGAGTGGCAGCTGCCGGGCACCCGGGCCCGCCTGGCCGCCACCCACAGGGCTGCCGGGCCGGGAGGACGAGAGTCGCCAGGCTCCGGATGGATTTTCATGAGACCTTGGCGGGAAAAATTGTTTCTTGCTGTATCGAGTTTGCAATTATAAAGATAGAGTCCTCTGTGAGTCCTCCGTGCGCTCTGTGTCTCTGTGGTGGTAGTCCGTAAACCGTTGGTTATAACCAGTGGCTAACGACGTTTTCAACCACAGAGTTCACAGAGTACGCACAGAGCGACGAACTAACAACTGGAAAACCATAGTAACCTGAGGTTAGCCACTGGAAATAGCTAAGAGTCGCTTTAGTTTCAGCTTTGCCTCTCGCCCCCCGCCCGCGCGTGCTCCTGCGCCCGTAAGCGAGTGGCAGCAGCCGGGCTCCGGGCCCGCCTGGGCCGCCACTCACAGGGCTGCCAGGCCGGGAGGGCGAGCGCCTGCTAGCAAACCCAAGGCCAAAAGAGTCCACAATGACGCCATGATTAGGTTTTTATTTTAACTCGGGTATCTTGCGTCCTTTTTCAGTGCGGTCAAAATCTGCATCGAAGCTTATTATCTGCAGGCCGTACTTCTGTGCGACGGCGTATTGGTAGGAATCATCAAAATCCAAACGGAACCTTTTCGAGACTTCTGCCAGAGCGAGAACCTCTTCCGGATCCAACCCGATCACAGTTATTCCGGTCTTTATTATTACGTCCTTCACGAAGCTGACGTAGGTTTCATGTCTATTCCTCTGGAAAAGAAAAACACCAATGGAATGAAGTGAGAAATCCGTTATAAAAAGATCTGTGGATGGATTTTCGATAAACAAATGCTTGGCGGCCTTGCTCTTTTCTCGTTGCAGCAAGATTTACAAAAATATATTCGTGTCCAGGAGGTACATCAGGCTCCTCGCATCTTTCCGATCTCGTGCTGGAGTTCTACAGAAGAATACTGCTCACCCAGATCCGCAAGGGCTCCTTCCCAGTCAAAAGCCGGCACCTTTTGCTTCTTTTTAGATCTTTTCTCCAGCAAGAATTCTGCATAGCTCCGAACTTCTTTTTGAATGTCAAGAGGCAATTGCTCAACGAACCTAGCGAGGGTTGTCATTTTTCTCAATAAAATATAGGATGCCCAAGCTTTTAATATTTATCGGCAAGGATGATTTCTCCTAATTTTTAACTTAGTTTTTCCTGAGCCCGCACGCGTGGCTCCCGCGCCCGTAAGCGAGCGGACGCAGCCGGGCTCCGGGCCCGCCCGCACACGTTCGCACTTGGGCACGGGAGGCCGGTCGGGCCTGAGGGTCAGGCGGAGGCGGCTTTTCCAAGGGGCTGGGTTTTGGAGACGATTGCGATTTGCGGTTAATATTAGCAGATAATTATAACCTGAAAACTAACGATTTCACCACAAAGGCACGAAGGCACAAAGGACGCGCAAAGAGATTCGAGGCAGTCTCCGGCTTGACGATCCTTGCGGGCCGTGGGCAGGCCTCGCCCGGCTCTCGCTCCTGGCCGCTGCCATAGGCCTCCGGGCTGCGCCGCTCATCAGGGCAGACTGGCTTGCCTGGCGGGGACTAGGGGGCAGGAGGCCAGGCGGGCCAAGACCACGGATTCACGCGAAGGCGCGAAGTTCCGATGAAAGAAGGACAATTATGGGCTGCTGCGCCGCCTGCCAGGCGGGCCCGGCTGCCCGAACACGCGTGCTCGGGAGAGGCGACAGCCGGGCCCTGCGCTGCATAGGGCAGGAAGATTTCATGGCGCTGAAAGGAGGACTGGACAACTGGATTGCAGCCAATGGAAACGAAGGAGAACGTGCGCTCCCCTGTCAGCTATGCAGTGCGCCCAAGGGCGGAGCATCTTGCCGAAATCCACACAATACATTTTATTGATAAAAAAGAAGTTTCGGATGGGGCCCCCGTAGCCCCATCGTTCTCTAATTTTCCTCAGTGCACCATCCTGCGATAGAGATATCCTGCCAAAGATATTCCTATCGCCGCGAAGAGCGCCTCAAAACCGGGCGTTTCCTTTTCCACTGGCTTAGCCGGAACCGGCAAGGAGGTTTGGCCTAAAGTCGGCACTATGTTAATCTCATGCTCCGGTAGGGTGAGTGTCCTGCTCATGCCCTTCTCATCGGTGTAATTGACATAGGAAGCCAACTTCGGCTGGTTTACATCAGCAGGCAGTTTCCAGCAGAAGACCGCCTGGAAATCTGTGCTCCAGCAGCCGGAAAGATCGCCAATATCCCAGGTGATAGTAGTGGTAGTCCAATCCTTGCTGTCTCCGTTGAGACGGACCTTGCCTTGATCATCGGTTGTCGTGCTGTTGAGCAGAGCCAGATAGTTGGGCAGCACCTCAACAAGATGCACATTCTTCATCTTCGAGCCAGCAGTGGCCGTCTTGACGAGAGCTTCACCCAGCGCGGAGAGATCTTTGAGCTGGATGACATATCCGTTTTGGTTCTTGGCCAGGTTGTTGAGCATCCGGGAGGCTTTTGTATCCTTCATATCACCTACTACTATAGCGAATATCGTATAACCAGATAAACGTGCATCTGCGATATTCGCCGGCTTTATATATCCACTATCGCTGGCGTCAGTAATGAAAACGATCTTCTTTTCTTTTCCGCCAACGATGCCGGCATCGTCAAAAGCTTTCAGAGCCGTATCAAGGCCGGTCGAATAGTTGGTATACTCGCCTTCAGCGAACTTTATCTTAGCTCCTCTGGCTGCAACTTCCGTGTAGTTATCAATGAGAGGCACCTCTATCCTGCTGTTTTTCTCATCGCTCCATGAGACCAGTCCGATCCTTGTAACGTGCTTCTTATCGTTTGCCGCAATATCTCCGGCAAGCTTTTGCACACCCTCGATTGCCGATTCGCTGAGATTGTTGATGCTGGGTGAGTTATCGACAGCGATCACAATATCGGTGGGAATGTCCGCAATGTCCCCCAATGTACGGGATGGACAGAGCGTGATATTATAGTCGATGACATAGCCGTTATCCCTATCGATCTTCTCGGCAGAGATATTGCTTACATCCTTTATCACGGTGATCTCCGAATCGGTGCTGATGGGGTTCTTTGGCTCATCATTGATTCTGTGACAGCGCAGACAATAGTAGTTGCCGAAGGACTGCATATTGCTGACTCCAATGCTTAAATTGACTATTCTGATAGTGGGCGTTGTGCTAAGCCAGCCCTCAACAGTGGTCTCAGTTACGATATAGGCTCCTGGAGTCAACCTTTCCAAGGCAGTGATTCCATCCCCGTTGGTAGTCCTTGCAGTAAATACACTGCCGTTGGGGCATTTGACTGTGAAAATCCAGCCAGGCAAGCCGCTTTCGCCCGAATCATATATTCCATTTCGGTTTGTATCATTGAACTTAAATATTTCAACCCGGCTCGATTTGACATTGCCGAAAGGCGGCACAACAACATCTTCACCAGCTTTGATATCTACAGAAACGGCCAGAAGCGTTGTATTGATCCAGCCATTTTGCAGAACCTCTCTGACGATATACCTTCCCGGCATCAGGCCTTTTGCAGTAGTGATGCCTTCAATATTAGTGGCATCTGTGGGGATTGTCCTGCCGTCCGGACCCTCTATATTGAAACTCCAGCCCGGCAAACCTTCTTCAGCACCATCTTGCTTGCGATTAAGATTTGTGTCGTTGAACTTCTTGAAGATGAGACTGTTGACCCTATTGCCGAATTCAACCAACTGTGTTGGAGCTTTGCTTGATATCCTCACCTGCCGTGGATTGGATGTGGTGCATATCCAGCCCGGCTTGTCCGAGAGTTTTTCCGTAATAGTGCAGACGGCCTCAGGCAGCACTCCGGGAAGAATAACACTAATCCTGCCATCGACATCAGTGACGTAGGTTTTCGTAGCGTCCTGGTATGTGACGCTATACTCCCATCCTTCTAGCGGATATCTTTTGCCGTCGTCTTCGCCCTGATCCCTAATTCCGTTTTTATTGGCATCATAGAACTTTTGGATGGCCAGGTTTACAGGCGGAATTCTGTTAAGGAATCTGCTTTGGCTGACATCTCCCGGAGCAAGCTCAACCTCTTGATCTCGCTGTAACTCATAACCATCCTTAGGCACTTCATGGATGATGAATTTGCGTGCAGGCGGCTGGCAGGGATTGCCCGGGTCCGATGTGAAATCAACTACAAATGATGCCATTCCGCTTTCGTTGGTTGTAGCAGTTGGATTTCTAACCCCCGGACCTTGGAGACTAAAGGTCCAGCCCGCTCGCTCCTCGCCTGCATCAGCATTCTTGTTATCGTTTTTATCCTCGTACTTGCGCACAACGATTAATCCTGATTCAGGTACATTGAGAATGTCTAATACCTTTTCTTCATTGGGACCAAGTAAGACATTTTGATCCTTTACCCGTATCCAGCCGTCTCTTGGCTCCTCGTGGATGATGTAGGTGTTTCTGGGCAGCTCTCCCGGCCTTGCCGGGTCGGATTTGAATCCGATATCGAATACGGCAAATCCGCTCTCATTGGTAGAAGCCCTCAGATTGGCGCCGGGACCAGTTAAGGTAATAGCCCAGTTGGAGCATCCTTCTTCCCTGTCATACTTGTTGTTGCCATTGATGTCCTCGTACTTGTGGATGATGATTCTGCCGCCCAGGATGACGTTCTCGATGGGCATAGTAGTGATATCTCCGGGATACAATTCCTTAACCATGGACTGGACGGGCACCCATCCTGCCCTCGGGGCCTCGGTTATGGAATATCTCTGCATGGGATTATCATTGGGAAGTCCGGTGACGGACTGGAAGGGTATATCGGTTACAACTGCGATGCCAGTGCTATTGGTGGTCACCTTCTGGGAGAAATCAGGACCATCAATGGATGTCACCTGGAAGGCCCGGTTGGGAAGACCTTCACCTTCATCGTAATAACCGTTCTCATTCCGATCCTCGAATTTTTGGATTACAAGAGAAGCAGGCTTTAGCCTGTTAGCAAAGTAAAGTTTCTTTTCGCCCTTTTCTACAGTGTACACACCATTATTCAGCTCTTTTGGAGGTGCAGATTCCCATCCCTTTGAGGCTTTGCGGAGTGGGTCTTCGGTAATGGAATATTTATCTCCCACGGCGGCAGGATCAATGTTTATCGTTCCATTATTTCCTGTTTCAACCGTAGTGGCTTTGCCATTGGGATCCACTACCCTGAACTCCCAGCCGCGCAGGCTCTTCTCTGTTCCCTCATCGAACTTTCCATCTCCATTAAGATCCTCGAATTTTATAATTATAGGAGTTCCTGCTGGGACCACGTTCAAGGAGACATATGCCCCTGCGTCGGGAAAGTTAATATCAGTAGTCACAATGTCAATGCTGGCTATGTAAACTCCTTCTTTGTCCTCATCGCTGAGAATCCAGGTGACATTATTATTTATCGTCCTGTTCGAAATCACTTTTAATGGGAAGGGTTTAGGACTAATTCCACCATCTTTCCTGGTGATGTTTAAATAGCCTCTCTTAATATCGTAATTCAGCGTGGGTATAACAACGCAGTGAAGCTTAATAGTATTTCCTGGATATAGCAAAATAGGCTCAGGAAATTTATATAAGACCTCTTTATCATGTATTTTATTCTTAATTTGAATTTCCTTTATAATCTGTCCTTCCTGGGCCATAACTGCAACAGATCCGATCATGCCAAAAATCATAATCATAGTTGCAATAGTCTTCCAGGACAGATTTTTGCTAGGTTTTGATTTACACCCTTCTTTTTTCTTATTATCAGCCAAGAAAATATCCCTCCAAAAGATCTTGTTTAGTAATAGCGAATGAAGGTAAATCTTCGACCGTAATATAAGTAAATTTCTCCTTGTTCTTTCGCATGTGGAGTCCTGAAACTCTTGACGTTATATACTCATCAAAGGAGCATGGGAATAAAGAGTAAAACGGTTCCCACCGCTGCAAGCTGGATGATATTCATTTCAAACTAAAAGTGAAACGGCGGCGGCGCACCAACGCAGCAAGCTGCTGGGCATCCAAGACGCCGCCGCATAAAAGGGGAACCAGGTTAAGCAGATCCAAACCTAAGTCGAACACGCATGCCCTTTATCCCCGATGCGAGCATCGGGGTATTGTGATAAAATAAATGTCCCAGTGGAATGAGCTGCAACGATGGAACTTGCGCCTGTCCTAGCGGCAAGATAGAATGTGATGGAACTTGCGTGGATACTCCAAAGGATGAAGATAATTGCGGATCGTGCGGAAATAAATGTCCTAGCTTCATGAGCTGTGAAGGTGGTAACTGCTCATTTACGCCATTTGACTTGCTGATAATTATAGATTCATATGAAGAATGCTCATTTCTCTCAGTAATTTTTTTAATATTAAGAGATCTAGCCATAATTTGGCTTGTGTTTATATGCATACGTTTATCAAATCGTGGAAAATTATAAAATTATTGCTAAAAAATAGTTCTATGTATAATGATATAACAAGAATCGACCATTATCCTAGTATTATACTAGTTATATTCATCTATTTCATAAGTTTTATCGAACTTATAAGGTGGGCACATAATTGCCTCCAGTAGGAATGTCGAACAATATATATTTTAATAATAATATTAATACTAATAATAATATAAAGTTATTTATACCAAATCATACCTCACCAGCCCCCCCCATCCTTTTCCCCCAAAATTCGCATAGATCCCCACATCCCCCTTCTTGGCAGTCACATTCCCTTCGAACAGATCCACCCCTCGCATCGCGAGATGCGTCCATTCCTCCCCGCACACCACAGCCACCTCTTGGGCACCCGGAACCCTGATCAGGAACAGGTAGCTCGACCCGGCCAACAGTTTGCCCTCCAATGGCCCGTAGAGATAGGCCCCGGCTTCGCGGAACTTTTCGAAAGCCATGGGAAAGCCGGCGCCCCCGCCGGAAGCAGCATTGATCCGGTATTCTAAAACGGAGTTGTAGTCGCCCGGCTCATCCTTCTGCTTGGCATACGCCTTCAAAATATAGCTTCCAGGCCCAGGAAACTGTGCATAAATATCATACCGCTCTTCGTCTCTCTGGCAAAATGTGCGGCCATCCAGCGTCCCCCCCGCCATCCGGTGGTCCGCATACTCCAGCTTTGCCATCATCAGCACATCCTCCGGAGCATAAATGGAGACATTGATCTGCTTATCCGCGCTTATCGTACCATTTTTTTGGCCAAGCTTCAGGCCCAGGTTAAAAAATTCCGCTTTCAGAAAGACCCAATTCTCAAACTCCCGCTTGGAAACGGGCTTGTCAAGAAGCTGCCACTGGGCGTCCTCCGGGAAGTGATCAAAGATGAACTGGTTGGGCGGCGTCATAAAAAGGTGATCATCGAAGCGGCGCACGTACTTGCCGTCCCCGCTCACATATCCCGCCCCCCAGGTAGAGTCCATCAAATACCAGGTCCCGTTTATCTTCACTGCATTCCAGGCATGATTGGCGGGACCGGAGACGTTCTTGCCCGGCTGGTAGCCGTATCCCTTTCCGTAGCCGCTGATCCTCACGGCCTCCAGCCCCGCTTCTTTGGCCAGGGAGAGGAAGAGATCGGAATAGCCGTAGCAGACCGATTTTCGGCTCTTCAAAACATCCTCTGAATTAGTGGCCCCGCTGCCTCCCTTAAAAAGAACCTCCACATTGTAGTCGATGTTCTCGGTGATCCAACGGAATATGGCTCTGGCCTTCTCGCGATCATTTTTTGCCGGCTCGATCAAGTAGGCAGCCAGGGCTTGTACCGAGCTTTCGGCTGAGGCGGGTACATTCAAAGCATGACGGTCAATTTCCTCATAACTATAATTTAGAGTGGCGTTAAAATCATTGGGTGCAATTGCTGCTAATCCATTTTCAGCAGCCTTCTCCAGGGCTCCTGGCGCAACAGATATGGCCATCACAGCCAGCGTTTGTAGCATTAGAATGATTAAAATAGTTATTATTTTCATGAACACCACCAACGTCAGAATCAAACCTTATTTATATTTTTCCATTTTTTTGTTAGTAGCTCTGTGCGTTCTCTGTGAACTCTGTGCCTCTGTGGTGGAAACGTCATTAGACGCTGGTTAAGATGACTTGATTTATTCCATTACCTTTATTTTATCTTACAGCACGATTTCCATCATGTCATGGCCCAGCGGCCATTTCTTGAGAGCCATTTCGTGGGGCGGATAAAGGTGGCTCAGGTGCGTGAGCAGCAGCCGTTTCGCGCCCAAACTCTCTCCCAGGGCCATGGCCTCGTCTGCCGTCATGTGCTTACTGATGGTGTAGCCCGGCGGAGTAATGGCATCCGCCAGCATCAGATCGGCATCCTTCATCAGCTCCAGGCTTTGTGCCGGAAGCTCCATCTTGGTGTCGCTGGTGATCACCACCACTTTATTGCCGTCGTCAATTCGTACCCCAACTGTCTCCGTGGGCGGATGGTTGACTGGAAAGAGGGTGAACTGCATTCCTGCAATATCAAAGGGCCGATAGGCTAGGACGTCATGGCGCACGGGATTTAGGAAATAAAGATAGTTTAGGATATAGTCCATGGTGTCCTTCAAAGCATAGACATCCACATGGCTTTGCACCCGGTGAAAATCCCCAAAGCCGGCATAATGATCGTAATGGGCGTGCGTCCAAATCACGCCGTCCACACTGGATATATCCTTCTTCAAAAGCTGCCAGCGCAAATCAGGGCTGCTGTCCACCAAAACCCGGCCTTCATCTTCATCCGACTCGATAAGGATGGAAAACCTCATCCTGCGGCTGCGTCCTCCTCGCAAGGCATCCATGCAGGCCGGACACTTGCAGCCGATCTTGGGTGTGCCGATGGCGTCACCCGTGCCCAGGAGCGTGACCTTCATGCCGTCCTCATGCCGTCCGCATTTCGTACTTCATGCCGTAACGCTCCGCTTGTAATCAGATATCCTGCGCCGGAACTCATCTACAGAAATATCCAGATCTTCCTGGGTTAGATGTTTGCGATCCTCCAGGAGTGCATTGAGCACGGCTTCCCTGATCACCAACCGCAGGTCCGAGCCCGAGTAGCCCTCCGTCGCGCCTGCTAACGCGGCCGTATCTACGTCGGCATCAATGCGAGACAATACCTTGTCCAGGATCATGCGCCTCATATCCTGGTCCGGCAGTGGGAAGCTCAATACCTTGTCAAACCTCCTCCAGGCAGCATAATCCAGTAGCTGAGGGTGATTGGTGGCCGCCAGGAGCAGAACGCCGTGCTCCACCAGGCTGATCTCATCTATGGCTTTTAGGAGCGAGTTGACGGCCCTCTTCATGGCTCCATGCTCATCCGAGGTCCTGGTCTTGGCCACGAAGTCGAACTCATCAATAAGCAGTATGCAGGGGGACAGCCTCTTGGCCAGCTCAAAGACCTTGTCGATGTTCTTAGAGGTCTCTCCCAAATACTGGCTGGTGATCATGGAGAGGCGAACCTCTACAATGGGAAGGGAAAACCAGCTGGAAAGAGCCCGGGCGGTAGAGGTCTTGCCTGTACCCGGCGGGCCGACAAAAAGAAGCTTGCCTATTTCATAAAGTCCGATCTCTCGCAGGTATTGCCGGTTTTTCAGAGCCTTGCCCATCTTTTCTATCTCAGACTTCTGATCCTCAGTTAAAATCAGGCCGGCAATGTTGTCCCTCACATCCTCGGGGGCCTTGATGTAGGCCAGCTTGAGAAGATCTTCCGCCTCCTTGGAATCCTTACAAAGTTCCTTTATCTTGGCATCGATCCACTCCCGGTCGGCAGAGAGAGGCTTATTGGCTTTTCTGGCCTGTGCATAGCTCACATCCAGAGAATCATAGTTCTCATAGAGGTAGGCCAATGTGGGATTCGATTTGATCCTGGCCAGGTCCTTTTGATTGGCGAACCACTTGGCCGCCACATCGAATACAGTCAGCCGGAGCTGGGAGCCAAATTCCTCAAAAGCCACAAACGTAAGATCTTTTACGACCGCTTTGACATTCTCAATGCCATAAATCTTCTGTGCATCGGCGCTGGTTACATAAATCGGCCTTTTGACACTCTTGGTCTGCACATCGAAGTAATGCTTGCGAATGTTGGGGGGCAGGTCGTCTTCAGTCAAATTTTCTGTGCGGTTATAAATATCAGCAGTTAGCAGCAGCTCTGCAACATCAATAGCACCAAACTTCTCCAAGCCATTTTCTACGCCCATCTTTAAAGCTCCATGGAACTGAACTAAACTAGTGGCCTATAAAAAGAGATAAAGCTTTCCATTCGTCAAGTCTGCAATTCGTCAAGCTTCCCGGTTATTTATGGCCGCCCGGTAGGCCGCCAGGAGAAAACCATAGAGTGTGGGGCCGACAATCACGCCGATGATCCCAACCACGAATATGGGGGCGGTGTACGCGAGCAGTGTGACTATGGGGTGTATCCTGGCGCTCTTCATGGCCAGATGGGGGCGGATTACATTCTCAGGTATCACCATGAGCGCCACTGTTCCGAATACCATGATTATCAGGAAACGGATCATGTCCCCCATGAACAGATAATAGAGAGCCATGGGAATGAATACGAAAGGCGGCCCGAGCATGGGTATGAGGGTAAAGATGCCCACAATTGCCCCCATCAAATAGGGATAGGGCACGCCCAGCATGGAAAAGCCAATAGCCGCCAAAACGCCGCTTAACATAGATGTGGTGAAATAGACGGTGAAAAGGGTGTTATAGATGCTGTTTAGCTCGTGCAAAAAATCTACTACAATTCCTCGCTTCTGCTTGGGAATCAGGTCCACAGCCTTGGCCATGAACTCTTTGCCGTCTATGAGAATGTAGTACGTGAAGAATACCACTACGATCAACTGGGCAAAGAGTACAGGCAAATTGGAGGCAAATGAGGTTAGCTCTCTTTGTGCAATGGGAAAGAGCCAGGTGGCTATGGTTATGGGAATGTCGCTTATCTCCTGTACGTTTTTAAGTATAATGACATTTACGTAATTATAAACCCAGCCGGGAAGAACGCTCATGGCCCATTTGTCGATCTGCTGGGTTAGGGCAGTGAACTGGATGCCAGATAAGGCTCCCGATTTTTCCAGATTGGATATCTCCACCAGGAGCACAGTGGTGATGCCAAGCAATATGGCCAGAATAAAGACGAACACAATCAAAATGGAGAAGAATGAGGAGATCTGCCTTTGCCGTGTCAGACGAAAGAAGGCGGCATAAAGTGGCTTGAGGAGAAATACCATGACTATGCTCAGCAAAATAGTGGTTAGGAAATCCTTGGTCAGGTACACGGTGGCGAGAAAGACCAGAAAGACCAGGGCTCCTGCTGCCATGTCAAAGCGACGGCTGAAATCCATGGGTATGACTATCTCCTCTTAACAGTAAAACTTTTCTGTTTTATTCCGATCGTTCCCAATTCACCTATTCCGGATTCAGTTTGCCGTCGATTCCCACCACAAAGCTCTTTTGCGGCACATCCTTTCCTGATCGCATCACAGCCTCCGCTACCAGGGTCTCAAGCTGAGAACAGCAGGGGACGGTCATGTGCAGTACAGTAATGTCCCGGATCTCGTTGGCCTTGAGAATCTCGATGAGTTTGTCCACAAAGGATGCAGTATCATCCAGCTTGGGGCAGCCCACCAGGGCGACTCTGCCTTTGATGAAATCTTTCTGAATGGCGGGATAGGCAAAGGCGGTGCAGTCCCCGGCCACCAGCAGGCGAGCGCCCTGCAGGTATGGAGCCCAGGGGCGAACCAGTCTCATCTGAATAGGCCATCCGGAAAGCTCATTTGCGCTGTCTTGTCCTTCATGTGAGAAATCTGCCTTTGCCCTTTGATCCGGCTTCAGTGTAATTGGCATGGTGCAGGGCGTGACCTTAGTAGCGGTGACATCCGCTCCGCAAGCATGTTGCTTAAGCTTATGTTCATGCTCATGCCCGGTGACCAAGCTCTTATGCTCTTTGGCCGCCTTCTCGTCAAATTCTTCAACCTCGCGCTCCTCGATGGTCAGAGCACCCTGACGGCAGACAGCCAAACAGGCGCCCAGGCCATCGCAGAAGCTGTCGCTCACCACGCGAGCTTTTCCGTCCACAAGCTCGATGGCGCCTTCAGCACAGGAGGTGATGCACTCGCCGCAGCCGTTGCAGAGCGACTGGTCGATCTTGATTATCTTTCTCATTACGGCTTATTAGCGCTCTCAAGCCATAAAAGACAATAGCACGATAATTAAAAAAAAATTAGGTGCAAAATTATGGCGCATCAAGCCAGGACCGGGCATATACCAGCCAGCTATCTCTGCCGCATCTTCCCTCCGTCAGAGATAACAGATCGCAGGTGCTTCCATCTGAAAACGCGCACATTGTAATATCGCCATAGGGCGTATGAACGCTCCTAAGAATGCCTCCACTGCTCCTGCAGATCGTTTCCGCTGATGGGGTCCACGTGCTCCCGGGCTCGGATACATACCCCGGCAAAATATTTGGTTTTAGGCTCCGGCTGCAAGTCCCTCGGAAAAATGCCTGGGAGTCGCACCAGCTCTTATCCGGGAAGGTGCACATTCCCTGATCACCATTAATTCCGGGTGATGTGCTGTAAAGATAGCCTGACTTCACACAGTAGGAACGTGCCTGGTCGGCAGAATCTTGTGCCGCTGCCGCCAGCATGCCTGAGGACAGAAATGCCAGGATACAGATGCCTGACAGAATATTCTTGACAAATTTCATTTCTTCATCCCTCCGATTATGGCACCACCAGGCCGAAAATTGCCCATCTCCAGTCAGTTCCCTTCATGCGAGGCAATTGATTTTGGCTTTCCTTAGGAAGCACTATTTGTACGCTCTCGCCAAAATTACTGTAATCTGTCTGTTCATGCAAAGTCGACTGTATGGTAAAGTTTTGCTCTTCTATCTTGAGGATCGAGGGCGTAAGGGTCAGGCTTGAATCAATTTCAATTCTCCTTAACAGAGAGGTCTGTTTGGAAATCCAGGCTGTGACTGAGACATTGCTGTTGCCCTGAATTGAGGTGTTGTCGAAGTCAAAGTTCCTGTTGTCGAATTCGTCAGGCAGTGGGAAGGGCGAAGAGAGGTATGATGCAAAGATCTGCGTACCCAAAATGGTCTCTTTGATCAATGGGATCGGCTCTCCGGCAAGCTTGTAGCAGTCCTCACCGTCAATCGTCTGTGTGCCTGTGATCAACAGGTTGCTGTAGGTTAAAAGCTGTGCCTGGCCGGGAAGCTCGTTATAGTCCGCCATGACGCCGTCCGGATTTGTGATGTTAAATTGGGTCCAGTTCTCTCCTTCTTTCCAGAACTCCGTACCGTTCAGGAAGTATCCTTGCCAGGTGAGGACTTGACCATTTCCAATATCCGTAAGCTGATGGCTCCACCAGCCGGACTGTGCCGTCAGGTTCACTTTTCCTTTGGTGGCCTTGATGGCAGCGAATTTGTCTTGTAGCGATTCATTGCTGTAGATGATAGTGCTTTCTGCAGAGCGGGAATAAGTATAGCTGGTGAGATTGTCTGCGGACGCGGTCATCATCTGCTTGAGCTGATCGACGCTGATATCCTCTGCAAAGACAACGGGGAGACATAGCAGGGAAATAAAAGCGATGATCGTGAGAATAATTTTCATGCAAAACCTCCAGAGGTAGATGGGTTCAACTTAGCTATAAATATTTGTTTGTTTCCGGTTTACAGTGGACGAAACAAAATTATTCATTTAAAAAAATTTAATAATTTTGCGACATACATACCTGGAAGGACTTCTTCATTCCCACGTTTTCGGCCCTTCCCTTCACGGGTTCTTTCTTCTTCCCAGCACCATCTGCCTGGTAGCCCTCTGTGACTCGATATTGCGCCTGCATTCCGGACAGATCCGGATCCATTCCAGGCCATCCGAGTCCTTTTGCATGTTGGCAGGCAGAACTGACTCGATCCTCCTCAGCATGGGCTCTGTGGCATAGCGCGATTGGCAGATCTTACAGGCCACCAGCTCAAAGGAAACATCCGGCTCCGGCACGCTCTTGTCGTATGGCACCAGCGCCAGCGCATGGCCCGGACAAAATTCCACGCAGAGATCGCACTCCTCTTTGCACCTCTTCCAGTGCAGGCTTCGCATCTCTCCGGTATCGGTACGGACGATTTTTTGACTGGGACAGACATTGGAGCAGGATTTGCAGCCCAGACATAGATCTGCATCAACTTTTATCATCTTCCGCCTCCGCTAGCGGCTGCGCGCGCCGCTCGGGAGCGCGCCCGGCGAGATGCCTGCTGGAAATCTGTGGATAGAGCATTGGCCGGACAGGTGATAACGCATGCAGGTGCGTTGCGGCCCTCGCACAGATCGCACTTGTGGGCGATCTTGTCCGTCCAGACCACTCCGAAGGGACAGGCCAGCCGGCATAGATCGCATCCGGTACACTTTTTTGCATCAAAGACTGTGCGCATCTCCTCATCCTTACGTAGCGCCCCGCTAAAGCAGGCCATGGCGCAACCGGCCTCCTCACATTGATGGCAGAATATGGGGACCGAGGCCTGATCTCCCACAAAATGCACATTGATGTGTCCGATGCCTGCGTGCACGCGCTGGCAGGCCACCTCGCAGGAGCGGCAGCCGATGCATCTAGAAATGTCAATGTAAACAGGCATTTAATCCCTCCGGTAAATCCGGCATGTATTTAGTTTCATTCACACAAGCCTTCATTCCTGCCTTCCCTTCCTCATTCCTGCTCTGTTTCCGTCATGCGACACCTGTGCACCTCTTCAACGCCATGCGCCTGCAAGGCTTCTTTCTCCTCCGCCTGGAAGGCAGAGAGGCGTAGCATTAGTAATTCGTAGTTCACCTGGTGCCCGTCAAACTCCGGCCCGTCCACGCAGGCCAGCTTCGTCTCTCCACCAACCTCGACTCTGCAACTGCCGCACATGCCCGTGCCGTCAATCATGATAGGGTTGAGGCTGACGATGGTCTTAATCTGACGAAGACGGGTGATATCGCTGACCAGTTTCATCATGGGTACGGGCCCGATAGCCACTACCAATCCAGGGGTCTCTCTTTGCAGGGCCTCCTCTAGAAGCTGTGTCACCAGTGCTTTCTGCCCCAATGAACCGTCATCCGTGCAGATCAAGAGCACATCGGAGACGGCGGCCATCTCCTCTTGAAGGATGACAAGCTCCTTTGTGCGTGCCCCCATGATGCTCACCACCCGGTTTCCCAGGCTCTTCAGCTTCTTGGCGATGGGATAGAGTACCGCCAGGCCCGTCCCCCCGCCTACACAAATGGCTGTCCCCACTTTCCCGACTTCCGTAGGCCTGCCCAGGGGTCCGGCCACATTCAGATAATAGTCGCCCTCCTGCAGGGTCTTGAAGAGTGCCGTGGACCGGCCTACCTTGTGGAAGATGATGGTAATGGTCCCTTTCTTCGCATTTATGTCGGCCATGGTCATGGGGATACGCTCTCCACTCTCATTGGCCCTGAGAATCACGAACTGCCCCGGCTGGGCAATTCGGGCGATCTTGGGCGCCTCAATCTCATTGAGAATGATATCTCCGCCAGCCATCTCCCTGCGCACCACTATCCTGTACATGCGAGCCTCAGCGAAGGGTATTTTGTTTTATATAAAAATTTCATTGGCGATTAACTTCCCTGCTTAATATTATTATCATTTAAAATAAAATATCGTATTTTATATGATCTTCCGCCTTCCGCCGTCAGCCTTACAGCTCGTAGACCAGAGGTTTTCTTATCATCCTTCGTTCTCATCTTCCGCGGTGTGTGCGTTAGGCAAGAAATCTTGTTCTTTGTCGTTTCCTCTTATATTCTCCACATCGTATCCGGTTTCTTTCGAAACTTTTGATTCCAGAACCCACATAATTTGCTCTGGCTCATACGTGTCTCCTGTGGAATAACACCTTACCATTGGAGCGCCGATAAATTCTACCCGTAAATTGCACAGCGGGCAAATCGCTACTACAACTTCTCCTTTTTCATTCTTCTTTTTGGTATTAAACATGGGTTTTCATCTCCTTATCTTCTCTACCCCTGTACCCCAAACGAGATAAACATTCGGTCTGGCTACTCAAAGTTCAGTATTGGCTCAAACGGGTTCTAAAATGTTTCTCGCCTCATGTCTCGCGTTTTTCATTTTGCTTTTATGAATCCCTCCGCGATTCTTTTCGTCAAGACCCAAAAGTCACTCGTGGCAAAACTCCCAAAGCATAGATAGATAAGCAAAAAGAAGGATACCGCAAAGGAAGGTTTTAGGCCATGTCCAAAACAGAGACGTTTCTAAAAGAGGCATTTGCCGGCGAGTCGCAGGCCAATCGCAAGTACAGCGCTTTTGCAACCAAGGCAGATAAAGAAGGATTTGCCCAGGCGGCCAGGCTCTTCCGGGCTGCTGCGGCAGCAGAAGAGGTTCATGCCGTAAACCATCTGCGAGTTTTAAAAGGCATCAAGTCCACCAAGGAGAACATGCAAGCGGCCATATCCGGAGAGGACGAGGAATGGGAAGCGATGTATCCGGAAATGATTGAGACTGCCAAGGCAGAAGGCAATAAGGCGGCAGAAACATCCTTCCACTATGCCAATGAGGTGGAGAAGATTCATTCCAGGCTTTACAGGAAGCTCTTAGCAGACCTTAGCTCCGGCCAGGAGACTTTCCCCTACTTCGTCTGCCCCTACTGCGGCAACACGGTGGAGCGAGAAGCGCCCGGTGTCTGTCCCGTCTGCGGATGCGAAGGCAAGCTCTTCATGAAAGTTGATTGATCTTTCTGTTTTTGAGAGGAGACGTATAGGCCGGTCTCCTCTCACCTGATAATTTTATCTTGTCGAGGTACAGAGGTAGAGAAGACCCCAGATTTCAGGCGGGGGATGAATCGTACCCCTGTC
>SESG01016154.1_pt1 | contig 25914 bp, 22 predicted proteins | sample 3171421 | NCBI WGS metagenome assembly SESG01 (sample SAMN10866946, study PRJNA518727) | freshwater metagenome | biome: subpolar coniferous forest; feature: holomictic lake; material: water; isolation source: holomictic Lake 227, 6 m and 8 m depth | place: Canada: near Kenora, Ontario | collected...
GATCTTCCGGATCATCAAGCGCATCAACGAGGAGCGGAAGACCACCATCCTGCTCGTGGAGCAGAACGCCAACCTGGCGCTCTCCATCGCCGACTACGGCTACATCATGGAGAACGGCCGGGTGGTGCTCGACGGCGACCCCGACAAGCTGCGCTCCAACGAGGACGTGAAGGAGTTCTACCTGGGCGGCGGTGGCGAGAGCGGGAAGAAGAGCTACAAGAACCTCAAGTTCTACAAGCGCCGCAAGCGCTGGCTCTCATAGCGCGGCCTTCAGGCCGCGCAGGAGCGGGTCCGCGGATCCGCCCCGTCCACGGAAAGGTGGCATGACCATGCTCCGCCCGAGCCGCGTCTTCGACCCCTCCACGGAGTGCGAGTCACCCGAGGTCCGCCGCGTCGCGCTGGGCGAGCGGCTCCGGCGCACCGTGGCCCACGCCTTCGCCCGCGCCCCGCGCGCCCGGCGCACGCTGGAGTCGGCCGGGCTCGACGCCGGGTCGATCCACGGGCTCGACGACCTGGTCCGCATCCCGGTGACCCGGAAGGACACGCTGCCCGGCGCCCAGGCCGAGGAGCCGCCCTTCGCCGGCTTCACCGCGGTCGAGCCGGGGCAGCTGGCGCGCATCTTCATGTCGCCCGGCCCCATCTACGACCCGCAGGGCGCCCACGAGGACTTCTGGCGGTTCCGCCACGCGCTCGCCTCCGCCGGCTTCCGCGCCGGCGACGTGGCCCACAACGCCGCCTCCTACCACCTCACCCCGCTCGGCTTCATGCTCGACGCCGGCGCCCGCGCGCTGGGCTGCGCGGTGATCCCGGCCGGCGTGGGGCAGACCGAGCTGCAGGTGAAGGTGGCGTCCCACCTGCGCGCCAGCGCCTACCTGGGGCTCCCCAGCTTCCTGCACGCCCTGCTCACCAAGGCGCGGGAGCTCGGCACGCCGCTCTCCTTCGAGGCGGCCTTCGTCCTCGCCGAGATGCTCCCCGAGACGCTGCGCCAGGAGCTCCAGGAGGGGTTCGGGGTCCGGGTGCTGCAGGGCTACGGAACCGCCGACCTGGGCTGCCTGGCCTACGAGTGTCCGGAGAAGGGGGGCTGGCACGCGCACCCCGAGGCCATCGTCGAGGTGCTCGACCTCGAGACCGGGAAGCCGGCCGCCCCCGGCCAGCCCGGCGAGGTGGTGGGCACGCTCTTCGACGTGGCCTACCCGCTGCTCCGGTTCGGCACCGGCGACCTCTCGGTGCTCGGGCCCGAGGAGCGCTGCGCCTGCGGCCGCACCACCCCGAAGCTGCAGGGGCTGCTCGGCCGCGTCGGCGACGGCGTCAAGGTGAAGGGGCTCTTCATCCGCGCCGGGCAGATCGACGGCGTGATGAAGCGCTTCGCCGAGGTGGCCGCCTGGCAGGCGGTGGTGACCCGCGAGGGGCACGTCGATCGGCTCGAGTACGTGGTGGAGCTCTCCGCGCCCGACGCGGGCGGGGCGCTCGCCGGCCGGCTCACCGAGGCGCTGCGGGACGAGATCAAGCTGAAGGCCGACGTCCGGGCCGCACCCTCCGGAACCATCCCCGCGGGCGCGAAGCGGATCGACGACCGGCGCGTCTGGAAGTAAGCTCTCCGGCCCATGCGCGGGATCCGGGGCGCGACCCAGATACAGGAGAACACCGTCCAGGCCATGGAGGAGGCCGTGGCCGAGATGTGCCACGCCCTCTGCGAGCGGAACCAGATCCGCCCGGAGGACATCGGCTGGGCCATCTTCACGGTGACGCGCGACCTGGACGCCGACTTCCCGGCCCGGGCCGCCCGGGTCCGGAACGGCTGGCATCAGGTCCCCATGATCTGCTCGCAGGAGATCCCGGTCCCCGGGTCGCTCCCCCGCATCATCCGGGTCCTGCTCCACGTGGAGACGCTCGACCGCCCGGTGCGCCACGTCTACCTGCGCGGGGCGCGGGCGCTCCGTCCCGACCTGGCCGATCCGGAGGGCTCGCCGCTGCCCGGCGGGCGTTGATCGGTGCCGGGTGATCCCAGGCTGCCCCGCAGGGTGGGCATCGTCGGGCTCGGTCTCATGGGCGCCTCGCTGGCGCGGGGGATCCGCGCGCTCGATCCGGGGATCCACATCGCCGCGGCCGAGTCGCGGGGCGACGTGCGGGACCGGGCGATCGCCGACGGCGTCGCCGACGCCATGCACGAGACCCCCGGTCCCTGGCTCGCCGACCGGGATCTCGTCCTGCTCTGCACCCCGGTGGCGGCCATCGAGGCGCTCGTCGGGCCGGTGTCCCACGCCCTGCCGGACGGCGCGGTGCTCACCGACGTGGGCGGCGCGAAGGAGAAGGTGGTCGAGGTGGCGCGCCGGGAGGGAGACCCACGCATCCCCTTCGTGGGTGCGCACCCCATGTTCGGGGGGCGCGGTGGATACGAGGGAGCCCGGGCCGATCGCTGGAAGGGGGGGACGGTGGCGGTCTGCACCGACGGCGCCCCGGCGGAGGCCGTGGCCCGCGTCACGGCCCTCCACGAGGCGCTCGGCGCACGGGTCGCCCCCTGCACCGCGGCCGAGCACGACGCGGCCGTGGCGCTCGTCTCCCACCTGCCCTACCTCGTCGCGAGCGCGCTCTCGCTCGCCGCGAAGGAGGCGGGGCCGCTCGCCCGGCTCCTCGCCGGCCCGGGGATGAACGACATGACCCGGCTCGCCGGCTTCGCCTTCGACATCCAGGGGGAGGTGGCGCGCCGCAACGCCCACGTCCCGGAGGCGGCCGAGCGGCTGGAGCGCCACCTGTCCCGCATCCTGGCCGCCATCGCCGAGTCGCCGGGTGCGGCGCGGCAGGCGCTCGAGGAGGCCCGCGCGGCCCGGGAGACGCTCTTTTGAAGGGACCTTTCACGTGTCGCCGCCGGGGCCCGCTCCGGGGCGCCTTCGAGGTGCCCGGGGACAAGTCGGTCTCCCACCGGTCGCTGCTCTTCGCGGCGCTGGCCGAGGGGGAGACCCGTGTGCGCGGGCTGCTCCGCGCCGAGGACGTCCACTCCACCTGGAAGGCTGTGGAGCGGCTCGGCGCGCGGGTGCGGGAGGAGGGGAGCGAGGTGGTGGTGACGCCGCCTGCCCGCCTCTCCGAGCCGGAGGACGTGATCGACTGCGGCAACTCGGGAACGAGCCTGCGGCTGCTGGCCGGCGTGCTGGCGGGGGTGCCGGGGCTCTCGGTGCTCACCGGCGACGCGTCGCTCCGCCGCCGTCCGGTGCGCCGGGTGGTGGATCCGCTCCGGGCCATGGGGGCCGTGCTCCACGCCCGCGACGGCGACCGGCTCCCACCCCTCGTCATCCAGGGGCGACCGCTGCGGGCCACCCACCACGTCCTCGCCGTGGCGAGCGCCCAGGTGAAGTCGGCCATCCTGCTCGCGGGGCTCTCCGCGGACGGCGAGACGGTGGTCGAGGAGCCCGCCCTCTCCCGCGATCACACCGAGCGGATGCTGCGCCGCATGGGGGCCGACCTCCGGGTGGACGGGCTGCGGGTCTCCATCCGGCCGTCCCGGCTGCACGGCGGTGAGGTGGACGTTCCCGGGGACATCTCCTCCGCGGCCTTCTTCCTCTGCGGAGCGGCGGCCATCCCCGGGTCGGAGGTCACCGCCCGCGGGCTGGGGACCAACCCCAGCCGCACCGGTCTGCTCGACGTGCTCCGGGCCATGGGCGCCGACGTCGTGGTGGCGAACGAGCGGGAGAGCGCCGGGGAGCCGCGGGCCGACGTCACCGTGCACGGGGGGCCGCTCGAGGGGGTCACCATCGAGGGGGCGCTCGTGCCGCGCCTCATCGACGAGCTCCCGGTGATCATGGTGCTCGCCACGCAGGCCGTCGGGCGAACGCTCATCCGCGACGCGCGGGAGCTCCGGGTGAAGGAGTCGGACCGGCTGGCCGTGATGGGGGAGGCGCTCGCGGCGGCCGGGGCGCGCATCGAGCTCTTCGAGGACGGTTGCGCCATCGAGGGGCCCACGCCGCTCTGCGGCGTGACGGTCCGCACCCGCATGGACCACCGGGTGGCCATGAGCATGGCCATCGCCCAGCTGCTGGCCCCCGGCGGGGAGACGGTGCTCGACGACGTGGCCTGCGTCGACACCAGCTTCCCGTCCTTCTTCCCCATCCTCGAACGTCTCTCGGAGCGCGCATGACCTCGGGGCGGACCACGGTCTTCGCCGTCATCGGATCGCCGGTGGAGCACAGCCTCTCGCCGGCGATGCAGAACGCCGCCTTCGCCGCGGTCGGCTTCGACGGGACCTACGTGGCCCTGCCGGTCGCCGCCGCCGAACTCGAGGCGGCGGTCCAGGGCGCCCGCGCGCTCGGCTTCGGAGGTCTGAACGTCACCGTGCCGCACAAGGAGGCGGTGGTCCCGCTCTGCGTCCAGCTCGACGACGTGGCCGCCCAGGTCGGGGCGGTGAACGTGCTGGCCCGGCACGCCCGCGGCTGGGCCGGATTCAACACCGACGCCCCGGCGGTCCGTGGGCTGCTCACCGACGCCGGCATCGGCCCGCGTTCCCGTGCGCTCGTGCTGGGGGCCGGAGGGGCCGCCCGGGCCGCGGTCTGGGCGCTCCTGGCCATGGGGGCGAACGTCCGTCTCGCCGCGCGGCGCGCCGGGGCCGGCGACGAGCTGGCCCGCCAGATGACCCGCGCCCTCGACCTGCCCGAGGGGGCCATCCGGACGGTGGACTGGGAGGCGATCGCGCCCGAGGCCATCCAGGCGGACGCCATCGTGAACGCCACCACGGTGGGGCTCGGAAGCCACTCCGGCGAGCTCCCGGCGCTGGCCTGGCGCTCCGGTCAGGTGGCGCTCGACTACGTGTATGGCGAGACCGCCTTCGCCCGGTCCGCCCGCGAGAACGGGGCGCGCCTCGTGACCGGCGAGCAGGTGCTCGTGCGCCAGGGGGCGCTCGCCTTCCGGATCTGGCTGGGGCGGACCGCGCCCGAGGACGTGATGGCCCGCGCCATCGAGCGGCACGGAGGGCGGTAGACATGGGGCTTCGCTATCTCACTGCAGGTGAATCCCACGGACCCGGGCTCTGCGCCATCGCCGAGGGGTTCCCGGCCGGCCTCTCCCTCGACCTGGAGCGTGTCGACGCCGAGCTGGCCCGGCGGCAGAAGGGCTACGGGCGCGGGGGCCGGATGCAGATCGAGACCGACCGGGCCCAGTTCCTCTCCGGCATCCGGGGGGGCGTGACGCTCGGGACGCCCATCGCGCTCGTGGTCTGGAACCGGGACCACGAGAACTGGAAGAACCTCATGTCGCCGGCCGCGCGCGGCGGCCCCCGCTTCACCCGTCCCCGCCCCGGGCACGCCGACCTGCCCGGCGTGCAGAAGTACGGCTTCGACGACGCGCGCGACGCGCTGGAGCGGGCGAGCGCCCGGTCCACCGCGACCACCGTCGCCCTCGGTGCGCTGGCCCGTCAACTGCTCGCCCGCTTCGGCATCCAGGTCGCGTCGCGGGTCACCGCCATCGGCGAGCGATCGGTGCGCGGCGAGGGGCCGCCCACCGCGGCGGAGCTCTCCGCCATCGAGGCCTCCGACGTCCGCACCGCCGACGCAGATCTGGCGGCGGCCTGGCGGGCCATCGTCGATCGGGAGAAGGCCCGCGGCGGCTCCATCGGCGGGACCTTCGAGATCTGGGCCACGGGGCTCCCTCCCGGCCTCGGGACCTACGCTCACCCCGACCGGCGGCTCGACGGCCGGCTCGCCGGCGCCCTCTGCGCCATCCCCGCCATCCGGGCCGTGGAGCTGGGCGAGGGCACCCGGGTGGACCTCCCCGGAGACCGCTTCCACGACGCCATCCAGCACACCGCCGGCCGCGGCTTCCACCGGGCCACCAACCGGGCCGGGGGCATCGAGGGGGGCATGACGAACGGCGAGCCGCTCTGCGTGCGGGCCTTCATGAAGCCCATCCCCACCATGACCACGCCGCTCGCCACGGTCGATCTCGACACCCGCGAGCCGGCGCTCGCCCGTTACGAGCGCAGCGACGTGTGCGCCGTGCCGGCCGCCTCGGTGGTGGGCGAGGCGGTGGTCTGCTGGGAGCTCGCCGTGGCCTTCCTGGAGAAGTTCGGCGGCGATGCGATGGTCGACGTCGAGAAGGCGGTGGAGGCCTATGGGGCTCGGATCCGCTGAGACGGTCTCGCTCACCGGCATGATGGGCTCCGGGAAGTCGACGGTGGCCCGGGAGCTCGCGCGCCTCCTGGGGCGCGCGCTCGTGGACACCGACCGGGAGGTGGAGCGGCGCGCCGGGATGCCCGTGGCCCGCATCTTCGAGGAGCGGGGCGAGCCGGCCTTCCGCGCGATGGAGCGGGAGGCGGTCCGCGCCGTCCGCGGACCGGTGGTGGTGGCGCTCGGCGGCGGAGCCTTCTGCGATGCGGGGAACGCGGAGCACCTGCTCCGGCTCGGGCCGGTGATCTTCCTCGACGTCTCCCCGGTCGAGGCCGTGCGCCGGCTGGGGGAGGGGGAGGGGCGTCCGCTGGCCGGGCGATGGGGGGAACTCCTCCGGACCCGCCTGCCCCTCTACCGGCGAGCCCGGTGGACCGTCCCGGTGGACGGGTTCTCCGCGGAGGCCGTGGCGCGGCGCCTGGCCGCGATGCTGGGGGTATCGCCGTGAGCACCCTCCTCGAGGCACGCCAGCAGGGGCAGACCTACCCGGTCGCCGTGGGGCCCGCGCTTCCGCGCCTCGCCGGATTCACCGAGGGTCGAGACAGCGTGGCGCTCGTCACCTGCGCCCGGGTGATCCGCACCGACCCGGGGCGTCGCCTGGCCGCCTCGCTCGCCCGCTCCGCTCCGCTCGCGGCGACGCTGATCCTGCCCGACGGGGAGCGCGGGAAGACCCTCGCCGTCCTGGAGAGGTCCGCCTCGCGCCTCCTGCGGGCCGGGCTCACCCGCCGTAGCCTGGTGGTGGCCGTGGGCGGCGGGGCCGTCACCGACGCAGGTGGGTTCCTCGCGTCGGTCTTCATGCGGGGAATCGACTGGCTGGCCGTCCCCACCACGGTGCTCGCCATGGTGGACGCCGCGCTCGGGGGCAAGACGGCGGTCAACCTGCCCGAGGCCAAGAACGCGGTGGGTGCCTTCCACCCGCCGGTGGGGGTCCTCGCCGATCCGGCCTGGCTCGCGACCCTGCCGCCCCGGGAGATGCGGAGCGGGCTGGGGGAGGTGCTGAAGTACGGCTTCCTCCGCCCGGAGCTGCTGCCCCGGCTCGCCGCCGAGGCCCGCGCCGGGCGCGCGGGCGCGCGCACCCTCGCCGACTGCGCGGCGGTGAAGCTCGAGGTGGTCGAGCGCGATCCGAGGGAGAAGGCGGAGCGCAAGCTCCTCAACCTCGGCCACACCTTCGGCCACGGCGTGGAGGCGGCCGGCGGATTCCGGCGTTTCACTCACGGTGAATCGGTCGCGATCGGCATGGCCTACGCCTTCCGCCTGGCGCGCCGGATGGGGCGGGTGGGGGACGGGGAGGTCGAGCGGGTGGAGGCTGCGTTGACCGGGGCCGGGTTGCCCGTCCGCGTCTCCCCTTCCGTCGCACGGAAGGCGCTCCGGCTCACGGCCCACGACAAGAAGCGCTCCGCCGCCGGCCTCCTCTGGGTGCTGCCGATTCGCCGGGGGGGCGGCTGGGCGGTAGAGTGGGACGTCGTCGCCGACCCTGCGGCCGTGAGGGATGCGGCTCGGGAGATCGGGAGGCAGGGATGATCCTTCTCGTCAACGGACCCAACCTGAACCTGCTCGGCGAGCGGGAGCCGGACGTCTACGGCGACACCTCGCTGCGGGACGTGGAGCGGATGGTGACCGAGGCCTGCGCGGCCTACGGTCGCCAGGTGAAGGCCTTCCAGTCGAACCACGAGGGGGCCATCCTCGACTTCATCCAGGAGCACCGGAAGGACGCGAAGGGGCTCATCGTGAACCCCGGAGCCCTCAGCCACACGAGCTACGCGCTCCACGACTGCCTGAAGTCGATCTCCTTCCCGGTGATCGAGGTGCACATCTCGAACGTCCACGCCCGCGAGGAGTGGCGCCGCCAGGACCTCGTCGCACCCGCCACCCGGGGGCAGATCGTCGGGCTCGGCACGTCCGGCTACTACTACGCGGCGGTCTGGCTCTGCGGGCAGGTGACCGATCCGGTCCTGGGCGAGTACGACGCCGACGCCGAACCGCTCCTCCTCGACCCCGACGAGCCCGGCCTGGCCCAGGTCCCGCCCCCCGTCGGCGGCGACTACGAGGGGTAGCGGGGCGCGTGCCCCGGGTCGCCGTCCTCCTGCCGGCCCGCGACGCCGAGGCGACCGTGCGCGCGGCCGCCGTCTCCATCCTCCGCCAGTCGTTCCGGGACCTCGTGCTGGTGGCCGTGGACGACGGGTCCCGCGACGGGACCCTGGGCGTTCTCGAGGCGCTCGCGTCGCGCGACCGTCGCGTCCGGCCGGTCCGCGGTTCCGGGGAGGGGATCGTCGGGGCGCTCGAGCGGGGGCTCGCCCTCTGCGATGCCGAGGTGGTCGTCCGGATGGACGCCGACGACGTGGCCTGGCCGCGCCGCATCGAGCGACAGCTCGCGGCCCTCGACGCCGACCCGTCGCTCGCAGCGGTGGGGTCGCGGGTTCGCCTCTTCCCACGCCGCAGGGTGGCCGGCGGGATGGCCCGGTACGCGGCCTGGCTGAACGGGCTCGTGACGCCGGAGCTCGTCGCGCGAGACCTGCTCGTGGAGGCGCCCCTCGTCCACCCGGCCTCCGCCATCCGGCGGGAGGCGCTCGCGCAGGTCGGCGGCTGGCGCGACGGGGACTTCCCGGAGGACTACGATCTCTGGCTGCGCCTCGCCGCGGCCGGGCGAGCGCTCACGAACGTCCCGGAGGTCCTGCTCGACTGGAGGGAGTCGCCGGGGAGGCTCACCCGCACCGACGCGCGCTACGCCCTCTCCCGCCACCTGGCGCTCAAGGCGGCCTGGCTCGCCGAGGGCCCGCTCGCCGGTCGGCGCGAGGTGGCGGTGTGGGGGGCGGGCGAGACCGGCCGGGCCTTCTCCCGCGCGCTCGCGGTGCACGGCGTCCACGTGGCCCTCTTCCTGGAGGTCGATCGGCGCAAGATCGGGCGGACCGTGCAGGGCGCGCCGGTCGTCTCCTTCGAGGAGGCGGCGCGCGCGCGTGGGCTGCCGCTCCTCGTGGCGGTGGGCGCGGCGGGGGCGAGGGAGCTCATCCGGGCGGAGCTCGGCCGGCAGGGGTTCGAGGAGATCCGCGACTACCGCTGCGTGGCCTGACCGGAGGAGAGCCGCTTCTTCAGGGCCCGGGCCTCGACGAGGCGGGGGAGGCCGGGGTCGGCCCGGTCGAGGATCCGGAGGAGCTCGTCCACCCGCTCGGTCGCCTTCGGCAGGTCCCCCAGCTTCTCGTAGGCGGAGGCGAGGAGCAGGAGCCCTTCCGGGTGGAGCCAGGGATGCCCGTCTCCCGTCCCCCGGAACCAGCCGACCGCGCGGGCCTGCTCGAGGGAGGCCGCACCCTCGGCGTACCGCCCCTGGCCGACGAGGAAGGCCCCCAGGTGGTGGAGGCCGCTGTAGCGCTGCGCGACGTGGGGGTTGTCGGCGATGGCGCGGAGTCCGGCCTCCGCGTCCGCCAGCCGCCCCTCCCGCCAGGCGAGGAGGGTGTCGTAGGCCTGCCGCTGGACCGGCTCGGTCTCCCCCCAGTCGGGAGCGGCCCGCGCCCGCTCCGCCATCGCGCGGGCGCCCGGAACATCCCCGACCATCGCGAGCGAGCTGGCGACGGGGAGCAGCACCCGGGCGGACTTGAGCAGGCCGGCCTGCTCCGACTCCGCGGCGGCTGCGAGCACCTGCTCCCGGGAACGGATGGCCGTACCGAACGAGAGGCGCGCCATGGCCGCGTCCGGTGCCGGCGCCCCCGCGGCGCGGAGGCCGTCCACCGTCGCCTGGGCCTCGCGCAGGCGCCCCTGCTGCCCCAGGGAGTTCACCAGGAGTCGAAGGTGCCCGCCCATGTCCGACGCCCGTCCCAGGTCGTCCCCCGCGGCGGACGCCTTCCCGGCGGCGCCGATCCCCTCCCGGGCCACCGCCTCGGCCTCGCGGGCGCGCCCCTGGAAGGCGAGCCAGGAGCCCAGGTCGGACGACGGCCATTGCCTTCCGTCGATCGCGAAGGCCTTCCTGAACTCGGCCTCGGCCTCGTCCCGCCGGCCGAGGGACAGGAGCGCGCGCCCCACCCAGCGCTCCGCGTCGGCCGAGTGGGACACCTCGCGCCACCGCCGGGCGGCGGTGAGCTCCGGCTCGGCGAGGCCGAGCGCATCGTAGGACCATGCGAGATGATCGAGGGCGAGCGCGTAATCGGGGTCGAGCTTCACGGCCCGCTCGAAGAACGGGACCGCGGTGGCCCGGTCCCCCTGGTGGAAGCGCACGTCGCCCGCCCAGAAGACCGCCTCCTTGTCCTGCGGGTAGGCCTCGGCGGCCAGGTCCCGGAGGCGCAACTCCTCGGCCGGGCGCTTGTCCACGGTGGCCTTCCAGCCGAGGAGCGCCAGCCGCTCCTTCTCGGGGAGCCTGTCGGCGAACTTCATCGCGGTGAGGAGGTGCTCCTGCATCGTCCGCAGGCTGGTCTCGTCGCCGGCGTTGCTCGCCTTGAGCCAGACCGGAGTCCAGGCGTCGAGGACCGCCCGCTGGTAGTGGGCCAGCGCGAACTGCGGATCGATCCGGAGCGCGGCCTCGAGCTCCTGCTTCGCCGTCTCGGGCTGCCAGGCGTCCATCGCCTGCCGGGCGCGGAAGTAGTGCTCGTAGGCGGCCAGGCTGGCGGTCGTCACGTCGGCCACGGCGCGCCCGCCCTGCAGGTCGGCGGGGCGCTCGCGGAGACGCTCCCGGGTCTGGCCGGAGAGCCGGTCGATCATCCCCGGGATGCTCGCCTTGCCGCGGGCCTCGGCCTTGAGCGTGAAGAGGTACTCGTTCCGGGCCGGATCGAGCGCCCGCATCTCGATGGCGTAGAGGTCGTCGAACCGGTGCACCGTGGCGAGGAGCAGCGCCTTCACGCCCGCCAGCCGCCCCACCTCCCGGGCGAGCGACTCGTCGATGCGCTCCGGGACCTCCTTCCCGGTCTGGCGGATCAGGTCGGCGAGCCGGGAGCGGGTGAGCACCGTGAGCCGCTTCGATTGCTCGAGGGAGGTGGTGAGCATCTCGGAGAGCCCGTTCAGCTCGGGGTCGGAGGTGCCGTTCTGGAAGTCGGCCACCGCCACCGGGATGCGCTGCCCCGGCGCCAGGTCCGGGACGTGGAAGGTGCGCCAGGCGGCGGCGGCCGCGACGACCGCGATCACGAGCAGCCCACCCCCGATGGCGATCCGGCGCCTTCGCCTCCCGGCGTCGCCGGCCGAGCGCCCCGCGAGCAGCCCCTCCAGCACCGCAGCCCCGTCCCGGGGGCGATCGCCCGGCTCGCGCGAGAGCGAGCGGCGCACGAGCGCGCGCACCGCGCGCGGCGCGGCTCCCGACGGGATCGAGGGCGGCGGCGCGGCGTCGAGTGCCGTGCTGCGCCCCGACTCCACGGCGAACGGACGCTGCCCGGTGAGCATCTCGTGGACGAGGACGCCCAGCGCGAAGACGTCGGTCCGCTCGTCCCCCTCCTCGCGGCGCCACTGCTCCGGCGCCATGTAGGCCGGCGTCCCCCCCTCCGGACCGCTGCCCGAGCCGAAGACGCGGGAGAGCCCGAAGTCGAGGATCTTCACCGCCCCGTCGTCGCAGAGGAAGACGTTGGAGGGCTTCAAGTCCCGGTGGAGCACGCCCGCACGGTGAGCGTGGGCCAGACCGCGTGCGACCTCGACCGCCACCCGGATGGCCTCCGCGCCGGGGAGCGGGCCGCGGCGCAGCCGCTCCTCCAGCGTCTCGCCGTGCAGCAGCTCGAGGACGAGCCAGCCCTCCCCGCCGGCGCTTCCCAGGTCGTGGACCGTCACGATGTTGGGGTGGTGGAGCGCGGCCACCGCCTCGGCCTCGGCCCGCAGCATCCCCGGGTCGGCCCCGCGCCGGGGCCGGACCACCTTCACGGCCACCAGCCTGCCCAGCTCCCGATCGCGGGCCTCGAAGACCAGGCCGAAGCCGCCTCGCCCCAGTTCGCGGAGGACCTCGAAGCGCCCGCCCAGGACCGTTCCGGGGCCGATGCCGGTTCCGGGCTGGACCTCCGGCGCCTCCGCCAGCTCCTCGAGCAGGGCGGACATCGAGCTGGGACGTGGTGGGGTCGGCGGCGGACCCCCACCCGGCGGATGTTCGGCGGGAGGCAAGCCCCCAGATGGTACGGCTTCCATCGAAAGGTGCAACGGATGGAGGCGCCGGGAATTTCGGTGCGACGGATCCCGATCGGGGGGTCAGTCCACCTTCGCCTGGGGTTTCAGGGCGGTGCGGAAGAGCAGGATCCCGAGTCCGGCGAAGGCGGCCACGCCGAGGAGGGTGTAGCCCCCGTGGCCGATGGCCCGGGTGATGGCCGGTTCCAGGTCGAGCCGGGTGGCGAGGAAGCGCTCCACCCCCTCGTTGACCTGAAGGAGCGCCACCACCACGCCGGTGAGGGCACCGCCGGCGACGAGCCCGGTGGCCATGAGGGAACCGCCGCCGAGCTCGGAATCCTCGGCCTGGCCACCCTTGCGGCGGGTGGCGGCGTCTGCGAGCCCCTTCACCACGCCGCCCGCGAAGATGGGCAGCGTCGTGGAGAGCGGCAGGTAGAGCCCCACCGCGAAGGAGAGGGCCTTCACCCCGCAGAGCTCCATCGTGATGGAGAAGAAGACCCCCACGAGCACGTAGACCCAGTCGAGGTTGAGCGAGAGGAGCCCCTTGATGAGGGTGGCCATCAGGGTGCCCTGCGGGGCCGGGAACTTCTCGGTGCCGATGGCGTGGGTGATCCCCTTGGCCAGCTGGTCGGCGCTGGGGGTGTCGAGCACCTTCACCGTGAGTCCGATCACCACCGCCGAGGCGATGGCCCCGACGAAGAGCGCGATCTGCTGCGCGCGCGGGGTGGCCCCGATGAGGTAGCCGGTCTTGAGATCCTGGGAGGTGGCGCCGGCGTTGGCCGCGGCGATGCAGACCATGCCGCCCACCACGAGGGCCATCGGCTCGTAGGCGGTCCCCGTCCAGCCCAGCCCCACGAAGACCATGGCGGTGGCCATGAGGGTGGCGATGGTCATGCCGGAGATGGGGTTCGACGAGGAGCCGATGAGGCCGACGATGCGGGAGGAGACGGTGACGAAGATGAAGCCGAAGACGATGACGAGCAGCGCCACCAGGACCTTGTTCAGGATGGTGCTGCCCGGGATGAAGGGAAGGGCGACGAGCACCACCACCAGGCCGAGGCTTCCCACGATCACCGTGACGAAGGAGAGGTCCCGGTCGGTGCGCTTCGTCTCGTGGGCGGCGGTCTTGTCGGAGAGGGAGCGGATCGAGTCGCGCAGCGACGTGTAGATGGTGGGCAGCGTCTTGACGAGCGTGATGAACCCGCCGGCCGCCACGGCGCCCGCCCCGATCTGGCGCACGTAGGCGCGGTAGATGGCGTTGGCGGTGTTGGCGAAGGTGTGGGTGGCGGGATCCCAGCCGAAGCCGGCCGGGTTGTTCCCCACCTTCACCAGCTGCGCGTAGACCATGTCGCCCGGCACGAGGAAGCCGAGCAGCGGGATGAGCCCCAGCCAGGCGAGCACGCCGCCCGCCACCAGCACGCCGGCGATCTTCGGGCCGATGATGTAGCCCACCCCCATGTACTCGGGGGTGATCTCGCCGTTCACCGTCGCGTTGGGGAGCCACTTGCTCGTCCGGGCGCTCACCCAGGCCGGGGTCTCGGCGATGACGTGGAAGACCTTCTGGAGGATGGCGTAGGCCATGGCGATGCCCACGCCCTGGAAGGCGGTCTTCGCGAAGTCGCCCCCCTTCTCGCCGGCGATGAGCACCGAGGCGCAGGCCGCGCCCTCCGGGTACTGGAGCTCGCCGTGCTCCTTCACGATGAGGGAGCGGCGCAGCGGGATCATCATGAGCACGCCGAGGATCCCGCCCACGAGGGAGAGGGTGAAGAGCGTGGCGTAGTTGAAGTAGCCGGCGCCCACCGACACGCCGTCCGGCCCGGCGGAGAGGAAGAGGAATCCCGGCAGGGTGAAGACCACTCCGGCGGCGATCGACTCGCCCGCCGACCCGGCCGTCTGGATGATGTTGTTCTCCAGGATGGAGGTCTTGAGGAGCTTGCGCCCCAGCGAGATGGCGATGACGGCGATGGGGATCGAGGCCGACACCGTGAGGCCGGCCTTGAGCGCCAGGTAGACCGTGGACGCGCCGAAGAGGATCCCGAAGAGCGCGCCGGCCACCACCGCCTTCACCGTGAACTCGGGGACGTTCTGCTCGGCGGAGATGTAGGGCTTGAAGTCTGCGGCTCCGTTGCCGTCGTTGCTCATGGCCTGGGACTCCCTCCGGAGCGGCAGGGAGGCCGCTCCACGGGGCGGGAAGAAAGCACGTTTCCGGGCTCGATTCCACCCGGCAGGCGCGGCGCGGGAGCGGGTTCCGGTTCAGGGGACCGGCGGCCCCACGAGCGCATCCCGGACCCCGGCGAGGTCGGGAGGGATCGGTGCCTCGAAGGAGGTGCGCGCCCCCGTGGCCGGATGGTCGATCTCGAGCCGGAGCGCGTGGAGCATCACCCGCGGTATGGGCAGCGCCCCCACCATGCGCGGGCCGCCGTAGCGGGCGTCGCCGAGCAGGGGGGCGCCCAGGGCGGCCAGATGGACCCGGATCTGGTGGGTTCGGCCGGTCTCGGGTCGGGCCTCCACGAGCGCAGCGCCCCCCGGGCCCGTGGCGAGCGTCCGGTACCGGGTGGCCGCCGGATCGCCCCCCGGGGTGACGGCCCGCCGCCCCGGGCGGAGCGGGTCCCGGCCGAGCGGTGCGTCGATCCGCCCCTCGGGCGGCTCGGGAGCCCGGGCGCAGAGGGCGAGGTAGGTCTTCTCCGGCCCCCCGGTGCGGAACGCCTCGGCGAGCCTCCGCTCCGCCTCGGCCGTGCGCGCCAGCACGGTGACTCCGCTGGTCTCCCGGTCGAGCCGGTGGACGAGCCGGACCGGTGCGCCGACGAGGGCGGCGACCAGCTCCGGGAGGTGGCCCCGGTCGGAGGTGAGGGTGGGCTGGGCCGGGATGCCGGCCGGCTTGTCCACCACCACCAGGTGATCGTCGGCGAAGAGGAGGCGGGAGCGTTCGAGGGGCCCCGGCGCGTCGGCGCCCCTTCCGGCCTCCTCCAGGTTCACGGTGACGAGGTTGCCGCGGCGGACGATGCGCCCGGAGACCTTGCAGCGCTTGCCGTCCAGGAAGACGCCGCCCCGCGTGAGGACCCGGCGTGCCTCGCCGCGGGAGATCCCGCCGCGCGCGGCGATGAAGCGGTCGAGCCGCTCGCCCTCGTCGGCCGGGCCGGCGGTGAGGGCGAGCCGCTTCACCCCGGGGCTAGGCCTCGGCCGATGGGCAGCCCGCGCAGCCGGCGCCCCTGGGCGCGCTGCAGGACGGGGCCTTCGCCGCCTTGTGGGAGCCCTTCATCGCGAACGAGCCGGCGCTCATCACCTTCTTCACCGGGGACCCGCAGGCCTCGTGGCGGCGCAGCGGGGGTGCGGACATCCGCTGGAGCGTGTCGAAGCGCCCGCACTTCGGGCAGTCGTATTCGTAGATCGGCATGGCGTCGGGAACGTAATCGCCCGGGAAATGCTGTCAAGCGCCCGTATGATGGGAGGCATGGACTCGGGTGAGGTCGAGGAGGTCCGATCGGAGGTGGACGCGCTCCGGCGCGACCTGGCCGAGGAGCGCTTCCGCCACGTCGCCGGGCTCGCCGCCCGGCCCTCCCTCGCCCCGATCTTCGAGACCCACCCCGTCGCCGCACACCGGGACACGGTCCGCGCGCTCCGGGAAGCAGGGGAGCGGGACCTCTCCGACCGGGTGGCGGGTCTCGCGGCCGAACGGGCCTCTGCGGAGGGCGAGGAGCGCTGGCGCGCGGCCGATGCCTCGGCCACCGGGCTCGGTCCCGACGGGCCGGTCCCCCTCTCCGAGGCCGAGCTCGCCCTGCTCCACGATCGGGATCGGGAGCGTCGTGGGATGCTCGGGCGAGCGGTCGTCGAGGGTGCACATGCCTCCGCCGCCCCGCGCGAGGCTGCCGCCGAGGCCCGCGCCGCGGCGCGCTCCTCGCTCGGGCTCACCCCCGCCTGGGAGGAGGTCGTGCAGGCCGACGGGCTCCTCGCCGCCTCCGACGCGGCCTACGCCGACCTGCTCGGCTGGTTCGCTCGGCGCGACGGGCTCGAGCCCCACCCCCGCGGCGACCTCGACCGGACGGAGCTCCTCCACCTGCTCGCCTTCCGGGACCACGACGGGCTCTTCCGCTCTGCCCCGCTCTCCCGGGCGGTGCTCGACGGATTCGACGGGCTGGGCGCCGACGTGCGGCGCGTCCGGCTCGACGGGGGCGCGCGCGCCGCGAAGTGGCCGGGGGCCCACCCCTTCGAGGGGAGGGTCTCCTTCCGACGGCAGGGAGGACTGGCCGACTGGATCGACCTCATGGACGCCGCCGGGCGCGCGTCGGTGCTGGGCGCGAGCCGCCCATCCACCCGTGACCCGGCGCTCGCCGCCACCGTCGGCGCGCTCGGGGTCGGACTCCTCCTCGAGCCCCGCTTCCTCGCGGCCGCCGCCGGCGCGGAGCGCAAGGGCTCGCGCGACGTCGCGCGCCGGCTGGCGCTCCGGCTGCTCTTCCAGCTCCGGGTGCGGGCGGCGGCATTTCGGGTCGCCACCGAGGTGGAGCGGGGGACCGGGGGTCGCGCCTGGCACGAGGCGCACCGGGAGGCCCTCACCCGGGCCACGCTCGCCTCCTGGCCGGACGGCCTGGCGCACCGGGACGACGACGCGGGGGAGCTGCGGGCCACGCTCGCCGGCGCGGCCTGGGCTGCGGCGATCCGGCACGACCTCCGGGAGCGCTTCGACGAGGACTACTGGAGGAACCCCCGGACCGGCGAGGCGCTCTCGGGGCGGCTCGCGGCGGGGAGCCCGGGACCCCAGGAAGAAAGGCCCCCGCTCGCAGGTGCGGCGGAGGCCCTGGTGTCGGTCCTGGAGGGGATCTAGCGGTTCGGGCCACGCCGCCGCAGCGCCCGGACGATCTTGTCCCGGGTGCGAGACGCGGCGGATGCGACGGCGGGAGCGGCCGCGCGGGCCGCGTTGCGGGCCCGGTGGGCCTTCAGCTTGAGGTAGGTCTCGATCTCGATGGCGCGCAGCTCGATGGCGAGCTCCTCGCTGTCGGTGCCCATCCACTCGATCCGGGCCTGGCGGGGCTGGGAGGCGCCGAGCCGCATCCGGATCAACCGGTCCTCGACCGGCGCGAGTTGCCTGCCGCCCTGGCGACGGAGCAGGGCCTGGGCCGAGGCCTCGGTGACCGTGGTGCCGACGATCTTCTTCTTCATGGACCCGATCCTAGGCACGTCCCGGGTGCTGTCCAATTTTCATGCGCCCGGGATGGCGCCGTCAGTCGTCGCCGGCCTCGGTGGGCTCGTCGTCCGGCTCGGCCCCCTCGGGCACCGCCGCCCCCTCCGCTCCCTTCTTCTTGCGAAAACCCGCCTGCTCCAGGGCTCGTGCGACGCCACGCGGCTTCCGCTCGTCGGGCAAGGCGTTCCGGGGCGGCTCCACCGGTGGCACGTCGCTCCCGAGGGAGACGATGTGTCCATCGACGTCCACGCGGACCCGCGCCTCGGAGTCCCCCTTCACGCCGAGCAGGGTGGAGAGGCGAACCGACAGCGGCGCCCCGGTCGCGGAATCGAGGAGCATCTCGCCGGAGGCGTCGATCGGCTCCCGTCCGTCGAGGAGCGCGAGGCGCGTCCGGGTGGGCGCGTCGAGGCCGCCCGGAGCCGGTTCGGAGGAGAGGCGCTTCGGCCCGGGCGCGAAGCGACCGCGGTCGAGGGACAGGGAGAAGCGGCGGGCCGGACGTCCCAGGGCGGTGGTCGTCCCGGCCGGGGAGGCGACGAGCGCGGGGCCGAGCAGCGCAGCGACCTCGCCGGCGAGGAGGAAGCTCTCGTCGCGGAATCGGCGCGCGCCGCGTCCGTGGTCGGCCGGACGCTCCCGCCACTCGCCCGAGGCGGGATAGAGGGAGCGTGCGTAGGTCATCCCCCCTGCCCAGATGACCCGCTTGCCGCTTTCCGAGCCCGGGCCGCGCCCGGGATCGACGGTGCCCTCGGCGGCGAACGTCCCGCTCGCCAGCTGGCGAACGGCATGTCTTTCGGAGACCTCGAGCTTCCGGTCTCCGCGGGCGGCCGACCAGGCGGCGGTGCCCTCCCACGCGAAGGAGCCGAGCCCGGCGGCGACGGCGTCGGCGCCGAGGCCGAGCGCCGCGGTCGGCCGGTCCCAGTCGAAGGGGGCCGGCGCGCGCGGGCCGGAGCGCACGGCCTCGGCAGGCGGTGCCCCCCTGCTGCAGGCGGAGGCGGCGAGGAGCAGCCCGAGGAGGACGAACCGGCGCGCCATCAGTTCCCCCCGCTCCCCTTCCCGAATCTGGGGGCCGACGGGAGGATGCGGGGCGGCTCCGGCTGGCTCTCCTCGCCGCTGCGCGTGACGTCGGAGAGGGGGACGCGCCCCGCGCCCCAGAGGATCCGGTCGCAGCGGTGGAGCAGCTCGGGGAGACCGGCCCGGGTGAGGGCCGAGATGGCCACGCCGTCGCGCGCCGCGGCGATCGCCTGCCCCTCGCCGGGCGGCAGCCGGTCGACCTGGTTCAGCACGATGAGGCGCGGCGTGTCGGCGAGGCCGAGCGAGGAGAGGATCTTCTCCACCGCCGCCACGTGCTCGTCGAGCGAAGGGTCGGCCGCGTCGGCGACGTGGAGGAGCAGGTCGGCATCGTCGAGCTCCTCGAGCGTGGCCCGGAAGGCGTTCACGAGATCCTCGGGGAGGTCGCGGATGAAGCCCACGGTGTCGGTGATGATCACCTCGCGGTCGCGCGGGAAGCGCAGCCGCCGGCTGGTGGGGTCGAGCGTGGCGAAGAGCTTGTTCTCGGCCAGGACCTCCGACTCGGTGAGCGCATTGAGGAGGGTGGACTTGCCCGCGTTCGTGTAGCCGACGATGGAGACGACCGGGAGGCCGCGCGCGTTGCGCCGCTTCCGGCGCACCTGACGGTCCACCGAGAGCGCCTCGGTGCGCCGCTTCAGCTGGGTGATCCGGTCGCGGACGCGCCGCCGATCGATCTCGAGCTTGGTCTCGCCCGGGCCCCGGCCGCCGATGCCGCCGGCGAGTCGGGAGAGGGAGTCGTCCCGGCCGACGAGGCGCGGGTAGAGGTACTGGAGCTGGGCCAGCTCCACCTGGAGCTTGCCGTCGGCCGACTGGGCCCGCTGCGCGAAGATGTCGAGGATGAGCTGGGTCCGGTCGAGGATCTTGAGGGAGGTGGCGTCGGCGATGTGGATGGCCTGCGACGGCGACAGGTCGGCGTCGAAGATGAGCAGGTCGGCCATGAGCTGCATCGAGCGGAGCAGCACGTCCTCCAGCTTGCCCCGGCCGATGAGGGTGCGCGGATCGGGGTCGCGCCGCATCTGCACCGATGCGTCGATGACCTCGACTCCCGCGGTGCGGGCCAGCTCGCGGAGCTCGGCCAGCGAGGAGTCGGCGTCGGCGCGGCTCTTCCCCTTGCCGCCCACGCCCACCAGGATGGCCCGCTCCCGACCGCCGGTGCGGCGCAGCGCCGAGGCCCGGGCGAACTCCTCCTCGAGCGCGAGCGGCCCCTCGACCGAGTCGTAGGAGAGGTCGTGCACCGAGGCGGCGACCTCGTCCTTCCAGAGGGCCCCCTGCGCGTTCTCCGGGAGGAGGTGGGCCAGGTGCACCTTGCCGGGTAGGCCGTCGTCCCGGACCTCGAGGGCCGTCACCGAGTCGAGCCGGAGGAGTGCCAGGTCGGTGTGGTCGTCGCGCGTGAGCGGCTCGCCGCGCAGGTGGGTGTGGACGAGCCGCAGGCCGCGGAGCCGGTGGGAGCCGGCGCGGGCGCGGCCGACGTCGGGGAGGGTGAGCTTTCCGGCGTCGCCCACCACGACGGAGTGGACGTCCCCCTTCCGGTCGAGGAGCACGCCCACCTGCCGGTTGGTCTCGCGGGAGACCTCGGTGAGGTGGCGCGCCAGCTCGGGGGAGATCACCTGGCCGGCGTCGACGCGGCGACGGTAGGTCCGGCGCAGCGCGTGGAGCTGGCTCTGCTTGAGCCCGAGGGTGTTGCCGTGGACCTCTTCCATGAAGTGCGGGGGAGCATAGGGCGATCGCGAGTCTTGCGCCGCCTGTTTCACGGGCGTCGCTGTACAATGCCCCCGTGCCCCGCCGAGCCCTGGGAAAGACGCGCCGCCTCGTCGTGAAGGTCGGCACCGGCACCCTCACCGACGGTGCAGGGCGCTTCGACCGGAAGAACTGCGAGCGGCTGGCGGCCGAGCTGGCCGAGCTGGCCGGAACGCGCAGCGTCGTCCTCGTCTCCTCCGGCGCCATCGCGCTCGGGGCCGACCGGCTCGGCCTCGTCCGCTCGCCCCGCAAGAGCTGGGACATGGCCACGAAGCAGGCCGCCGCCGCCGTCGGCCAGCCCGACCTCATGGCCGAGTGGGGGCGCGCGCTCGGCGCCCGCGGCCGCACCGTGGCCCAGCTGCTGCTCACCGCCGACGACCTGGCGAGCCGCAAGCGCTTCCTGAACGCCCGCCACACCTTCGAGAACCTGCTCGGCCGGGGGGTCATCCCGATCGTGAACGAGAACGACACGGTGGCCGTCGACGAGATCAAGGTCGGCGACAACGACAGCCTCGCGGCGCTCGTGGCCACCTGCATCGGGGCCGACCTGGTGGCGCTCCTCACCGACGTCGAGGGGCTCTACGACCGGGACCCCCGCCACCCCGCCGCGCGCCTCGTCGGCGACATCCACCGGGTCACGAGCGAGATCGAGCGGATGGCCGGCGGGGCCGGCAGCGAGCACAGCGTGGGGGGCATGGCCACCAAGGTGGCCGCGGCCAAGCGGCTCGCGGCCCAGGGGGTGGGGACGGCGCTCCTCTCCGGCCGTCGCGCCGGGGCGCTCGCCGCGCTGCTCGCCGGCGAGCAGGTGGGGACCTGGTTCCTCCCCGGTTCCGAGCGCAGGGCCGGCCGGAGGGAGTGGCTCTCGCTCGCCGCACGGGGCAAGGGGACCGTCCTGGTGGACGCCGGCGCTCGCCGGGCCCTCTCCGAGCAGGGGAAGAGCCTCCTTCCCTCCGGTGTCCTGGGGGTCGAGGGCTCCTTCGGCGTGGGCGATCCGGTCGACATCGCGGTGGAGGGGGAGCCCCCCTTCGCCCGCGGCCTGGCGGGGTATGGGGCCGACGAGGTCCGCCGCATCGCCGGCCTGAAGTCGAGCGAGATCGAGCGGGTGCTGGGCTATAAGTACCTGGACGAGGTGATCCACCGGAACGACATGGTCCTCACGGACCCGGGCAGGGGGGCGGCGCGATGAGCGCGGCCGGCAACGGCCTCGCCACGCGCATGCGCTCGCTCGCCACCGCCGCCCGCGCCGCCGCCCGGGAGCTGTCCCACGCCGGCACCGAGGCGAAGAACCTGGCGCTCCGCGCCGCCGCCGACGCGGTGCTGGCCCGGGAGTCGGCCATCCTCGCGGCCAACCGGGCCGACATCGAGGCCGCCCGGGCCGCCGGCCAGAACGAGGCCTTCCTCGACCGGCTGAGGCTCGACCGGCAGCGGCTCAGCGCCATCGCCGCCGCCCTCCGGGAGGTGGCCGCGCTGCCCGACCCGGTGGGGCGGGTGACGGCGCGCTGGAACCGACCCAACGGCCTCCTCGTCCGCAAGGTGCGCATCCCGCTCGGGGTGGTGCTCATGGTCTACGAGGCGCGCCCCGACGTCACCGCCGAGGCTGCTGCACTCTGCGTGAAAAGCGGCAACGCCTGCATCCTCCGGCCCGGCTCCGACGCGCTGGCCTCCTCGCTGGCGCTCGGCGAGGCCCTGTCCGACGGGCTGGCCGCGGCAGGGCTCCCGGCCGCCTCCGTCCAGGTGGTGCCGGTGCGCGACCGGGAGGCCACCTTCGAGCTCCTGCAGCTCGACGACCTCATCGACCTGGCCATCCCCCGCGGCGGCACCGGGCTCATCCGGGCGGTGGTGGAGCGCTCCCGGGTCCCGGTCGTGAAGCACTACCAGGGGGTCTGCCACCTCTTCCTCGACGCCTCGGCGGGCGAGAAGGATGCCGTGGCCCTGGCCGTGAACGGGAAGGTGCAGCGCCCCGGCGTCTGCAACGCCACCGAGTGCCTGATCGTGCACCGGGCCGCGGCCGACCGGCTGCTCCCGCCGGTGGGGCGGGCGCTCGCCGAGCGGGGCGTCGAGCTGCGCTGCGATCCCGCGTCGTTCGCCGTCCTCTCCCGCGCCGGCGTGCCCTGCGTGCCCGCGTCCGAGGCCGACTTCGGCAAGGAGTTCCTCGACAAGATCCTCGCGGTGCGGGTCGTGCCCGACCTCGACGGCGCGCTCGCCCACATCGCCCGCTACGGCTCGCTCCACACCGAGGCCATCGTCACGGAGGACCCGGCCGCCGCGTCCCGCTTCGAGCGGGAGGTGGAGGCGAGCGCGGTGATGGTGAATGCATCCACACGTTTCAACGACGGCGGCGAGCTGGGGCTCGGCGCAGAGATCGGCATCAGCACCACCAAGCTGCACGCGTTCGGCCCCATGGGGCTGGAGGAACTCACCACGCAGAAGTTCGTGGTCGAGGGACGCGGTCACGTCAGGTCCTAGGAGGAAACGTACGCATGGCGAAGGCGACGAAGTCCGGCAAGGGAGCGAAGTCGAAGTCGAAGGGCCCGGCCCGGGGCGCGGCGAAGGGGAAGCGTCCGACGGCGCGAAAGGGCCCGGCGGCGCGCGGAGCGCCGAAGGGGAAGCCCGCGTCCAGGAAGAAGGCGCCCACCAAGCGCTTCTTCGTCGGCAAGGCGCCCCGTCCGGCCCAGGGACGCAAGGGCGCGGCTCCGGTTCGCACCGAGCGCCCCGTCCGCGAGGAGCGCCCCGGCCTGAAGCGGGCCGCGCTGCGGACCGGGAAGAAGGTCACCCCCCGCCCCGCTCCCGCCGCGCCGGTCTCCACCGCCGTCGTCGTCGCCCCGATGCCGCCGGACGAGGGGCAGCTCCGCGCGCTCGCCGCGGTGGCGGCCGGCGCCGAGAAGAAGGCCGAGTCGCCGATCGTCCTCGACGTTCGCGGCATCTCCGGAGTCGCCGACTACTTCGTGCTGCTCTCCGCCGACAGCGATCGGCAGGCCGCGGCCGTGGCCGATTACGTGGACGCCCGGCTCACCGACATGGGCGCCCAGCGGCTCGGCGCCGAGGGGCGCAGCGGCGGCGGCTGGGTGCTGCTCGACTTCGGCGACGTGGTGGTCCACGTGATGTCGCCCGAGTCGCGGGGCTTCTACGACCTCGAGGGGCTCTGGGCCGACGCGCCGCGCATCCCGGTCGGGTAGCCGGGGCGCTCACCCCCAGAGCCGCACCGCCCAGAAGGCCAGGAATCCCGCGAAGAGCACGAGCGTCGCCACCGGCGTCTCGGGCTCCCGGTGCGCCTCCACGAGAAGCTCCTCGGTGACGAGGTAGAGGAGCGCCGCCACGGAGGCGGAGAGCACCCCGGCCATCACGTGGTGATTCGCGCCCGCGAGCGCCCAGTTCCCGGCCAGCGCGCAGAGGAACACGGTCGCCCCCAGCGCTCCCGACAGGGCCACGATGCGCCAGCCCCCGGGCCGGTCGGTGGTGAGGGAGAGGCCGAGGAACAGGAGTTCCACCGAGAGGCCGATGGCGAGGATGGCCCCGGTCTCGCCGCCTGCCGCGAAGCCGGCTCCGATGATCACCCCGTCCACGGCCACGTCGATGAAGGTGGCGACGAGCAGCCCCTCGGCACCCTCGCTGGACGCGCCGTCCCCCGTCCGGTGCTCGAGCCGCTCCGTCAGCAGCTTCAGGCCGAACATGAGGAGGGCGCCGGCCGAGAAGGAGAGGAGCAGCACCCAGCGGGAGGCGTGCTCCCGCTCGATGTCCGGCAGGAGCTCCACCGCGAGCGCGGCGAGCATGACCCCCGCCGCGAAGTGCTGGATGTGGCTGCGGGCCCGCCGGCTCGGGTGCCAGACCTTGGCGAGGAAGCCGCCCGCCAGCGCGACGAGCGCCGGGACGGCCATGAGCAGGAGCTGGGAGCGGTTCATGTGAATCCACCAGGATATGCGCCTCGGGCCCCCTCCCGCCCTTGACCCCGGTCAACGAAGTTTCTCCGGGCATCCTGACCACACCACGTTCGGAACCGGACCCAACGAATCCGGAGCGGGGTAGAATGCCCCACTCGCAAAACAACCACGGGCGGTCCGAACGCCGGAGGAAGCATGTCCAAGGAGCAGAAGCAGCGGAAGATGGTGACGATGGACGGCAACGAGGCGGTCGCCTCGGTCGCCCACCGCACGAACGAGGTCATCGCCATCTACCCGATCACCCCGTCCTCCAACATGGGCGAGTGGGCCGACGAGTGGTCCGCGTTCGGGAAGAAGAACATCTGGGGGCTCGTCCCCACGGTGGTGGAGATGCAGTCCGAGGGCGGGGCCGCCGGCGCGGTCCACGGAGCCCTCCAGGGCGGCGCGCTCACGACGACCTTCACGGCGTCGCAGGGGCTGCTGCTCATGATCCCGAACATGTACAAGATCGCCGGCGAGCTGACGCCGTTCGTCATGCACGTGTCGGCGCGCGCCCTGGCCACCCACGCGCTCTCCATCTTCGGGGACCACTCCGACGTGATGGCGGTGCGCCAGACCGGCTTCGGGCTCCTCGCCTCCAACTCGGTGCAGGAGGCCCACGACTTCGCGCTCATCTCCCAGCGGGCCACGCTGAAGAGCCGCGTCCCCTTCGTCCATTTCTTCGACGGCTTCCGCACCTCGCACGAGGTGGCCAAGATCGAGCTGCTCGACGACGACGACCTGCGCCGGATGATCACGGACGACCTGGTGGCGGCCTGCCGCGGCCGGGCGCTCAACCCCGACGCCCCGGTGGTGCGCGGGACGGCCCAGAATCCCGACGCCTTCTTCCAGGCCCGCGAGGCCTGCAACGGCTTCTACACCGACACCCCGGACCTCGTGCAGGCCTCCATGGACGACTTCGCCAAGGTGGCGGGGCGCCAGTACCACCTCTTCGACTACGTCGGGCACCCCGAGGCCGATCGGGTCGTCGTGATGATGGGATCGGGCGCCGAGGTGGCGCACGAGACGGTGCTCGACCTCGTCGCCCGCGGCGAGAAGGTGGGGCTCGTGAAGGTGCGGCTCTACCGCCCCTTCTCCCTGGGGCAGTTCATGGCGGCGCTCCCCCGCGCCACCACCTCCATCGCCGTGCTCGACCGTACCAAGGAGCCGGGCAGCCTGGGCGAGCCGCTCTACCAGGACGTCGTCACCGCGCTCCGCGAGGCGCAGCAGGCCCACATCGACCGCTTCCACCACGAGATCACCGTGATCGGCGGCCGCTACGGCCTCTCCTCCAAGGAGTTCACCCCGGCGATGGTGAAGGCCGTCTACGACGAGCTCACCCACGCCCGCCCCAAGCGTCACTTCACCATCGGCATCAACGACGACGTCACCCACCTGTCGCTCCCCTACGACCCGACCTACCTGACCGAGGGCAAGGATGTGGTCCGCTGCCACTTCTGGGGCCTCGGCGCCGACGGGACCGTGGGCGCGAACAAGAACTCCATCAAGATCATCGGCGAGGACACGCCCAACTTCGCCCAGGGCTACTTCGTCTACGACTCGAAGAAGTCGGGCAGCGTCACCGTCTCCCACCTGCGCTTCGGCCCCGAGCAGATCCGCAGCTCGTACCTCGTGACCAGCGCGAACTTCGTGGCCTGCCACCAGTTCGGCTTCCTCGAGAAGTACGAGATGCTCGACGCCGCCGCGCCGGGCGCCGTCTTCCTCCTCAACACCCCGTTCGGCGCCGAGGACGTCTGGGCCCAGATGCCCGCCGAGGCGCAGGCGGAGGTCCTGAACAAGAAGCTGCGCTTCTTCG
>SESG01017783.1_pt1 | contig 25840 bp, 25 predicted proteins | sample 3171421 | NCBI WGS metagenome assembly SESG01 (sample SAMN10866946, study PRJNA518727) | freshwater metagenome | biome: subpolar coniferous forest; feature: holomictic lake; material: water; isolation source: holomictic Lake 227, 6 m and 8 m depth | place: Canada: near Kenora, Ontario | collected...
AAATATGAAAAAGGAGCTGTTTGGGTTGCCCGACGTGTGCCCGACGGCTTTGTGAGCGGACATGCCAACCAGGCCCGCATCACCCGATTCCCCTTCCAGGAAAAGAACGACTGGAACAATGTTAAACAGGATTGCTACCATTCGCCCGATGTGATCAGCTTCGCCCGTGCCCGTGGGTTTTACAAGGGAAGCGATGAGACTTTTTCCTTTTCTGATGTATATAACCCTGTAAATTTCGGGGGAGCGCGTTTCTGTGATGCACGTATCTGGACTTTCTTCAGGAGGGTGAGCAGCGAGATCCGCAATAACCAGGCTTATACCGACTATGCCATGGGCAAGCTGGTCCGCGATAAGGAATACCCCGACGGCACTCCCAATCCCAATGGTTTTGTGACCAACCGTCTGCCTCTTTGGGTAAGGCCCGATACGGCAGTTACACTTGAACTTATGATGGCTGCTATGAGGGACCATTTTGAGGGAACTCCCTTGGATATGCGCTTCGACTTCGGAGCCGGCCCCTTTGGGTGTCCATACCGCTGGAGACCCATGGAATTCAAAGTCGACAGTGCCGAATACCTCAACGAAAGGGCGATTGCTACCCAGCAGACCGGTTATGTGTTCGTAGCACAGTCCAGGTCCTGGCTGCCCGATCCCATCGGAGGCATCTTCTGGTTCGGGGTCGACGATGCCGACGGCTGCGTGTTTGCTCCCATGTTTTGTGGAATTACAGGCATTCCTGAAAACTATGCCGTGGGAAACGGCTCCATGATCCGCTGGTCGGAATCGTCGGCCTACTGGACCTTCAGCCAGGTCAATAATTTTGCATATTCAAGGTATAACGTCATCCACCCCGAAATAGAAAAATACCAGAAGGAACTCGAAAACAAATACATCAGTGAAAATACCGGCATCGAAACGATGGCTTCAACGCTGTATAAACAAAATCCCGCCGAAGCGCTCGCCATGCTGACCGACTATTCGGTGAGCACGGGGAAGGAACTGGTCGCAAAGTGGAAGGAGTTTTACCATTTTCTATTCATGAAATACAAGGACGGCAATATCATGCCTTCTGAAGGCTTCCTTATTCCCGATAACGGGAACGGAAAAGAAATTCCCAAAAGGCCTTCACAGCCGGGATACGGCAAGGAATGGGAACGGAAGATGATTGAAGGCACCGGCGATCGTCTGAAAGTGCCGGCGGAGAAGAAATAATTGGTACTTGGCTATTGGCTCTTGGATTTTGCATCCTGCATCTTGCATCCTGCATCTTGGATCTTGCCTTTTCCCTCGAACAACGATACCCATACGATCTGGATGGTGTATATATAGAGAATTCTCAACACAAAAACAGCATTGCTCGTCCACCTGTTACTGTGCAGGTTAAGCAGGGCCTTCTGCAACGAGGCTTCCATGGGTTTATGCCGGGCGGCCGAACCGATGGTGAAATTGACCAGGCGGGGATAATTGAAGAGGTTCCTCATCCGCGAATGGAACCTGAACTCCGTCATCATCCGCCGGTAGATCTCCTTATCATAGGCTTTGTTGAACCCCGACGAGAAGTCATCCGCCTTCAAACAATCAAGAATATGTTCGGCGGCAACACGGCCACTGCGGATGGCATTACCCACCCCTTCGCCTGTTGAAGGATCGACCAGGGAAGCGGCATCCCCTGCCAGCAGGAACCTGCTGCCCGAGATATCCCTTCGCTCACCTCCCATGGGAAGGATGTAGCCTTTGAATGGCTCGCTCTGTTTGCCTCCCGAAAGCCTGGATTTCAGGGGCTCGCTGCTGAGCAGGCCTTCAAAGCATTTATTCAGGTTGATCTTTTTCTTTGTGATAATCGAAGCGAGCATCCCTATGCCTACATTCGCCCTGCCGTCGCCCAGGTGAAATATCCAGAGGTAGCCGGGAAGTACGTCTTTGAGAATGTACATCTCAACAGGGTTGCCTTCGCGCAAAGGCTTCAGCCCGGTGAAATAAGTCCTGAGGGACACGCATTGATGCTCCCTTGTTACCCGCTTCACTCCCATCTGCCTCGCAACAAAGGAATTCGCACCGTCGGCACCAAGGATCATCTTTGCTTCGAAGCTGCCGCAACTGGTTTCAAGTACCACCTTATCCGCAGTAATATCAAGCTTTTCAGGCAAACAGTTTTCGAATACGCTGATGTTGCCGAACTGCTTCATCTGAGAGAACATGAAATTGTCGAATTCAAACCGCGGACAGGTATAGATGGGCTGTTTTACACCACTGGCATAAAAAGGTATGTACAGATGATCGTGACCGGGTGAGATGATCTCGGCGCCATATGATGCCTGTTTATGAGGAAGCTCTGCAAAGGCCGATGCAAGCGATTCAGAGATAAGGCCCAGCTGTTTGATCACATCGTGGGTAAGCCCGTCCCCGCAGGTCTTTTCCCTGGGAAAGGTGGCCTTGTCGATCACAGCCACTCTCAACCCTGAATTACCAAGACAGATCGCAGTTGCAGCCCCGGCCGGACCAGCACCGATTATCAAAACATCATACTTTTTGTTCATGTCCAGCGAAAGGTCTTAGAATCCCAGGTTCAGCTGGGCATAGATTCGATTGAACTGGTCGGCCTTCTCGAAAGTGCCTTCATAATAGACCGACATGGAGAATTTCCTCCATATCCTCCAGCTCAGGCTCACTTCCCCTACGTTCTGCACCGAGGAGATCTCGTTGTTATAATACTTGTAATCGGTATACCTGTAGGTGAGTCCGGCATAGAGCTTTCCTTTTACAAAATCCTTCGAAAGCCCTATCCCGTAAATGCTCCCGTTGATATAGCTTGTTTCGAGCAGGGTTACGGTAGCCGTGGCAGCGCAGTTGATCCCGGGGATCTGGGTATAGGTTATATATCCGTAAAAGTTCTTGCTCGGCTTTGGATCGGATTTTTCAAAACGATAGCCGCCGGTGAGGCCGATAGCCAGCATATTTACAGGCCTGATCACAGCCTGAAGCGTATAGCCCTGCAAAGTTTGTGGGTCGGTGAGTTTGTCGAGCAGGCTCTTGTATGTCTCGTAATAGATCACGTTCTGCCTTGCACTATACGAAAACGAAAGGGAAAGTTGCTTGATCACCCGGTAATTCAGCGAGAGGTAAAAATTCGTGGGATGAAATGTGGTTGAAGGGGTGTATGAACTATCGGTGGGGTTAAATGACAGCTTATAGAGATCGAGTTCGAATGAACCGAAAAACACCAGGTTCTTCGCCAGGGAGTTCACATGCTGCAGGTAAATGAACCTGCGGTCGGTGCTTCCCTGGTTGGTCTGGTTGATAAACGCAAGTGTGGTCTGCATCGTGCGCCCTTTCTTCGACTTGTATTCATTGTACAGGTAAGCTCCGAACTGGAACAGGCTGGCATCAAAGCTGTAATCGGTATAGTTAGGCCTGAAACCGGCAATCAGGCCAATGGTAAGCGGCTTGAATTTAACCTCAAACTGCAATCCGTCGTTGGCTCCCATATTAGAAAGCTTGGGGTTGATCCTTCGCCCGAGCAACAGGCTGGCCCTGGTCCCGAAATCATAGTTAAGGTTGAGGGCGTACACCTTAAGACCGTTGAACATATTGCTCTGGATCTCGCTCCAGTTGGTGTTTGAATGGTTGAACGACATATAAATCTCGGTCGAAAGGTTGGTGTTCCCAAGGTTCCTCCCGTTGAACGAAAACGTATATTTCATCCTCTGTGAATTGGTCGCCGAATTGTTCGAAAAATCGGTATAGGAAGCGATCTGGAAAAACCCGTGTATGCTTTGCCTGCTTTTTTTAGTCTGAGCTGTTACCGATGCAGGTGAACCTGCAAGAACCGGGGCGGAAGAAGCTGAATCAGGCTTTTTTCCTGTCTGATTCTCTGCGGATGTGGGAGCGGGGACCACCGCTGTGCCCGGGACTGCAGTGATCGGCCGGTGATATACTTTCTGGGATATGGCAGGAAGTTTTGATCCGACCGGATTGCAAACACAGGAGATCGACGACATTTCCCTCACCGTCATCAGGGGAACGAGAAACCGGCCCTCCTTAGCGTAAAGTGTATCCCCTGCCAGGATTCCTGCGGTCGTTTCGAACTTCACGTAAACGCTTTGAGTGCTTATATACGAAACCGTCCCTTCAACGTCAGAACCTGAAGTCTGGCCCCGAAGGCTCAGTCCTACGGACACAAATAGAATTAACAGCAGCAGGTACCTCATGTGTGTCCTATTCTTTACGCATGAAATTATTCGGCACCTTTATCAACTTCCCTCCTGAACTGCCGGTAGGGTGACATTGATAGCAGGCATTACTGTTGTATGAATAACCCGAAACTCCCTGGTGATTGTTATTTGTTGAGTTCTGTGGATGGCAGGATGTGGTGCAGGTGAATTCCTGGAAATTGCTGACATTCGGATGGCAGTCGGAACATAAGGTCCATCTGTTTTTATGATGCCCTGAGTAAATCGGGAAATACTGTCCGTCATGGTTGAAGGTCGATGGAGACCAGGCGACCTGGGTATGGCAGGTCAGGCAATCGGTCGGGAACTGGGCCGCGGCATGGTTCGGGTTAGTCGTTTGGTTGTAGTTGGTCTGATGGCATCCGATACAGGTAGTTGGTGCACTGGTGTAATTGCCTGTATGGCAGTCGGTGCAGGGGCGCGTAATATGAGCGCCTGCCAATACATAATAATTGTTATGGATCGGGAAAGTCGCCGGGGTCCATCCTGGGTTGGTAGTATGACAATCAGCACAGGTGGTTGGAATGCTTATCGACGCATGGTTTGGATTGGTCGTGTTGTTGTAGTTTGCCAGGTGGCATCCCACGCAGGTATTCGGCGGATTGATGTAATTGCCGTTATGGCACTGAACACAGTTGTTTGCAATCGTGGCATGTTTGCCGGTCAGGGGATAGTAACTGTTATGGATGGGGAACGATGCAGGTTTCCACCCTGCAGCAGTGGAATGGCAGGTGGCGCAGGTATTGGGTATGTTCAGCGCCACATGGTTTGGATTGGTGCTCTGAGTGTAATTGGGTGTATGACATGCTGAACAATCCGTCGGAGTGCCCACAAAACCGTTGGCATGACAACTGCTGCAAGGGGTTGTTGTATGCGCCCCGGTGAGCGGGAAAATTCCGTTATTGTGGTTGAAGCTTCCTTGAACGCTTCCGGTCGGATGGCATTGATAACAGTAAAGGCTGGCATATACATACCCTCCTACCCCGTTATGCCCCTGGTCGGTGACCGGCTTTGCGTGTGCATGACAGTCGATACAGCTGAAGGCTCCGTAATTGTTCGGTGTGGTATGACACTCGGCGCAGCTTTGCCAGGTACCGGCATGCTTTCCAGAATATACCGGGAAGTACTGTGCGTCATGCATTGCAAAACTGGCGGGTTTCCAGCCGGCAACGGTCGTGTGGCAATCGGCGCAGCTTGTCGGGATATGGGCTGTTGTGTGGTTAGGGTTAGTGGTCTGGTTGTAGGCCTGTGCGTGGCATGCGAAACAATCGGTGGGGGTTCCCTGGAATCCGTTCACATGGCACTGGGTGCATGGTGTGGTGATATGCGCGCCGGTGAGCGGAAACTTCCCGTTATTATGATTGAATGATCCCTGCTTGCTGCCTGTGGGATGGCATTCATAGCATGGAATACTTGCGTAGGTATAACCCCCTATTCCGTTATGCTCCTGGTCGGTCTTTGGCTGGTTATGGTCATGACAATCGATACAGCTGAAGGTTTTCAGGCTGGCTGCATTGGTATGGCAATCGCTGCAGGCAGTCCAGGTGCCCTGGTGCTTGCCCGAATAAATGGGAAAAAACTGGGCGTCATGCGAAGTGTAGCTTGCGGGCTTCCATCCGGGATTGGTGGTATGGCAGTCGGTGCAGCTTGTCGGGAACTGGGTTGTAATATGGTTGGGGTTCGTTGTTGAGTTATAATTATTTATATGGCAGGAAACACATTCCCTGGAAGGCTTGACAGAAGTCCCGTTCACATGGCAGTCGGCACATGCCACTCCGGAATGGCCAAGGGTTAGCGGGAAGAAGTCATGATTGATATTTGCATTGGTCCAGGTGAAACTGGTGATGGAATGACATTCGGTGCAATTCTTCGAATAATTGGCCTGTACATGGTTGGGCTTGGTTGTTGAAGCATAATCCTTCGCGTGACAATCATAGCATTCAACCCCTTGCGGCTCGAACCTGAGAAGTGAAGCCGATGGGTGACATTGGGCGCACTGAGCGGTATAATGAGGGCCAACAAGCGGGAACCTGCTTTTCTGGTGTATCTCGGTGATATTCTCAATGATCCATGACCGGCTAGAATGGCACCTCTGGCAGTCGGGGCCCACAGTCTGGTTATGCATATCGGTATGACAGTCAACACAGGCTGATTTTGCTTCGGAAAAAACGAGGCTGGTATGGCATTGTCTGCAATTGAGCGCTAAATGCCGCCCGCTTAATGGAAGCGTCGTTTTATTATGGTCAAAGGCATAAATCGTTTTATCGAACTTCCAGCTGCTGGAACTATGGCAAAGGTCACAACTCAGCTTAAAGTCCTTACCGTGGGGAGAATCGGCCATCAGCTGTAATGCCATCAGCAGAAACACCGGCATTGCCAGTATTATCAATGACAACTTTCGCATCTTGTTTCCTTTATTTTATAAAACACATAACTAACATTCCCTTGGGTGATCTTCTTATGACATTTTTCGCAGGGTACTTTCTGATGCTTCCCATCGAGCTTAAAAGCAGTTTTATTATGGTCGAAATTCGGCAACTTCCATTTCACCTGGTCATGACAACGTAAACAAACAGTTACACCGTTAACGTCAAACTGATTGTAATGGTTGTCTTTATGACAACCCGAACAAAGAACAGGCAGATCGGCAAACACCTGGTATTCTTTACCGGTACTGTCTTTCTTAAAATGACAGCCGCGGCATGAAATGGTTGCATGGGCCCCGGTGAGGGCAAAGTTCGTTTGGGAATGATCATAGTTTATCTCATTCCAGCGGTCGGGGTGATGACAGGCCAGGCAATTGCTTTCGGGGTAGAATTTGATGTTCATCAGGCCAGCATGAATATCTTTATGGCAATCAACACAATGTGAACCTATCTGCCTGAAGCTCCATTTCTCCTGCTTTTTATGGCATGCAATGCAAGGGGTTGCAAGATGTGCCCCGGTAAGCTTGAAATTGCCTGCATTATGCTGTTCAATGGAAAAGTAGGCAGTGGTAAATCCGGTTGTGAGATGGCATGGAGTACAATCAGGCGCCACACCGTTTTTTGTAAACTGTCCGGCATGGTAATCCTTATGGCAGTCAATGCATTTCTCATGCCTTACCGGGTCGGTCACATTCCCCTTATGACAGGATTTGCAAGGGACATTCAGGTGCTTGTCAATAAGCGGGAATTTCGTCTTTGAATGGTCAAAATTGGCAATCCCCTTGATTGTATGGAACGAAGATTCGGTATGGCACGACATGCAGTCAGGACCGAATTTTCCATGATGGGGGTCGGTATGGCAGTCACTGCAGAGGGCATGTTTAACCCCGGCAAACTGCTGGAATTTGATAGTATTTGTTAATGTGACCGGATGGCATTTCTCGCAGGGAACAGTCTGGTGAACGCCAGTGAGCTGAAATTTTGTGTTGGCGTGATTGAACTTCGAAGCGGGTTTGAAGGCATCGGGCACATGACAGTCGAGGCAGGGTGCGGTAAGGGTTTTCTGGTGATAGTCGGCATGACAGGGTACGCAGTTTGTACTCAGGCCGAGATAGGTGAATTTCTGAGTCCTGATCTGCGGATTTGATATGAAGGCAATCTTATGGCAGTCCTTGCAGGTCTTTTTTGCATGAGCACCATTCAAAGTGAAGCCAGTGAGAGCATGATTGAATTTATCCTTGTCGAACCTGATGATCTGGAATTTCACCCCATGGTGATCACTATGGCAGGAAGCGCAATTTTTGCCTTTTACCTCAGATGAGACATGATACCCCTTACCCAGGTCGATCCTCTTCTTAAGCTCTTTATGGCAGGCAAGGCATTTGTCGTTAGTCACCTTATCACCCAGGGTATGGCAGTTGGTACATTTGGATATGCCTTCAAGATGTGCATGCACCGAAGCAAGGGGACCCGGGGAGATCTGCGCAGGGGAATGGAAACTGCACAATAATAACGAAAAGAAAATATTCAGAACAAATATTCTCCGCATGGTAGTGATGTCTATAGGTTGAACCCGGATGGCTGTAACCAAAGCAAAGCTTAACGATGCTTCAAAACCGCTTCACCGAATTTCTTTGTTATTTCAAGTCCGATCTTCAGCAGGAACTGCGTGGGCAGTTCACCTCCTGCGAAAACATAAACAAGGTCATTTCTGATCCTGAGTTTCTCTCCTCCTTCTCCTCCTGCACTCATGACCACTTCATCCTTCTCAATGGCCAGAAGGTTGGTGCTGAGCCTTACATCGATCAGCCCAGCCTTCATGGCGCCTTCTATCTTTTCCTTGTTTTTCGGTTTAATACGGCCGAAAGCTTCCCCCCTGTATGAAAGGATGACTTTGTTATTGCATGATAGCAAAATGGCCGATTCAATTGCGGAATCCCCTCCTCCAACAACAATGATCTCTTTTCCGCTGATCAGTTCAGGTTCCAGTAAACGGTAGGAAACTTTCTCAAGGTCTTCCCCGGGGATGTTCAGCTTCCTGGGTGTTCCCCTTCTTCCAGTAGAAAGTAAAACGAAACGTGAGGTGTACTTGTCACCAGCCTGGGTCTCAACCCTGAAATGCCCGTCTTCAGGAACCACTGTTTCTACCTTTGAATTCTCTTTAATCGTGATGTCATGCTTCCTCAGGACTGTCTTCCACAATTCGAGAAGCTCAGGCTTGCTTGTCTCATAGAGTTTAAGCTTGCCATGAAGGGGAAGGTCCATAGGCGAAGTCATGACGATCTTGGCCCTCGGAAATGAAAATACTGTGCCTCCGAGCGTGTCCTGGTCGAGAGTCAGAAAATTCAGATTATGCTTTTTCGCATTCAGCGAAGCTGAGATACCTGCCGGTCCGGCTCCAACGATGATCAGGTCATATGAGGCATTATGATGCTTCTTCCCGGCTTTAACAATATGTTCAACAGCCTGCCGGCCCTGTTCAACGGCATTTTTAATGAGCCCCATACCCCCCAGTTCTCCTGCAATATATATACCCGGGATATTCGTCTCAAAATTCTGATTGACATGCGGAAGCTCAACTCCCCTTTTTTCTGTTCCGATACATAGTGTTATTGCCTGGGTCGGACAGGCATGAAAACAGGCCCCATGCCCGACGCAATGAGATGCATTGATGGTTGTAGCCTTGCCGTTCCTGATCCCGAGAATATCTTTTTCAGGACAAGCTAAAATGCATGCACCGGTTTGTATACAGCTGTTTGGATCAACAACAGGGTGAAGCGATACGGGTTCATGAATGCCGTCCTGCTTTGCCTGCAAAATTTTTTCCTCAACTATCCTTGATTTCTTTCTCTGATTTCTGAGGTAGAGAAAGATCACCGAAAGGCAGAGAATAAAAACAACTGAGTAAATGAGAATATTTTCAAAAAGAGTTTCCATATTTAAAAAATCCAGTGATAACCCAGAACAATGGTAACTGCAACATGTATTACCATGATGATCAGCATCACAATCGCAAACGGAAGGTGGGCAACATGCCAGTACTTGAACAGGTTTTGCATTGTTACCAGCCTGTCAATCCTCCGGTTCAGCTTAATGTCATGCTTTACCAGTTTCATGATCTTTCTGCGGTGGGTGCCCGACATTTTATTTTTCCTGATCGCAGATTTTATTTCTTTTATTTTCCTGCGGTCTTCAAAATATTTCCTGGTAATTTTCTTAAATAGGTTCGGTTCGTAAAGTTCGACTTTCTTTTTTGTGGAATCAATGATCAGGTTATAACTCTCTTCATCAATTGTATAGGATTCAGAGAGGATTACGCCTATATCAGTTTTCATGTCTCTTACTTCATTTAAACTCAATTCACGTCCTTCTATTGTTCGAGGTATCTGTATATATATGAATCTGCCTATGACCCCGCTGGCAAAAACCGCGACCATGCTCCAGAAACTGACAGCAACCAATCCGCCGAACTTAAATGATGTATGAAACAGGATCAGCACAGGGCCCAGCGTACAGAGAAAAATGTGGAATTCGAGCCAGTATTTCAATAGCCCAAAACGGCCAAACGCCCTTACTCTTTTTCTTAACATGTACATGAGGATTCCCAGGATCATGAAAACCGAACCTATGATCCCTAAACCATGGCCCCAGTCGCCCCCGGGTTTGAGAAGGGAATACAGGGGATGAAACGCCCTCTCCTCGAGCGGCAGCCTGTAAAATGAATACCCGGTATAAATCATCAAGGCAAAGGAAGCAAGAACAATGATACTCAGCAGAAAAATGTAAACTTTATGAGCAAGTGACATGGCCGAAAACTGTTAAATCAAATGATTTTTATAGCTTTGTGCAATTAAATACCAAAATACAAAGATATGAAAATTGGACGTTTTATTTTGACTTTAGCCATGGTCATCGCTGTCATTTTCACTTCCTGCAAGTCAGGAAATAAGGATAATGCTGCTGACCTGGCCCCCAACGCTCATAAAGTCAAAGCCGAGGAAGTTATACAAACCAGTGCTTATACTTATGTAAGGGTTTCTGCCGATGGCAGGGACTACTGGATAGCCGTTGCAAAAATGGATGTCAGGGAAGGTGATACCTACTACTGGTCAGAAGGTTCGGAGATGCGGGAATTTACCAGCAAAGAGCTGAAAAGGACCTTCCGCAGTATCTTCTTCATCCAGGATTTTTCGGCAAAACCTATTACTCTCGCAAAAGAAACACCCGGATCACCTGAAGGCCAGCAAATGGGCCAGATGGGACAAGGTGCTGCTGCGGGACAGATGGGACAAGGTTCACAGGCCGGCCCCATGGGAAAGCAACCCGCTGTTGAACACAAAGGCATTTCCGTGCCCAAACTTCAGGGAGGTGTAACCGTGGCCGATCTCTTCTCGAAAAAGAAATCCTTCGAAGGGAAAACCGTTAAGATCAGGGGCGAGGTGGTGAAATTCTCGGTTGGCATCATGGGCAAGAACTGGGTTCACCTCCAGGATGGCACAAGAGACGGTGAAAACTTCGACCTTACCATCACCACCCTCGATTCAGTAAAAGTTGCCGATGTGGTTGTGTTCGAAGGACAGGTTACTCTTAACAAGGACCTCGGCGCCGGTTACTTCTACGACCTCCTCATTGAGGACGCCAAACTGAAGAAATAGCAGTTTCATGTAATAGCTTTCATGCATAAAAAGACTGAAATAGCAGAATGAGTCTTTACCAACAGCTGCAGCAAGCCAGAAGCGAAGAAGCCTATAAAACCCTCACCCTCAAACTTCAGCCCCAGGTCTATGAGCTTGGATTTTTGAAAAATTAAATGGATATTTTTGCTTACCTTTGCTTTATGAGCAATCAAAAAGAACTAGTATTGTCGATGATCAAGAAACAGGTCAAGGATCTTGACCCTTCAGCCGACATTATTCTTTATGGTTCAAGGGCAAGAGGTGATTACCGGGCTGATTCAGATTGGGATATCATGATTTTGGTGGATTCACCTGCTGATATCGAGATGGAGAAGGTTTTCAGGCATAAGATTTTCGACATCGAGCTTGAACTTGGAGAAGCAGTTTCCACCCATGTATACAACAAGCAGGAATGGAATTCCAAATATTGGATGACACCTTTATATAAAAATATATCTAAAGAAGGTATTATAATCTAAACATGTCAAATACCCGTGAAGATTATATTGCTTACCGGCTTGAAAAAGCCTGGAGAACATTTAACGATGCTAAAGCCCTTGCAGATGTTCAAAGTTGGAATTCATCTGTAAACCGATTGTATTATTAATGTTTCTATGCAGTCCTTGCATTATTTTCGATGCATGACATTAACAGTCATACACATACAGGAGTAAAAACTCAACTTTTCTTACGGTTTATAAAAACAGGAAAACTTGATAAAACATTTGGAATGCTGTATTCCGACTTGTTCGACTATCGACAAAAAGGGGACTACGGAGATTTTTTTGATTTTGATGAAAAAACTGTAATATCATTAATTCCAAAAGCTGAGCAATTTATCAGGGCGATTGAAAATATAGTTAAGAGTTAAATTGTCATTAGGGACAAGATCAGATTGTTTAATGCCCTAAACATAAAACTTGGTTACCCTCCTATTGAAATACGAAGCCCTAAAGAATTATTGAAATATGAAGACTGATATTGAAATTCAGAAGAAATTTGATTCCGTATTATATTTTAGAAAAATTAAGGAACAAATTGCAAGGGAGCTCGCAGGTAAATCGTTCCAGGAACAAAAGGAATTTATTAAGAAAGTTCTTTCAGGAGAGTTAAGACTCAATATTGAGATTTGATCTGCACTAATTCGCTGAAAGCTGATCATCAGAAGCGTTATATTTTCCCTTCGTGTAAATCCCAGATTGGGAAACACATTTCATAATCATTCCAGATAATATCCCCATAGTCAAGTAAAAAATTCTTAAACAATTTTTTATCAAGATATTTTCTTTTTATTGGATTTTTTGCATTGTTTAAGAAATCAGAGAAATCAATCATTCGCACACTACCATCAGAGAATAAAAATTTGATTTTATATTCTCCAACATAATCTGCCTTATCAATAGATATTACCATAATTCAAAGATACTCAATTTAGAAAGTTTATTCAAAGTGACCGCTGTAAAGTTACCTAATTAGCTAACTTTACAAAGGTCTGACACAGGATCAGCTGGCTCAAAAATGTGGCACAACTAAAACTTATATCTCCCGCATTGAGAATGATGCTTCGGATATACGGCTGTCAACTTTAATGAGAATTATCCACAGCGGCTTTGAGGGTCATCTCAGGTTATACGTTGATTTCTAGTGGTCACAAGAAGAAATTTCATGCCGGTGTATCACTTTTTCAGGTTCGCCGGATTAAGTTATAAACATCGTTTCCAGTAATTTTTTTAACCCTTATCTTTGTTAAAAGGCTTGGTATTCTAACCAGATTAACCAATGAATTAAGCTAATCCATATGGCCGACGAACCGAATCCCAAATATTCAGACATCATTTTTTATTCCTCACCTGACGGGAATGTAAAAGTTGAAGTATTCTTCGAGGACGAAACTTTCTGGCTCAATCAAAAACGAATTGCCGAACTGTTTGGAGTTGAAGTCAACACTGTCAACTACCACCTTAAGGAAATCTTCAAAAGCGGTGAATTACAGGAAGATTCAGTTATTCGAAAAATTCGAATAACTGCCGATGACGGGAAAAATTATCTCACAAACTTATATAACCTGGATTCTATTATTGCTGTTGGATATAGAGTCAATTCTTTTCAAGCCACAAAATTCAGGATCTGGGCCACGAAAACCTTGCGCGAATTTATTATCAAAGGATTTGTCCTGGATGATGAACGACTGAAGCAAGGTAAACGCTTTGGCAAAGACTATTTCGATGAACTTCTGGAACGCATAAGGGAGATAAGGGCAAGCGAACGAAGGTTCTATCAGAAAATAACCGATATCTATCAGCAATGCAGTATTGATTATAATCAGGATGCTGAGATTACTCATTCTTTTTTCAAAACTGTACAAAATAAATTGCACTGGGCTATCACGAAACATACCGCGCCTCAGATCGTTGCCGCACGGGCCGATTCATCCAAACCTAATATGGGCCTGCAAACATGGAAAAAGGATGTACCCAAACCGTTACAAATTGTAACGCTTATAAACTACTTGAAGCCATGAAACAAATCATCACCCCCTGCCTCTGGTTCGACGGTAACGCGAAAGAGGCTGCAGAATTATACACTTCGGTCTTTCCCGGCTCGGCAATAAAAAACATCAGCTACTTCGGGAAAGAGGGCTTCGAAACCCATCAACAGGAAGAGGGCAAGGTTCTCACAGTGAACTTCACCCTCTGCGCCCTGCCCTTCACAATCCTCAACGGGGGACCCATGTATAAGCTCAATCCCTCGGTTTCACTGTACGTTGCATGCGAAAAAGCAGAGGATGTCGATTTTCTTTATAGTAAGCTGGCGGATGGCGGGATGGTTATGATGCCGCTGGGCAGCTACAAGTGGAGCGAACGGTATGCCTGGATCAGCGACCGTTTCGGGGTCTCCTGGCAAATTGCCCTGGATGTGGTTACTTCGCAAAAAATCACCCCCGCTTTTCTTTTCATGGGCAATCATCATCCGCAGTCAGATCAAGCCATCGAATTTTATACCTCTGTTTTCCCGGGATCATCCATTGGCAGCATACTAAGGTATGCCGGGGGCGGAAGTGAACCCGAAGGATCGGTGCAGCATGCACAGTTCAGCCTGAACGGCAATAGCTTCATGATCATGGGCAACTCCATGCAACATGCTTTTGACTTTACCGAAGCCTTCTCTTTCCAGGTCTTCTGCGACAGCCAGGAGGAGATCGATTACTTCTGGGACCGGCTCCGCGAAGGCGGTTCGGAGCAGCAATGTGGTTGGCTTAAAGACAGGTTCGGATTGTCGTGGCAGATCGTTCCTTCGGTCCTCGAAGAACTGCTGAAAGACCCTTTACGCGCAGGAAAAGCGACAGAAGCCTTCCTGAAAATGAAAAAGTTCATTCTGGCTGATCTTTAGAGCTGCTGTTTCTCAGCGATGCCAAGGGCTGCGAGTCCGCCTTCGGCCGTTTCTTTATAAATATTTGGGAGGTCGTGCCCTGTTTGCTTCATCGCCTGGATCACCCTGTCGAAGCTTACAAGGTGGTGCCCGTCGGAGAGCAGTGCGTACATATTCGCATCGAGCGCCCGGGCTGCACCGAATGCATTCCGTTCAATACAGGGAATCTGGACCAGGCCGAACAAAGGATCGCAGGTCAACCCAAGGAAATGCTCCATGGCCATTGAGGCGGCATATTCCACCTGACCGGGAGTACCGCCAAACATCTGTTCGGCCGCTGCAGCCGCCATCGAGCTGGCGCTTCCGACTTCACCCTGGCAACCTACTTCGGCTCCTGAAATGGAAGCATTGGTTTTGATGAGATTGCCTATCAATCCCGCTGTAGCAAGTCCCCTCAGGATCTTCCTTTCGTTGAATTCGTATTGTGTTTTCAAAAGGTAAAGTACCGAAGGGATCACTCCGCAGGAACCACAGGTAGGCGCGGTCACGATCATTCCTCCGGCGGCATTCTCTTCTGAAACGGCCAGTGCAAAGGCGAAGGTGAATGCACGTCGTGACAGTGTTCCCTTAAAACTCCTGGCTTTGGTATAAAATGACGAAGCTTTACGGGGCATTTTTAACCGGCCTGGCAGCACGCCTTCTGCATCAATACCCCGGAGGATGGACTCCTGCATGGTATTCCATACCTCCGCCAGGTAATCCCAAAGCCCGGCCGGTTCGTGAATCTCAACAAACTCCCATAGTGTTCTCCCGTTGTTTTCGCACCACTGAAGGATGTCCGACAAGGTAGAAAGTGGATAAATGCTGGCCGATGGATCACGTTTCCCGGTCTCGCTGATATCACCTCCTCCAATGCTGTATACAGTCCATTCGTCCCTCACCGTATCTGCTTTGTCAAGGGCTTCGAAAAACATCCCGTTAGGGTGGGCCGGGAGAAAAACTTCGGGTTTCCAAATGATCTCTGCAGGCACAGGCGACAGACCTTCAATCAATGCCTTATCGGTCATATGTCCCTGTCCTGTTGCTGCCAGGCTTCCGAACAGGGTAATCCTGACCTTTTTAATACCGGGGTTCCTTTTCATGAATATCCCGGCAGCCTTTCGGGGTCCCATGGTATGGCTGCTCGAAGGGCCGTACCCGATCTTGAAGATTTCTTTGATTGTTTCCATACTCGCAAATGTACATTATATTTACACCAGTAAAAACCACCGGGCCCCCGGTTTTCAAATACAGTGATCATGAAAAAAATCTTTCTTCTCACCATTCTGCTCGGATTGATTGCCTGCAGCAGCAACAGAGACCGGTTTTACATGCCTGCCGAATGGGAACAGCAGGATGCAGTCTGGTTTGGCTGGGAAAAGACCGAGACTTTCTTTTACCCCGTAGTCGCCGAAATGATCACCGCCCTCATGCCTCATGTGAAAGTCAATATTGCCGTTGGAACCGACAGCCTGATGAAAACCGCGAAGCTGTTCCTGGCGGGCCAGGGGATTGACACCTCGAAAGTGGGGTTCTACCTGATGCCAGGCGACCGTTACTGGATTCGCGACCATGGGGCAAGTTTCCTGGTGAATGGAAAAGGAGAGCTCGGCGCGGTGCAGTTTGGATGGAACCTATACGGACATCCGCAGTACCTGAAAGAAATATATGGCGACAACAAAGACAGCATTGCCTTATACTCGGCCATGGATATCGACACCAATACCGGGAATGTATCGGCCATGATGGCCAAAGTCAACGGGGCAAAACTGATTAAATGCAATGCTTTCCATGAAGGCGGAGGGATGGAAGTGAACGGCAAAGGCACTCTCATCCTTTGCGAGGCCACTGAATTCCAGCGAAACCCGGGCCGTTCGAAGGAAGAGCTGGAGGCCGAATACAAAAAGGCTCTGGGCGTTAAAAAGATCATCTGGATGAAACAGGGCCTGGCCGATGATCCGCAGTGGATCATGAGGAGGATCACCCGGAATTACATAGGAGTGGGCATCGGCGGACATACCGATGAATTTGTGAGGTTCTCGGGTCCCAACACCATCCTTTTAGCCTGGGTTGATGAAAAGGAGAAAGACCTCAACCCCGTGAACCGTATGAATTACGAGAGGCTGAATGAGAATTTTAATATACTGCGGATGTCGACCGATCAGGACGGCAAGCCGTTTACCATCGTCAAGGTCCCCCTTCCCGATATCATGCCTCTGAAGGTTGTTGCAAGGAACAAGCTCACACAGCCCCTGTCAATACCACCCACCGAAGTGCCAATCAGCGCCTTCGTCCCTTCGGAAGCGCCGAAGGACGGGGATACTATGCTTTGGCTTCCGGCCGCCACATACCTGAATTACCTTGTCACCAACGGAATGGTTTTACTACCCACCTACACATCCGCAGGCACATCAAAAGAGAAAGAAGATTCTGTAAGAAAAATATTCAGCGAACAATTCCCCGGCCGTGAGATCAGGTTCTTCAACATGATCTACCAGAATTATTCAGGAGGGGGAATACATTGTTCAACACAGCAACAACCCTCGGCAGAGAAACGCTGAGAACATTGCCTGAGGGAGAATTGGCCTGGTACCAGCACTTGACTTTTGCTTTAACTTTGCTTATCTTTACAGATTCGTAATATTCATATATTATGCGATCTGTATTTTCAATACTTCTTTTTCTCCCATGCATCCTTTTCATGGCAAGCCCTTTAAAGGCACAGGAAAAACCCATAAAACCATCCGACCCCTTATGGCCACCAAGCAAACTCGAGGTGCAGCAAGTAGAATGCGCTTCATACCTGAGATGGGAGAAACCCAAAATACCGGGAGGTGAAACTCCGCCAGGACTGCTGGGATATTTCATTTACACTAAAGGACTCCGGCTTGGGTATGTCTCAGGAAAGGATTCAACATGGTATTATGATGAGATTGAATTCTTTAAGAACATCTACACAGTGACTGCATATTATGACCTTGCTTATTACGGAGCGCCCGGGTATTTCATGGAATCAGCTCCATCCAATGCCGATACGATCGCTATTGTATGTAGTTTCGCCATGCCATTTTATGAGCCCTGGGACAATGGATCTTTCACATTCCAGGGCTGGAGATTAATCCCCTCAAAAGGCAACTGGGTGATGACGATACAGGATGGGAATCCTGTTCCGTGCGCAAGATTCAAGGGAACCCCTGCAATTACAGCTTATGAAAACATCCTTCAAACATTCCTCCTGAGGCCTTTTAATTCAATATGTCTCAGCACCACTCTGGAATTCGACCTGAAACTGATCAATAATATTCCAACAAGCAGGGAAAAGCTGATCATAGAGTCAAAAGTTGATACCAGCATTTCAGTCATCCATACTTTCAGCAATACTATCGATAGCGGATGGCATCATTACAAGTTTGATATCACTGATATCACTGGGGATTACCGCATAAGGTTCAAGTCGAAAGGTGATAATTCGGCTGATATCGTGGCATGGGATCTCGATAACATCTATATTTACATAACATGCCATCCGCCACCTTCGGTCAGGATAAAATATACAGAATCAAATAAGGCCGAATTTTCCTGGACTCCTCCTCCCTGTTTGAAAAAAACTTCAGGACAAACAGGTATTGTTGTTGACGGCTATAATATTTACCGAAGTGATTCTGCAGGTTCTCCGCCGTTCATTAAACAGAATACCACCCTGTTTACCGACACCGTGTTTTATGATCAGATCCCGGCCGGTATTGCTAAACCTGAGTATGCCTATTTTGTTACCGCTTTATATGAAGACACTACTTTCCATTATCTGTTTTGCGAATCAATACAAAGTGATACTGTAAAATTAAAATTATTGTCTGTCGGGGATGATCATCCATTTCACATCGCTGTATTCCCGAATCCCTCATCCGCAGTAATAAACATTCAAAGCGATACGAAGCTTTCGGCCTGCGAAATGTCGAACAGCAGCGGACAGGAAGTGATTCACATCAGCGGCATCAACGAAAGGGCATTACAAGTGAATGTTAAAGACCTGGCACCCGGTTTGTATCTCCTTAAAATCCATTCTGAAAAGGGGATCATTTTCAGAAAGATCCAGGTTCTTTAAAAGAACTCAGGCCGGGCCTAAAAGGTGGCATTTCCGGGACCTATGCATAAGCCTTAACCAATCTGTCAAAAAAAAACCCCGGCAAATGGCCAGGGCTTTCTTCACTACAGGTAAAATTACTTTTTATCAGGAGTTGCTGCAGGAGCTGCTTTCTTGTCTTTATCGCAGCATTTATCCTTATGCATAGTGCAACCGGGTTTGCAACCTTCCTTGCTGGCATCTTTTTTATCGGTGGCAGCGGGAGTGGTTGTTTTGGTTGTTGTTGTTGTTTTGGTATCTGCAGGTTTAGCCGTGGTTTTATCCTGGGCTAAAACTGAAGTTGATAAGAATGCTGCCATCGCAAGCATTCCAACAAATAATGTGACTTTTTTCATTGTACGTTCTATTTTATGATTCAACACTTACTAAACGAAAATATTTTAATAATAGTGCAAAGTTACAAAGTTTTCATGAGGGCGGATGACTTTTCCCATAATAATTTTCCGTTTTCGGTATCCATCGCTTTGGAATCCACATTTTTACGGTTCATAAGAAAAAGATAGTCGAAGGCCTTGGATTCCACATCTTTCGAAGCGGAGAAATACATCACCGGGGCCGAAGCATCTTTGGGCGACCTGAAGAACATCCTGAAAACAAGTTTCAGCAGGGGCTGAAATACCTTGGGGGATTCACGGGCAATGTTTGAATTCACCGGGCCCGGACATAATGCAAACACAGAACAGTTGGTGTTGCCATTAGGGTTCAGCCTCCTTGAAAGCTCGACTGCGAAAGTCGTAAGCAAAAGTTTATTATGTCCGTAATGCTCCATCGATTGCTTCATGCTGTATGGAGTAAATTTCCCGAAGTCATTCCAGTTGATGGCAGCAGGGTTCCGGTGTGATTCGGAGGAGACGAAGATGATGCGGGGGATGGAGGAAGGAAGGATTGAAGGATTGAAGGGTTGAAGGGTTGAAGGGTCGAAGGAATGAAGGATTGAAGGACTGAAGGGTTGAAGGTTGCGAAAGCTTCTGTTTTCGATGAGTTTGATCACATAGAGAAACTTGGAGAAATAGTTAACCATGAACATTTCCTCGAAGCCTTGTGGGGTTTTTCGGGATTTATTCGGAACTACTCCGGCATTGCTGATAAGGATATCTATGGGTGAAAACTTTTCCCTGAGTTCGGCAACTACCTTTTCTATGCTTTTCACATCGCTGAAATCGGAATGCAGCATATGCACATCGCTGTTCCCACTGAGTTTTTTGACTTCCTCCCCTTTCCCGGGTATCCCGCTGCGACAAACCATGACCGTTCTGGCTCCCAATTTGGCGACTTCGGTGGCAATGGCAAAACCAAGTCCCGAACTGGCCCCGTCAACAACTACCGTTTTATTGTCAAGCCTGTCAGTTTCGCTTAATGTTCCAACAGGAACCTGCTTTTTAAATAGGTCCATTATGCCGGTGAGAGTAGCCCTGAAGGGATCCTTGTATTTTTCCTGCTTATTTTCTTCCATAGTGTTCTTTAATAAAATCCTGGTAATGCCGTGTATTTTTGTCAATATCGGCTTCGGTAAGCCCGAAATCCCCGAGGGAGTACTGGTGCACCCCGTGTTTGCGGTGTGGGTGCTCCTCCTCATGCCTCAGGAAACTCTCTGCCAGGGAGGGAGTCAGTCCGCCGTCCATGGTATAAATGCGTCCAAGTTCCTTAAGGGAATCACCTACCAGGTCCTTATAATAGATATCCATGAACTGCTTGTCGTTATCGCCTTTCAGCCTGTAGTCCAGGGCCTGTTCAAGCATGTACCCGGTCTTTCTCACCCAGTGAGATGCAATCTTCTTCTCATCCACATCGTCGCTGAACATCATGTAATTATAGGTAAGCATGCTCAGGTAAGAGGGAACCGACTCATAGATATTTCTGTGGGGCCAGATAAACTTCACATCGTTGAAATGCTTTGTTATAAGATGGGGAAACTCAAGATGGTGGGGAGTTTTAAGCACCCAGCGTTTTGCAGGTTTAACCCACTGCAGGAATTTCAGGAGCTTCACTGCATATTCATAAGCAGGCGACTGGTCGATGCGCTCCAGCCAAGAAGCATAGGAAGGCACATTCATCATGGCCTCGGTGGTCGTGCTGAGAAAACTCACATCCAGCATAAGTATGTCTTCCTCGGGCTGCATGGCGTCGATCGGATGTATTGCGAAAAAGCCTGGAGACATGAGTTCTACTGCTTTGACCGAGGTACGGGCGACTTTGATACGTCTGGGATCAGGATAGACATCTGAGGGCTTGAAATTGAGGTTGAAGGGCATAGGATTGATCACCTCCCAGCTTGGAATGACTCTGTGGTTGGCATCAACAGCCAGCATCCTCTGCAACTTGGTAGTGCCTGTCCTCTGTAATCCGACAATGATCCAGGCCGGGTAAAGTTCCTGTTCGAGGATCTCCGGATGCTTTTTGAAAAAATATTCCGCCCTCAGTCTAATGCTGATCAGACTCACCAGTCTTTCCCTCGTGATAAACCTTCCGATCGGATGAAGATTCGCTTCTTCATTGATTGAAGCAAGCATGCGGTCGACGGGTTCATCCCAGAAATCTTTCCCCAGCTCATCCAGGCCTGTGATTTTTTTTGACCTGCTGATCAGATCGTCTTTATCAAGCTTTATCTTCAAGCCCAGGGGATATCCGCCTTTCCAGGCCATATTAATCCCCCTGAACAGAACAGGACGGGAAGTGAAATTTTCATTACTCATCAAAATAACCAATTACCAGGTTGCCAAAAACCATTTCCAGGCTGCAAAAATAGGTAATGATCCTTAAGAATACCCGGCTGTAGTAAATTAATCGGCTCAGAACCGAAACCATATCCGCCGAAAATAAAAAAACTGCAACCGGTACTCTGGCTGCAGTTTCCACGAAAAAGAACAGGGTATTAACTATTCACAAAACAAATTTTAACTTTATATGTTTGGGTATGGATGTTCGCGGGATCATCGACAACAAAGGCAGAAAGCTTACCTTTTACATAATCTTCAAGCCTTTTCGACGGTGCGTTGATATCTTTAATGGTTATTTTTCCGTCGCTTGACAGTATAAAGGTCACGTAAAACTCAACATTGTCTTCCTTGTCGTTAAGAGTAAAATCCGGGGCAACCAGCAGAGATCTCAGGATCTTGTGCAAGGTCTTTGTTTCCGGGGATTTTTTAGAGTCAGCATTTATAGCCGGCAATGGTTTTGAGTGAATATAAGTATTGGTATTTAAGTCTGGGGCCAGGACTTCGTCATTGAAATCGGCCTCTGAAGGAACCGAAGGATAAAGATTGATCAGGGTCTGTTCATCGATTGAATTCACCTCATCTTCAAACGTTGCTTCCCTGGGCATTTCTGGCGCAAGGGAATTAGGAGAGAACAGGGCAAGTGCATCTTTCATTGGAGCCAGCACTCTTTTAAGGTTTCCTGCATAAAGAACATTTGCCTGGAGGAGTATTGAGATAACGGCAATCAATAAAAAACTGAAGACCGTTCTGCTTGTTGCTTTCATAATTTGGAATTTGGTTATTGGTTAAAAAACTCAATCCAAAATTACAGCCATCAACAAGCCGGAGTGTTATAAAATTTTCAGGAAGTTATATACTATTTACCGATGATTTGTTTTTGCCTGCGGTGAACATTCCGGAACTCAGTGAGTGTGAGGCCGGTTTCTTTCTTGAACTGAGCCGATAAATGTGAAGTGCTGCAGTAATGTGCTTTAAAGGCAACTTCACTGAAAGAAAGATCTTCATTGATAAGGATCTCCTTCACCCTGTCAATTTTCTGGTGTATAAAATACTTCTCAATGGAATTCCCGTGCACAGCAGAAAAAAGATTACTGAGGTAATGGTAACTGTAACCCAGCTTTTCACTGATATAATCAGAGAAATTTGACTTCAGTGAATCCTCGTTAATATAGACGAGGTCATTTATTGCTTTTTTGATCTTCTCAATAAGGATATGTTCGTTATCATTAATTAATTCAAACCCCAGTTCACGCATCAGGATTTTGAGCTTTTCCAGCCTTTCCTCAGCTATATTTTCACTTATTGCGAGTTCTTCTTCATGCAGCATTACATCAGTATAATTATGCTTTTCCAGCTCGGCTTTTACTACAAGCTTACACCGCACACATACCATATTTTTTATATATGCCTTCATCCCTGCAAATTGATGTTAAATAATATCCCGAGACTTATATTCAACCAACAAAAATACATCCTGTGAAAGCAGAACCCTTATACAATTACCACAATTTTTTATATTATTTACTGATGGCGGATGAGGATAGGGGGTGGAAGATGCAGGATGAAAAAATCGCAACGATGCTCTTGAACATTTAAATATCCCTGGTGTGATAAAGATTTTCCCTTCCGGCAGGAGCATAAAAAATGATCAAGGCCATAGCAATTATGAAAAGATTGCTAATACCGATCAGCCCCATACTGAAGAGGCGGTCCGATAGTGCGGAGCCAAGTGCATCATTGGAATTACCACCGTAAAAGAAAATGAGGATGATGAACAGTATTATCGGGAGAATTTGCTTTTTCGATGCCAAATAAAAGACAATGAGGATGATGAGCGGGAGGGTACAAAGAAAATGTTCTGAATCTGTCTTCACCAGGTTCGGTAGGATGGCAATCAGGACAAACCATTCCATGATCAGTCCGGCATTTTGGGCCGGAAGTGATCCATCATGTAGTATCTCAAATTTCCTGTTGAAATAATGCATGATGAGAAACAGCATACCCCCGCCTGCAATGATGACATATTGAAATTCATTCGGGATACCGGGGTTTATATAGTAGTGAAGCAGATACTGGATCGAATTATGTCCTGGATAATTTGCGTTATGGGCAAACACATTGCTGATCCACTCTTTGTAAAGAAAAACGCTTTCGGAGAAGCCAAAAAAGATCACAGGGATCAGAAATCCCAGGATCAATGTACCTCCCAGGCTGGCAAGGGCTTTCCATTTTTTCCGAAACAGCAGGGGCAGCAGCAGGATCAGGAAAAATGGCTTGGTGAGTACAACCAGTGCAAACAGGAAACCTGAGAGAACCTGCTTTGATTTTAAAAGTGCCTGGAGTGAAAGGCTGAGTAAAAGTAAAAGCACCACATTGATGTTCCCCAGGTGGAGTTCTTTGACAAAATGGATCAGTACGCAAACAAATGCCAATGAAAGCAGAAGGTTCAGATTCTTAGGCTTCTCCCTGTTAAAATAATTCATGAAAATGTTCAGGATCACATAAAACAAAGAAACAATGACCAGGCTGAGAATAACAAAATGAATAATGCAGGCTTTTTCAAAGGAGAACGGCAAATAAGGAAAAACGACAAACAGGGTGAATGGTGAGTACTTGTACAATCCTGAACTTTCCCCGAACGGAATGCCATATACCTGTTGCCCGGCCAGTAAGGCTTTTGCCGCCATGTAATAGACCTTGAAATCGTTGAGCCAAAACCGCCCGTTGATATTTTCAATAGTGAAAGTTAGAAGCAAGACGATTATTGCAAAAACAGAAAACTTCCAAAGTTGTTTTACATTATTTTTCATAATTTGCTGTTAAGTTTGACGACACGGCAGCGGGGTTCCTGAGCTGTCTGCAAAGGTGACAGCCTGTACCACCTCCAGAGCATGGTTCCTTCAGAATGGTTGCAGGTATTGATCCAGTTTGGCAGCCCGGGGTCAGAATGCGCCACCACGACTCTTACAGAACCGTCTTTTTCGTACTGAGCCGATGCTTTATTGATGCAGATTGTGAAATACCTGTAATCGAGTGATTCCATCCAGTAATTGTTCAGCTGGAAATTCCAGGAATCACATTCGGGAGGTACGACTTCTATGATCAGGGCTTCATCTGCAGCCAGCTTCCAGTAACTATGATAATAAATTATTGAAGCGTCTCCGCCTGCATCGTTTGACTTTTTCTGATCAAACAGGGGCAGTTGATTGGCATGCTTCTGAAAGCCTTTGGCCCAGTTCGAAAACATCAGGGCGGCTCCGCCAACGAACATCGAGGCGGTCTTCAGTCCTTCGTCAACCATGGCCGGAGTGATATTGCCGGGTGTTTGACGTCCGTCAAGGTTTTCAATACTTATCTCCGCCGGTGTTTCGGTAAAACGGTCAAGAAAGGTCTGACGCACCATCAGCATTGAAGTTGTGGCATCGGTCTTCAGCCAGTTCTTTCCTTCCTTTTGAGGGCTGAGAATGACTTCAAAACTTCCGTCCTCTTCATAGTTGATCCCAGTATGTTCAAGAACTGCGCAGGGAGACATCCCTCCTGTGGTTCCGTAATTCCCGTTCTGGGTGAATAACCCAAAATAATGAACTGTATTGCGTTTGCCTTTCAATCGGTATCTGAACTCTCCGCTGATCTGGGCATTGAAGTAATAATTATCGGGATTATCGGCGCCGAGTTTGATGGTCTCATGAGCCGTTCGCCTTAACACGGGAAAGGACGGATCGTTGTATTCAATAAATGCTTCAAGTCCGCCCCTGGTAAGACGGCTGAGATAACGAATCCCTTCGGCCTGGTTGAAGGCATCCCGGGGAGCGCCGGAAAACTTCAGTGCGGCTCCTGCTGCTTTAAGGTTATCGCAGAATTCATCCCATGCCTTACCAGAAACAATGCGTTCCTGGTGGATGTCATCCGCAGTCTTTCCTCTTATCGTTAAGATTAATGCCTGCCAGGCTTTCATCAGCCTGAGGAAGAAAAACAACAATTTCGACATTCGAAGGAATTAAGTATACTTGCAATGTACAAATTTAGGAATTATCATGAGAGATAGACCATGGGCTCTGATTGCAGGATCGGCGCAGGGATTGGGGGAGTCATTCACGCTGTTGCTTGCCAGGCAGGGGTTTAACCTGATTTTAGCAGATCGTAATGAAGAAGCGTTAGGGAAGATCGTGAGGGAGGTCGTGAGGAAATACGATGTTAAGGTCGTGAGTTTGTGTGTTGACCTGGGGGAGAGGGATGCGTG
>SESG01037561.1_pt1 | contig 25826 bp, 22 predicted proteins | sample 3171421 | NCBI WGS metagenome assembly SESG01 (sample SAMN10866946, study PRJNA518727) | freshwater metagenome | biome: subpolar coniferous forest; feature: holomictic lake; material: water; isolation source: holomictic Lake 227, 6 m and 8 m depth | place: Canada: near Kenora, Ontario | collected...
GGCCATAGGGTCCAACGTGCCTGTGTGCCCAATTTTCTTAAAATTAAAACGGCGGCGCAGCAGATCCACCGCATCGTGGGAGGTGATGCCTTTAGGTTTATCAAAAAGCAGAATGCCTGAAAAATGGGGGGAAACTACATTCATTGATTAAAAACTTTTAAGGTTCCTTAATCTAAAATTTTTTTTATTCCGGCCAGAACTTTTTTTCTGGTTTCATTCAAGCCGGCTTTTATCTTGCAGCCGGAAGCGTTCCTATGCCCGCCGCCGCCGAAAGTTTTAGCCAGGAGACTGACATCCGCGTGGCCCCTGGAACGGAACGTGACGCCCGTGCGATCCGCCTCTTCGCGAAAAAGTACGGCGATCTTAACACCCGGCGCCATCATGCCGTAATTAATTACATTTTCCGTATGCTCCGGAGCCGCGTCAAAATCGGTAAAATCGGAGGCCTTCAGCGTAATCACTGCCACCCGGCCTCCCAAAAGCAGCTCCAGGCTGCCCAGAGCCCGCCCCAGAACCTTGAGGGCTTGACACGATTTAGTGGCGTAAAGCAGATCGTTTATCCTTGAGAATTTAAAGCCGGTTTCAAGCAGGCGCGAAGCCACTTCAAGAGTGCGCGGGCTGGTGGCCGGAAAATGGAAGCGCCCGGTATCGGTCACGATACCGACATAAAGGCAGGCAGCCTCAGTTTTGGTGATATGAACCCTCATGCTGTAAAAAAGCCGATAAACTATTTCGGCCGTGGAAGATGAGTGTGATTCAACGATATTAACGTCCCCGTAAAACTCCGAAGTCTTATGGTGGTCGATGTTTATCACTTTCCCGGCGTTTTTCAGCACGGCGGACAGATCTCCGCCGCGCGTGGGGGTGGAGCATTCCAGAAGTATGACCGCGTCAAAGCGTTTTTTCGCGGGCGGGCGCCCGACCTTTATGCTCTTTGCGTGGGGAAGAAAGCTGAGATTTTCCGGCACGGGGTCGCTGGAGAAAAGATATACCTTTTTACCCAGCCGCTTAAGGACCGAAGAAATGGCCAGCATGCTGCCGAGAGTATCCCCGTCGGGATTCAGATGCCCGGCCAGAAAAAAACTATCGCCGGTCACTATTATCTCTTCAAGCTTTTTAAATTCCCGCTCAAGATCCGGTGTTTTCATCTTTCTTTTCGGCCCTGATCTTATCAAAGATCTTCTCAATCTTAGCGGCCTCTTCAGGAGTAAGGTCATACTTGAACATGATGGCCGGAATAACCCTGAGCCTGAGGCGTTTTTTAAGTTCGGCCCTGATTTGGTGAATGGACCGTGTCAACAAGGCTTCGGTCCATATCTTGTCGGATTCTCCGCCGAACACGGAAAAATAAACATGCAGCATCTTGCCTTCGTCAACCAACTCAACTCCGGTGAGCGTTACGATGCCACGGCTGTTGAGTCCGTGTACATCCTGCAGCGCCAGATTGACCTCGCGGAAAAAGAGTTCCTTGAGGCGGTCGGTTCGTTTAAACATGGGTTATTCTTCGTATCCTTTCTTCTTTGGTGATAGCCTCTACAATGTCGCCGGCCCTGTAGTCCTTGAAGCCTTCTATCAGGATACCGCACTCAAGGCCCTTTTCCACTTCTTTCACGTCCTCTTTGAATCTCTTAAGGCCGGAGATCTTGCCGTTGCCGGCAATATCCTTACCCCGCATCACCCTTATAGGCTGATTGCGGAGCAACTTACCTTCCTTGACAAGCGAGCCGGCGACTTTACCGGAACTCAGATCGAAGATTTGCTGTATCTCCGCGCGCCCGGTAACAGTCTCGATTATCTCGGGTTCCAGAAGGCCGCTCATGCCTGCTTTCACGTCCTCTATAAGGTCGTATATGATCTGATACGTCCGGATTTCTACGCCAGCGGATTTGGCTTCTTCCTTGACCTTGCCGTCGGCATCCACGTGGAAGCCGAAGATGACCGCATCGGAGGCTTTCGCCAGCAACACGTCAGACTCGGTAACATTGCCAACGCCCGAGTGGAGAATACGGATCGCAACTTCCTGATTGCTCAGCTTCTCAAGCGAGTCCTTTATGGCCTGGAGGGAGCCAAACACGTCTGTCTTAAGCACGACATTCAGGTTCTTCAGAAGTTTCTGGTCCACCTGAGACTTAAGTGACAACAGACTTACATGTTTTTGATGGATGAGGGATTCTTCGCGCCGGTGAAGCTTTCTCTTCTCAGCCACCCGGCGGGCCTCTTTTTCTGTCTCATAGATCTTAAAGATGTCGCCGGCGTGCGGGAGTTCTCCGCTGATGCCGAGGAGCTCGGCGGGTTCGCTGGGACCTATCTTCTCAAGGCGCTCACCCCGGTCGTTCACCAGAGCGCGCACCTTGCCGTGGGAGGTACCGACAACGAATGGATCTCCCACTTTTATTATTCCGTTCTCGGCTATGACAGTGGCGACGATACCCTTCTGGGAGTCCAGCCGGGATTCGACAACGACTCCGGTGCCCATAGTATCAGGATTAGCTTTAAGCTCCATCATTTCGGCCTGGATGCTGACTATTTCAAGAAGCTTATCCAGATTCGTGCGCTTCTTGGCCGACACTTCGACCATGGCCGTAGTGCCGCCCCAATCTTCCGGGTTAAGCCCGATATTAGCCAGCCGCTGTTTGATGTCCTGCGAATTTGCTGTCGGAAGGTCCATTTTATTAATGGCCACGATTATCGGCACACTGGCAGCCTTGGCGTGATTGACGGCTTCTAGCGTCTGAGGCATGACGCCGTCTACGGCTGAGACCACGAGGATGACGATATCCGTAACTTTTACGCCGTGGGCGCGCATGGCGGTGAAAGCCTCATGCCCGGGCGTGTCCAGAACCGTGATCTTGCCCCTTGGGGTAGTCACCATGTACGCGCCGATATGCTGGGTTATTTGCCCGGCCTCGGTATCAACGACATTGGACTCACGGAACGCGTCAAGGAGAGTGGTTTTACCGTGATCGACATGCCCCATGATTGTAACTATGGGGTAACGGGGCTTAAGGTTTTCCGGTTTTTCCGTTTCAACCTCTTCCACAACCTCCTCGTCGTAAATCGGAACTATTTCCAGATCGAAACCGTAATCCACGGCGATAAGCGTAGCCACATCCGGGTCAAGGCGCTGGTTGATGGTGGCGAACACGCCCATACTCATGAGTTTCTTTATGAAGTCGGTAGGCTTCAGGTTCATCTTTTCCGCCAGTTCGCGGACCACGACCTGGGTGGAGATCTTTATTTTCTGAAGTTCTTTGGGCTCAGCGGGCGCGGCCTCAGGGACCGGCGCGGAGATAGCCGGCTGTTTTACAGCCTGGGCCGGAGCCTGCTGCGGCGCGGCGGGTTTCGCCTGCGCAGCGTGGTGAGCCGGCGCTGCGGATTTGGGCGCGTGGCCCGCGAACGGCCTGTGCGGCTGGGACGGCGCGCCGGGCCTGTAGACCGAACCTGACGGGGGGATATCGGATTTTGCCGGAGCCGCGGGCTTTACCGGCTGGGCCGGGGCCGCGGGAGGTGGCGCCACGGGCTTAGTAACGGGGGGCGCTACAGGTTTCGCGGCGACTGGCTCGACAGGAAGAACCGGAGCCGGAACTTCGGGCTTGACCGGTTGGCCGGGGGGGATATACCCCTCGGGCCTGGACACGGAAATGATAAGGCGCTTGGGCGGCTGCGGCGGCCTCACTTCTTCCTTGGGCGCCGGGACCGCGGGCTCTTCCGCTTTTGTTTTTTTTGGCTTCGCGGCCTGCGGCTTTTTCACCTTCGCCAAAGCCTGCTCGCCTTCCTCTGAAGATTGCCCGACTTTAGTTTTTTTTAAAATTTTAGGCGCGTCTTTTTTCACGGGCTTCTTTTCCGCGCTTTCGGAAACAACCGGCTTGACCGCGCTTTTTTTCTTAGTCTTAGCGGCGTCCAGCCGGACCTTATTATCGTCCTGCGGAGAAGCGTCGGAGTTTAAATCGTCATTTGCTTTCGGTTTCTTTAGACTCATTTTCTTTTACCTCTTTGGTTTCCAAATCTTTAGGGGCTCCCGCGAGGGCCGTCTTGCCGTAAGTCGGGTTATCTTCCAGGAACTTTTTAGCGCCGTCCACGATCTTCTGGGCGGTCTTCTCGCCTATGCCCTCAAGCGCGCACAAGTCCTCAACCGTAAAACCCGCGATTTTACGGATATCGGCCATGCCCAGCTTAACCAGGGTATCGGCCACTTTAGCTCCGATGCCGTCGACCTTAAGCAGGTCGTTAACGGCTATGTCGTTATTTTTTTTGGCTTCCTCCACTTTCTGTCCTTCCGATTTTACTTCCAGCTCCCAGCCGGTAAGGCGGGAAACCAGTTTTATATTTTGCCCTTCACGGCCTATCGCAATGGCCAGCTGGTCGTCCGGGACAATAATGAGAGCCCTCTTGGAAGCCTTATCAATGACGCGGACCGATAGCACCGCGGCGGGGGAGAACGACTTGGCCAGCATGTGCAGCGGCTCCTCGGTATAAGGGATCAGATCAATCTTCTCGTTGGAGAGCTCGCCCATAATGACGCGGATGCGCGAGCCGCGGATGCCGACGCAGGCGCCCACGGGGTCCACCTTGGAGGAATTACTTTTCACTACAACCTTGGACCGAAAGCCGGGATCGCGGACAACATCCGTTATTTCCACCACTTTCTCGGCTATTTCCGGAACTTCGGCCTCAAAAAGGCTTTTAAGGAACGGGATGGAGGCGCGGGAAAGAACGATCTGAAGACCTTTGTTTTCCTTATCCACGCGGTGTATGATGGCGCGTACGCGCTGGTTGATGGTGTAATGCTCGCGCCTTATCTGTTCGGAATAAGGAAGGATCGCTTCGGTCTTGCCAAGATCCACGAAAATATCCCGGCCGGCCACATGGTGCACGAGGCCCGTCACGATCTCACCTTCGCGCGGCTTATATTCGTCAAAAAGTTTAACTTTCTCGATCTCGCGAATCTTCTGGATCAGGACCTGTTTGGCCGTCTGAGCCGCGATCCGGGAGAAATCCTGTATATCCACGGGAATATTGACTTCTTCGTCCAGCTTGGCCGAGGGCTCATGCTTTACGGCCTCTTCCAGCGTAATCTCTATCTCCGGGGTGAAAACTTCAGGAACCACTTTCTTCACCAGGTAGCCGCACATCTCGCCGGTGTCGGGGTCAATAGTGGCCGCGATCTGTGAAGTCTTGCCGAAATATTTGCGCAGGGCCGAAACCAGCGAATCGGTGATCGTTTTAAAGACGTCGTCCCTTTTTATGTTCTTCTCACGCTCCAGCTGTTCCAGAGCCATGATGAGTTCGGTTTTGCCTTTAAAAGTATTTTCTTTAGTCATATGTTTTTACCGCCTATTCTTGGATTATCAGTTCCGTCAGTGTTTTTTCAGGATATCGTCATCGCCCGGATTTAACCGTGCCTCTTCGATATCGTTGAGATTTAATTTAAGATCCCCGCTCAAAAAGACCGCCCCGCTCTCAAAACCCAGCAACTCGCCATAGTAGACGCGCGCGTTGTTGAGCGGTTTTTTGAGTTTTATCTTAACCTTGCTGCCCTTGAATTTAAGAAAATCCTTCTCTTTTCTCAGTACCCGGTCCACCCCCGGGGAGGAGATTTCCAGAATGTAGCCGCCGTCTAAAACATTATTCATCTCGATGTAGGAGCCAAGCTTCTCGCTCATAAGCCCGCAATCCTCCAGCGTAACTCCGCCGCCTACTCGGTCGATGAAGAACTGCAGCAGCAACTTGCCGCCCATTTTAGTAACTTTAAGGTCAACAAGTTCAAAACCCTGCTCAGTCAACAACGGTTCAGTTTCCTTCTCAATGAGTTCTCGTTCCATAATACCTCAATAAGGGCAAATCTTTATAAAAAAAAGCGGCCGAACTTCAGCCACCTCATACACTTATATTAACATTTTTAGCCGAAAATGACAATATAGTAACAGCGCGGCAGAGCGGCAGCAAGACAGTACGACAGGCACCGGCCAAATTTGGAGGCACGAACGCCCCGCCGCGAAATCACGCCCCGATACAGGTTTTTTGCCTTTTATGCCTGATATTCAGTTCCTGCCGCGCTGTCTTGCTGCCGTACTGTCGCACTTATTTACAGATTCCTGGCGAAATATTCGAAAGCTTTTATGAATGGTTCCGGCGGCGCGCTCAATACCCCGGCACCGACCTGGCCGACGCCGGGTTTTTTATGTGCAACCCCGGTGTCAATGAACGGCAGTATACCCTTCTCAACGACCTTTATTACATCGATGCCGGTCGGCGTTCCCCGGAAGTTGAGATAAGGGATTTGATAGATATTATTCTCTCCGGCGGTAATTTCATACATAGCCATGGTATAGTTGACCGCGTCCGCCGCCAGACCGCCCACGAACTGCACAATGGCCGGCGCCGCCGCTATGGCGAAACCGCCCAACCCGTTAGTCTCAGTGATAGCCGAATCGCCTATATCCGGGTTGGCATCCGCCTTGGTGTAGCCGGCAAAAAAAAGGGCATCAGGCACGGGCGAGGGCCCCGTGAACCATTTATCACCGGTGCCGGATAGCTGCACACCGAACTCGGTGCCGTTCCTGGCCATCACCACGACCACGGTGGAACAGCTGATGTCGCGCGCCGCGTCGAGGCAGACCTTGCTCAACGCCATTGAAAGATTCAGGAATGAATGGTCGTTCTTATTGATAAATTCCAGCACAGCCGCGGCCTGTTCCGAATTGGGCGTAGTCGTTATCACGGCAGGCGCTATAGCGCGGTAGAAAAGAGAGGTTCCGGCGCGATTGCGGTTGTGGACCTCGTCACCCATGTGTAGGGCCTGCGCGGTAATGGCTTTGAGATCTATCCGTCCAAGACGCGCTACGGCCCGCTTTAGGGCCGGATACATAACAGCTTCCATCCATTTGAGTCGCTCTATAACTTCCGGGGAATAAGCGCCGTAGCGCAGCACTTTACCCAAGCCCTCGTTCATGGTAGCGTAAGCGTAATTGCCATACTCCTCGTTTTTAACGATAAAAACCGGCATCGAAGCTGAAATTATCCCGGCCATCGGACCCACCGCGCAATGCTCGTGGCAGGGGGAAAACTTTATCTTGCCTGAGGCGGCCAGCTTTTCAGCCTCCTTTTCATTTCCGGCCAGGCTCTCGTAGATTAAAGCGCCTATTACCGCGCCGCGCATCGGTCCGCACATGTTCGCCCATTTTACCGACGGGCCGGCGTGAAGTATGAGGTCTTTTTTCATTCCGGGAATAACATTAATAGCTTTATCAAGGCCGACCAGAGCTGGCCTTGAACTTAATATACGATCAAGCGCTTTCTTGTTGGCTGCAGCTATCTTTAGTGAATTTATTCGTACTTTTTCAAATAATGTGGGGTCGGAGCTGAGCGGCGGCTTGAACTCAACCTGCACGGCCTTTACGCCCTTATCCGCCAGGCTATCACTAAAAGATTCCAGGCCGATGTTGACTACTTTCAGTTCGGATGAAAATAATTTCATAAATTTTTCCTTATATCCTCTGCCACTAATCATCTTGCATTAGCCATTATTCTTATTATTTCTCCGGCCAGCCTGCACGCGCTGGCATTGGACGGCATCACCATAACGCCTGCCGCCCTTAAACCCTCAACAACTTTGGAGCGCACCTGAGGATCAGTTTCAGTGCCCGTAACCGAGGCGACGATGGATATCCCCGCATTAGCCTTTAACGCCGCGCGGATGGGCGGCAGAATGTCCTCAAGCGGCCGCATATTGGAACCATAGCCCAGAACGACATCCAGGAGCATAACCGCGGTCTCAGGGTTCGCGGCTTCGGAAACTATCAGTTTATTCCTGAGCGAAAAATCAATCATCGGGTGCGGACGCCCCACGGTAAATTCATCCTCACCCATATCTATGACCGAATGCCCTTTCAACTTAAGAGAATTGGCGAGTTTGTATTTCTTATCAAGGGGGGTGTTGGACCACATCGGGCCGACTATAGCGTTCAGAACTATCTGCGCCTCGCTGACAAAAGTTCCGCCGCTGAATAGTCCGCGGATATATTTTTGTTTTTCAGTCTTATTCTTTGCCGCCGGGACGGCCATTTTCTCAACTTCAGTGTTTATGTCAAACAGGCGCTCTTTGGCCTTACGCGTGCTGCCGTCTTTGGCAAGATATACGGCTTTAAGCGCGGCTTCTTCCAGCGTGTGAGCGCAATGAAAATCATCCTTCCCTGGCAAGCTGGCTTCACCTCCCAGCATAATTGAAACAACAGGTTTATTTATCTTTTTCACTTCTCGCAGGATCCCGGCCAGCACTTCCGGATGAGGGGGTTTTGAGACCATTAGAATAAGCGAAGTGTTTTTATCTTCCGCCAGAGCTTTCAAACCCTGGATGAAGGTAATGCCACCTATTTCTTTTTTCACGTCGCGCGAGCCGGTGCCGATGGCCTGGGAAACACCGGAACCTTCGTTAGAGATGAGGGTTGACACCTCCTGGAGACCGGTACCGGAGGCTGCGACAATGCCTATGGAACCTTTATTTACGGAGTTGGCAAAGGCCAGCGGCGCGCCGTTGATGATGGCCGTGCCGCAGTCCGGGCCCATGACCAGAAGACCTTTTTTTAAAGCCGACTTTTTAAGTGCAAGTTCGGTCTCAAGAGAAATATTATCGGAGAAGAGCAAAACATGCAGGCCCTGTTCAAGGCAGTCCGCCGCCACCTTGCCGGCGAAACGCCCGGCTACGGAAATGACGGACATATTGGCCCCGCCCAGCATCTCAACCGCGTTTGCTATACCCTTGGCCTTAACGCCTCCCAAAGCTGCCCCCTGAGCGGACTTGACCTTCCTGCTCAGAAGTTCCGCGGCTTTTTCAAGCGCCGCATCCGCACTCTTGAAGTCCTTCGCTTTAACCGTGATGACGAGGTCGTTATCTCCGGCCTTATCCAGCTCCGGATTATACAGCCCGGAACTTCTGACAATGCCCTTATTTTCTTTTGTGGCCATGACGATGGCGGAATCTATCACTCCGCCGGCGGTATTGAGCTCTCTGGCGATCCTCATCAGCGACACCGAGTCGTGGTAAGCGCCCTTCATAACAGTCGATTTGACAAACATCACAATGTTCTCCTTTAATTCGTAAAACGTAAAGCGGAAAGCGTAAAGAGTAACGGGATCAGGGAATTCTTGTCTAACACTTTCCGCTTCCCGTTTTTCGCTTTACGCTCTGCTGGCGCGCAGGCCCGCCTCACAGCCATAAATTAGTCCGGCACAAAAATCAGCGCCGGAAGTATGTCCGCTGCGAAGCGAAGCTTTTGCGGCCAGAATCAGCCGTTTATCGTCAAATCCCGCCATTGCGGCCAGCAGCTTTCCGGTCTTTTCGTTAACTCGCCCGTTATAGGCGCAGTAAGTGAACGAATGGGATATAAAGTTTTTGGTGTCGGCGTTGTCGTAAACGGAATTCCTGACATCCGACAAATCGACCGATAGATTGACCTCAATAAAACTGAGCCCCGTGAGATACCCGCACAGGAAATCATCTCCGGAAGGAGTAAGTCCGAAGCCAAGGCCGCGTAAAGCGCGTGCGCCCTTCGCGTAGTCGCCGGTCTCAAGAAGGGCCGCGCCCTTTTTCATACTTTCCAGCATAGTCCGCTCGAACACAGTCTTAAAAGAATCCTCAGAAGAGAAAGAAAACAGAAAGCACATGCTTTTCGCCGGCGCGCTATGTCCGAAGAAATCCCTTAGCAAACACAGATTTTCTTTTAATAACTCCTGGCTCAGCCGCAACCGGGGGACCGCGGAATCGTAATTCGTTTCCGGGTCCACCTCAAGGCGGTTCTCATCAATATAAAGCGCCAGTTTGGTGACCCTCATACGACGCGCGCCTAGCGGCAGATGTTTCAGAACCACGTTAAGCGGGCCATTTCCCGTTTTGCGGCTTACCAGTGAAACCATAAAACCTCTGGGGCCTCGGAAATTCAGCGCGTTGTCAAAGGCGGAGTGCAGCGCGAAAGATCCCCGGGGTATGAGGTCGCCGTAGCCGAGTATTTTCATATCACATCCACGCCATCTGTTTTCTTTCTTTCAGGAAAGGGAACCTTTCGCGGGTCTTTAAAACCAGGTCTTTGGTCACATCTATTTCGGAAACGAAAATGCCTTCGCGGGTGCCGGCGTCCACGGCCACTTTACCGAGCGGATCGTAACATATGGAGTTGCCTGAATATTCCACCTTGCCTTCAAAGCCTAAGCGGTCCACGCCGACGCAGTAAGCCTGGTTTTCCACGGCTCTGGCGCGCAGCAGCGTCATCCATTGTTCGGCGCGGCGCATGGGCCAGGCCGCTATCACGATATAGAGATCAATTTCTCCGGCCATTTTCCAGAAGAGATAGGGAAACCGCAGATCGAAGCAGACCGCCGGCATAACCTTCAGACCTTCCAGCTCAAACACTTCCTGATTCGAGCCGGCCTTGTAGTATTTATCTTCGCCGCCGAAAGCGTAGAGATGTATTTTGGAATAAGTGTTAATCCGGTCGCCGTGCCTGTTCAGCGTTATCAGGTTGTTGAATCCATTCTCCACGCCACCGTAGGAAACATTGATATTATTCCTCTGGGCCAGGTCGCGGAAAAAATCCCGATCGGAGTCGCTAAGCTCAGCGGCGGCGGTGTTCATCGTAAACCCGCTCAAGGCCATCTCGGAGAAGATGAGCCAGTCTATTTCCTTTTTGCGGGGGCAGGCCTCGAACATTTCCGCTATCTTTTTCTTATTAGTTTCTTTGTCTTCCCATTTGATGTCATACTGGCATAAGGCAATTCTCATTATGGTACATCCTTGTTGTTAGTCTAAAGTCTCAAGTGTAGAGTCTTTAGAGATTGAAGAGGACCTCTTCATTGTCTACTATAGACTTCAGACTTTCGACTTTAGACTATTTTTTACGGCCAGCGCCACTTTCTCTTTCGTCACCGGCATGGATTTTATCCGTACGCCGAGAGCGTCTTCCACGGCGTTAGCGATAAGGGGGGCCGCAGGTATCATGGTATGTTCACCCACGCCGCGCGCGCCGTAAGGGCCATCGGGCTGTGCCACCTCAATTATTATCGGCACCACGACTTCAGGCATATCCATGGCTGTGGGAATTTTGTAATCCGAGAAGTTCGCGTTAAGCAATTTACCTTTGTCGCTGAAGCGCATATCCTCGTAGAGCACGGTGGCGAAGCCCTGCAGCAGCCCGCCGACTATCTGGCCTTTAACAAGATCGGGGTTTATGGCCTTTCCGCAGTCCACTGCCAGCACCGCCTTTTTTATCTTCATCTTGCCGGTCTCACGGTCGACTTCAAGAATGATCCCGGCCGAGCCGGTGGTGTAATGCACATTGGGATGGCCACCCTGGCCGGTTTCAGGATCTCCAATGGCGGAAGTAAATTCCGGCATAAACATGCCGGAGCCCATTATGGGGCCGCCCTTGAAAGTATGGTCATCGGCCTGTATGCCGTTGATGACGAAATCCCGCAGGCGCAGCTCAAAGTCAGATTTGGCGCGGCATTTAACTTTTTCGTCTTCGAGGTAAAGCGAGCTCTTATCCAGGCAGTGAACGCGCTGGACGAGGTCGAAGATCTTCTCCCTGGCCTCCAGCGCAGCGCGTTTGACCGCGTTCCCGCAGCCCCAGGTGACATGTGAGCCCACCGTCTGCCACTCGTACGGATTGCGGTCGGTATCAGGGGTTTCAACGCGAATCTTGTTCACGGGCACGCTGAGAACTTCCGACGCTATCTGCGCCATCACCGTCAGAAGGCCCTGGCCGATCTCCATGCCGGAGACCAGAATATTTATGCTGGCGTCCTCGTTAAATTTCAGGAAGGCGCTGGAACTGGCGTTGGGGGGCATGGCGGGAGATTTCCAGAAACAGACCAAAGCTTTGCCTATGGCCTTATTCGGGTCTTTTGACTTTTCCCTCACGCCCCACTTTATTTCCTTTTCAACTTTTTCTATGGCTTCCCTGATGCCGTTGGGGTTCATGTGCGCGCCGTAAGGCAGGGTGTCGCCTTCTTTTATGGCGTTCTTTTTGCGGAAGGCAACGGAGTCCATGCCAAGCTTGTCAGCCATGCGGGTGATGTGCGATTCCAGCCCGAAGAGGAACTCTGAATAGCCGAAGCCGCGGTAGGGCCCGCCGGGGGGAAGATTAGTGTAGATGCACATCGAATCAATTTTCAGATTGTCCACTTTATAGGGGCCGCTGGCCGACAGGCCCGCGGCGTTCACGACGTTGGCGCCGTATTCCACGTAAGCGCCTGCGTCCCAGTAAAGCTGGAAGTCCAGCGCTGTTATGCGGCCGTCTTTTTTTACGCCCATTTTCACCTTGGCGGTGACGCCCTGGCGCTGATAGGTGTTGTAAAATTCCTGGGCGCGGCTCCAGAGGACCTTTATTGGTCTGCCGGGCACCGACATGGCCAGCGCCGCGCCGATTATTTCCATGCTGACCCCGGCCTTGCCGCCGAAGCCGCCACCGATATAAGTGCTGATAACGCGAACATCCTTGTGGCTGATACCGAAGGGCTCAAGCGCCTGGGCGAAAACATTGCGCTGAGTGAAGGGGGATTGAGAAGAGGTCCACATCGTGAGGCGGCCGGATTCGTCCAGCAGGCCGATCACTGAATGCGGCTCTATGGCGCAATGCGCGTATCTGGGGACAGTATATGTATCTTCCATCACAAGGTCGGCGTCTTTGAAGCCTTTGGCGAGGTCGCCCTTGCGGGTTTTACGCCAGTGGGCGATATTGGTGCCGGACTGGGGGAAGAACCAGGGGACATGGCGGTAACTTTTTAAATCGGGGTGCACGAGGGGGGAATTCTTTTCAAGCGCTTTTACGGGGTCGAGGACGGGGGTGAGTTCTTCGTATTTAACTTCAACGAGGGCGGCACCGCGCATGGCTATCTTGGGGTCGGTTGCGACTACGGCCGCGACTTGTTCTCCGACGAAGCGCACGGTGTCGGTGGCGAAAACATAGCGGTCGGTCATATAGAGGCCGAACTTATGGGTGAAGCTGCGGCCGGTGACAACTTTTACCACGCCGTGGAGCTTTTCGGCTTTGGAGGTGTCAATGGATTTTATTTTGGCGTGCGCGTAGGGGCTTTCAACTACGGCGGCAAAAAGCAGCCCGGGGCCGAATTCCAGGTCGTCGGTATATTTCGCCGCGCCCTTGATCTTCTCCCACCCGTCCACGCGCAGGACGGACTTGCCTACAACCAGGAGTTCCTCATCGGCCTTTTGAAATTTCACGCCCTTCTTGTTTTTAGTGATAAGTTTCTGAAGATCCATATCTACCTCTCAATATTGTACCGCTTTAACCTGATTACCGGCAGACTTGCCAGTTCGGGATGGCCGCAGCGGCCAGTTCGGGGTCATGTCGACGGGCAGCCTTTTTGCGTTCCCTCGGAGACCTGCGGGGTCAAAAATGCTGCCCATCGCCACCCCTCCAATTCCTCATCCGTCGCGGACTATGCTTACAGTCTTGACTTAATTTTGAGCCCAATTCTCTAATATAAATCTCGCACCTTCATTTTTACAGTTTGTAAATCGGCTATTTCCAATTATGTCAAAATAATCAATCCTTACATCTGCGAGGTCTTTAAGGATGTTCACGGCTTCTTCACCCTCATATAGTATTACGTTTTGACCCTTACTCAACATATCAAACCTTATGCGTGGGAGATTGACATGAGAAGTTTTGTTGAAACGGACTCTGACATTTATCGCTGAACCATTTCCGATATTTACAACAGAGATCCTATAAATATCGCGTGGCCCAAACATAACGGTAGTACTTGTTAAATCCGCAGGCTCGGAAATCCTATCCAGATCAATAGTTAGGAGTGGACGATTTGCCAATTCTGTCGCGAATCTAGTTTCTTTACGTAACTTCACTGTTTCTAGTGTATACCACAGGATTGCGATAAACGTCACAAAAATCACCCAAGTACTAAAGGAGGAATTTGAGAAAAAAGATGCTATATCTCGATATTTCCAGGCGCTTAGCAACGCAGGACATAGCGAAGCCGACGAAGCCAGGAAAAGAACCGTTATAAAAACAAACGACTCATTTAACAAAAACAATTCGATATTATTAAAACCCTTTCTTATGCCTTTCATACGCTATCAAGTCCACCTATTACTTTTAACTCGCCACTTAAACCTCATCTATAGGTTTTCGAGAAATTAATGCCCAACCTTCTCGCCCATCCCTGAATTTCAGCCCACGTGCACCTATTTCAATAAGTAATAATCTACAATCCTCGACTTTGGTCCCTGTATTTAACGATAATGTTTCTATTGAGCGTCCGTCGTTGAATCTGGAGTCATCCAGCATTTTTTTCAACATCATTCTTCGAGGACCACTAATTTTTTCGTCCAATCTTTTTTCGCGCCATTCCTCCATCTTTCTGGGCCCATAATAAGAGGAGACCAGTGTTCCCAAAACACCCACGATACCGCCTAACAATCCCCCTACTATTCCAGATATTAAGTCCATAATAAATCGCCTCGTAAATATCCAGCAGATCTAACCACAAAAGATTCCAATCGACCGGTCTATCCCTACATTAATCAAATGGGTTTCCGCCTGTAAGCTTAGCCTTCACCTTATCTATATCCACCTGAATACCTGCTCGATAAGGGTTGGGACTATCCAGATTCATGGCCGTGTTAAAATCATCCAAGGCTGTTGTATAGTCACCTTGGGCATAATAGACTTGTCCACGCTTCCAAATCCAAAATGTATTCTTAGGATCAATTTTTAAGGCCTCTGCGTAGTCAGAAAGAGCTTTCTTATAGTCACCTTTCTCCTTATAAATCCCACCACGCGCCCTAAGAGCATTCGCATTCTTTGGATCCAAACGTATGGCTTCAGCATAATCCCGACACGATTTTTCTTACGCATCCAAGTAAGATGTGTTTTTAGAATTCCCAGGGGTAAATTTTTCTCCTTGATTCCTAAAAGATCCCAGACGAAAGTTCCCTCTCATGATATATGCCTCTGCTAAGCCTTCATGTATCGTTCCCAATACTTCTTTTGGTGCAATCTGAGAACCTGCATTTAAATCGCTAATTGCCAAATCATATTCATGCCGCTCAAAATACACAGTGCCTCGCATAATATACCACATATAGTTCGGCGGCATAAAAGAAAGAGCACTGTTAAAATCTTTAAAAGCTAGATCAATATATTTTTCACATTTTACGAATACAGATAGCCATCTCTTAATAATGGCAGGGTCCTCTTTGATAGCCTTTGCGACAAATTCTCCCTCTTCTGATTTTGGTGTGGTAAATGATGGAAGTTCACAAGTACTTCTCAAGTCTTGCAAATAACCCTCAGTTTTTGCGGGGTTATATTGTATTGCAGAGATGGTGTTATCGATTAGTTGATTTTTTCTATTGTAATACGAAAGACCTCTCGCGTAAAAAGAGTCCCCAGATAACTCAATGGCCAAAGCTTTGTCAAAATCTTCAATTGCCCTATCATATTCTCCCTTCAATATATAAATCGCTCCCCGATTATGGTACACAAGGTGAGTTTGGGGACTTATCTGTACAGCACTATCTGAATCTGCAAGCGCATTGGCAAAATCGCCAGTTAGCGCAAAAGCCTCAGCTCGCGCCATATATAAATATCCAAAAACGTGCACCATGGTTTTATCGGTGGTTTCAATAACTTTGGTGTAGTCCTTTATTGCCTTTCCATACTCCTTATTATTAGAATAAGCAAAACCACGACTCATGTACGCCAACCAATAAATCGGATTGATATTTAGCGCAATACTAAAGTTTGCTATGGCCTTGTTATAATCGTTTAAATCAGAACTAAGCCTGCCTTTTTCATAAAACTTCGCGGCATCTTTAGTGTTTTCCGCAGCGAGAGTCTCAACCTCCGCCTTCTCGAGTAATTTTCTATAATAATCCAACCAATCCTTTGCAATAACACCTGAATACGCAGAGAGCACTTCTCCTGAAGCCACATCCACCATCCGCAAATTCAACTCCACGCGATCATATGGGAGTTCTGTAAGCGTTCCCACAACCACCCAATCGGCACCCAGCATTTCCCCGATTTTCTTGATAGAACCACTTTCAATAGCACCGGAATTTTGGAATTTCAGTTCTTCGAATATTTTTTCTTTCTCTTTCCTTTCAACAACTCGAGTATTCTTGCTCTTCACCAGTTCAGTAGTTATTCTTTCACTTACGACCTCACCGTCTCTTGAATCTCGTCCATCAGAATATGAAAATTCCGCCACAGCTATTTTCTTGTTTACCTCTTTTCTGTTTTTAAGCAGTTCACCCGCAATAGTGGCGTAGTCTCCGGTGACAACTCGAGATTTGGCATAAACTACACCCCAAAAGGGGAATAAGAGCAGGATACCAATAGATATTTTAAACATAAGGTTCATATCCCAACACACTACCGAAAATCACAGATTTTATCTAGAAGTTTATTTAAGCTGATTTTTTCAGACTTTCTAAGCAAGCGATGATCTAACTTAAACTCTTTTTCATCCCCAACATATGCAAGTCTTATAACAATTTTCAAGTTGTCCTCAAAAACCGTACACGGAAACCCTTTTTCTAACACATAACTCTTCACATATTCTAAAGGTAAATATTCCATTTTAATATCAATTAAACCACTACCGATTGTTTTACTTCCTAAAACTTTTACACCCGACAATATGAACAATCAGACATATATCAACTTATTAAAAGGCGAGGGCGAATTCCCTGGGCGCTCCCTTTAGGGTTTTAAGACCGGTGACTGCAGCGAATCGCTATCATTAGCGACGGCGGTGAATGTTTGAGCCTTGCACTGTGTGTAAGGCGAGTTCGCACGCCGGCGGAAGACACCGGTCTTCTTCCCAATAAAACCCGGTCTTGGAGCGCACAGGGAATTTGCCCTCGACTCCTACTGCCCCCTTATAAAAATCAAAACAAATAAAAATCCGCCTGTTATTTTTTCGCGTATTTCGCGCGGCGCTCTTTTGCTGTGAGGCCTATCCGCTTTTTGGACGGCTCCGGCTTGTCCATCATCTCCCTGATTGCGTCAAAAACCATTTTAAACTGTGAATCGTAACGTCCTTCCAGTTCATCAAGGCGGCGGGCCAGATCTTTATGCGTAGAGAGAAGTTCCCGCAGGCGCACAAATGCGCGCATTATGGCTATATTTACCTGCGCGGCCCGCTTGCTTCTCAAAACACTTGAAAGCATAGCCACACCTTGCTCAGTAAAAACAAGAGGCGTATATTTCGAATGCTGACCTCTCTTTAAGGTTCCAATTTGGAACCTTAAAGAATTGTACTCAGCAGCTGTGAGCCTGAACATGAGATCAGAGGGAAATCTGTCAATGTTCCGCTTTACAGCCTTATTAAGATTTTTAGTCGCAACATTATAAAGCACAGCCAGGTGGCTGTCCAGCATGACTTTCTGCCCGCGAATAAGGAAAATCCGCTGCTCAATCTGACTTGTAGTAATGACTTCTTTCATAAGAAAATGCTTTATCCGGCATATTTAGCCTACCTTGAGATCACAATTTGTACCTCAAAAGTGCCTGGCATCTTTTTAAAGGGCTCGGTATTCCTTTTCTATCCCTATTGTTGGGGCCCATTTTTCCATATACTTTAGGTCTAAGACGCCTTTATTTAATTCCATTATGCTGCGACAATCCTGTAATTGACGTTCGGAACCGCCGGCCGACTGCATCCAACGGAGTTTCGAGAGGATAAGGTCTTCCGGGGATATAACCCAAAGGGGTTGCCCGGTAAACTCCAGTTTTTTGCGTCTGGAAAATCCTTCTTTCGCGTATGAGCTAGTTTCGTCCATAACCGCAAAATCTACTTTAAAAGCCGTGGAGTGATAAATCACATTAAACATCCGCTTTTCGGAAACTGCCTGCTTTACATCTTCTTCATCTATATAGGCCTCGTCTTTCAACGCCTCCACTAGCCCTAAGATCCGGAAAGGTGGTATCTGAATAACGATATCTATGTCCGCCGTGGTTCTTACCTGGCCCCAAAAAGGAACGGCGGAACCTCCGGTTACCATATAGGGGATGTCCAGTTTATCGAGTTTCGCGGATATCCAGATTAATGTTTCAACAAATATATTTTGCGTACCCTCTCCTTAAATAGTTTTTCAAGTTCGGCATCAGAAATACCGGGGTTATTAAACTTTATCCCGGCTCTCATCGCATTAAACTGCGCGTCCATAAGGTCTACCATCATTGCAAAGCGCTGCTCCGGAGTTTTTGCCCGCAGCATTTCCAGGTGTATTGTTTCCGCTTTAGTCATATTTCAAAAAAATCATCGCCATTATTGGCCGGCATAATAATATTAAACCGCTTACCCCACTCTCTGCAACCCGATCCTCACTTATGTCAGCGCCCTTTCACCGTTTCTTCGATGGCGGCGATTATCGGTTCGTAGCCGGTGCAGCGGCAGAGGTTGCCCGCTATGGCTTCCTTGATATCGCGCGTGGTGGGCTTTGGATTTTTCTCAAGCAGCTCGGTGGCTGAAAGTATTACGCCCGGCGCGCAGAAGCCGCACTGGAAAGAATTCCTCTCGTGGAATTTTTTTTGCAGCCTCTGAGTCCATTTGCGGCTATTGGCGCCCTCAAGCGTAACTATATCCGCGCCATGGGCCTCGACGGCCAGGACCAGGCAGGAACGCACGGTTCTGCCGTTCATGATCACCGTGCAGGTGCCGCAGTCACCGCGGTCACAGCCGACCTTAGGGCTCTTTATACCGAGCTTATAGCGCAGTATATCCAGCAGCACATCATTGGCTTCCACCGTCACCCTTTTAATATCGCCATTTAGTTTAAATTCTATGTCGTGTTTTTTCATATGCCCTTCTTATATGACATTTTCTCCATACTTCGAACCCTTGCCGAACAGACGCGCCACCGCGGCCTGCAGGGCACGCCCGAGCATAACCGACGCCATATGGTTGCGATAGTCTTTGGAAGAACGGATATCGGTGATAGGGCTTATCTCTTTTAAGATGATTTCTTTGGCTTTGGCCAGGATTTTTTCGGTAAGCTTTTTTCCGTTCAACACCGCTTCGGTCTCAGGGCACCTGGACGGCTTGGGCCCCAAAGCGCAGGCGGCCACGCGGTAAGTGTCGTCGGCCAGCGCCAGAACGGCTATGCCGCCCTGGGCCAGATCTTCGCCTTCGTAGCGGGAAAGCTTAGCGTAACACCCGCCGGTCTTAGGCTTGGGCAGCTTAAGTTCCACAGCCAGCACTATTTCGTCAAAAGCCAGAACGGTCTTCTTGGGGCCGGCGAACCAGTTGTGTATGGAAACGCGGCGCTCGCCCCTGACGCTTTTGACCAGAACCTCAGCGTCGTAGACGGCCAGGACCGGCGCGGAATCGGCCGAAGGCACGGCCGAGCAGATGTTGCCGGCCACGGTAGCGCGATTTCTGACACCCGTGGAGGCCACGGTCAGGGCGGCTTCCCACAAGAGCGGACAATGCTTTTTAATAAGCGGCGATTCTATTATATCGGCGAAAGTGACAAGCGAGCCTATGGAAAGGTTTTCATTTTTTAATTCTATCTTGCCAAGGTTTGCTATCCCTTTAATGTCGACCACGATCTTGGGACGGGCGATGTTTTCTTTTAGGTGCACTATAAGGTCGGTGCCGCCGGCAAGCACTCTGGCGCTTTCCTTGTAAAGCGACATCACGCGCAGAGCCTCATCCAGATCTTTCGGTTTTAAGTATTCGAACTCAGTTACAATCGGCATATTCCACCTCCTCTCTATCCACTCGCCACTAATCACTCGTCAATGCCGTTATGGCAGCCAGGCCACCACGCGGCCCATGGCGGATTCAAGTTCCATGCCCTTGAGGGGGAAGAAACCCAGCCAGCAGCGCTTGTTGGAAAGTTTATCGATATCGCCGCCGATATTTTCGGCGTGCACAAGTTTCTTAGGAAAGAGTTTCAGGTGCATGACCTGGTAATATTCTTCGGGCGGGAACATTTCATCCCATTTTTCACCGTAGTTTGCCGCCAGCTTGTTCTCAGCCTCCGTGAAGAGCTTGGGATGCCAGTTGCGTATGATAGTGTTCATGGGGTGGTCGGCGGAGCCACAGTCAACGCCTATCCACTTAAACTTCATAGCCAGCGCCCACTTATGAAATTTGGGCCCGGGGCCCGGATGCTTGCAGAAATATCTCACCTCGTCACAGGTGTTCTTTTCGTACCAGGCGTATTTATGATAGCCGGTATTTATTATTAAAATATCGCCCTTGCGGATATCGGCGCGCTTCATCAGCATTTCCGGCTCATAAAGATCGTAGTCGCCGACGTCCTTGGAAATATCAACTACGACCGCGTTGCCGACCCATTCCTTCATGGGAACTTCGCCTATAGCGCGGCCGGCGCTGTAAAAATGTATTTCTCCGTCCATGTGGGTTCCGACATGATTAGAAGTCTTCATTATCTGGCCATTGGCACCCTGGCCCATATGCGCACCGGCTATACGCTTAAAATACTGGAGTTGGAGGGGCATGTAACTCGGCCAGGGGGGAGTGTGTATGCTAAGCGGCTGGGTGAGGTCGTACATCTTTGCCTTTTCCATCAATTTCATGAAGTCATTGGGGTTCATACTTTTCTCCTCTGCTAAAAATGCCATAAGCCATAAGCTTTAGGCTATACGCAGACACCTTACGTTACGTTTTACCTGATTATTTCCATCTTTAGTTCGGATAGCTTGGCCGGCAAATCGGCCAGCTTCCAGCGGAGCGCCGTTTTTTCGGCGCGGCGCTTGAATTCACAATCTCCGTCTTTCAGCGTCTTAGCGCTGACGACTATGCGGAACGGCAGACCTATAAGATCGGCGTCTTTAAATTTTACGCCCGGGCGCTCGTCCCTGTCATCCCAGAGAACGCTTAGACCGGCCGCGTGGATCTGATCATAGACCTTCTGCGACTCGTCCAGTATACCTGGCGCCTCGGTCTCAATGCTGACCAGAGAAAACTCAAAGGGGGCGATAGACGGCGGCCATATGATGCCGTACTCGTCATGAGACTGCTCTATGGCGGCGGCCACGCTGCGCGTCACGCCTATGCCATAGCAGCCCATAACCATTGGCACCGACTGCTGGTGCTCGTCGAGAAAATTGCATTTAAGGGACTTGGAATACTTGGTCCCCAACTTAAAGGTCTGGCCGACCTCTATGCCGCGTTTGAACTCGAACGGCTTTTTGCAATGGGGACAAAGGTCCCCTTCGGCGGCCGCGTGGATATCGGCGAAGGCGTCCGGCGTATAATCCCGGCCGAGATTAATGCCGACGGTATGTGTATCGTTTTTATTGGCTCCGGAGAAGCCGTTAAAGACATTCTTAAGCGCGTGATCCGCTATGAGGGTCTTTAAAGGCTTAGTGTCCTTGCCATGGATATATTTGCTCTTTATATCAACGGGCCCGGCGAAGCCGGCGGGACAGCCGGCGATAGCTTCGTAGATGTGCTGCGGGGCTTTCTCAAGCTCCGTTACGCCAAGGACGCGGCGCAATTTATTTTCGTTAAGCTCGTGGTCACCCCGTACTAGGGCCATAACCGGCTCTCCGTCGGCCAGAAAGAACAGCGTTTTTATGGCCTGTTTTCTGTTCATCTTAAGGAAACGCGCCACATCGTCAACGGTATACATGCCCGGCGTGGCTACATCCTTGAGCGGAGCCAGCTTTGAGGGGTCAGCGGTCCTGAGCGCGGGTTCCGCCACCTCCGCCTTTTCGGTATTAGCCGCGTAGCCGCATTCGCAAAGCGCGATCTCGGCCTCGCCGGTGTCGGCGATAACCATAAATTCGTGGGACTGGTTGCCGCCTATAGGACCGCTGTCGGCCTCCACAGGCTTATACTTAAAACCGCAGCGCGTGAAGATCCGCTCGTAAGCGGCGTACAGTTTCTGATACCACACTTCGGCGTCGGCTTCGGTGGCGTGGAAAGAATAAGCGTCCTTCATCAGGAATTCGCGCGAACGCATCACGCCGTAACGGGGCCGTATCTCGTCGCGGAACTTGAGACCGAACTGATAAAGCAGGATGGGCAACTGACGGTAGGACGCTACGTCACGGCGCACCATATTGGTAATCACCTCTTCGGCTGTGGGGGCGAAGCAAAACTCGGAGTCCTTGCGGTCCTGTATTCGCAGGAGTTCCTTGCCGTAGATCTGCCAGCGGCCGGTCTCAACCCACAGTTCCTTGGGCTGTATAACCGGCAACCACACTTCCTGGCCGTTTATCCTGTCCAGCTCCTCGCGCACGATCCCCTCTATCTTTTTCAGGACTCTGAGGCCCAGTGGAAGCCATTCGTAGATGCCGCTGGCCAGCTTGCGTATCATGCCGGCCCGGAACATCAGCTTTACTGAAACATTATCAGCGTCACCCGGAGCCTCCCTTAAAGTGGGGAGAAAATAATTGGAAAGCTTCATATTGTATAACTCCTATGTAAAGTGGCGAGTGGGAAGTGACTAGTGGCGAGTGAATGAAGCCGATTCTTATAATCTCTACACTATTCACTATCCACCGATCACTGTTATTTGAGGCCGCGTATCTTCCTGATGACTTCATTAACCCATTCGGATTCTTTTACCACTTTTATCTGCTTGCCGCGCTCTATCCATACGCCCCGGCCCTTGCCGCCGGCAATTCCGAAATCCGCTTCGCGGGCCTCGCCGGGGCCATTAACCACGCAGCCCATAATGGCAATCTTCTTGCCGGTGGAGCGCTTTAAAAGCGTTTTATCGGAGTAGACCCGTTCCTCTATCTCATCAATAACTTTTTTCACATTCACCTGGCAGCGGCCGCATGTCGGACAAGAGATGAGGTTGGGGCCGTACTGCCGGAGACCCATAGCTTTAAGTATCTCATAGGCGGCGCGGACCTGCATCACAGGGTCCTCGGTGAGCGAGACGCGGATAGTATCGCCTATGCCCTGAGTAAGGAGCAGGCCTATGCCGAGGGAGGATTTTACCGTTCCGGCGAGGAAGCTGCCAGCCTCAGTTACGCCAACATGCAGAGGGATATCAGACTTCTCCGAAAAGAGCAGATTCGCCATCACCGTGCGCTCGATGTCGTCGGCCTTCAGAGAAACTATTATGTCCTTAAATCCTTCTCTTTCCAGGAGGCGGACTTCGTCCAGAGCTTCCTTGACCATCATTTTTGCCCATTCATAGGGCGACCATTCTGGAGCGGGAATCTTTTTTAAAATCTTAAGCGAACCGCAGTTTACTCCTACCCGTATGGGAATGCCGGCGGATTTGCAGGCCTTTACAACTTCACGAACTTTGTCTTTTTCGCCGATATTGCCCGGATTGATGCGGATCTTATCCACTCCCTGACGCGCGGCCTCCACGGCCAGACGCCAGTCAAAATGAATATCTGCGACCAGCGGTATATCGATGGCCTTCCTGATGCGGCCCAGATTCTTAGCGGCGGCCATATCCGGCACAGCCACGCGTATAATCTCGCACCCAGCGGCCTCAAGGCGCCTTATCTGGTCTATGGTTGCGCGCAGATCGCGCGTATCGGTGTTGCACATAGACTGCACTGAGACGGGGTTATTGCCGCCTATGGCGAACTTGCCGATTTTTACCACGCGGGTCTTTCTGACTTTATAAGTGTGCATGCTCTATTTTCCCGGCGCGGGAACCTCCGTCTGCGTCTGCGCCGTTTTGGGAAGCAGGCGCACGATATCGCTGTAAGTGGCGAAAACTAATATGCCCACAAGAAACGCGATACCCGCGTAATTAACGCAGCCCATAACCTTGGGAGTGAGCTTGCGGCGGAAAATGCCCTCCATTATAAAAAGCACCGCGTGTCCGCCGTCCAGAAGAGGTATCGGCAGGAGGTTAAAGAAGCCCACGGCCACGGAGATAAGCGCTATTAAAAAGAAGAGGTCCGGCATACCGGCATGGGCGGCTTTGCTGACTATATTCACTATACCTATAGGCCCGGAAATATCGGGCTTTGAACGGTGTTTAATGTTAGCGGCCAGCGTTGTGATGGTATATTTGGTCCAGAAGTAGCACTGATGGGCGCCCATTTTAGTCGCTTTTATAACTCCGACATATTTGTAGCTGATACCGGGTGATACGCCTATAAGGCCCTGCCCTTCCGGACCTTTTTTAGTGACGATGCTCACTTTGATCTTTTCGGCGGCGCGCTGATATTCGACACTCACCGGCGCGGCGATCTTTTTATGGATGAGATCGGCCATCTGCATCCAGTCTTTCGCGGGGACGCCGTCCACGCTGAGAACGCGGTCTCCGGCCTTAAGGCCGGCCGCTTCAGCCGGATAGCCCTGCGCGACATCGCCGATAACAGGGTCAATGGATTGAACCGGCTCGCCAACAATAAGTATTACACCCGTGAAAACGACAAAGGCCAGCAGGTAGTTCATGAAAGGTCCGGCCAGCACCACGCCCAGGCGGGTGTACCAGGGCTTGGAGAAATATTCATCGGGCTTGCCTGTCCCTTCTTCAATATTTTCTCCGGCGGGCTTCACATATCCGCCCAGCGGAACGGCGCGGATGGAATAGCGGGTGTCGCCCTTTACGCGGCCAAAGAGCTCAGGCCCGAAACCGAATGAAAACGCCTCCACTTTTATCCCGGTTAATTTGCACACCAGAAAGTGGCCGAATTCGTGTAAAAATATCACCAGCCCGAAAGTAAACAGCACAGCCGCTATGGATAGTATCATTATTTCCTCTTTTTTTTCAGATGCGCCGCGATCTCTGCGGCCTTTGTCCTGGCCCACTGGTCCACCTCTACGGCTTCTGCCAGCGTGGGGGGCCGGCGGTCGCGGGAATGATGGAGAGACACGGTCTTTTCAACTATAACCGGAATATCCGTAAAAAGCGCGGCTCCTTTTAAAAATCTGTCTACCGCGACTTCATTGGCGGCGTTAAGAACCGCCGGATATTCTCCGCCCAGACGGCCCGCTTCGTATGCCAGAGCGAGGCAGGGGAACCGCCTGAAATCCGGTTCGTGAAAATCCAGCGACTTAACTTTAAATAAATTCAAAGGCTTAACCAACGACTTCGCGCGCTCCGGATATGTCAGCGCGTACTGTATGGGAAGCTTCATGTCGGGCTCCGACATTTGGGCCAGCACGGACCCGTCCTTAAACTCAACAGCGGAATGCATCACCGACTGCGGATGTATGAGAACCTGTATCTTTGAAATTGGAAGCGAGAAGAAATTTTTTATTTCTATGGCCTCAAGCCCTTTATTCATGAGCGTGGCCGAATCCACAGTGATCTTGGGGCCCATATTCCAGGTGGGATGCTTAAGCGCCTTGGCCGGAGTAACGGAGGCGAGGCTGCCTTTATGCCGGTAGAAGGCTCCGCCGGACGCCGTCAAAAAAATCCTGGAAACCGCCGCGTCATAATTTCTGTCCTTCAGCCCCTCGAGGCACTGGAAGATAGCGGAAGGCTCCGAATCCACCGGGATGATCTTGGCCTGCCACCGGACGGCCTCGCTGATGAGCGTCTCGCCGGCCATAACCATCGGCTCTTTGTTGGCCAGGGCTATGTGCTTGGAAGCGCGTATGGAGGCGACCAGCGGCGCGAACCCGACAGACCCTGAAACGGCGTTCAGCACCAGGTCAGCCTCCTTCAGCGATGCCAGCTCTACGAGCCCTTCCACGCCGGGGGGAAGAAGCCGCGTGCCCCGCGGGAGCGACCCCTTCAGCTCCGCGGAAGCCTTATAATCAAATACCGCCGCGTATTTCGGCCGGTAAGCGCGAACCTGGGCCATGAATGCTTCGATATTGGAATTGGCAGCCAGGCCCAGCACTTTCCAGCCGAGGTTATCGACAGCTTTCAGCGC